>Ga0181535_10006480_pt1 | contig 12058 bp, 8 predicted proteins | sample PEATcosm2014_Bin_44_FD_119774 | JGI IMG/M metagenome (GOLD analysis project Ga0181535, IMG submission 119774) | Peatland microbial communities from MTU Mesocosm Facility, Houghton, MI, USA - PEATcosm2014_Bin17_30_metaG | ecosystem: Environmental > Terrestrial > Soil > Wetlands > Peat | place...
CTGTCAGACGTGCAAAACACCTATGTGTACTCGATGACAAGCAATCAGCGCGTGCCTTTGCGACAGGTGTCGCAGGTTACCACGGACATGTCGATCCCAAAGATCAAGCGCCGCAACCAATTCCGTACGGTCACGGTGTCGGCGTTCCCGATCCCAGGTGTGTTGCCGTCGCAGGTGCTTACCCCCTTGTTGCCAAAAATCCAGGAGTTTCAAAAACAACTTCCTCCTGGCTATTTCCTCGAGATCGGTGGCGAATACGATGAGCAGCAGAAAGGCTTTAAGCAACTCAGTACGGTGATGGCGATTTCCGTGTTGCTCATCTACATCGCCCTGGTACTCCAGTTCCGCAGCGCGATCAAGCCTCTGCTCGTGTTCGCTGCGATCCCGTATGGAATGACGGGCGCGCTCGCTGCCTTGGCGGTCATGGGGCAGCCATTCGGCTTCATGGCCTTTCTGGGAATCGCGAGTCTTGTGGGCGTGATCGTCAGCCACGTCATCGTGCTGTTCGACTTCATTGAAGAAGCGCATGAACGAGGAGAACCATTGCGCGAAGCTCTACTCGATGCGGGTATCGTGCGCTTGCGCCCTGTGATGATCACCGTCGGAGCGACCGTGCTGGGACTGGTACCGCTGGCCATGCACGGCGGCCCGCTCTGGGAACCGCTCTGCTACGCGCAGATTGGCGGCCTGACCATTGCGACCTTCGTCACTCTGCTACTTGTGCCGGTGCTGTATTCGATCTTCGTGTTGGACTTGAAGCTTATCAAATGGGAAACCGTCCCTCCGGTGAAGGAGACGGAAGCATGAAACGCTGCGTGGACGTGCTTTGTCTGGATGCGGAACACATAGACCGTTTCCTCAATCAGCTCACCCTCGGACTCCCCTTCGTGATGACCGATGGGGTGCGCCGCATTGAGATACTGCCGCGCGAGATTCGACAGAGTGCGACTTCAATTCCGGAGAACTCGAATTGACCCGTGATCTCAGTAATGCCGCTTGCCGCTTCTTGAAGCAGAGGCTCGCCAGACTGGAGCTGCGGACGATTCGCCAGGCGCCGAACGATGTGAACTTATGAATGCTATCGTCCAATTCGTTCTGAGGCACGGCTACTCAGTCCTGTTCGCTGCGTTATTCGCGCACCAGCTAGGTTTCCCGGTACCTGGGCCTTTGTTCTTGCTTGCGGCCGGGGCGCTCGCAAGGAACGGGAACCTGGGCTTCGCGCCCGCGCTCTTCCTTGCTGTCCTTGCCTGTGTGCTGGCTGACTGGGTGTGGTACGAGGCGGGGCGGCGGCGGGGTGACAAGGTCTTGCATTTCATCCACAGCCTCGCCGCGCGAGACCCTGACGCCCACGATCGCAGAGCGAAAGAGACCTTCGCCCGGTATGGACCTCCGCTGCTCTTGCTCTGCAAGTTCGTCCCTGGACTGGATGCCGTAGCGCCTCCCATGGCCGGGGCATCCCGCACCAGTCGGCTCCGTTTTCTGGCCCTTGAAACAGCTGGCGCGAGCCTCTATTCAGGCGCGTATGCGGGACTCGGCTATGTTTTCAGCCATGACCTGAACCGAGCGGCTACCTACGCTTCCAGAGCCGGAAAAGTTTTGGCTGCTCTTGCGTTTACTGGACTATGCATTTACGTCGCGAGCAAACTGGTTCGTTCGTATCGCCGATTACGCGACTCTCGATGTGTGCGCAACGCCCAGCGGATCCGATGAGATGTGGAGGTTTCGTCGCAATTCCCAAGATCGTTGAAGGACCCGACCATGATCACTAAGACTGATACGAAACAGCAGGCATTGTTGGATGCCGCCAGACTCCTTAATACTCATTACGGATGCGGTCCGGTGCAGTTTGCCGGAACAAGCGAAGCACTGTATGAACGGCACCTGCTTTTTGACACTGGCGTTCAAGTGGCGGCGGCGACAGCGCGCGACCGGTTCGAGGCGCTTGCCCGGTCAGTGCGCGACATTTTATCTCAGCGATGGCTCCTAACAGAGAAGACCTACGAACAGCAAAATCCTAAGCGGCTCTACTATCTCTCGATGGAATTCCTCATCGGCCGCTCACTTACAAACAACGTTACCAATCTTCTGCTTGCTCCGCTGGCGAACCAGGTCATAGAGGAAAGGAAACTCGAACTGCTCGAGATTTTGGAGCAGGAGCCTGATGCAGGCCTGGGCAACGGCGGCCTTGGGCGTTTGGCAGCCTGCTTCATGGAATCCGCCGCGACCATGCAACTGCCTGCCATGGGCTACGGCCTGCGATATGAGTACGGCATCTTCAGGCAATCAATCCGGAACGGATGGCAACAGGAAATGCCCGACAACTGGCTCCGTTCTCCCGATCCGTGGGAGGTCGCTCGCCCCAACGAGAAAGTGGAGGTCAGTTTAGGTTGCTCGTTCGAACTGAGCGGTGGCAGTCTGCTTCCCGTACCTGGCCGGCCATCGACTCTGATCGGCATCCCATTTGACCGCCCTGTAATCGGGTACGGCGGGTCGACGATCAACACGCTCCGTCTCTGGGCCGCGGCCACGCCGGACTACTTCAACTTTGAAGAGTTCTCTCACGGCGATTTTATAGAGGCATTCACTCAGACCCTCTCGGCTGAAACGCTAACACGGGTCCTGTATCCCGATGATTCAAGCCTCATGGGGCAAGGACTACGGCTTATGCAGGAGTACTTTCTTGTTGCGTGTTCGCTGGCGGACGCGGTGCGCCGCTTCCAGCGCGGCAACTCCGATTGGGGTGCCTTTGCAGAGAAGGTCGCGATTCAGATGAACGACACGCACCCAGGTCTGGCCGTGCCGGAGCTCATGCGAATCCTGGTTGACCAGGTGCACCTTGGTTGGGACGAAGCCTGGCATATCACACAGAACACGCTGGCGTACACGAATCACACTTTGCTGCCCGAAGCGCTCGAAAAATGGCCGGTGGAGTGGTTCAAAGACATGCTACCGAGGCAACTCGAGATCATTTATGAAATCAATCGACGTTTTCTCGGCGATGTTCGGCGGCGGTTCCCCATTGATGAAGGCCGTATTCAGCGCTTGAGCCTTATCGAAGAGGGGTGCGGCAACAAGAAGGTACGTATGGCCAATCTTGCAGTCGTAGGTTCCCACAGCACCAATGGAGTGGCTGAGATCCACTCCGGTCTACTGCGCAACACAACGTTAAAAGACCTGGCAGAGATTTTTCCTGAGCGCTTTAACAACAAGACGAACGGAGTCACGCCCCGGCGCTGGCTGCTACTGTCCAATCCTGAGCTTTCCAGACTGATCACTGACGCGATCGGAGACGGCTGGATCAGTGACTTGAGCCAATTAAGCAAACTCAAGGAACTCACAGCCGACAGCGCGTTCCGTGACGACTTCAGGAAGGCGAAGCGCGATGCCAAGCGACAATTTTGCGATTGGTTCAAGTGGTCGGCAGGACAGATCCTTGATCCGGATGCCATCTTCGATTGCCAAGTTAAACGTATCCACGAGTATAAACGTCAGCTAATGAATGCGCTGAGAATCGTAGTGCTTTACAACCGGCTACGCGAGAACCCAGGGCTGGACATGCATCCCCGGACGTTCTTCTTCGCCGGCAAGGCTGCCCCGGCATACCGGCTCGCGAAACTGATTATCAAGTTTATTAACAATCTGGCTGGCGCCATCGATGGCGACCCTGCAGTTCAGGGGCGGCTTAAAGTGGTATTCCTGCCCGACTACCGCGTCTCAGTCGCAGAGCACCTGATCCCCGCCAGCGACGTCTCAAACCAGATTTCGACGGCAGGCTACGAAGCCAGCGGCACAAGCAATATGAAGTTTATGATGAACGGCGCGCTGACAATTGGCACACGCGACGGCGCGACGATCGAGATGGCCGCAGAGGCGGGCGAGGAGAACTTCTTCCTCTTCGGCCTAACGGCGGAGCAGGTGACCGGTGGTCGCGGGTGGTACAACCCGTACTGGCATTACGAACATGAGCCCGAGACCCGCAAGGCCTTGGATTTGATATTCTCCGACTATTTCAGCGCTAACGAACCGGGCGCATTCGCCCCATTACGCGACATGTTGTTAATGCAAGGCGATCACTATATGCACCTGGCGGACCTGAAGTCGTACCTTGAGGCAGACGAACGGCTGTGCGCATTGTATGCCGACCAGGACGAGTGGGCGCGGAAGGCCATTTTGAACGTGGCGGGCTCGGGAAAATTCTCCAGCGACCGCACCATCGCCGAATACGCAGCCGACATCTGGAACGTGCAACCATGTCCAGTGCCAGTGAAAGCGTAACGGGAAGCTGTAACACGGGGTTTTTTATGGGCATGCATTCACAAATCGCGATAGGCAATGATGCCATGCGGTACGAGGCTTTGGCTCGTTTGGCTGGCTCCCTGGCCTCTCGCACGCCGGAGGAATTGGCGCGCGACTTGGCCGATGAACTCCGTCGTGTCCTTGATTTCGATTTCCTTGATGTTCTCATCTATAAAGACAGTTCCAGCGAGGTCCTTTGGCAGGTAACTGGCACGGGGCAGACCCTCGCGCTGGGCATCGAATGTGAGAAGACGGCTACTTGGTGGGTCTATCAGAACCAGCAACCGCTCACCATCACTGACTGGAACAAGGATGATCGCTTTTCCAATCACCGGGATGCGCTGAGAGCACATGGGGTTGAGGTCCGCTCTTTCTGTCGCATACCTCTCACTACACCGCAGCGCCGCTTGGGAGTATTTGGTGTTGCCAGCCTCCGACCACATTTGTATACCGAAGAAGACCTCCGGTTCCTTTCGGTACTGGCGGACAGTTTGGCGCTGATCATCGCGAATGTCCTCAACTCGGAGGTATTGCGTAGGACGCAATCGGAACTAGAACACAAGAATGCGCGCCTCAGACTGCTTCTTGATCTCACAAATCGCATTACTTCCAACCTCAACCTGCGTGAACTCCTACGGGCAATTTCCGCGAGCGTTCGCCAAGTCATGGCCTGTGACGGTGTAGGCATTTCACTGCTTGAGTCGGAGGGCGAGAAGTTTCGTCTTTATGCCCTCGATTTCCCCGAGAGTAAAGGATTACTCCGCGAGGAACTATTGATTTCACCTAGTGAGGGACCTACTGCAATGGCTCTTGAAACGCTCAAGCCGGTCATCCAGAACAGGCACGACCCGTTTGCGTATAGCTCCGAAGCATACAAGAAAATCGTTGGCGAAGGAATCAAGTCCACTTGTCTCGCTCCACTGGTTAGCCGGGGACGTGCGCTCGGTCTCTTGTGCCTCGGACGCACGGACGAAAATTCGTTTAGCAACAACGATGCTAATTTTCTCACCCAAGTGGCAGGGCAAATCGCCATCGCGGTTGAAAATGCACTTGCCTACGGCGAAATCGCTGAGCTCAAGGACAAACTCGCACAGGAGAAGCTGTATCTGGAAGATGAAATCCGCGGCGAAGCTGATTTTGAAGGAATTGTCGGGCGGAGCGCGGCGCTCCGGCACGTTTTGCAACTAGCGGAGACCGTCGCGCCCAGCGACTCCACTGTTTTGCTTTTAGGCGAAACAGGAACAGGCAAGGAACTGATCGCACGAGCTATCCATGATCGTAGCAGGCGGAAAGAGCATACCCTTGTGCGACTAAATTGCGCTGCCATCCCTACCGGCCTACTGGAAAGTGAACTTTTTGGACACGAGAAGGGTGCCTTCACGGGGGCAATCTCTCAGAAGACAGGACGCCTTGAGCTCGCCGATCAAAGCACCCTGTTTCTCGATGAGGTTGGAGACATTCCACTGGAAATCCAACCTAAGCTGCTCCGCGCCTTGCAAGAACGGGAATTTGAACGTTTGGGAAGCACTCGAACCAAGAAGGTCGACGTTCGCCTAGTGGCTGCCACGAACCGGGATCTGGAAAAAATGATTGAGGACCGGGAATTCCGCAGTGATTTGTATTACAGGCTGAACGTGTTCCCTATCCGTATTCCGCCACTACGCGAGCGCCCAGAAGACATACCGCTCCTGGTCCGCAGCTTCACGCAGAGATACGGGCGTCGCATGAGCAAGGATATCCAGACGATTCCCGCATCCACAATGAAAAAGCTCGTGGCCTGGCATTGGCCGGGAAACATTCGAGAGCTGGAGAACTTTATTGAACGCTCAGTGATACTGACGCGTGGCACGATCCTTCAAGTTCCGTTGGACGAATTAGCCCACGGCAAAAGAACGATTCCTCTCGCTGGCACCCGCGAGTCAGGTGAGCGAGAGGAAATCCTGAAAGTTCTCAAGGCAACTAACGGACGTGTTGCCGGAGCCAATGGCGCAGCCGAGAGACTGGGATTACCTCGTACAACTCTGATCTCCCGGATGAAGAAGCTCGGGATCGACGCGCGACGAGTGTCATAGGGAGCGGAAGAGCTGCAGGAGCAGCTCGCATACGAGCTTGTGATAGCTGAACTCAAGAAAGTTGCCGGCCAGTTGCAATGACGCGTCGGGGCGGCACTCTCTCCTGCCGCTTGTAGTTTCCTGGCAGAAAGTTACTCGCAGCAAGGCGATCGCCTGCGGATAAGCGAACCAATAAGGAGTGTCGGTGCGAATTCAGTCTCTGTTTCTTACGTGCTGTTTCGTTGCAGGATTGCTGCTGCCAGCAACTGCTTTGACAGATGCCACCCATCGCGTCCAACGGCCAGAGGTGGGGATCGCGCTCAGCGGCGGTAGTGCGTTGGGACTCGCCCATATCGGAGTCATTCGCTATTTCGAAGAGCATCACATTCCGATCGACAAAATAGGCGGAACGAGCATGGGTGGCCTCGTCGGCGGCCTGTATGCCGCCGGCATGGATTCATCGCAAATCACCGCGGTGGTTGAGCAAGCGGACTGGAAAGCTTTGCTCAACCCCAGCGCACCATTTGCCGACCAACCTATCGTCGACAAACAGAAATGGACCCGCACGTTCGGCAACATGACCCTGCGGTTTGGTAAAGGGTTTTCACTGCCACCGGGCCTCAATTCTGGCGAAGCGCTTTCATTGCTCTTAAGCCACCTGACACTGGCCTACTCGAGCGTATCCGACTTCGACGAGCTGCCTACACCATTTCGTTGTGTCGCCACGGATCTTGTCAGTGGCGACGCTGTGGTACTCAATAAGGGCTCTCTTCCCGTCGCCATGCGCGCCACCATGTCTTTACCAGGAATATTCACGCCCGTGAAGCTTGATCAGATGGTGCTCGTTGATGGAGGGATACTCGAGAACATTCCTGTGAATGCGGTTCGCGAGATGGGAGCGCAAACCGTCATCGCGATTGCTCTTGAAACGCCGAAGCCAAAACCGGAGCAGTTCAAATCGCTCTCGGGTGTTTTGCGGCAGACCGTCTCGCTTGCCATTGCGAAGAATGAGCAGCGCTCCCTGGCGAAGGCCGATCTTGTCATTTCGGTTGATACTGAAAAGTTCTCCGCCACCGACTACCAACGATGGAGAGAGATCGTTGAAGCCGGCTACCAGGCTGCACAGGCACACGCCGCCGATTTGGCGCGGTTCGAGCTGTCAGCTGAAGAGTGGAACGAGTATCTCGCTCAGCGCCGCGACCGTATGCGCCCTTCCGAGCGAATAGGCAGAGTCCTTTCAGTCTCCAGCCCAAGTGCATCCTTCGAGAGGAATGCAAAGACCGAGCTTGACCATAAACTCTCAGACAAAGTTGTGCCGGAGCATGAGCTTGAGAAGGTCCTCTCGGGAATGGTCGCAGCCACAGCAGTTCCCGGAGCAGCCTACGCATGGCAGCAGGACGGCACGGCAGAAGGCGGCTACACAGTCAAGTTCTCTGAGCGACCGAATGACCAGGTGCTTGCTCGCGTATCTGCTCTTTATACCGTCTCTCCTGGCGAACCAACCCGATTCGGAGTGAAGTTATCGACGATCACGATCCCGAAGAATACTTACAAAACACGCATTCTCGCCACGTATAACCTTGGCTATGATCCTGGAGTTCAAGCCGAAATCTTCAAACCGCTCGGGAGTAGCGAGTTCTTTGTTGCTCCCCAGTTCATCGTCGATAGAACACATTTCAACAGCTACACGGGTCCTGTTCGGCAAAGTGATACGCGGGACCGATTCGGTGGAGCGCTCTATCTCGGCGCCGGCACCTGGCGGTTTGCACAGCTCCGGCTCGGTGCACAGGCTGGCTATGACTCATACGACCGCACAGTGGTCGTCGACGGAGTTGCCTCGCGAAGCGGAGGATTCACCATTCCGGAAGCTCGCTGGATAGTCGATACCCAGGATTCCGGTGGTCTGCCGACTCATGGGACCAAGGCAGAGGGATCAGCCGGATACGTCGTCCGGCAGACCCAGGAATACCCGTTTTTCCAGAACGAATTTAGTACGTTCCAACCTATCAGCAGCGGCATTACGGTATTTGCGCTGAATCATACAGCCACGAGTTTTGGTCGAAAACTTGGCTACTTTGACCAGTTCATGGCTGGTGAGCAAGTCAATATGGCGGCGTTTCGGTACCAGGAGTTTCATGCGAACACCTTGGCAACAGCCGGTTCGGGGCTCATCTTTTACGGCCGGCCAATTCCTCATGTCTCCGCCCATCCTGGTTTCGCAGTTTGGTATGAGGCGGGTAGGTTCGACATGGGCTCTCGAGGCTGGACGACGCATCAGAGCACTTCACTCGGAGTGTTCTTCCCAACCCAAGTCGGCGCAACAGGTCTTCAGCTCAGTTTTGACGAGGCCGGAAGAGCACGATTTCGGCTGATGCTGGGGAGCTTCTGACCAGCCACCGCGAGTGAACTGCACAGTCTGTGCCCGCTTCATCTCGGCGTCGCGCAGGAATTGGAAGACATCCTTCGCTCGTATTGCGCACCGGTAATTCCTATCTGGATGCGCGCTGGAATTGCGTAAGCCAGATAACTCTAGAGTTTCGTAATCTGGCACTTGTCTGTACCCCACCGCTCTCGGATGAACGGATGTGGATTGTCGCGCTAAAGCAGGAGCGACTGATCTTCGTCGCACTCCATCTCAATTCGATGATTCGAGTGTTGCGGTGTGAATCTGCGCGAATGGTAAAACTTGGCACTATTCGCATTCCGTTTCGTAGGAGTGTGGCTCCCCGTCGCGAAAGTGTCGAAGATGTCGACCTATAATTCGACGAGTGTCGATGGATTCGACAGTGTTCTATACTCTCGCCTCTTAAAGTCATCTCGAAGACGTCTCCCATAAGGCGCAGAACGAAGTTTGTTCAGGCCGGCGTTGCCTCTCGAAGGTTACCTCGGGGATCAATCACCCCGGCGCGCAGTTGACCTGCCCCCATTCTCCGCACGTGATCTTACAACTTAACTGACCGGCGCCGTAGCGGTGGAAAAGTGGGAAACGGCTGTTGCGTTTTCCAAGCGGGCGCAGCCCGCGTCTTTTCCACGGCTACTTGTTGCTGCCGCGAACTCCGCCGGGGTCTGATAGCCCAGCGAACTGTGTGGCCTCTGCTCGTTGTACTCCGTACTTCGCCTTCCAGGCATAGATCGTGTGCTTGCTCACGCCCATCTCGCGAGCTACATCCTCCGCCCGACGCCCGGCGTCCACCTGCTTCAATGCACCAATGATCTGCGATTCCGTGTGCTTGCCCTTCGACATGCCTCCGCCCTTTCCTGAGTACGAAATCATACTCGGTTGTGTGCGGATTTAGGGGAGCAGTTCAACTACCGACATTGATCACGCGATGTCTGCACTCGCGTGGGCTGATGCCCGGTTGGGAGTTGTTGCGATCATGGCTGATAGTTGAGGGCAGGGAACCCTCGGCCGGTCGCCAACTCTAACGCTGGCTTGGGGCCATGGAGGACGGTGGCCACAAGGACGCGATTTCGGCACTCCAGGGAAAGCCGTTCTAGCTAACGCACGCCCCTGAAACAAACCAAACATCGACCTCGTGGAATGAGCAGTAGCAGAGAGTCTAGTGGATGTCGAAGTGTTCGACACTAGTCGAAGCCCACATCTCAAATGTTCGTCACACTTCAGATGAACAACTGTCTCACATCCTGCAATTCCAGCAGATTCAGTCGTTTCAGTGTTGGATCGCTTTCTGTGTAGTTTGGCACTTGCCTTGCCTATACAGAAGACGACAAGCCGCAGTCTCCCCCAGTGCTTGTTGGTGTGAGGGGACTCCACCGTGAGGCAGCTATGACAGCAATGGCGCAACCGAAGAGTCAAAACAGCCTGGCGCATCATCTCGAGGTTCCGCGTACTCAGCGGGTGATGAGTGGCAGGCACACTGTCTTTGAGAGTGCGCCTCTGTTCCACGCTATTGCGGCAGTGGAGTCCCCCGGTAGGTGCCGGGCGCGCTGAATGTGCCCGGCACCGCCGAATGAATGGAGTGTGATGATCATGTTTTGGTTCAAAAAGAACGATGCCCGGAAAATCTCTCCAAGAGATCCTCGATTCGCATCCGCCGCCGAGATTCGAGAGACTTTTGAATCGCTGAACGAAGAACTGCTCTGGCTCGCCGAAGTGATTACTGGGAATGCCGGCGTGGCGGCTGACTGCGTGATCAACGCGACCAAACTCAGCGAGAGCCACTCGACAATCTTTAGGGATTGGCTCGCACAGTGGGCGCACAAAGCGACCATCCGCGTTTCCCTAGACCACGTGAGAGCAAGAATCTCGCGGGCGGCGGAAGAGAAGTATCAGCACGTCCATTGTTCTCACGCAGGACATGAGGTTTTATCGAGTGCTGAGGCTGCGGCACTGCAGCAATGGCCTGCGTTGACATTGGCCGCGCAACTGGACCCACTCTCCAGGACCGTGCTGATTCTCCGAGGGGTCGAACACGCGGCGGTTCAGGATTGTGCATTGAACTTGAGCGTGCCACGTGCAGCGGTTCTGGCCGCTTACTGCAGTGCCGTCGGTTGGCTCTCGCGCGGGACGGTATCGCAATTCCACGAGCGTGAGCCAATGTTCGCGCGTGACTTAGCTCCGTCTCTACAGAAACTGTGATCGTTTGTGGGAAACGCTGTACCGGGAGGAAATGTGAACTCGCTTTGTGCCAGACAGTCGGATCGGAACGAATTCAAAAGTCGTACCGATTCGCGGAGGAGCAATTCTCTAACGATGCTCGCTGAGAGATTGTTCTGCACTTTGATAGTGTGTCTGTCCGTCGCAACTTCTGCGATTGGCCAACAGGTAGATGCCCCCGCGCCGCAAAAGGGAATCATCCTAGGGACTGCAATCGATTCGAATGGCGGCGTCATTCCGGGTGCCATAATCGTTCTCGAAGACAGCTCGCCAAAGGGGCAGCGCATCATCGCTGCGAACGACAATGGATTCTTCAAACTAACGGATCTAGAGCCTGGGACAACCTATCATCTCAAAATCAGCGCAAATGGATTTGCAGACTGGACGTCTCCAGAGATCGTCCTCAGGCCAGGCCAGTGCCTCATCCTGACGGATAGCAAACTCCGGGTGGCAGAGGAAGTGACCACGGTGGATGTGCATTATTCATCCGTGGAGGTTGCCACCGGGCAGGTCAAGGTCGAGGAGCAACAGCGCGTGTTTGGCATCATTCCCAATTTCTATGTTGTCTATGATCAAAACGCCGAGCCACTCACGACGAAGCTGAAGTTCAAACTCGCCTTAAAAGTCTCCACCGATCCGGTTACTCTCGCTGGTGTAGCTGGGTTTGCCGGCATACAGCAGGCTGCAAATATTCCCAACTATGTTCAGGGTGCGAAGGGCTATGGTCAGCGCTTGGGCGCAGGCGCCTCAGACGGCTTTGCCAATATTATGATTGGCGGCGCCATTCTGCCATCGCTCCTGCATCAGGACCCGCGCTACTTTTACCAGGGTACAGGCACAAATAAGTCGCGTGCGCTCCACGCACTCTCCAGCCCGTTCATTTGCAGGGGAGACAACGGGCATTTGCAGCCTAACTATTCGAGCATAGGTGGCGACCTGGCCACGGCATCGCTTGCGAATGCCTACTATCCGGCATCGAATCGCGGTGCGGGGATGGTATTTGGGAATTTCCTCATCAGCACCGGCGAGCGGGTGTTCAGCAGCCTTGCGCAGGAATTTATCCTAGGTAGAGTTGCGTCCAGAGGTAAGAAGA
>Ga0181535_10006483_pt1 | contig 12046 bp, 8 predicted proteins | sample PEATcosm2014_Bin_44_FD_119774 | JGI IMG/M metagenome (GOLD analysis project Ga0181535, IMG submission 119774) | Peatland microbial communities from MTU Mesocosm Facility, Houghton, MI, USA - PEATcosm2014_Bin17_30_metaG | ecosystem: Environmental > Terrestrial > Soil > Wetlands > Peat | place...
TCCGGCGAACGCGGAATTATTTCAACCAGTCCGTCGCGCTGATGAAAGCCGCCGGAGTGACCGATGACATTTTTGCGCGGGGAGGCCGGCTCCTTCGGCTGCCGGATGCGAAACGGACAGCTTCTCCGCTGCCGATGGAAAAGGTTCCGGCATGAAAAACGGAGCGATGCAACTTCCCTGGACATCGGAAACCGTTCCGCATGCGGTGCTGGACATCCTGCGCGGCTGCAACATCCGCTGCCGCGATTGCTACAATCTGCAACCCGACCACAGCAAACCACTGGCGGAAATCGAGGCGCAACTGGACGCGCTGATGCGGCTTCGCAAATTGCAATCCGTTTCCATCGTGGGTGGGGAAATCATGCTGCACCCCGGGCTGGTGGAAATTGTCCGGCAGGTGCGGCGGCGCGGCTTGTTTGTGGAGCTGTTCACGAATGGGGTTTTGTTGAACAACGATTTGCTTGCCCGGCTGAAACAGGCCGGAACGAATGTCATCTTCCTGCACATCGAACCGCAGCAACGCCGTCCTGATTTGCAAGCCGAATCCACCGACCAAGATTTGAAGCGCCTGCGCCAGGAAAAAGCGTCGCTGATTGCGGCCCACGGCATTGAAGTTGGCTTGACGGTGACGGCCTATCCCGACAAACCGCGCGAGATCGAGGACGCCGTCGCCTTCGCGCTCGAATCGCCGCACATAAGTTACCTGCTGGTGACGTTGTGGCGCGATGTCAGCCGGATGCCCGCCATCACGGGCGATTTGGCGGCGGGAATGTTTTGCAGTTCCGACAAAATTCAGCCCGCTGCCCAGCGCGAGGCCCGTCCCGAAGAATTATGCCGGTGGCTGGAACAGCGGTTTGGAATCGCGCCTTTTGCATTTCTTGGCTCGAACCTCGATCAGGCGGAACCGCGCTGGCTGTCCTGCCTGACGGTCACGGCTCATCGGAATGGTGAATTGCTTCAACAGCGCAGCCTGCGCCCGACGTGGGTGGAGCGGGGGTTTCTGGAAGTTTCGCGGAAATTGACGGGGCGGTATCCGTTTTATCAAAAGCAGCATTCATTACAAACGGCATTCCATATGCTACTGAACGGATTGGCCGGCGGCAACATTTCCGGAAACCTGAAACTTCTCGGGTGCGCAATCCAGCCAGGAGTCCGGCTGGCCGTGAAGCGGTTCTTATTTCAGTGGCCCGCCACGTTTGATGAATCTGGCCGCTTGATCCATTGCCAGTGCTGCCCGGATGCGGTGGTTAAAGACGGACGGCTCGTTCCGCTTTGCATTTCGGATTTGGTGGCAAATGGAAAAACCGCCGGCCGGAAAACAACCTTGTTGCCAGCCCGGGCTTAATCATGTTTATTTTGCTCATCATGCCGGACGCGCACATGCACAAGCTGCGTCTCGGCCCGTTCATCCGCTCAATGCGCGAAGCACCGCTGACCTTGACGACGCTGGCCGCGCTCGTTCCGCCTTTGCCTGGTTTGGAAATCAAAGTTGTGGATGGCAGTGTGGATTCAATTCCGATGGACGATCCGGCCGATCTGGTGGGAATCAGCGTGATCACGGGCTGCGCGCGTCCCGCTTACGCGCTGGCAAAATATTTTCGTGGACGCGGCATTCCCGTTGCGCTGGGCGGCGTCCATGTAACGATGCTTCCCGGCGAGGCAATCCAGCACGCCGACAGCATTGTCGTCGGGCGCGGCGAACATGCCTGGCCGCAGCTCATCGAGGATTTCCGCGCCGGCAAACTCAAGCGGGTCTATCGTGAACGTGCATTGACCAATCACATCCTGGAAGATGTCCCGCTGCCGCGCCGCGATTTGCAGCGGCGCAGCGGATATATGCTGCCCAACGCCGTTCAAGCCACCCGCGGCTGCAAACGGATTTGTGATTTTTGCACGGTGAATGCCGTCTGGCCGCGTTATTTGAAACGACCCATCGCTGATGTCGTCCGGGATGTCCGCGCCATTCAAGGAAGACATTTTGGTTTCAACGATGTCAGCCTGGTTGACGACGTGGAATATGCCCGGGAACTTTTCGCTGCCATTGCGCCGCTCAAAAAACGCTGGGGCGGATTGGTCACGGCGGACAGCCTGCAAAACACCGAATTGCTGGACCTCATGGCGAGAAGCGGCTGCGTCTATTTGCTGGTCGGTTTCGAGTCCGGCAACCAGGCCACCTTGCAGGGCATCCGCAAGAATTTCAACAAGACCCTCGATTACCATCATTTGATTCGTTCGCTGCAGAAACGCGGCATTACGGTCCAAGGCTGTTTCGTTTTCGGATTCGACCATGACGACGCGGACGTTTTTGAATCCACCGTCCAACTGGTTCAGGATCTCGGCGTGGACATTCCGCGCTACTCGCTTTACACGCCCTACCCCGGCACGCAGTTGTTCACGCGAATGCAGGCGGAGAACCGGATTTTAAGTTACAACTGGGACGACTACGACACGATGCACGTCGTCATCAAGCCCGTCCAAATGACGCCCGATGAATTGTATCGCGGATTCAAGTGGGCCTACAAAGAAACCTTCCGGCTGCGCCGCGTGGTCCGGCGCGTCAGCCATCCGGACATCCGGTGCGCGATCAACTTTGTCGGCAATCTGTGTTACCGGATTTTTGTGAAGCGGCTGTATTCGGAGCCGCGATTCGCCACGCCGTATTCGTTGCACGATCCCGGCCAACCGCCCGAACCCGGCCATTGGAAAGTGCCGGAAGAAATAGAGGGGACATGCGTCGCCTGATCTTCATTTATCCCGCCATCGGCCGAAAACCGGGCAAGCCGTTTGTCCGCTCGTGGCAATTGCAGCCGCTGGCCATTGCGCGGCTGGCGGCGATGACGCCGCCGGACTGGCAGGTTAAATTTTTCGATGACCGTCTGGATCTGATTGATTTCGATGCGGCCACCGATCTTGTGGCCATTTCCATTGAAACCTATTCCGCCAAGCGCGGCTATCAAATCGCCGCGCAGTTTCGCCAGCGCGGCATTCCAGTGGTGATCGGCGGATACCACGCAACGCTTTGTCCCGATGAAACCAGGGAACACGCCGATGCCGTCTGCATTGGCGAAGCGGAATCGGTGTGGCCGGCGATTCTTCAAGATGCCGCTTGCGGGCAATTGCAACCGTTTTACCGCGGTGATCGTTCACGCTCTTTGGAAGGACTTGTTCCCGATCGCGGCATTTTCAAGGGCAAAAATTATTTGCCGGTGGCCTTGGTTGAAACCAGCCGCGGCTGTCCTTTTCAATGCAACTTCTGCTCGATTGGGGCGGTGTTTCAAGGGAGCTACCGCCGCCGGCCCGTTCAGGAAATTGTCGAGGAACTGCGGCAGGTCCGCGACAAATACGTTTTCTTTGTGGACGACAACATTGTCGGCGATCCGGCGGGCGCGCGTGAGTTGTTTGAAGCCATCGCGCCACTGAAAATCCAGTGGATGAGCCAGGGCAGCCTCCACGCGTTGCGGGATGAATCGCTCGTCCGCCAGATGGCCGGGAGCGGGTGCATGGGATTGCTGGTCGGCTTCGAGTCGCTGAACCGCCAGAATCTCGCGGCGATGGGCAAGCGGATCAACAAGGTGGACGAATATCGCGCCGCGCTGGACTGTCTGCGGCGGGCGGGAGTGTTTGTCTATGGAACTTTTATTTTTGGTTATCCATACGACGCGCCGGAGAGTTTTGAGGAGAGCGTTCGTTTCGCCAAAAAGGAAAATCTATTTCTGGCGGCGTTCAACCATCTCGTTCCCTTTCCTGGCACGCCGCTTTACCGGGAATTAGAAATGGCAGGCCGGCTGCAATATCCGCGATGGTGGTTGCACGAGGACTATCGTTTCGGCCAGGTTCCGTTTCGTCCGGCGGCCATGGATGCAACCGAGATCGAGAGGAACTGTCATCTGGCAAGACGCTCATTTTACACTTGGGGATCAATCTTGCGGCGCAGTTTGGAATTTCGAACCAACAGCCCAAGCATTGGCCGGGCATGGGCTTTCTGGATGCTCAATTGGATGTTGCGGCGGGAACTGTCTCAAAAGGCCGGCATTCTTCTGGGAGGCACGCCATGATATCCGACTGCGTTTCAGCCATGGCGGTCAATCTGGAAAACAATTCGCAGTCTGCGGTTAATGCGGGCAATTTCCGTTTTGGTCTCGCCAGACGGGAGGACAACACGGAGCTTCTCGAATTTTCCGCAAAGACGGACATGCCCGGCGCAATCCGTTTTTCATTCGACCGCTCCCCGGATTATCTGGCTGCGCTTCATGTCGAAGGTTTCCATTCCGATGTGCTCATCTGCCGGGAAAACAAAACCGGCAGACTGGTCGCCACCGGCCATCGTTCGGTCAAACGGGTTTTCGTGAACGGAGAACCTGCGGCCGTTGGTTATCTTGGCGGTCTCCGCGTCGAGCCGGAAGTCCGCAGTGCGTCTTTTCTCTCGCGGGGATATGCCCAACTCCGCGAGCTGCGTGCCGGACACCCGACGCCGTTCGATTTGACAACCATCATGGAGGACAACTTTCAAGCCAGAATAGTGCTCGTCTCGAGGCGGCTCGGCTTGCCTGGCTATAGTGACTTCGGCCGGTTTTGTTGCGTGGCTTTGAGCCTGCAAGCAAAAAGCAACCATCGGGCTGGATTAAAAATCTTCCTGCGACACGCCACGCGAGCCGATGCTGAAAATGTCGTCGCGTTCCTCAATCGCGAAGGCCGCGTGAAACAGTTTTTCCCGGAATACCGTGTGGAAGACTTCGGTTTTCCCGGCGGTCTGTTGTCGCACTTGGATTGGAAGGACGTGCTGCTTGCCTTTCGCGGCGCGGAACTGGTTGGCGTGCTGGCGGCATGGGATCAGCGGGCATTTCGGCGATGGCGGGTGACCGGATACGCCCGCTGGCTGCGTTGGTCACGCAATGTCCTGAACTTATGGGCGCGACTTCGACGGATGCCGCTTCTGCCCAGGCCTGGTGCGCCGCTCAATTACTTTGTCCTGTCTTTGATTTGCATCCGGGACAACAACCGCGAAGTGTTCAATGTCTTGCTGGATGAAATCATTCGCACCCGGCAAAACCGTTATGCGTTTTTTCTCGCCGGACTGCACGAACGCGATCTGTTGCTGCCGGAATTGATGGCTCGTAGTCATGTTTCGTTGGCCAGCCGGCTCTATGTCGTTGATTGGGGAAACGACAATTGCGCCACTGAAAAACTGGATCGCCGACGGGTTCCTTATTTGGAATTGGGATCGCTCTGATGAATCTTGAATCCCAAATCGTCGCGGCCAACGACCTGCGCCCGGCAGAAGTCGCAGAAATGTGCCGGCTGATGCAGGCGCACTACGAGGGCGTGACCGAACAACAATTCCTGGCCGACCTCAACGCGAAACAATGGATCATCCTGCTCCGCGATAAAGGTCGTCTCCGCGGGTTTTCAACCCAGGTTCTGTTTGATCACCCATTTGATGGCGGCGCGGTGAAAATTTTGTTTTCCGGCGATACGGTCATTGAGAAAAAATACTGGGGTTCGCTGGCGTTGCCGGTGGCCTGGGGGCGGTTGATGCTGTCGTTGTTGGCGGCTCACCCTGGCATGAATCTTTACTGGCTGCTGACCAGCAAGGGCTACAAGACTTACCGCTTCCTGCCGGTGTTCTTCCGCGAATTTTATCCGTGTCACGCCACGGAAACGCCGGCCTTTGAAAAAAATTTGCTGCAAAGCGTGGCTATTCGTCGCTTTGGGAAATCTTATGATCCGGTCGCCGGAATTTTGCGAGCCAAGCCCGGCGACCAGCGGTTGCGCGACGGGATTGCGGAACTGGACGAAAAACGCCTTCGAGACCCGCACGTGGCTTTTTTTCAGGAACGGAATCCGGGCCACGCGCAAGGCGACGAACTGGTTTGCCTCGCTCGGTTTCATCCCGAAAACTTGAAACCTTACATCCGCCGACAGCTTTGAAAACATTCGCCCGGCGCATCATCAACCGAGCGTGGATTGCGGCGTGTTCCCGCGAACAGGCCCGGTTCAGCCGCGCCTTGGAGCGCATCGAGGAAACGCAGTCGCGCTACCTGCTGGATTTGTTGCGACGCAATGCGCGAACGCAGTTTGGGGAGAAACACAATTTTTCAATAATCGCCACGGTGGCGGAATATCAGCAGCGTGTGCCTCAAAACCCTTATGAAACACTCGCGCCGTATATTGAAGCGATTGCACGCGGTGAAACCAACGTCCTGACTGCCGATCCGGTCCGGCTGTTCCAGCCAACCAGCGGCTCGACCTCCGGCACCAAACTGATTCCATGGACGGATGCGGTTGCGAGAGAATTTCGCCGGGGCATCAATCCCTGGCTGGCCGCGCTCTACCAACGCCAGCCGGCGCTGCTCAATGGAACCGCTTATTGGTCAATCTCGCCGCCGATCGCTCCGCAACGAACCTGCGGCCGGTTGCGTGTGGGTTTCGATCATGACGCCGACTACCTCGGCTTTCTTGGACGAAAACTATTTTCGCTCGTCAGCGCCGTGCCGGCGGAAGTGGAGCGTTGCCACGACATGGTTGAATTCAGAACCCGCACACTTTTGCATCTGCTGGCGGATGAAAACCTCCGGCTGATCTCGGTTTGGAGTCCGACATTTCTGACGGTGCTGCTCGAAGATTTCGTCGAGCGGCAGGATGAAATTCTTCCAATGCTGTCTCGTTGTGGGTTGTTTGGAGCGAGGCGGCGATCCGAAGTTCTCAAGGCCATTGCGCGGGAAAGCCGGCGTTCATTCAAGTTTGAACAAGCGTGGCCAAATCTCAAAGTCATCAGTTGTTGGACCCACGGTTCCAGCGCGATCTACGCTGAAAACCTGCGCCGATATTTTCCAGGTGTGGAAATACAGGGCAAAGGCTTGGTCGCCACCGAAGCCTTTGTTTCATTGCCGTTTCGCGAAGGCTCCGATCCGGTTTTGGCGGTCACTTCCCACTTCGTTGAATTTCAAAACCCGGACACAAACACGATTTTTCTGGCGCATCAGTTGGCCGCTGGAAAGGAATATCAAGTCATTGTCACCACGGGTGGCGGTCTCTATCGCTACCCCCTGGGCGACCGCATTCGCGTGACCGGTTTTATTCATGGCGCGCCATGTTGTCAGTTTATCAGCCGGGAAGGCTTGGTGTCGGACCTTTTCGGTGAAAAATTGAACGCAGGATTTGTGGAGAAAGTCACCTGTCGTGCAATCGCGCAGCAAAACATTGAACCACGGTTTTTTCTTTTGGCTCCGGTTGCCGACATTCGATTCGGCACCAGCTACACTTTGTTTATCGAGACTGACTCAATTCCCAACCCCGCTGGATTGCGGCATCATCTGGAACATGGTCTGGCCGAAAATTTTCACTACTCACACTGCCGCAATCTGGGCCAGATTTCCCCGGCCCGTCTGTTCCACATCCAACCTGCGACGCCATCGGCCAGTTCAGTCTTTCTGCAAGAAATGCAAGCCCGCGGAATCAAAGCCGGAAACGCCAAAGTGACGCCGCTGGATGGCCATTTCGGTTGGGAGCGCCGTTTTCATGGAAAATTTATTTCGTGATAAATGCCGGTGCTTCACTTTCAAATATTTTCGCAGGTTGGTGCATCCGGCGCGCTCCGTGGCGCGGCCTTCTAAACTTTGTAGTCCCACTCCTTGCGATAAGGCGTGTCAACGAAGCCGTTGGCCTGGTCGTCGTTGGTGAATTTCATGGCCTGCGAGTCCCACAGCAGGACTTTGGAACTGCGGTAATAGGGTTCTCCCGTTTCGCCGCCCGCCGGGGGAGTTGTTCCGGGCGCATGCACATGGCCGTCGCCTGACGCGGGAACCCACACGATGGCGGAGTCCGACCGGCCGGAGCCGCCCCAATTTCCGGGGCGCGCGCCCGGCGGCGGGGCGCTATACCGGCGGAGCGCTGCCGTTCCGAGCAAAGCGAATTCCGTAAGATCGCAGGCGAACTCCACGGGCGTGATTGACTTCTTGCCGGCTTTGCAGGCTCGTATCCACTCGGCGTAATGATCCGGCCGTTCGCAGCGCGGCAGGTAGGGTTCGGGCTGTTTGAAATCTTTGAAACGGCCCTCGGGCAAAAGCCAGCCGCCGGGCAGTCCTTGAAATTTCTGGCCCGGCTGGGGCAGAACATGGTCGGGCAGCGACGGACTGCCGCCATAGAACGCGGAAACTTGGACGCCGTTGTCGCCGACGAACATCATGCCCCGGCCCGGCATCCCCATGCTGGCGGGCATGCTCAAAGGCCGTGGCGGTTGCAGGCCGCCGTCATAAAAGTAGGCTATCATTTCCGGGTGTCTGCCGCGCGCCGGAAAATGCCACTGGACAAAATTGGAGATGCTCGCGCACTCGCTGTTGGCGACCGAGCCAGTGAGGGCGAAGGACTGGCAGGCATCGGCCGCGACCCAGTCCGGCGCTCCCATTTCGAGTTCGTCATGGAAAATGTGCAGCGCGTGGCAAGCGACATCGCCCAGGTTGCCCGTGCCGAAATCCCACCAGGGCCGCCAGTTGCCGTAATGGTAAATTCTGTGGTAAGGCCGCGCCGGAGACGGGCCGCACCACTGGTCCCAATCCATTCCGGCGGGCGGCGTCTGGATTTCCGCCGGCCTTTTCAATCCGCTGGGGCTGTGCGTGCCGGTCCAGAAATGCACTTCACGAATCGGGCCAATAGCTCCGCTCAACAGCAGCTCCGTTGTGGCCCTTGCGGGAGAGGAGCGCGAATCCTGAATGCTCGCCTTGGTGGTGACCTTGGAGGCCAGACACGCGGCTTTGACCCGCCGGGCCTCGGCGATGGTGTGCGTGATCGGCTTGGCGCAGTAAATATGTTTGTTCATGGCCAGTCCCGCCAGCACCAGATGGGAATGCCAGTGGTCCGGCGTGGCGACAATCAGGGCGTCGAAGTTTTTTTCCTCCTTGTCGAACATCTGCCGGAAATCCTTGTAGAGCCTGGCCTTGGGATAGAGCTTGAACGCCTCCGCCGAATACTCGTGATCAAGGTCGCAAAGCGCGACAATCTCCTCGTCCTTGCAGCCGGCCAGATAATCCTGGCCCACGCCGCCGACGCCCACGCAGGCGATCCGGAGTTTGTCGCCGGGAGCGGGATCGGAGACGGCGGCTCCGAACACAAAGCGCGGAACCGCGAGCGATGCCAGACCGGCGGCAATGGCGGTGCGCCGGGACATTCCAGTTTTGGCCGACTCGTTTGAATTCATGAGAACGCCTTCCTTTCTCGACTTTGTTCAAATTGTATTGAATTGAAATTGATGCTTTTGATGGCGGACCATCTACCGGCTGCCAAACGCAACTGGCAAGACGAGCCGGAGGCCGTCATTCAGTCCAAACACGAAACGATGCTGTGACCCGATGGCGTTACTCCGCCAGCTTCAGTGAATATGTGCGATTCAACAACGCCTTTGGCAGCGGCACAACGCAGATGTTCAACGAACGGTTGTCCTTGGAGATCAGCGCCGACTCGATCTCGATCTTCGTGTTGTCCGCGTTGAACGTCGGATGAATGTGATCCGCGCCCGTTTTCTGTGGGCCGGCCAGCAGGGTCGCCTCGCCGTTGTGGCGGTCAAAGACCCAGACTTCATAGGCAAAATCGTCGCAGGCGGCCCAGCGGCCGTCGGACGATCCGGCGACGTGCCAGTCCGAGCGGCCTTGCGACCACGCGGGCACCTGTCCGGCAATCCGCATCTCGCGTGTCTGCAAATTCACGATGCCCACGCCGGTCGGATGTTCCATTGTTCCCGACGCGCCCCAGTCAGAATTGGTGGTGGCGCTCGCGATGCTGCGATGGCCTAAAATGGCGATGGCCACTTCATTCGTGCTGATAAACGCCTCGTGGGTGATCCAGTCGAACGACGCCTCTGGAAACAGCGGCCGCAGCCCGCTGCCGTCGGCATTGACATACCATGTCCGCTGCGGCGCTTTGCCGCCGGTTTCCCAGCAGAACACAATCTCGCCCGGAGCCCAGGGATTACTCTGCACGTGTCCAATCTGGAAGCCCACGTTGCAGATCATTTTGACCTCGCCGGTCTTGAGATTCATGCTGCGCAAGCCGCTCGGGCCGGCGCCCATGCCCCGGGGACCGAAGCCCTTCAGCAGCGTCTGGCCTTCGGACAACTGCGCCGTTTCTGGCCCGTTCACCCGGAAATACATGAAGTCATCATTGGCGTCCAATCCCATGTTGCCGTCGGCGTTCAGGCCGGTCGGGATCGTTCCGCAGACGCGCGTGTAATTGGCCGCGGCCTTCACGGTCCCAGCGGCAACGTCGGCAAAAAGTTTGTCGAGGTCAATCTCGAGAATCTGCCGCGGTCCGCCAAAGCCGCCTCTTCCGCCGCCTCCGCCTCGACGACCTGCCGGCGCGTTCGTCGCTCCATCCGCAACCGGTCCGCGAGCCGCGCCTTCCGCGGCGCCGGCCGCCGGGGCTGGTCCCCGGCCTCTGTCACCGCCGCCAGCGCCCGCCATGACGTATAGCTTCATCGTCTTATTGCCGGCGCACAGCATCCCGATGAAGCCGGTTTCCGTGACCTGCACAATCAATCCCGATTCCTCGTTGACCGCGAACGCCTGCGAGCCGCCTTCGCGGTTGCCCCGAAAAATCAGCCATTTTCCATCCGCCGTCCATTGCCGGTGCGTCTGGTAAATCTTCGACTGCGTGTAACCGCCGTCGGTGCTGGTCAGGAATTCGAGCGGCAATCCCGTGACCGGATCGGGAACTATCTTCTTTTCCGACGGCCAGGTTCGGCCCATCTGGCCAAACGCGGCGGACGAGGAAATCAATACGAGGGCGGCGAGACAAGTTGAGGTCTGGAATACTCTGGAGCTCATTTGCGGTTCCTTTGGTTGCAGGTTATTGGACTACGGTTTCACATTTTTGGGAATTGTGGAGGCATCCTTGCCATGGCCGCCGCAGAAGTCAAGCAAGAACTGCCAAATGGCTAAAATGGTTTCAGTTGGAACCGGCCAAAAGTCAGAAGCTTGAGCGGGTTGCGAAACGAATGGTGCTCCCGCCCGGAATCGAACCGGGATCTGCCATTTAGGAAACGGCAGCTCTATCCATTTGAGCTACGGGAGCGCAAATTTTCGACAGAATACGCGCTCCAGTTTTTTTGCCAAGAGACATCGTGGCAAAATGGACGCGGGGTTTGTAAGGGGCTGAACCTCACGACACCACGTGGCGTGACCCTTGGCAGCTTGCGACCACAATCAAGCGCGCGACGCATAGTTCTTGATTTTTGACCCCACCGCAATCCTGCCACCGGGGTTGCGGTGTTATTTATTGACAAATGTCGAAGCCTGAAATAACGTCGTTCGCGTGAAGAAAAGGTTAGGCTACGCAGGACATTTAACTGGAATCAAATCTTGTCAGGCTTACTGGCCATCGGATATGTCATCGGAGCATTCGTGACAGCGGGCGGAGAAGGCGGTTTTAAGGTTTTGGGATTTGTGACATGGATGGCGCGGACTGTCAGGCAAATCCCACGCATGAATTTTCAAGGGAACAACCAAGCCCGCCGAAGGCGGACTTAAAACCTTGTGGCAGTGAACTGGTGATTGCGCAGGCCGGCCCGTTTTGATAGCCGTTTTGCTGGAACACCGTCACGACCGCTCGCTGGATCTGCGCGGCGCTACAGGTTTTGGGGAGGATCATCGCCTCAAAGCTGACCGACGCCGGCTGTCGAGTGAACTACAGCCGGCGGCGAAAATGGTGGCCAGAAGAAGAAGCATCCTGACGTCGGGCGCAAACATCCACCGGGTCCTTCAGGCCATCGCCCCGAAGCGGGTGAAGTTTTTGGTTTCGACCGCATCGGCGAACAACCGCCGGATTCCCGTATGATGATGCCACTGGCACGCGCCAGAGCAAAAAATTTCGTCAACCGTGCCCAACCTGCCCCAAAGGGCAGCATCGGGTTCCGGGTTCGCCCAATTCCTGACCCCAAACATTACGATCTGCTTTGATCTTGCAAAAAGTGGTGAATTATATTTCGGGTGTTTTGTCTGGTTTATATGCCCGCGATCACCAAGAAAGAAACCCGTCTCAAGCTCCAGCTTGTCGCCAA
>Ga0181535_10006485_pt1 | contig 12045 bp, 10 predicted proteins | sample PEATcosm2014_Bin_44_FD_119774 | JGI IMG/M metagenome (GOLD analysis project Ga0181535, IMG submission 119774) | Peatland microbial communities from MTU Mesocosm Facility, Houghton, MI, USA - PEATcosm2014_Bin17_30_metaG | ecosystem: Environmental > Terrestrial > Soil > Wetlands > Peat | place...
CGGCCCGGCTAAATCATTTCGGCGGTCGCAGACCGCCGCTACAGGCTTCAACGCCCCCAAATCCGTCAGCAATTCCTCCGCGTGGGCGAGGAAAATTTCGTCCGGCTTCTCCAGCCAGCGGAACTTTCTCAAATCCTCCACGCCGGCGGCCTTGAGCGTGAGGACAACCTCGGCCAGATCGAGCCGTTTGATCTCCGGCAATTCCTGCGCGGGGCGATGCGAGTGTTCGTCCCTCGACCAGAGCCTCATGCAGACGCCCGGCGCGGTGCGGCCCGCGCGGCCCGCGCGCTGGTCGGCGTTCGCCTGCGAGATTTTATCAATCAACAACGTGTTGATACCGCGATTGGCGTCGTAGCGGGGAATCCGCGCAAGGCCGGAATCAATCACCAGCCGCACGCCGTCAATTGTCAGCGACGTTTCCGCGACGTTCGTGGCAACAACGACCTTGCGTTGTTCGTAGCGTGCCACCGCCGCGTCTTGCGCCCGTGGCTCAAGCTCGCCGTGCAGCGGCAATAAAATGAATCCCTTCGACCCCGGCGCATGACGGATGGCCTCCAGCGTCTGGGAAATTTCAAATCCGCCCGGCATGAAAACCAGCACATCGCCCTCACCGCCGGATTGAACGTAATCGCTGAACGCCTCGGCGGCCTGCTCCCACACCGGCCGCTTGTCGTTGTAGCTCGGCTGCGCGGCGTAGGCGATTTCGACCGGATAAACCCGGCCTTCGGATGAGAGAACGGAGCAATTAAAATTATTTGCAGCAGCCGACGTGAGTCGGCTCTGACTTTTTGCCGAAGAAGAATGTGCGGACTCACGTCCGCTGCTACTTTGAGAGAGATACTTCTCCAGCTCCACCGCGTTGAGCGTCGCGGACATGACGACGAGGCTCAAATCCGGCCGGTGTTGCTCCTGCAAATCCAGCGACCGCGCCAGCGTGATGTCGCCGTAAAGATGCCGCTCGTGGAACTCGTCGAACACCAGTGTGGAAACGCCCGTCAATTGCGGGTCGTCAATCATCTGCCGGAGCAAAACGCCCTCGGTGACGAAGCGGATTTTGGTCTTGGCCGAGGTGACATTCTCAAAACGGATCTGGTAGCCGACTTCCTGGCCAAGCTGAACGCCCAGTTCCTGCGCGACGCGCGCGGCGAGCAGCCGGGTGGCCAGACGGCGCGGCTGTAGAATCACCACCTGCCCCTGCCCCAGCATCCCGTGGCGCAAAAGCATTTGCGGCACCTGCGTGGATTTGCCGGAGCCGGTGGGCGCGGACAAAACCAGCCGGTGACAGGCCTTCAACCGCGCGATGATGTCGCGCTCGATGTCATAAATGGGCAGACATTCTGGCATGAACCCGCGCAGCGTAGCGGATTGCGCGCGGGGAGAAAAGGATGTTGCGAACACCGCGCCGGAAACGGAACCCGCGAGGCTGGATTTTGAGGTTTTGGTTGCGGGAAATATCTTTGACAGAAATCTTTGACAGAAATTCGCAAGTCCGCTTTCATAAGCCCATGTCACCAAAGGCCGTGGAAAAAACAACCGTGCACGCCCCGTGCATGCCATAAGGCCTAAAACATACTGTTAGGCGACTTCACACATTTATGACAAAACGAACCGTTGGAGCATTATTCTGTTGTTTGGCAGTCGTGCTGTTTCTTGCGCGCTATGCCATTGCGTTGCGATATGCCGGAGATCACGAGCGCGGAAGTTACGGCTCGGATTTATTTGCTGGCTACATGAGTTATGTTGGGATTACGCCGTGGGTTTTTGCGGCTGCTTTTCTCATTGCCGGCATTTATTATTTGGTTCGGGCAGACCGTGACAAATGAGCCAGTCGCCTAACAAGTCGCCGGAGCCAACCGCCGTTGGCGCTGGCCGTTCCGCTGTCGCGGTTCACGCCGCGAGTCGGCGGTGGCTCAACTTTTTTCGTTAGGCCGACTCGCGCCATGAAGAATTCTCACGCAAAAGCTTTCATTTTCATTGCATTGACCTTTCTCGTCAGTTGGGTTCTTGCCTTCAGTTATTTCGCATTGGGTGGGAGCATCGCCTCGACTTCTTTCCGTGCGATGGGTGCTGCCTTCATGTCTGTCCCGATGATATGCGCCTTGCTCACACAAAAGGTTCTCTACCGGGAGGATATATTGCAGCCTTTGGGCATTTCTATCCGGCTGAACCGATGGACATTCGCCGCTTGCATTTTGCCGATATTTGTAGTGGTCGCCAGCACGGGAGCCTGTTTCCTCTTTGTCAAACCATTCGCGGATTACTCCATTCGGTCTTTTTTCTTTTATTTGCTTCGCGGCTTGGCGCTACACGCACTTCCTACCGCTGTGATCGCTTTCGGTGAGGAGGTGGGTTGGCGGGGCTTATTGCAGCGCGAATGGTCATATTTGGGATTTTGGAGGTGCTCCTTGAGCGTTGGCTTCATCTGGGGTCTTTGGCATACACCCCTCATCCTTCACGGTTACAATTTTCCGGGACATCCAGTTGCTGGGGTCTTCGGCATGATAATCTGGTGCATACTTTTCAGTCCGTTGATAGCCTATATTTGCCTCCGGTCAGGTTCGGTCATCGCGGCAGCGATCATGCACGGGACATGGAACGTGATGTCAGGTGCGCCGACACTTATTTTTTCCGGCACGGATTATTTCATCGCTCTATTAGCAGTGCTCTTGGTGCTCGACTGCGGTTTGTTCTGGTTAGACAGAAATCCGGGCCGGCCTAACAAGTCTCCGGAGCCAACCGCCGTTGGTGCTGGCAGTTCCGCAGTCGCGGTTCGCGTCGCGAGTCGGCGGTGGTTCAGCTTTGGATCGTAAGGCGGCGTGACTCGCTATGACTTTTCCATGTTCCATTTTCGTTGAGAGGCTTCACTCCGTGGCTGCGCGACACCATTCAGAAGCTGCGAGACGTCGTTCAGGAGCTGCATGGCATCATTCAGAAGCTGCGTGGCATCATTCAGAAGCTGCGTGGCATCATTCAGAAGCTGCGTGGCGCCATTCGGAAGCTGCGAGGCGCCTATCAGCTATTGATAGTCGCCATTTTTTGGCTTTTTTAAGCGGTTTTGGCAGTTTTGGCCAAAAATGCCGCCTCGTGCGAGTAATATGAGGATAGGCTGAACGCCCCTTTACCGGGCGTTGCCGAGTTCGTTCACCAAACCTTCCACCACCCAGTTGGCGCGTCTGGCCTGCAATTCATCCGCCGCGGCCCCGTGCTGCCAGACGGCGTAGCGGATGGTTTTTTCCACGTCCGCCTGCAACGCCGGTTGCGCCAGCAGTCCGGCAATGAATCCCGCCAGCGCGTCGCCGCTGCCGCCCTGCGCCAGATGCGGGTTGCCCGATGAGTTCACAAAAATTCCGCCCTCGGCGCGGCCAATCAAAGTCTGGTGGCCTTTCAGCACCACCCAGCAGTTGCCGAACCGGCGCGAGAGGTCGCGCAGCGCGCGCGGACGATCCGCCTGCACATGCGCCACGGTCATGTTGAGCATCCGCGCGGCCTCGCCCGGATGCGGCGTGAGAACGCGGACGGTGTTGCGGGCAATCGTCTGCTGCGCCGCCAGCCAGTCCAGGGCGCTGGCATCCACCACCACCGGCAATTGCCAGTCGCGCCAGAACCGGCGGATGATGCCCTTCATCTGGTCGGTCACGTCCAGCGCGGCCAGGCCGGGACCGATCAGCACCCCGCTGGCGGCCTCCAGCAGTTTGATTTCCGGCGTCCACAATTTCACCATGGCGGACTGCAATTGCGACGCGACGGCGTGAAAGACATTTTCCTGCGTGAACAGCGTGACGAGGCCGGGCTGGGCGCGCTGCGCCGCGCGGGTTGCCAGCACCGCCGCACCGTGATATCCCAGACTGCCCGCGACAATCGCCAGATGCCCGAACGAGCCCTTGTGTCCGGCGACGGCGCGGCGCGGCGGGAAATTTTCAAAATCGTCCGGCAGCGTCCAGTTCAATTCGCCCGCGAGCGGACAGGGAATCAGCCCGACGTCCGCGGCCACTTTGAGCCGCCCGACGAACGGCCACGCGGCCTGCGCGAGCATGCCGGTTTTGGGAGTGCCGACGGTCAGGGTGACGGCGGCTTCGATGGCCGCGCCGAAAGTTTCGCCGGTGTCCGCGTTGAGGCCGGACGGCACGTCCACGGACAGGACGGGAATGGCTGATGCGTTGACGGCGGCGATGAATTTCTTCCAGCCATCGTCGAGCGGGCGGTTCAAGCCGATGCCGAACAGGCCGTCAATGATGAGCGCGGGTTTCTGTTGCAGCGCCTGTTCGAGCTTTGGCAAGTCGGCCAGAGGATCGTTGACGGCAAGCAATTCGACATGACGGCTGTCCAGAACTTCGCGCGCGGCGACGGCGTCATCGCCGTTATGGCCCTTGCCGGCGAGGATCAGAATCAGGTCGTTGGAGCGCGTGAGTTTGCGTGCGCGCCGGGCGATTTTCTTGCCGACGCGGCGGATGACCTCGGCCTCGGTCTGGCCGGCGGCCCAGGTGGCGTTTTCCCATTCGCGCATTTGGGCGATGCTGATGACTGGAACTGGCATGGCAGGAGCGTGGCAGAATTTCCGATGCCGCAAAAGGAGAATTGAACGCGCGTTTGACCGTTAATCATCAAATCATGCGGCGGTTTCGCACAAACCGATTCACGATTCACGGTCAAACCGTTCAATGTCTTCCAGCCGTCACCGAATCGTCACACGGTTGTCACGCAAATGAAATTGTGTGACGCTTGGCCGCATGTTATTCAAAGAAGCGTGAAGCCCCGAATCCTTGTGGTGGACGACGAACCGGAAGCGGTCGAGCTCGTCGAGTTCAACCTGAAGCAGTCCGGTTATGCCGTCATCACCGCCGCCGACGGCGCCGAGGCGCTCAAAAAAACGCGCGGCCAGACGCCGGATTTGATCGTGCTGGACGTGATGCTGCCGGAGATGGACGGCTTTGAGATTTGCAAGACGCTGCGGCTTGACCCGGCGACCGCCAAGATTCCCATTCTCATGCTCACCGCCAAGGCGGCGGAGATTGACCGCGTGCTCGGCCTGGAACTCGGCGCGGACGATTACCTGACCAAACCGTTCAGCCCGCGCGAACTGCTGCTGCGCATCAAAAACATCCTTTCGCGCGGCCAGCCCGCCGAAAAGCCGCGCGAGCAGATGCGGTTCGGCGATTTGCTGATTGATCTGCCGCGTCACGTCGCAAGCTGGAAGGGCAAGACAATCGAGCTGACGGCGACGGAATTCAAGCTGCTCACCACGCTGGCCCAGCGCGCCGGGCGCGTCCAATCGCACGACCATCTGCTGCGCGACGTGTGGGAATACGACAGCCTGATTGACACCCGCACGGTGGACACACACATGCGCCGGCTGCGGGAAAAGCTCGGCGCGGCGTCGAAGCATCTGGACACCGTCCGCGGCGTCGGGTATCGGTTTGTGGAGTGAACACGATCCACGAATTTCGCGAATTGACGCGAATTATTTTTGGGTCAAGATCCTTCGCGAAAATTTGCGTAATTCGCGGATAAAATGTGGCCTTGTTTTTTCATTTTTACCCTCGCCGCCGCCGTTGGAATTCATTTCTGGTGGCGGCAAAAATTCCGCCGCCAGCAAAGGCAGGCGCTGGCGGACATCGAGGGATTTCAACGGCGTCAGCAGCAGACGACGATTGACGCCAGGGCGCAGCAGCAGGTTTTGTTCAACTCCATGCTGGAAGGTTTGCTGCTGCTCGACCGCAACCGGAAAATCTACCTCGCGAACCGCGCCTTCAAAAACCTGTTCAGCATCAAGACGGACCTGCACGGCAAAACCATCATGGAGGCGCTGCGGCTGCACGAACTCGCCGGGCTGGTGGAAAGCGTTGAAACCAAGGGGCAGGTCTTTGATTACGAATTCAAGCTGCCGGATATGAACGAGCGATGGCTGCAGGTCAACGCCGCTGTCATCACCAATTCCGCCGGCGAGCGCGAAGGCACCATCCTTGTCTTTCACGACCTCACCCGGCTCAAGCAGCTCGAACGCACCCGCGAGGAATTCGTCGCCAACGTCAGCCACGAATTGCGCACGCCGCTCTCGCTCATCAAGGGCTACGTCGAAACGCTGCTCGATGGCGCGAGCGGCAATCCCGAAGTCGCCGGGCGTTTCCTCAAAATCATCGAGCGCAACACGCAGCGGCTGGATCTGCTCATCCAGGATCTGCTGACGATTTCCGCGCTGGAAGCCGGGCGGATGAAGTTGAATTTGCAGCCGGTCGTGCTGCGTCCGCTCGTCGAGAAAATCTTTTCCGATCTGAAGCCGCCCGCCGACAACAAAAGCATCACGCTCGTCAATCAACTGCCCGAACTCACCGCCACGGCGGACGCGAGCCGGCTGGAACAGGTTTTTGCCAACCTCGTGGACAACGCCATCAAATACGGCCGCGCGCAGGGCCGCGTCATCATCGGCGGGAAAAAGCGGGATGACGGCAAGATTGAAATTTTTGCGCAGGACGACGGGCCGGGAATTCCCGCCGAATCTCTGGGCCGCATTTTTGAGCGGTTTTACCGCGTGGACAAGGCGCGGTCGCGCGAACAGGGCGGCACCGGTCTCGGTCTTTCGATTGTGAAGCACATTGTGCAGGCGCACGGCGGCGAGGTCTGGGTGAAAAGCGGGCCGGGCAAGGGCGCAACGTTTTTCTTCACGCTGCCAAAAGAGTCAAAAGAATAATTGATTGAGTTTAATATTGAAACACCATGAAGTTGGCTGATATGGCCTTTGCTTGAGCAATGCTTTTTAGCTCGCCGATATTCCTTTTTTTATTCCTGCCAATTGTGCTCACGGTTTATGTATTGCTGCCGGGCATAAGGGCCAGGAATATCTGGCTCCTGCTGATGAGTTTGGTGTTCTATGCCTGGGGCCAGGTGGATTTCATACTTTTGTTGCTGGCCTCCACCTTGATGAACTATGGCCTGGGGCTGTGGGTGGGCGGAGGTAAAAACGCAGCCAACCGCAAGCTGGCCATCGCGGTGGCAGTGTTTGTAAATATTGGCCTGCTGGCGTTTTTCAAATACTCCAATTTCACCGTCGGGCTGCTCAATTCATTGCTCAACCATGCGGGCATCGCCCCGTTGCAGTTGCCGTGCGTCCCGTTGCCGATTGGCATTTCGTTTTTCACCTTTCACGCGCTGTCCTATGTCATCGACGTTTACCGCCGCAAATGGAAAGCGGCGACCGATCCCAAAGACGTGGCGCTTTACATTTTCTTCTTTCCACAACTGATCGCCGGGCCGATTTTGCGCTGGAGCGCGATTGGCCCGCAACTTGTGCGGCGCACCGTCAGCCGCGATGTTTTTGCGGATGGCATCCGCCGTTTCGTCGGCGGCCTGGCCAAGAAAATGATCATTGCCAACACCGTTGCCCTGCCGGCGGATCAGATTTTTTCCCTGCCGGCCGATGAGCGCACAGCCCCGGTCGCATGGTTTGGCATTCTTTGTTACACGCTTCAAATTTATTTTGATTTCTCCGGTTACTCGGACATGGCGGTCGGAATGGGCAAGATGTTGGGTTTTAAATTTCTCGAAAACTTTCACTTTCCATACCTGGCGCAGTCCATCAGGGATTTCTGGCGGCGCTGGCACATCTCGCTGGCGACATGGTTTCGCGACTACCTTTACATCCCGCTTGGCGGCAACCGCATTTCCAAAGGGCGAACTTGTTTCAACCTCATGGCCGTGTTCTTTCTCTGCGGTTTGTGGCATGGAGCGAGTTGGACATTTGTCGTCTGGGGGTTGTATCACGGTTTCTTTCTTGTGCTTGAGCGGACGCGTTTTGGCGACTTGCAGGCAAAACTTCCACAACTGCTCCGGCATCTCTACGCTGTCTTTGTGGTGATGATGGGCTGGGTGATCTTTCGCGCCAACACCTTTGCCGCCGCAGGGGATTATTTTCAGGCGCTATTTGGGTTAAGCCGCGTGCCGTTTGCACAATCGCTAGCTTCCTACATGACGAACCAGATAGTTTGGACGGCCGGCTTTGGCATCCTGTTTAGCGGCCCGTTGTGGAACTGGCTCCGGACCGTTTCGGCCAAAATTGGTCAGGCTTCCCCGGTGGCATACCATTCGGTCGTCCGGAGTGTTGGTTCGATTTTGGAAATCATCCTGATTGTGGCACTGCTCCTGATTTCGTCGGCGTGGCTGGCAGGTGGCACTTACAATCCTTTCATCTATTTTCGTTTTTGATTGATGAAAACCCCATCCTCAAGTCTGACGCTGACCCAAAGAATGAACATCGTTCTTATCGCGCTGTTCATGGTGATGATCTGGCTGCCGACGCTCGACACATTGTTCCATTTGGACCGTGCACCGGCTTCCAATGAAAAGCGGCAGATGGCGCCATTTCCGCAACTCAAACCCGGGATGTCAGGCCTCAAAGAATATATCGCCGGGCTGGAAGCCTGCTTCAACGATCACTTCGGCTTCCGAAAACGCCTCATCCACTGGCACAATAATTGGAAGTATCATCTCTTTCGCGACCAGATCGGGACTGAAGTCATCATCGGCCGCGACGATTGGCTGTTCTATACCGATGGCGATATGGTTGAACATTACCGGGGCGTGCGACAGTTCACGCCACAAGATTTGCTCGACTGGCAGAGGCTGTTGGAGCACCGTCGCAATTGGCTTGCTCAACGCGGGATCAAATACCTCTTCATCGTCGCTCCCGACAAACAATCCGTATATCCCGAACAACTGCCAACTTGGCTCACCAAAGTGCGGCCTGACACGAAGCTCGACCAGTTTCTTGCTTACATGCGCGCCCATTCCACCGTGGATGTTCTGAATCTTCGTCCCGCCCTGCGGGATGCGCGCCGCATCGCGCCAACTTATTTCAAAACCGACACGCATTGGAATCTGTTCGGTGGCTTCGTGGCCTGCCAGGAAATTGTAAAAGATCTTTCGAAGCTCCAGCCGGAACTCCAACCGCCCTCTTTGGAATCCTTTGAACTCGAAAACAAGCTGACAAGCGGAGGCGACCTGGCCAATTTGCTTGGACTGGATAATTCCGAAATTACCGAGGACAACACCATTCTCATGGTGCAAAAAACGAACCTGCCAACGTTGGAAATCACCACAAACACGACAAAGAATCCCAAGGCCCGGGAAAGCGTAATCATCTTCCACGACTCATTCGGAAATGCCATAAAACCCTTTCTGGGTTCCTCTTTTGGCAAGGTCGTCTACATGGGGCAACAAGAATTGGACGCTGGATTGATTGAACGAGAAAAGCCGAACATCGTCATCAGCGAAATCGTCGAGCGGGAATTTAACGTGAACGACCCGGAAAAAATGATGGCGGAGGAGATGTTGAAATAGTCCGGTGCCCGCCTTGATCATAGAAAAGCCGCCTTGCAAAGGCGGTAATCGCTTCCTGATGGGAGGGAACCCCCACCATTAAATCCAGAAGCGGAATGATATTGCTTGGTCGGATTGCAAAAACATTTTATCATCCCACGATGGTTCACGTTGGCATCGGCTATGACGTTCATCAATTGGTCGCCGGGCGCAAGCTCGTCCTCGGCGGCGTTGAGATTCCGCACACGAAGGGCCTCGACGGTCATTCGGATGCGGACGCGTTGATGCACGCCATCTGCGACGCCGTCCTCGGCGCGCTGGGCGAGCCGGACATCGGTCATTTTTTCCCGAACACCGACCCGCGCTGGAAAGGCGTGCCGAGCAGGATTTTTCTGGAGGAGGCGGCGAAGCAGGTTGTCAGGCGCGGCGGAATAATCGTGAACGTGGACGCCACGGTCATCGCACAGGCACCGAAAATATACCCGCACATCGCCGGAATGAAGAAGAACATCGCCGCCGCGCTGGGCGTTTCCGAAAAGCAAATCGGCGTCAAGGCGACGACGAACGAGCTGATGGGTTTCATCGGCCGCGAGGAAGGCATCGCCGCGATGGCGGTTGCGAGCGTGGATGTGCCGGAGTGATCTGTCATGGCCAACAAAGCTGAAATCAGTTGGAAGCGCGTGACCGAGGACGGCAAGAAGTTGCAGGTCAATGCGCAGCACATCGGACGGGAGTGGAAATTTTTCCATCGCGAAAAGCGCTTCGATGTCTGGCAGCCGGTGAAGGAACCGCCGCTAGAGGACTGGCTGGAATTACTCGACGCGATACAACGGCTGATCAACCGCCGCCGCTACCAGCCGGACGACGAGGAGCGGCTGCGCCGGCAGATCCGCGAGCGTTTTCCCGAAGCGGGAATTTGACGCAATCAGACGCAACTTTATGGACAAATGGGGACATTCGCGATAAAAATGGCCATGCACAAAACTCTTTCACGGTCCGCCGCGCTGCTTCTCGGCACAATGCTTTTCGCGGCCGGCGCTCCGGCACAAACTCCGTCCGCCAAAAATGTTTTCCAAAACTGGCCGACCAATTGCAATCCGAAAACCGTCGGCGAACTGGTCTCGGACAACCTGCTCAAGCGCAAAATTTACTACAACCCCGACGGTTTCATCGTCTATCCCGAAGTCTGCATGGGATTCGGCGCGCTGCGTTTTGCCGACGGCGCGGGCGACAAGACGCTGAAGCAAAAGCTGATTGACCGTTACGCGTTCATTGTCACGCCGGAAGGCAGCCACACGATTTCATCCAACCGGCACGTTGATTTCCACGTTTTCGGCGCGCTGCCGCTGGAGATTTACCTGCTGAACCGCGATACGAATTATCTCGCGCTCGGTCTGCAAAAGGCGGACGAGCAATGGGAGAATCCCTTGCCCGACGGCACCTCGCGCGAATCGCGCTACTGGGTGGACGACTGTTTCATGATCAGCGCCCTGCAAATCCAGGCCTATCGCGCCACGCACGACCCGAAATACGCCAACCACGCCGCGACCGAGCTCGCCGCCTACCTCGACAAATTGCAGCAGACCAACGGACTGTTTTTTCACGCCGACGTGAGCCACCATTTCTGGGGGCGCGGCAACGGCTGGTTCGCCGTCGCGCTCGCGGAAGTGTTGAGCTCGCTCCCGCCCGATCATCCGAAATACGCGCGGCTCATGGACGGCTACAAAAAAATGATGGCCGCGCTGAAAGTTTATCAGGCACCGTCCGGCCTCTGGCGGCAGCTCGTGGACAACGACACGGCGTATGACGAAACGAGCTGCACCGGGATGTTCACCTACGCGCTGATCATCGGCGTGCAGCACGGATGGCTAGACGCGAGCTATGGCGACGCGGCGCGGCGCGGCTGGATTGGACTGTGCGGTGAAATCAATCCCGATGGGGATGTCCGCGATGTCTGCATCGGCACCAACCAGCAGGACGACACGCAGTATTATCTGGATCGTCCGCGCAAGACCGGCGATCCGCACGGCCAGGCGCCGATTCTCTGGTGCGCATGGGCGTTGCTGGAAAAATAATTTGGCAAACAATGGTTCAGCTTTACATTCTGCGCTGATGGCCAAGCCGCCCTTGATTCTTGTTTCACCCAGCATTGAAAAACGCGGGGTGGAATTCCATGATCTGTCCGTCAGTCTTTCGGTCAAATACGATTTCGCCGTCACACAGGCCGGCGGCATTCCCGTCACCGCGCCGGCAACCGCCGACCGCGCGCTCCTCGCGGAGGTTGTCCGCCGCGTGGACGGCGTGCTGCTCACCGGCGGCGATGACATCAATCCCGGTCTCTACTCCAAAAACCTGCCGCGCGCCGTTCGCCGGACGGTCGGCATGACGCCGGATGGCGGCGGGCGCGATTTGCGAGAGTTGATTTTGATCGAGGAGGTTTTCCGCCAGCGCAAGCCTCTGCTGGCCATCTGCCGCGGGCACCAATTGCTCAACATCGCTCTCGGCGGTAAATTGATTGCGGACATCCGTCGCCAGGTGCCCGGCGCGTTAAACCACCAGCGGATGGACGTGGCGGGCGAAATCGTCCACGAAGCGCCATTGACAGCGGGTTCTTTGCTGGCCAGAATCACGGAGAAGCGGGTTCTGGGCGTGAACAGCTCGCATCATCAGGCTGTTTTGGAAACTGCGGAGCCGCTGGCGGCGGTGGCCCGCACGCGCGATGGAATCGTGGAAGCA
>Ga0181535_10006492_pt1 | contig 12032 bp, 7 predicted proteins | sample PEATcosm2014_Bin_44_FD_119774 | JGI IMG/M metagenome (GOLD analysis project Ga0181535, IMG submission 119774) | Peatland microbial communities from MTU Mesocosm Facility, Houghton, MI, USA - PEATcosm2014_Bin17_30_metaG | ecosystem: Environmental > Terrestrial > Soil > Wetlands > Peat | place...
ACACGCATTCCGGCCTTTTGACTCAACTCCTACAGAGTTGAGTCAATTCCTGATTTTTTCCCAGGGTAGCTCGTTCCTCGCAACCCTGGGCTGAATGATTGCAATCCTTTCAGGATTGCCAGTAAGCGGGGTGTAAAGATCAAGGGCGAAGGCGGTGAAAAAGCCGGCCGGGGAACAGCCGCCATTGCGCCGCGAAGCGGCGCAACCAACCCCGGATCTCAGCCAAGGAGAAACGAGACACACTGACAACTTTATTTCAGGACTTGACCCGGGCGACAAAATCCTGGCGGCATTATGCCATCTTTATTTATTTCCACCGCCTCACTGACCCGGAAGCATGACGACGCGGTAAAAGCACTGCTGCGGGCCGATGGCGTCAGTGATGGTCAGGCATGAAGAGGTTGCCTGGATTGGGTTGCCCAAGTTTTGCCATGCCGGCGGATTCAGGCAGGAGGTGAATTGGACTTGATAAGACTGGCCAACGAGCGCGCTGCAACTGAACGAAATCATGCCGTTGGACTGGCTTAATGCGGTCAGGCCCGGTGAGGCGGACAACTTGAAAATTGTTCCGGCATTGCTGCCGCCGCCGTTGGCGGTGACGCCATAATAATAGCCGTCGTTCCCCTGCACCAACGCCGCTTCCGGGTTGGCCCCGTTGGCGCCGTTGAAAAGGACCAGCGTGGTCAATGCCCCGCCGGGGGTCAACTGGAAGACCGTTCCGTTGCCATTGTAGCCGCCCGCAGCGGTGGTGCCGTAAAAGTTGCCGTCGTTGCCCTGAAGCAAACCATTGGGCTGCGATCCGTCGAGCGCGCTGCCGTCCCAGTTGGTCACAGCGCCGAACGAGTACAAGACCGAGAACATCCCATTGGTGGTCAGCCTGAAAACAGTGCCAAAACCGTCGGTCCCTCCACCGGACGTAACGCCGTAAAGAGCGCCATCGCCGCCCTGGATAAGCGGTTTATCCGGCACCGCGCCGTCCGCGCCGCCGGTAAATGAGTAAATATTGCTGTAGCCGACGTTGGTCACCAGACAGAAGACCCATCCATAGCCGTAGGTTCCGTTGTTTCCGACCACTCCGTAGAAATTGTCATCGGCCCCGATCAGCAGCGTGTTCTGGCAGCCGGGGAACCACGGAAGCACATAAAACGTTTCCAGAGTGCCGTCACCGGCCATTTGGAAAATGCCGTAATCCGCCGTGGCGCCGTAGAAATAGCCGTTGGTATCCAGGACAAGCCCGGCGGCCGGCGAACCGTAGTCGGAACCGAAAGCGTCCAAGTCGGTCAAACCTCCCGAGGGCGTCACTTCAAAAATGGTTCCGTAGTCGTCCGGTTCGGGTAATCCTCCAAACTGGGTTGTGCCATAAAGATTGCCATTGTTCCCGGCCGCCAGCGCCGACCCGGGGCCGTAGCCGTCCGTCCCGGTCAAATTTGCGCCAAGGGAATAAAGCGGGGCGAAGGAGCCGTTGGTGGAAACCTGATAGACGGTTCCCTGCCCGTATGCGCCGCCGTTGTAAGCCGTGCCGTAAAAGATGTTGTTTGTGAACTGCAGGAGAGCCGCTTCGGGATTGGCCCCGTCGGCTCCGCCGGTGAACGAATAAAGGTTGCTCAGAGTCGCGCCGGAGGAGAACGGCGCAACAACTGTCAATAAAACGTTGAAGTTGGTCGCGCCGGCGGCGTTGGTGGCGGCAACGGTATAAGTCCCGGCGTCGGAGAAACTGACATTGCTGATGGTCAATGCGGCGGTTGACGATCCGGTGGTGCGGCTGTTATCGGACAAGTTTGCGCCGTTGAATCCCCATTGGTAACACATTGGATAAACGCTCTGCGCCGCCAGAGAAAATGAGGCCGAGGCCCCCGCAAGCGCCAGGGCGTCGTGCGGCGGCGTGACGGTGAAAGGCATGACCGTCAAAGTGGCAAAATTGGTGATTGCCCCATCCACATTCGTCGCCACCACGCCATAGGTTCCGGCGTTCGACATGGTTGCGGTGACCGTCAGATTGCTCGTCTGGGAGCCGGAGAAGTCCAATCCGTCGCTCAGATTGGTCCCGTTCAACTGCCATTGATAGCTCATTGGAATATCGCTCTCAATGTCCGCCGTGAATGTGCCGCCGGCGCCCGCGAGCAAAGTCAGGTTGGAGGGAGACGCCTCGTCAAAGAATGGGACGACCTGCAGCATCGCGCCTGCGCTTTGCACCGTGCCGGCGGAATTGCCAATGACAACGGAATACATGCCGGCATCCGCCATGACAGCGCCGGAAACCGTCAAATTGCTGGTGACCGAGCCGGAAATATTGCCGCCGTCGGAGAGGTTGGTTCCGTTGAACTGCCATTGGAAACCGGGCGCAAAAATACTATTGACACTGACGCTGAAAGTATTGGTCGCGTCCGCCAGAACGGTTGCGCCGGCGGGTTGTTTCAGAATGATTGCCGGGACCACGGTTAATGTTCCCGAAACACTGGCTGACCCTGCCACATTGCTTGCCACCAGCGTGTAGGTGCCGGAATCGGCCAGCGTGGCGGCGCTGATGGTCAGGTTTGAGGTGGCGGAGCCGGAAATATTGCCGCCGTCGGCCAGGTTGGTTCCGTCGAACTGCCATTGGCAGGACGTCGCGTAAATGCTGTAAACCTTGGGCAGGTAGATGTTGGTGGCCCCGGCCGGAATCGTGACACTGGCGGGCATGTTGGAGACAGCCGGCACGACCGGTCCGAGGCGGTAAATTGCGCCTGTATCGCCGGCGACACCCCCGCCCATGTAAGTTGTGCCATAAAAACAGTTATCAGCCGCAATGAGCAAGCCTCCGCGCGGATAGATGTCCGTCTGAAATTGCAACGGGGGCAATGGCGGGAACTTAATGAGCTGGTTGGTTCCGAAGGTGTATATCGTTGTCAACGCCCCTTGAGGCGTCATCCGATAAACCGTGCCGGTATTGGTCGGCCCGCCAAATTGCGTGACCCCGTAAAAGTTGCCATCCATCCCTTCCACCAAAGGCCCGCTGGGATTGCCCCCGTCCAGCGGCACTCCGGCGGCGTTGGTGACAGAGCCAAAGGAATAAAGCGGAGTAAAGGCGCCGTTGGTGGTGATTTGGAAAAAAGTTCCGTAGCCAATGTCATTGCTGCTGGTCACCACGGTTAAATTTGAACCGCCATAAGCAGTCGTCCCGTAAAAATTGCCGTCGGTCCCTTGCAGCAGCGGATTGGGCTGGCTGCCGTCCAGAGCGTTGCCCGCCGCATTGGTCAGCGCGCCGAAGGAATGAAGCACAGTGAGGGCGCCGTTGGTGGTCATTTTATAAATGACGCCAAAGCCGGTCTTGCCGTTGGTCTCCACCACTGTGGTGTTGCTGCCGCCAAAACTGGTCACGCCGTACAAATTGCCATCCGAGCCGCAAGTGATTCCGGTGGGGTTGGCGCCGTCCGTGCCGGCAAAGGAGTGCAGTCCGGCATAATTGAGGCCGTTGGTAAATGTTTTAAAAACCGTCCCGTAACCCAGACCATTGCCTGAGTAACCGTTGGAGCCGCCCTCATATGTTGTTACGTAAAGATAATCGTTCGAGGCCACAGCCGGCTTCGAGCGCGGATTGGCTCCGTCCAGCGGTTGGCCGTGCGAATTCGTCGTACTGCCAAAGTGATAATGCAGCAAGGCATACATGTTGCTTTGGAAGCCATAGATGCAACCCATTCCGGCGGGAAACAGGGTGTTTGAGGTTCCACCAATAGTGGTGGTGCCGATGGTAGTGCTGTTTGGGCCGAGAATCACGCCAGCATTCGGCTCCTTGCCGATATTCATACTCAGCGCAACGCCATTCGTCGGAAAGATCCAGAGGTTTGTAAGACCGGGGGCATCAAGAGGGAAAGATACCGGCCCGTTCGTCGAGGCATAAAAAAGAGTCCCGTAAGGGTGATCGACGGCCACTCCAGCCCCCAAACCAATCGTTGTTCCGTAGAGCATCCCATTGCTGCCTTGCACGAGAGTGGCATCGGAAAGAACGGTGAGGTCGTAGAGCCAGGTGCAGGTCACGCCGGCCTGCGAGTTGTGGGCCGCGCCGAACAGCGCCGCTGCCACGAGAAACAAGGTTTTCCTTATCGCAATTTTCATAACAAAAGGGCGAGGATTGCGCCTTTCATGGTTGACAGAGGGACAATGCGACAATTTTCCGGCGGATTCAATCTAAATCAGCCACCTTCAACAACTAACGGCGCAGTGTCAAGCACCTTCACCACGCCCCGATCCGCATCCACCTCGAGCCATTGTCCGGTCTGGATGATTTGCGTCGCCGGCCCCACGTTGACCACGGCCGGGATGCCGTATTCGCGCGCGACGATGCTGCCGTGGCTCAACATGCCGCCCAGGTCCATCACGATCCCGGCCGCCGCAACAAAATAAGGCGTCCAACCTGGATCGGTGAACGGCGCGACCAGTATCTCTCCCGGCAGCACGCGTTCATTGGCGTCTGACCGCAGAATCACGCGGGCGCGTCCCGTCGCGACGCCCGCGCTCACGCCGAGGCCATGAAACACCTTCGTCCCGTGATCCACGGCATCGGGGACGTAAGCGCGCGGATCAAATCGGCCGACGACCACGGGAGGAGGATTTATTTTCAGATTTTGTTCGTAGATCGCCCGCCGCCCGGCGACGAGTGCGCGCAGATCCGTCCCCGGGTCCCACAAGGACCCGTTTAGCACTTCCTCAATTTCCAGAAAAAAGACGTCGTTCCCATCCGCAAGCCGCCCGCGTGCCGCCAAGCGCCGGCCCAACTCCAGCAGGAATTGGCGCAGACCTGCCTGTTGCCGGATGAGTTCGCTCCTGATATTGTCCCGGAACTGGCCTCCTTTCCGCCCGCGATACAGGACGAGCCGCAAGAGGGTTCGTTTTAAAGGATTCCCAATCCCGCCAACACATTTCTTTTCAAGAGCAACGCGCTGATTCGACAATGCTTCCTGGCGGACGATCGGGCTGGCGTGCCCTGCGTTAATCGCTTCAACGTAGCCGCGCACCATGTCGAGGACAAAGTCGGGGCATTCCGACCAGCGCGGGTTAGACAACTCGAGTTCGCCGCGCGCATGGTGTCCATGCCGATGCATGAACGCCTTCCACTGGGCGAGAAAAGCCCGACCACCCCCGCAACCCTCCAACCGCGAGGCAAAGGCCGTGAAAGCGCGCTCGCTGAGCACAACATCTTTGATCCCCGATTCCCGGGCCGCCTGTTCCGCCAGCAGCCACAGCTCGTAGCCCGTCTCCGCGTGTTCCCGGTCGCCGATCCCGGCCATCAACCGGTTCGCCGTGCTCCGCCCTTCCGGGCCAAACCATTGTTCACACAAGCCAAACAGGATTGCGCTGTAACCCAAACCGAAGGTGAACGCCTTAACCATCTTTGAATAGCTCAGTATCTCCGGACCGGACGACGCCCGTATTCTTGTCAACAATTCGCCGTCGGAGAGCGAGCCGGGGACGATGCGGGCAAGTTCATCATTGGCGCGCCGGACTGATGCCAGGAGCGTTTTCCCGCGGCGGGGCGAGTAAAGAAGAAATCCCAGCGCGAAAATTGGAAGGCCGACTGCCATCCGCCAACGATTCACCTTGATCCGTGGCAGATCGGCTTCAGAAATCCTGATCTGTTTCAGCGCCAGCATGGTGTCCTGCCTGCCGCCAAACAGGTCTTCCACTCCTCGATCTCTCAATCCCGGCACGCGACGCCCCAGCGCACAAACGGTGCTGTAGTTAAAGTAGACGCGGCCCGCAACCAGGCCAATCCACTGTTCCTCCCTGAACTGGATGCCAACTGCTCCCAACACCCCACGCCACGCCTCGCGCACGAGCGGACGGAAGACCGACAACGTCATCGGGGTGACCACATCCGGCAAGGCCTCGCCCACGTTGGCGTTGGTCCACACCTGCCGATCCTCGAAACTGGATTGCCGGCCCTGTGGCAATGTCGTTACCGGCCGCGCCTGCAAGAGCCAAAACTCCCCGCCGCGCACGCCCCACTCGATGTCCAACGGACCGCCCAGGACCCGCTCCACTTCAAGCCCCAACCGCGCCAACTTTGCCGCCGCCTCATCATTCAGCACGGGAGCGGCGGCCTTGTCCGCCGCAAGCTGTTGTTCGCAGACGCCGTTTTTCGCGGCGATAATCCGCACCAGCTTCAAGCCTGTGTCACGCCGGACCACCCGCAGCTCCGAACGCGACACCTCGACGCGGTCGGGCGTCACCTTGCCCTGAACCACCGTTTCACCCAATCCAAACGCGGCTTCGATGAGGATGGCGTCGGAATTGCCGCCCGCCGGATCGGTTGTGAACATCACGCCGGCCGCATCGGCGGCGATCAGTTGCTGGACGATGACGGCCATTTGCGCGCGGCCGGGCGCGATCCCTTTTCGCATCCGGTATGAAATGGCCCGTTCGGAGAACAACGACAGCCAGCAACGTTTCACCGCGTCCAGAACCGCGTCGCGTCCGAGCATGTTGAGAAAAGAATCGTGCTGGCCGGCAAACGACGCCTCCGGCAGGTCTTCGACCGTCGCGCTCGAACGCACGGCCCGGGCGCAGCCGGGTTCTGGCGCCAAGGCAGCCGTGATGGCGTCCGCCACGTTGTCCGGCAGAGGGATTGCGGCCAATTTCCCCCGCACCTCTTCCGCCGCGGCGCGCAGGGCGGCAGGATCGCGCTGATCGCACCCCTCCAAGCGCTGCAACGCATCACAAATCAGGGGATCGGATTGCATGAACTGGCGGCAGGCATCCGTCGTGACGACAAATCCGGGCGGGACCGGCAGCTCCGCGGCGATCATCTCCCCAAGATGAGCCGCCTTGCCACCGACACGCGGCAAATCCTTGAGGCGAACCGCGTTAAGCGGCATCGTGAGCACACCCGTTTGGCTCGTTCGTTCCAGAGACTTCATCATTGTTTGTTAATATAGACAGTCACCGCCCTGAATCGTCACGCCGAACGAACATGAATGGGAGGCACGCCTATTGGGCGGCCAGGTTCTGAAATTGGGCGAGGGACCATTTTCCGTCGGGGCTGCCGGGGTTGGCGAGGGGGTGATCCGCGCCGTCGTTATAGTTGACTACGATCTGGAAACCGGAGCCGGTCTGGACCAGGCCGAATCGGAGAGACGCGGCGTAGGGCGGCAGGCGGGGGGCGATGAGCGGCGAATGCAGGGCGCTCAGGGCGCTTAGCAATGTGCTGTCGTGGGCGGAGAACAAAACGTATTTCAACGGGTTCGTTTTAGTTGTGTCACCGACCGCGGCGGCCAGGTATTCGGAGATTTTTTCCACCAGCGCTTTTCCGGTGACGCGGCCAAGTTGCGTTTCGTATTGATAGGCCAGCGCCCAGCGTCCGGCATCAATGATGGCTTGGGCGTCGGAGGGGCTAAGGCCGGGCGGGGGCGGCAGATGGCGGTCTTGGCGGATGCGGAGGGTGTCTCCCGGCGTGATCAGATCGTGGGCGTTGTGGATTTTAAGTTTTGTCTCCCGGCTCCAATTGCCGAACTGCGATTGCCATGCGGCGTTGGTGGCGCGCCATTCCGGGGTGGAATAGACGTATTTTTCGAGGAGGTCCGAGTAATTGGGGCGGTCGGTTGGAACCATCAACCAGGCGGCGCTGGTTGAATTGGGCGCGGAGAGCGGCTGCCGGATGTCGATGGGAATTCTTGTCCGGATGGGGATGGCGCGCGTGGCCGGAGTGTCGCCCAACATGCCTTTCAGAAAAAACCGCGCGCTCATGCGGGTGCGGTCGAAGTCGGTGGAGAAGACGCAGATTATTCCGGGCGGATGTTCCGCGTCAAACAGCCCGTTGGCGGCGTAGAAGGATCGCCGGTTGGTTCCCAATTGGTATTCCTGATTCATCCCCAGCGCGGTCATTTTGCCCAGGCCTTCGCGCCAAATGGCGGGGTCGTCCCCCGGAAGCTCGGCGGTCGGCGTCCGGTCACCGTGCCGGATGATGTCGATGGCGAACACCCATTTTTCGCCGGCAGAAAGGTTGAACGCGACGAGGGAGAAGAAGAGCGAGAGACAGGCTATCTTGGTATTGACTGTGTGCTGGTTCATCGGTTGCCGGGTTGAGCTTATCAGTCGCCGGCCTCCCGTCACACGCATAATTTTTGGGTTGGAAAATTTAATGATGAGTTTCCGGGGGCATGGGCTAATATCGGGACAATGAGCACATCAACCGGTTTCAAAATGTGTCGGGTTGTTTTTCTTCTGGGTTGGGCGGGGGTGTTGTCGGCGGCGGCGCAGGAACAGGCGGTCAGGCCGGCGTATGGCGATTTGGCCCACAATGGCGGGTTTGAGCAGGGGATGGCGTATTGGCAATTTCTGGTGAATAACGGCGCCAAGGCTTCCGGGCAATTGGATGCGACGGAAAAGCATCAGGGCAAAAATTCGTTCAAACTTACCAACGCCTCGGGCCGCGCGCCCAATGTCTATGCGCGCATCACCCAAACGATCACGGGTCTCCGGCCTTTCACCACATACACGGTTAGTTGCTGGGCAAAGGGGAAAGGGTGCGGCGTCAATTGGATCGGCGGCGGTCCGGGCTGGCTGTTGCGCACGGCGATGCCGACGGGCGATTTCGATTGGCGGCGGGTTTCGTTTGAGGTGAACACGGGCGATGACGCGGACAACTACGATTTGATGATACTGACCGAAAGTCCCACAGTCGCATTATGGATTGATGATGTCCGCTTTGATGTGGAAAAGATAGACCAAGCCAAGCAGCAGGCGGCCTACGCCCAAATGAACGCGACGGTTGCCGGATTGGAGCAGCGCCTGAAACAACTGCCGGAAGCGGGCGGCAATGCCTACATCGGACTGGGCCGGGCGGTGGCGGAACGGTTCATCCGGCTCGCCCGAAGCGGGCCGAACAGTCCGATGAGTTTCGGGTGGACAAAGTTGCAGCTTGAAGAAGTCGGGCAGGTTCTGGACGAGACGGAAAAAATCGCGCGGGCCGGCTCGCCCCTGCTGGACTGGACCCAGCCCAAACCGGGCGCGGTCAAAATGGAAAACGGGACTTTTTACAACGACGGGCGTCCGTTCTGTTTTTATGGGTACGGACATTTCAACTCGGTTATTGATGACCTGTCCAATTTTCCCGCCATGGGGGTTTCGCTGATTCAGGACGGCCGGTCCGGGCCGAGCAGCATGGAGGCGGACGGCCGGCTGGGCGAAAGCGCGCTGGCTGTTTTGCAAGGACTGGACACCGCCGCGCGTTATGGGGTGCGGGACGACATTCTGCTTTCGCCCCATTATTACCCGGCTTGGGGACAGGCGCCCGATGTGCCGAACAACAACATCGGGTTCATCAACTTCAACATATTCCATCCAAAAGCCAGGGAGGCGATTGGCAGATGGGCGGCGACGCTGGCGGATCACATCAAAGACAAGCCGGCCTTGCACAGCGTCTGTCTGGCCAACGAACCGGTCTATAACTCCAGCGGACGCGATGCCTACAGCCGTCCGATGTATATTGATTATCTCAAGCAAAAGCATCTGAGCATCGAAACGGTTAACGCCTTATACGGGACACACTACACGAATTTTGACGGGGTGGCCGTGCCGGCTTGCGCCATGCCGGAGGACGCGGGGGGGAAGCGCGCCTATTACGATTGGTGCTGTTTTAACGAGAAGATGTTCGCGGACTGGCATGGGTGGATGGATTCGATAGTGAAATCGCACGGGGTCAAGGCGCCGACCCACACCAAGATCATGGTTTTTTACACGATGGACCGGGAGAGGGTCGGCTGGGGGGTGGACCCGGAATTGATCTGTCAGGCCACGGATTTGGCGGGTTGCGACGCTTACGCCTTTTTGGGCGGGAACTATGCTTATGACTGGTTTGGGCACGAATTTTTCTACGATCTGCTGCACTCTTTCCGGGGGCAAAGCGTCTTTAACAGCGAGAACCATTTGATCCCGGACGGCTATCCGCGAACGCATGTGCCCATGAACCATACCCGCTCCGTCCTCTGGCAGGACGGGCTGCATCACGAGGGATCGACCACGATCTGGGTCTGGCAAATGGGGTCGGACAACGGCTTGGGCGGCAGCATTTATTTTCGGCCGGCGAATATTTTCGGGGCGGGCCGGGCGATGTTGGACCTGAACCGGCTGGGGCCGGAAGTGGCAGCGATCAATCAGGCCCGGCCGCGCGTGGTCCTGCTTGATTCGAAGGCGTCGATATTTTGGGAGGAGAAATACAAACCGACCATCAGCAGCGTTTATACCGCGCTCAATTTCATGGGAGAGCCGATCACGTTCGTGAGCGAGAGGCAGCTTGCGGCTGGCAAGTTGCCGCAGGCGGACTGGGTAATCGTTCCCAATGCCACGCATATATTGGATACCACGGGCGCGGCGTTGGATGCCTTCACGAAGCAGGGCGGGAAAGTGTTGCTGGTCGGACAAGGCTGTTTGGGCCATGACGAATATGATCATGCGCGCGTTTATAATCCGGGCGCATATACGGTCATTGAGCCTGCCGCGGACGACCAGGCCCTGTCCGCTTTGCTGAGAACGACACTCAAACTGCCGCACACCACCGATCTTCGGCAAAGCCCGAATGGTTTGCCGGCTTGGGGGGTGGAGTTCCGCACGGTTCCGTTCGGGCAGGCCACGCTCATGCCGATGGTCAATCTGAACCACGATGTCCGCAAGGTGACGTTGCCGGCATGGGAAGGCTGTCAAGCGGTGGATTTGCTCACCGGCGAAGCCATCGACGCGAAGTTGATCACGCTGGAACCGATGGCGCCAAGACTGGTGAGGTTTGAGCCGAAAGACTCCATCAAGAATCATGCTCGTTAACCCGGGAATAATAAGCTGTTCCGCCTCTCTGAAATAGTATCGTTTCAGTCTGCGACGATGCGCGGCCAGGCTCCTTTGACGCTGCCGAAGTGGCGCGTGAGTTTCGGAAATTCCGTTGTTGCGGGATCGGGGCAGACGGGCTTGCCGGCGCGGTCCAGATAGAGGCAGCCCACTTCGCCGGGCGGGAAGCGAGGCAATCAGTTCAAGAGCCGCAGAGGAGGCTTCACGCCATCTTCCCTTCAGTTGCGGCAGGGTGACCCTACTCGAAGGCCCCTAATGGCATAACTCGGCGGCGACTTGGTAGCCCGCCAGTCCCCCATGTTCGCGCAGGCCGCGGATAACGAACTCGATTTTGTCCTCGGTTATCTCCGCGTCTTCGCGGTACGACCAAAAGCATTGCGCGTAAAACTCCCGAAACGCCTTCTTGGCCAGATCGAGCCGGCGCTGGCGGATGGCGGTGTCTCGCAAAGACTGGTCTGCCTCAGACATCCCGGTAATTACACCGGAATAGGCCCTCAGCGGCAAGTTCCAATGCGCTTTCACGAGCAGTCGGGAAATCGCAGGGGCAAAGGCCATTTCGGTCCATCTGAAGTCCTTCGCGCCATGCATCTGCCACCGGAAAGCCGACTCTTTGGCACGGCCACATTGTACAAAAGTATGGGAGGTCTATGACCGGTTGAAAGCGGCCTTGAATTATTGTCCCAAGCGGGTATCGTTCCCTTATGAGCGTGACAACTTACCCGCTGGGGCTGCCCGACGAACTCATGGAAGAGGTTAAGCGGACGGCGGCGGACACTCATCTTTCGATGGCGGACGCCATGCGTCAGGCCATTAAACTCGGACTGCCCCAGGTGCGCGGAGGGGGTGTCAGGGAGTCTGACCTTGCGGAAGCGGCGGCGGATACATGGGATAAGCTCGGCCCGGCTCCAACCGTCCTTTATGACCAGCTTTAAGCGCGGCGACGTGGTCTTGGTGGACTTGGGCTATGCCGCCAAGGTGCGTCCGTGCGTCGTGGTTTCCATCCCCAATGCTGACAAGTCGGCGGAATATGTCGGTAGTCGCGCCTTTGACGACGGAGATTCGAGGAGGCGAATGTGAGGTGGCCTTCCCAAAGCCAAGATGGTTGGCGGAAGAATCTGTAGTCAACCTCATTGGGCTTGTGGGTGTGGACAACGCCAGGATCGGAAGGTTGCTCGGCCCCTTGCCCTCAAACAGTCTGGACGCCATGGATGAAGCGCTGG
>Ga0181535_10006496_pt1 | contig 12029 bp, 6 predicted proteins | sample PEATcosm2014_Bin_44_FD_119774 | JGI IMG/M metagenome (GOLD analysis project Ga0181535, IMG submission 119774) | Peatland microbial communities from MTU Mesocosm Facility, Houghton, MI, USA - PEATcosm2014_Bin17_30_metaG | ecosystem: Environmental > Terrestrial > Soil > Wetlands > Peat | place...
CGCGATTGGAGTCGTCGCGGTGTTGGTAACCACATCGTCGTTGCCGCGAGCACCCATCACGCGGCCGCCGTACGGATCCCATTGCTTGCGGATGGCGATCATCTGCTCCAGATGCTCCACCGTCACTACGGTATTGCCTGCTTCCCAGAACAGAATGCTGGGGTTGTTGCGGTAATAGATCATCGAGATCCGCATCACTTCGAGGCGCTGGTCCCACTGGCGTCCGGTCACGTCGCGCTCTTTGTCGCCAGCTGGGCACACCTGAATAATGCCGTAGCGGGCCAGCGCGTCCGCATCCACTTTTTGCGGCGAAACATGCATCCAGCGGACATAGTTGCCATGGCACTCACGCATCAGCTTGGCGGTGTAATCGTGCAGCCAGTCGGGATATGCGCCGCCAAGACCCTCCCACTCGTTGCTTGAGCGCTGGGCAAAGCCCTTGAGGTAAACAAACTTGTCGTTCAGGTAAACGCCGCCCGTACCCGCGCCGCCCTTGAACTCCGCCTTGCGAAACCCAGTGACGATCTTGTCCGCATCGACGACTTTTCCGTCCACCTTGAGAACGGTGTGAACGTTGTAGAGGTAGGGGTCTTCCGTGCTCCAAAACCGCGCGTCCTTCAGTGCGCCCTCGGCCGTAAGGACGGTCTTCTCACCATCGACCATGTCCACCGGGTCGCCCTCGAAGCTGGCTCGAACCAGACCGGCACGATCGACGATCGCGACCGAAAGCCCAACCGTGGCGCGATCTCCCGATTCGTTCCGCACTTCGGACTCGACCGTCACATCGGCGGTCTTCTTGGGGATATTGAAGTTGGCCGCGTGCACGTAAACGCCTGAGGTCTCAAGACCGTAATAGAGCGGCAGGGTCTGGTGAATGCTGCCCATGACGTGCAGCCAGACGTGCCGGTTGATGCCGCCATGATCGGGATTGAAATCGTTTGCGTTCCATTCAAACCGCGTCTGCGTTGCGCGTTCCTCGTAGGTCGTTTGGTTGTCGACCTTCACCGCCAGCACGTTCTCCTCGGGCCCGAAATGCACTCCGCCGGTAATATCGATGCCGTAGGCGGTAATTCCGTTCTCATACAAGCCGACCTGCTTCCCGTTCAGATAGATGTCTCCAGCCTGGCGCATGCCCTCGAATTCGAGAAAAATCTTGCGGTCCGCGAAGCCCGCGGGCAGCTTGAAATGCTTCCGATACCAGGAGAGCCCCTTGTACGTGCCCAGGTCGCCGCCACTGTGCGAAATGATCTTTCTGAACGAGTCGACATCGTTAAAGCTGTGCGGTGTGCTGATCGTGGCCCATTGAGAATCGTCGAAGGCGGGAGCCTCGGCGCCGGCTGCGTCTTCGCGAATAAATCGCCAATTGAGATTAAAGTTCACTCTTGCGCGCGGCGATTTAGGCGGCGTGTAGCGCGTAGCCGGCGCCGCTGCGAACGCGGATCGGCCAGTTCCGAAAAGCACGGGTAGACTTGCTGCCGCCACTGCGGCCGTTCCGATAAACTCGCGACGCGATACTGAACGCTTGGACATGAAGGGGTTCCTTTTTCTTTTGGTGGACGGATCAATGGCCGTGAAATGTTTCACCAATTTTAATCAACATCCCAGTCAAGTTTATTGATACTTGGAATGATACGTGTTGCGCGTAGCGCGAGCCGATGCCCGACCCCGGTCCAGGAATGCGCCACGATTCCGCAATCATCAGTTCTATTGGAAGGCTTTCGCATGGATGGCGCGACCCAGAAAGCCCGCTGTTGACTGTACCCACCCCCGGTATAGTATATAGAAAGCGGGGGCAAGGTTTCACATCCATCGAATGCCTGTTTCCCTGCACTGCTTCCCAGAAGCAGCCCGAGACATCCTGATTTCCCGCAAGAACGCATTATGACGTTACCGCCGTTTTCCTTAGCTGTGAATTGCCGCCGTAGAGATTCGTCTTTGCAAGGCCAATGGAGATTGGGATGAGAAATCCGGTTCAGAGCAGGAAAGCGATCTTGGGCCGGCGGCTTAAGCTTGTTCCATTGGTCATCGCTCTTTTTGCGCAGCTATCGGTCGGCGCCGCGAGCGGCAATGCTCAAGTTGCCGATCGACTGTTGCAGGTTAAGAAGATCTATGTCGATTCGCTCGGCGCGGATCACGGTGCGGCCGAAATACGCGAGCAACTGATTCGCCGGCTTCGCAGGAGCCGCGATATCCAGCTTGTCTCGAATCCAACGGAAGCGGACGCTGTACTCAAGGGGACGGCGCGGATCTGGGTGACCGGGCACATCTCTCCCAACGCGCGCACTCATAGCCCCAGCCAGCCGACCTTCGGAGGATTCCTCTCGGCGGAGCTTGTTGGGGGCAAGGACGATACGCTGTGGTCCTACCTGGCAAGCCCCAGCGAGTTTGTCTGGAACGGCATTGCGGATGACCTCGCCGGCCAGCTGGCGAACAAATTGCTCGGATCCCTCAAAGCGGGGGATCGGCAGGGACCGGTTGCCGCGGGCCCGGTTGGGCAGATCCAGGTTTCTCTCAAGGGCGCAGGCGCAACGTTTCCCGCGCCCCTCTATCGGCGCTGGTTCCAGACCTACCAGGAAGAGTATCCCAATGTCCGCATCGGCTTCGACGCAGTCGGCTCTGAAGAGGGAATCAAGCGGCTCGAGGAGCGCACAGTCGATTTTGGCGCTTCCGAGATGCCCTTGTCGGACGAGGCCATGTTGAGAGCCGGCCAGCGTTTCAAGCATCTGCCAACCGTCCTCGGCGCGGTCGTTGTCATCTACAACGTGAACGGTTTGCACCAGTATCTGAACTTTACCCCGGAGACGCTGTCCGGAATTTATCTGGGAAGGATTCGCAAGTGGAATGCGCCGGAGATCAGAAGGTCAAATCCCGATGCGTCCTTGCCCAACGCGGACATTGTTGTAGTTCATCGGTCCGACGGCAGCGGCACCAGTTTTGTCTGGAGCGACTATCTGAGCAAGGTGGATGCGCGCTGGAAGGAATCGGTTGGCGCGGGCACTACCGTGCAATGGCCGGTGGGAATTGGAGCGGAACGGAACGAAGGCGTGGCCGCTCAAGTGCAACAGACGCCCAATTCGATCGGCTACGTTGAGTTCATTTACGCCTTGCAGCACGAACTCCGTTTTGGCGCCGTCCGAAACGCCGCTGGGCAGTTCGTGCTGGCAAGCATCTCCAGCGTGACCGCAGCCGCGGCGGCAGGGAGCGGCGCCGCGAACAAGGATTTTCGCGTGTCGATTACCAACCCGCCAGGAAAGGACGCATATCCGATCTCGACCTACACCTGGCTGCTGGTCCCAGAGGTTATGGAAGACAGCAACGGAAAGGCAGTAATGACACAACTGCTTCGCTGGGTGCTGACTTCAGGCCAAAGGAAGTGCTCGGCTCTGGGTTATGCGCCCTTGCCGCCTGAGGTTGCAAAGGATGCCCTGGAATCGTTAGCCCGATAGAAGAAGCCAGTTAAGAGGAGAGGATAGTGCCAGCCAGGTTTCACTTCGAATTGCGCCGATTGCCATTTGCTTCAGCCGGCCGGCATGCTGCGCACCAATGTTTGGCAAGGCGCCATGAGGAAGTGCCTCTTGGGCGAGAACTGCTCCCGCGGGGAGCTTCGAGAGAGGAAGAGATCATGTCCCGGAAATCGCGTCTTGCTTTCCAACTTGTGGCGCGGCTTCTCTTCGTGCTGAACGTATATCTTGCCGCGCCGCACTTGTCATTTGCGCAATCTCTGCCTTTGGCTCCGCTTCCGGCTACAGTATTCGCTCAGGACGCGCGGAAGAAATTGCTACCAGAGCAAGCCAGCGCGCAACCCAGCGCCGCGCCCGCTTCAAGCGCGGACCAAGCGACGGGCGACGCTGCCGATCCCAGCGATTCCGTCACGGTATTTCCCCACTCAAACATCAGCCGCTACTGGATTTCAGGGCAGGGGAACGTCGTTTTGCAATGGCATGGAGCGTTCCCGGCGAAATACTCCGGGCAGAACAGCCTTACCAATTGGGCACAGAGCGCGACCACACACGTGCTCACGCTTTACACGGGCTACGAACTCACGCATACAACAGAAGTCTTCGCGGACCTCGAGGATGCTACTGGAAGCGGCATTGGAAACGCGAACGGCATGGCCGGCTACACCAATCTGGACTCCGTGCGGATCGCCGATGGCGTTGCGCTGTCCAGGGCGCCCTACCTTGCCCGCTTCATGCTGCGCCAGATTATTCCCCTGTCGCATGACAGCGTGGAGGCGGACCGCGATGAACTGCACCTGGCAACCTTGCTGCCCGCGCGGCGGCTTGAATTCCGGGTTGGCAAATTCGACACGGTCGATTTCTTCGATGTGAACACATGGGGAAGCGACAGCCACCTGCAGTTCCTCAATTGGACCGTGGACAGCAACGGCGCGTACGATTATGCCGCCAACACGCGCGGCTACACCGACGGCGCCATGCTCGAATACGTCGATCATTGGTGGACGGCGCGCTTTGCCGAAGTCATGATGCCAAAGACAGCGAACGGACGATTCCTGGACGCCGATATCGCCCGTGCCCGCGCGGAGAACCTGGAACTGGAAGCCCGTGGAAGGCGCGTCGCGCATCGGCCAGGGACCGTGCGCCTGCTCACCTATCTTAACCACGCCGACATGGGAAACTACGAAGAAGCCATCGCCGACTTCCTCAAAGGCAAGACCGCCACGCCAGATATTATAGCCACGCGCGTGCAGGGACGCCACAAATACGGCTTCGGTTTGAACGTAGAGCAGTCAATCACTCCGCAGGTTGGTGTCTTCGGCCGCCTGGGCTGGAGCGATGGCCGCAACGAATCGTACGCCTACACCGAAGACGATCGCACCGCCGAAGTCGGCGGAATGGCCAATGGCAGTCTATGGCGCCGGCGGGACGATCGCGCAGGTGTCGCCTTCGTCGCCAATGGAATTGTAGCTGCGCACCAGGAGTATCTTGCCCTGGGCGGACTCGGCTTTATTCTTGGCGACGGCGGCCTAACCTACGGCCACGAAAAAATTGTTGAGGCCTTTTATACCGCGCACCTGTGGCGTGGATTCTATGCTTCCTACGACTTCCAGCACGCAAACAATCCGGGCTACAATCAGGCGCGCGGGCCAGCCGCTGTGTCAGCCGTCCGCTTCCACACCGACTTCTGATGCTCGATGATGTGCGTCTGGGCAAGCCCGCGCGCGGAAACCTGTATCGCGAAGAAGCACTGCGGCCCGGTACTCATCGACAATTTGCCCAAAGTCTCAAGTTGCCCATTGTTGCAGCGCTTCGTCTAATCGGACGGCCTGCGTTTCCAGCTCGGGCATCCAGTGGGCAACTCGCGCCAGGTCTCCAGTTTTACCTGCCTGTTCCACTTCCATAGCCGCGTCCCTCAGCGTCTCCCCCCCTACGTTGGCAGCCGATCCCTTCATTTTGTGCGCCTGTTTCCAGATAGTTTCAAGATTGCCCCGCGCGAATTCCTCCTTCAGCGTACTCAGCAGAGAAGGCAGCTCTTCCACAAACCCAGCCGCCACCTCGCGAGCAAACTCCTCGTCGCCCATCATGCGCTCTAGAAACACAGTACTGTTGAAAACGAGCGACTCGATTTCAGGTTTCGGCGGCGGCGCGTTGCCGTCCATCGCCGATTCAGCGGGGGCTTCCCCAGATGCGCGATGCACTTTTTGCGCCAGCCATTTCTCGACGAGTTTGGCCAGAAACTTCGGATCGATCGGCTTGGAAATGTAATCGCTCATGCCGGCGGCAAGACATAGTTCGGCGTCGCCCGCCATGGCATGGGCGGTAGTGGCAATGATGGGAATGTTGTGATTTAGCACCGCAGACCGGGGATCGCGGATCTGCCGGGTAGCTTCGTATCCGTCCATCTCCGGCATTTGCACGTCCATGAGCACCAAGTCGTAAGACTCCGTTGCAAGCATCAACAGAGCTTCTTTGCCGTTTGCAGCCACGTCCGCGTTCCATCCCATCCGCTGGAGCATCCCGCGTGCCACTTCCTGGTTGGTGAGATTGTCCTCAACTAAAAGTATGCGGGCATTGCCACGGCGCAATTCTCGCAGGCTGTGCCGAGTGATGATCGCGCCTGCCTCCTTTTGCCTCTCTCCACTCAACACCGCCACCAGACAGTCAAGTAAATCGGACTGCCGCACCGGCTTGATCAAGTATGCCGCGAACCCTATTTCTTTGAACCGATGGGCGTCTCCGCGGTGCCCCATGGAAGTCATCATCACCAACGGTATCCCTTTCAGGGTTTCGTCGGCCAAGATCGCCAGGCCCAGAGTCTCCCCGTTCATACCGGGCATCATCATGTCCAGCACCGCTAACTGGAACGGGGCCCCAGCGGCTGTCGCGTAGCGCAAGTAGTCCAAGGCCGTCGAGCCGCTTTCCACTGCGGCTGCAATCGCGCCCCACGATTCCAGTTGCGCAATGATCAGTTCCCTGTTGGTGGCATTGTCATCCACCACCAGAATGCGCGTGCCCTTCACTGGGACCTTGGGATAATCCACCTGAGGGTTGGCAAGTTGTTTGGCAAGGCGGATTGTGAACCAGAATTCCGAGCCCGCGCCTTCTTTGCTCTCTAACCCGATCTTGCCGCCCATAAGTTCAACCAGCTTTTTTGAAATCGCCAAGCCCAGCCCGGTGCCCCCATACTGCCGCGTGGTCGATGCATCCACCTGGGTGAAGCTGGCAAACAGCATTTGCTGTTTGTTTGCAGGAATTCCGATGCCCGTATCGCGCACGGAGAAGCGCAAGAACACCGCGTCATCGGTCTCCGAGATCAGGACCACGCGAACAACAACCTCGCCTTGACGCGTGAACTTCAAGGCATTGCTGGCAAGATTGAGCAGCACTTGACGCAAGCGCCCCGGATCTCCCTGTAGATGTCCGAAGACATCGGGCGCCACGGCGCAGATGAACTCCAAATGCTTCTCACCGACACGCTCGGCCATCAGTTCCGCGAAATCGCCCATCAGGGCATGCAGGTTAAAGTCGATAGTCTCGATTTGCAGTTTGCCCGCTTCCACCTTGGAAAAGTCCAGAATGTCGTCGATCACCGTGAGCAAGGCTTTGGCGCTGGCTTCAACTACCTCCGCATAGTGCCGCTGCTCCTGGTCAAGATTGGAACTGAGCAGTAAACCGTTCATGCCGAGCACGCCGTTCATGGGCGTACGGATCTCGTGGCTCATGTTGGCCAGAAATTCGCTCTTTGCCCGGCTAGCAGACTCCGCATCCATCGCCAGCTTATTGGCCAAGTCGGTTTTTTCCTGGAGTTCCCGGTTGCTTTCGCGAAGCGCATCCTCCGTTGCCTTGCGCATTGTGATATCCCGCCCTATGCCGGCGATTCCAGTGACATTGCCTTCGCTGTCGAAGAACGGCACTTTTGTGCTCAAGATGTAGCGGACCCCGCCTGTCGCTTGCTCGCCGACAATCTCTTCACGGTCGACCAACGGTTGACCCGAGCGGATTGCGCGCTGCTCGTCTTCATAGAAGCCTGTGGCGATTTCGCGCGGAAAGAAGTCAAAGTCGGTCTTTCCGAGCATATCTTCCGGCTTTTTCGCTCCCATGAATTGGGCCACCTTGGAGTTCGCGACGATAAACCTGCCCTCGATGTCTTTCACGTACATGAAATCCGGGACGTTGTCGATAAAGGTGCGAAGTATTTTGCGCTCGTTATCCAGAATCGCGTTTTGCGCGGAAACCTGGCGGCTGGCGGCCTCGGCATCCTCCCTCGCCAGCACCAGATCCGCCTCAGCTTGCTTTCGCTCGGTTATATCTCGGAAGAACCAGGCACGCCCCAGGTACCCGCCATCCTCAGCCCGCAGGGCGGTGGAATAGCGTTCGAGAACCCGGCCGTCTTTCAGCTCGATTTCACAGCGGTCATCCGCATTCCGGTCGGCGTTAAGCATTCGCACCCGCTTCAAGAAAGCTTCCGGATCGACAAGACGATCCAGGACTGCCGACAACAAGGGTTCATCCGGGGCGCCAATCGCGAAATCAACCCGAGTCCCCGAGGGGGGGATATGCCAAACTTCGAGAAACCTGGCGTTGCGCGATGCGATATTGCCTTCCTCGTTGACGACAAGAATTCCGTCGAGCGATACCTCGTGTATTGTGCGAGTCAGGGAATGTTGGAACTGGCGCTCTTCGTCGGCCTTTTTGCGCTCAGTGATGTCCGCCCTGAGGCCGATGTGCCCCAAGTACTCGCCTTGCGGCGAAAAACGCGCTTCGCCGCGAGAACCGATCAGCCTCCACTGGCCATCGGCTCGCCGGGCTCGCCCTTCCGCGCTGAACGACGTGCGTTCTCTTATCGCGAGGTCGAATGCCGCCAGATACCCTGGCGCATCGTCAGGGTGCAGCAGCGAGCGCCACTTGCCCGCCTGCGCCTCCTCGCTCGTGATGCCGGAAAACTCACGGTACGTCCGGTTGATGAACTCGTGCTCACCTTTCGCGTTGGTGACCCACATCATTGCCGGTGAACTATCCGCCAAGGAGCGGAAGCGCTCTTCACTTTCGCGAAGCTGCCGCTCAAACTGCTTACGCTGGGTGATGTCGCGGAGAATGTTGGAGAAGCCTATCACTTCTCCCCCGGAGTTCTTGATGGGAACTCCGGTCAAGGACACTTCGATCTTGCGGCCATCCTTGCGCAGGCAGAAACCTTCATATTGCGAGAATCCTTCGCCGCGCAACAACTTCTGGGCAAGATGTTCAAGGGCGCCGGAACGTTCTGGGGGCACCAGCATGGACATGTGCCGCCCGATCACCTCATTGGCGGAGTAACCAAAGATCGTCTCCGCGCCGTGATTGAACGAGCGGACGGTCCCCTCGGGCGCGCAGGCGATGATGGAGTCCTCGGAATTCTCCACAATTGAAGCCAGGAACTCTTGCGCTTCCTGGGCGGCGCGCCGCTCGGTCACGTCGTGCTTTATCGCGACGTAGCCAGTGGTTGCGCCATTCGCGTTGCGGACCGGAGCTATCCGCATTTCCTCGTGGTAGAGGGCGCCGTCCTTGCGGCGGTTGATCACCTCTCCGTGCCAGACCCTGCCCGATAGAATGGTGCTCCAAAGCTCTTTGTAGAACGCCGCGGGATGGCGCCCCGATTTGAGGATGCGCGGATTCTGCCCCACAATCTCTTCGCTGGTGTATCCCGTCATCGCCGTGAAAGCCGGATTGACGTACTGGATCTTCCCGTCGATGCCGGTGATGACGAAGCTATCCGCCGCCTGCTCCACAGCCGCGGCCAGAGAAGCGTGTTCCATTGCAATAGAGGAGCTTTCCGGCTTCATGCTCTCGCCTTCATCCCGTGGTTTTCCACTGGTAAAACACCGAGCGCAAGTGGCGTTTGGGCTCAAGTTCCGGACAAAGCCCGGAGATCGACTCGGTCGACCCGATGATCAGGCACCCGTCTTTAGCCAAATATCTTGCGAGGTTCCGGAACAATCTGATTTTGTCCGCCTCCGTAAAGTAGATGGCCACGTTACGGCAGAAAATAATGTCGAATGGGTTTGGGAACGAGAACGGCTCCAGCAGGTTCATGGTGCGGAAGGTGGCCATGGCGCGGACCTCGTCGCGCACCTTCCACCGGTCTCCAGATACCATGAAATGCCGGGCCAGCGTCTCCGGCGGCAGGCCTCGTTCCAGGTCCATGCGGTTGTATTCCCCATAGCTTGCCTGAGCCACCACTTTGTTGGAGATGTCGGTGCCCAGAATGCGGATGTCGTAGCGCGTCAGATCCCCGAGCAATTCCTTGAGCGTGATGGCCGTGCTATACGCCTCCTGCCCGGTAGAACAGGCGGCGCTCCAAATGCGGATTGGAATTCGCGCGCCATTTCCCTTGCGCCCGTCGATGAGGTCGGGAATCAGTTTGTGCCGAAGCAACTCAAAAGGAGAAGTATCGCGAAAGAAGGAGGTTTCGTTGGTGGTGATCGCTTCAATGATCTTGCCGCGAAGTTTGTTGCCGGTGTCTGCTCGCGCCTTATAGAAAAGTTCGGAGAAGCTGGCCGCGCCGGCTTCGGAAAGCAGGCTGCTCAGTCGCGTCTCCACCAGGTATCCTTTGGAATCGTCCAGATGAATCCCGCAAATCTCTTTGATGTAGCGGGACCAAACAGTCATTTCTTCGCTGGTGATCGCAATGCTCATCCCCGGCCCCCTTTGACGACGGCGGCGATCCGGCTCGCGATAGATTCCAGAGGCAGCACGACATCCACCATGCCCGCGTCCACTGCGGCTTTCGGCATCCCGTAGACCACGCAGCTCGATTCGCTCTGGGCAATGACAAAACAACCGTGGCTCTTGAGCAGGCGCAGGCCGAGTGTGCCGTCGCTGCCCATTCCGGTGAGAATGACGGCCATGGAGCGCCCAGGAAAACGGTTGGCGGCCGAGCGAAACAGATAATCCACGGCCGGCCTGCAGTTGTTCTCCGGCGGGTCGTCCGTCAGTTCGAGTCTCGGCCGATGATCCGGTCCCGCTCCCAGTCGCATCTGCCGGCCGCCGGGCGCGATGTAAACCGTGTTTGGGTGGGGGGCCTCGCCGTGAACCGCTTCCCGCACGCCCACCGCGCACTTGGTGGCCAGGCTTTCGGCCAGAGACTTGGTAAAGATTGGCGGCATATGTTGCACGACAATGATGGGCACGCCAATATCTCGCGGAATTGCGGGCAGAAGCCGGGTCAACGCGACGGGGCCTCCGGTAGATACACCGATCAAAACCATCTCCGGCTTCGCCGGGTTCGATAGGCGTTCCATCCGGGCCGCTATTCCGTTGAGCGATGAGTCTGGCGGCGCAGCTTGGTGGGCGACGCGGGGCTCGGGATTACTGGGCCGGGACACGGGAGAATTGCCGTGCAGGAGCGCGCGCACTTCCAGGCGATTCGCCACTGCGCGAACTCGAGGAGCCAGCTCTCGAAGCAGCGCCTCGCGCGATAGTTCCGGCGTGGCGGCATCCGGCTTGGTAATGAAGTCGAATGCGCCCTTTTCCAGGGCCCGCATGGTCAGGTCGCCTCCGCGCTGTGACACCGCGCTGACCACGATCACCTCGACCTCCGGCTTGCCATTCTGGAGGAGCGCATCCAAAACCGCCAGGCCGTCCATTTCCGGCATCTCGATATCGAGAGTCAGCAGATCGGGCTTTAGCTCCCGGACCTTCTGGACGGCGATCTTGCCGTTGGTTGCGCTTCCCACCACCTCGACACCGGGAAGCGACGCCAGCACATCCGCAAGCAGCCGCCGGAATAGGACAGCATCGTCGGCTACGAGAACCCTCACGTCTACCCTCTCTTTTCTTCGTTCGACGGTGGTTTTCCGGCGCGGTCGTTTGTGTCAAGCAAGGCGGCAAGATCGAGTAGCGCCGCCAGACGCTCGCCGCTGCGAAATACTCCCACTAGCTTCTGCATCTGAATGCCATTCAGATTCTGAGGCGCGGGCTCCAAATCGTCTATCCTTACCGCAATCGCGTCCCCTACCCGATCAACCAGCAGGCCGACTGTCTCACCTTTCCAGTCAGCTATTAAAATGCGGCTCTCCGGGCCAATCTCAACCGATCCCAGCTCCAGCCGCACGCATAAATCGATGACGGTAATGATTCGGCCGCGCAAGTTGCGAATACCGGCCACGTATGCTGGAGCGTGACGGACGGGCCTGAGCTCGCCCACCATCACCACCTCCTGAACCAAGGTGGCGTCGATGCCGAACAAGCCGTCGTCGCCCCCTAGCTGGAAGGTCGCTATCAGCAAATCCTCTTTGGTTTCCGGAATGGAAATAGTTGTTGCCATCTTTGCTCCTTCATACTCTGAATTGCGCCACTTGCGCGCCCAGTTGTTCCGCCAGTTTGGATAGCTCGACGGCGCTGGCTTGCACGTGCTCGCCGCCTTGCCGGATGTCGCTCACCGAAGCGTTAACGCCGGCGATATCGCGGGCAATGCTCTTCGACACTTCCGCCGTCTGCGAGACGCGCTCATTGGCCTCACGCACGCCGCCCGAAGCCTGCGCGATGTTGCCCGCCACATCCTTGGTCACCGCGGCCTGCTGCTCAATGGCC
>Ga0181535_10006497_pt1 | contig 12029 bp, 8 predicted proteins | sample PEATcosm2014_Bin_44_FD_119774 | JGI IMG/M metagenome (GOLD analysis project Ga0181535, IMG submission 119774) | Peatland microbial communities from MTU Mesocosm Facility, Houghton, MI, USA - PEATcosm2014_Bin17_30_metaG | ecosystem: Environmental > Terrestrial > Soil > Wetlands > Peat | place...
AATATTGTCTCACCACTAATGCCCGGTTTCTTTCCACTACCAGGAACCATTACTCTAGTCGCTCGTTTGGACTTGTCGAGCCCCTGCTGTCGCCCTAGAACTATCTGCAGGAGCACGGCAAGAAAGCCCACGAGTTCATCCGCTCGATGGTGCATAACAATATCCAGAAGAAGTAGGCAGTGGCAAAACGACGATCACTGGAAGAGAGACTGACGAAACTGAAGGAGCTGGAGAAGCTTCCGGTTTCCGCCACTACTTTTGCCGAATTACGCCTGGCCCTCGCCGGTTCAAGCAATATTACCACCGCAAAAGCCGCTAATATTGCCGCGCAATTGGGCTTGAAGGATCTGTCAAGCGACGTGGCTTCGTCTTTCGATCGCTTCATGGAGAATGCCGTCAAGACCGATCCAGGCTGCCGCGCCAAACTCGCCGCAGTCGAAGCGCTGAATACGCTTGGACACGAGGATGTCCAACTGTTTCTCCGCGGGATTCGGCATGTCCAGATGGAGCCCTCTTTCGGTCCGCCGGTTGATACGGCGGATACGCTCCGCGGCGCCTGCGCGTTTGCCTTGTACAGGCTTGGTTATCCAGAGCTCTTCAACGAAGTGGCGGCCCTGCTTGCGGATCGCCAATCTGCGGCGCGCCGCGCAGCTGTGAGAGTTCTACTTGAAACCGCAAACGACACAGCAGAGGCTTTACTCCGCATGAAAGTCCTGCATGGCGACAAAGAACCAGACGTCATGGCGGATTGTTTTGCCGCATTGCTGGCAATGTCCCCCACCCGCTCGTTGCAATTCGTCGCCGGCTTTCTGACCGGCCAGGATCCCTTGACCGTTGAGGATGCGGCGCTTGCGCTTGGCAATTCGCGAACGGAACAGGCTGTTGAAATACTGCGAGAACACCGGGAGAAGAGTTTCAGCCCCCAATTCAAGAGGATGCTGTTGTTGCCTATTGCTCTCACGCGCCGCTACAAAGCATTTGACCTGCTTGTCAATGTCGTCGAAAAGGAACCGCAAGCCGACGCTATCGCCTCGTTGAAGGCTTTGGTAATTTGCACCGACACGGACAGGCGTCGCGACAGGGTTCGCATGGCGGCCATGTCACGCAATGATCCCGTTATCGTGAAAGCATTCGAAAAATAATTTCACCAGGCATAAAGAGGACCTGCTGCGGTGAATCCCTGGATTCCGGCTATTTCTTGCGCTCTTTGTCCTTCTTTCTGAGAACTCTCTTAACTTCGGAAATCAAACGGTCCGGAACGATCGGCTTGTCGATAATGCGGTCTACAGGCAGCCAGGTGTCGTCAGGCTTGATGCTGCGAGGCAGGCCCAGCACGTTAGTGATGCCTGTGACAAGCAAAACACCCATGTTGTTTTTCAACCCGGACAATTCTGGAATTTTCCGCGCGACTTCAAAACCCTCGGTATCTGTGGCCATCATGACGTCGAGAATCATGAGATCGGGTTTGATCTTCTTGGCCATTTCAAGACCAGCAGCGCCATCCTTCGCAAGATACACCTCATAACCATGGGCTTGGAGCAGATCCCTGTTTGACTCCGCAAAAGAAGCGTCATCATCCACAATCAACACCTTCTTTATCCTTTTCATGATCCACTCTCCGTTTATTCGTTGCTCTTGACTTCTTTGTACCTGGGGAATGAGAAGACAAACTCAACCCATTCGCCTGCTTTCGACGAGACGCCGACCCGCCCGCCGTGAGCTTCAACGATATGTTTTGTAATAAAAAGTCCCAATCCCGTTCCTTTTTGACGATTTTCGCCGTTCACCCTGCTGAATTTCTGAAACAGCTTATCCATCTTGTCTTGAGGTATGCCGTCGCCTTCATTCTTCACTGAGAACTCGACAAACTCGGCGGCAGGTCGTGCCGAAAGCGTAAGCGCTCCGTTGTCTTTGCCGTATTTAATGGCGTTATGCACGAGGTTCTCGAAGACTTCGCGGGTCATGTTCATGTCGGCAAGAAGCATAATTTGGCCGTTTATGTCATTGGTGACGCGCATTTTCTTTGCCTCGATGTCCGTTTCGAATGCGTCGAGCACTGGCGTTACTATGTCCTCCAGCACCTTCACCTTCGTTTTCACCGGCTGGAACTCACCGTTTTCGATCCGGGAAAGATTAAGGTAATGCCTGATCATTTCGACAATGTGATTGCCACATGTGTCTATCGTGCAAACCGTTTTCAGTTGTTTTTCGTTCAGCGCCCCAAGCTTCTGTTCGCGCAGCAGGTAAATGTAATTCATGATGGTCGCGACCGGTCCTTTGAGCTCGTGCGACACAAAGCCGAGGGTTTCCATATAACTGTGATTAAGCTCCATGAGCTTGTGCTCCCGCTCCGCGAGCGTGCGGGTCATTTCATTGAACGCACAGACGAGCAAATCAGTTTCGCGACAGGAATTAACAGTCGGCACGGGCACGGGCTTTTCGCCATTGCACATCTTCTTCGATGCCTCCACAAGCCTGTGTATCGGCTGGGCCAGACGACCGGCGATAATGAATGCCAGGAAAAGCGCGACGAGAAGGACGAACATTGACACAAATAGATACCTGAACATTACGCTCCGCGCAATGTCATCGAAAGGTTTCTTCAGAATGCCAACATAAAGTATGCCGATGACATTGCGATTGGCATCGCGAATGGGTTCGTAAGCTGTGATGCACTCTTTTCCAACAACGTCGGCGTTACCGACCCATGACTGGCCATTGTCGAGAACCCTGTCGGCAACCTGTTTGGACACTCGCGTGCCCAACGCGCGATTGTCGTTTCCCAGCCTCACCGTCGTAGCGATCCGGCAGTCGTCCAGAAATATCGTCGCAGTCCCAATCGGAACACCGGCGTGTTCTTCCCCCTTGAACACTACATCGCAAATGTGGTCCACAAGGTCGAAATTGCGGTTGATGAGGATTCCGCCATGGATCACCCCTATGACGTTCGGTCCCTGGCGCACAGGCACAGCGCTGGCCATCACCATTCCACGCGCCTCATCCCTCTTCATGGAACGGCGCGCGCCTGGAGTATCTTCGATTTCCATGAACGCACGGTCTGCCAGCCCTTCCCCCTCTTTATCAAGCTCTGCCCGTGAAAGGACGGAAATGCAGGTTACCGATTCGCCTTTTATAGCGGAACCAACGAGTGGATCGGACGTCTGGTAGTCGCCCGTTGCATGCGGTTCGGTGGTGCGCATCACAACCTGGCCATCGGGCGCTATGACATCCAGGTAATCGAGTCCGAACCCGACCCGTATTCGTTCAAGCCTGTTGAGAAGATCGGCGTCTGACCAATTCCTGCCATTGCACATGGTCACCACAGCTTCTGTGCTTGCAGCAAGACGAATGACGGTCTCGATTTCACGCATTTTGCTGTCGCAAATGGAGGATGCGCTGCTCAGGTCGAGACGGACGCGAGTCTGAGCTTCCTCGATCAGCCGCTGGTTCAGCATGCGGATACCGAGAAAACCCGAAAGCATACCGAACAAGACCACAAGCGCTGCAAATGCTTGGAATAGTTTGGTCCTCAGCATGTTTTGTCACCTCTTCGGCAAATAAACCGGTGTTGGCCACGCCTTCTTGCAGACGAACCTGAACCGCATCTCGTCCATGTCGAGCGGAAGATTTCGCCTGCGCCGCTTTAAGCTATTGAGCGTTTATCGGCCGCTGATGCCGTAAAAAATCGGCCAGGTTATCTGCCAAGCGTCTCTTTTATCTTTTTTAGAAGGACTTCCGGTTTTACCGGCTTCTCAAGCACCGCATTAACAGGCAGCCAATCCGCGTCAGGTTCAAACCCGAAAGGAAGCCCCTTCGCCTTTCGTATCCCGGTAATCATGACAACCGGCATGTTCTTCGTCTCGGCGTCTTCGTGTAACTTGCGAGCGACCTCAAAACCTTCGCTGTCGTTCGTCATCATGACATCCAGAATCATTAGATCCGGTTTGTCTTTCTTTGCCATCCTGAAGCCGTCTGCGCCATTGTGCGCGGCTGTGATCGTATGGCCGTCGCCTTCAAGGACTGCCGTTACTGATTCAACGAACGCGTTATCGTCATCCACTACAAGAATCCGTGCCATCGTCGTTATCCTCCACTAAGATGATTCACGGGCCTTTCTACAGAGAATTGCCCGGGTAGTTCAATTCCAATCGTCATACCTTCTCGCGCCGTTCGTATTTAGTGTGAAGAAGATGATGCGACGTTTCGCCCAGAGGCATATTCAGAAACTCGCCATATATCTGCTTTATCTTGGGATTGTCGTGCGATTTCCGCAGCGTTTTCCCCTCGTCTTCCTTGTAAATGGCCTTTGTCCGTTCGCGCCGGATCGCGTTTGTCGTCAGTCTCGGCTGACCACCACCGCCTATGCAACCGCCCGGACAAGTCATCACTTCCACAAAGTGGAACGTCACTTCGCCGGACTTGATCTTTTCCAGCACTTTGTTCGCGTTGCCAAGCCCTGATACAACCGCGACATTCATGGTAACGCCTTCAAGAAACGACCAATCCGGAACAGTTCCCTCGATCTTCAGCGAGGCGGTTTTTATCCCTTCAAGGCCCATTATCGGCGTCACATGCAGGTTCTCGAACGGCAGTTCCCGTCCGGTAATGACCTCATACGCCGTCCTGAGCGCGGCTTCCATGACACCGCCGCTGTTCGCAAAAATATCCGCTGCGCCGCTCGAGGTGCCAAGTATCTTGTCCATCTGTTCATCCTGCAGGCCAACGAAATCTATGCCTGCCGCCTTGATCATGCGGCCAAGCTCGCGCGTTGACAACACGGCATCGACATCCTGGAATCCGCTACTGTTCATCTCCGGGCGCTGTGCCTCGAATTTCTTGGCGACACACGGCATGACGGACACCACGAACAGATCTTCCGGATTCTTGCCTGTTTTCTTTGCCCAGTATGTCTTTGCAATCGCCCCGAACATCTGCTGCGGCGATTTGCATGTGGACATGTTTTGAATGTAGTCTGGATGAAAATATTCAACGTACTTGATCCAACCCGGCGAACAGCTTGTGAATTGCGGAAGAGCGACCTTCTGCCCTTCCTTCACGCCTTTCTTGAGGCGCGTCAGAAGTTCCAGCCCTTCCTCGATGATCGTCAGGTCGGCGGTGAAATTCGTGTCGAAAATCGTATCGAATCCCAACCTGCGGAGTGCTGCGACCATCTTGCCTGTCACCAGCGTTCCAGCCGGAAGGCCAAAACACTCACCAAGCGCCGCACGCACAGCCGGCGCAGTTTGAACAATGACCGTCTTCTTTGGATCGTCCAGCGCCGCCCAGACCCGGTCAATGTGGCTGTTCTCTACAATCGCTCCAACCGGGCAAACTGCCGCGCATTGCCCGCACTGCACGCAAGCCACAGTGTCCAGGTTTCTGCCGAAAGCGGGTCCGATCACGGTCTTGAATCCGCGGAACTGCGGGAATAATGCGCCCACGGCCTGTACCTGCCCGCAAACGGTTACACAACGCCTGCACTTTATGCATTTGCCGTTGTCGCGAACAAGCGCCGGCGTGCTGGCGTCAACATCGTCCCTTGTTTTCATGCCCTCATAGACGATTTGCTTGATGCCGAGATCGAATGCCACGGACTGCAATTCGCAGTCATTGTTCCTGTCACATGTCTGGCAATTGCCGGCATGTTCGGAAAGCAGCAGCTCCACAATGGCGCGGCGCGCATCGCGGACACGCTTCGTGTTGGTATGGACTTTCATACCTTCCGCCGCAGGCATCACGCACGACGCTATCAGCGTTTTCGCGCCTTCCACCTCAACGAGGCAAACTCTGCACGCACCTACGGCCTGCACGTTTTCAAGGTAACAGAGCGTCGGTATTTTGACGCCTGCCAATTTTGCGGCTTCCAGAACGGATGCGCCTTCCGGAACCTCAACCGGTTTATTATCTATTGTCATTTTCAGCATGATTCAGGCTCCTTTTTTCAGCTCACACGTTCTTCACGGTAGTCGCAACGCAGACAACGACGGGCTTCCCTCACCGCCGCCTGCTCGCTCAGCACCATTTCAACTTCGGCAAATGAATTCTTCCGTCTATCAGGCGAAAGAAGATGCACTTCCGCACGCTCGTACATCACGGGTTCAGCGTCCGGATCAAAGCCAGTCTTGACCTGATCGGACTTGCGCCAGAACGCATGCTCAGCGCCCGTCAGCATCTTATCCATCCCGATGGCCGCCTTTTCGCCCGCCGCGATGGCTTCAATGACGGATGACGGTCCTGTCGCGGCGTCACCGCCGGAGAAAATCCATTCGACCGAGGTCTGTCCGGTTATCGGATTGGTTTCGATCCAGTTGCTCTTCGTGAGATTCATCCCTGTCCCGTCAACGATCTCATCCGGGAGCAGGCTCTGACCGATGGCCGGCACGACCTGGTCAGCCGGCACGACAAACTCATCGCCTGCTTTCTCTTTAGGCCTGCGGCGACCGCTGCGGTCGAATTCGCCGAGTTCCATCCTGCAGCATTTCACGCCGGCGGCTTTGCCCTTTTCCACAACAACTTCCTTCGGGGCCACAAGAAATTCGAACCTCACGCCTTCTTTGAGGGCTTCTTCAATTTCTTCCTTGTATGCAGGCATTTCTTCGCGCGTCCGGCGATAAAGAACCGTCACGGTCTTCGCGCCGAGACGAATGGCAGTTCGCGCCACATCGAGGGCAACGTTTCCGCCGCCTATGATCGCAACGTGCTTACCTACATTCACTTTGCCATCAGCATTGTAGCTCCGGAGGAACTGGATGCCATCCACGACTCCATGCGCATCGTCGCCCTTGAGCCCGAGCTTCATTCCGGCCGGTGCGCCGACGCCAAGGAACACAGCCTCGTAGCCTTTCTTCCTGAGCTCTTTCAATGTGAAATCTTTTCCAAGCCTTGAGCCTGTTTCAACCTCCACGCCCAGACTCTTGACCATCCGTATCTCGCGCGCCAGCGTTTTGCGCGGTAGACGATAGGCCGGTATGGTCTGTACAAGCATTCCGCCTTCTTCCTTGTGCGCCTCGAAAACCTTCGGTTTGTAGCCGAGCCTGGCCAGGAAATACGCGCAGGAAAGTCCAGCCGGCCCCGCGCCGACGATGGCGATCTTTCTTTTTGCGTTTTCCGGATTTTCACGGACTTCCGGAATCTGCGGCTTCTTTTCCTGCTCGACCATGAATCGTTTCACCGCGCGGACCGACAGCGGCGAATCGAGCTTCGCCCTGCGGCACTTGCCTTCGCAGGGATGGAAACACACTGCCCCGCAAATAGCGGCAAAGGGATTCCGCTCCCGGTGCAGCTTCAAAGCCTCGTCATAGCGTTTCTCGCCGATGAGCGAGATGAATCCAGGTACGTAAACGCCGGCAGGACAGGCGTTTTCGCACGGCGCGCGCACGAGTGCAGCGCACACGCCAGCGGGACATTTCTTGTCGCGGATATGAGCGACATATTCATCGCGGAAATGCCGGATCGTCGAAAGGACCGGATTCGGCGCTGTCTGGCCGAGCCCGCAAAGCGCGGTGTCCTTGATCTTGCTGCCAAGATCGATCAAACGCTCTATGTCGCCTTCTTCGCCCTTCCCTTCACAAATGCGATCGAGGATTTCCAGCATGCGTTTCGTCCCGACTCTGCAAGGCACACATTTGCCGCAGGATTCGTCCTGCACGAAATCCAAGAAGTAGCGCGCCACATCCACCATGCATGTGTCCTCGTCCATCACTATCAGCCCGCCGGATCCCATGATCGCGCCGAGTTCGGCAAGCGATTCATAATCAACCGGCACGTTCAGGTGCTCTTTCGGAATGCAGCCGCCCGACGGTCCGCCAATCTGCGCAGCCTTGTATTTCTTGCCATCCGGAATCCCGCCGCCGATGTCATAGATCAACTCGCCCAGCGGCGTGCCCACAGGAATCTCCACCAGGCCGGTCATGTTCACCGCGCCGGCGAGAGCGAACACCTTTGTACCCTTGCTTTTTTCGGTGCCCATGGCGGCATACCATTCCGCACCCTTGAGGATGATCGCTGGAATTGCGGCGTAGGTCTCGACGTTGTTTAGAACGCTTGGCTTGCCCCACAGGCCCTTGTTCGCCGGGAACGGCGGCCTGGGCCTGGGTTCGCCGCGATTGCCTTCGATCGAGGTCATCAGCGCCGTCTCCTCGCCACAGACGAACGCGCCGGACCCCATGCGAATTTCCAGATCGAAATCGAACCCTTTTCCGAATATGTTTTTGCCAAGGAATCCGTATTTGCGGGCCGCATCAATGGCTTTTCCGAGCCGTTCGACTGCCAGCGGATACTCAGCGCGGACATAGACAAAACCCTGCGCCGCGCCGACTGCATAGGCGCCAATTGCCATTGCCTCGATGACGCTGTGTGGATCGCCTTCGAGAACGCTTCGATCCATGAACGCGCCGGGATCGCCTTCGTCCCCGTTGCAGAGCACGTATTTCTCCGTGCCGGCCGCCTTCCGTGTGAGGCTCCATTTGAGCCATGTGGGAAACCCAGCGCCGCCGCGGCCGCGTATTCCAGACTTCTTTACTATATCAATGACATCGTCGGGCTTTTTCTCGGTGAGAACCTTCGCGAGGGCCATGTAACCGTCGCGACCAATGTATTCGTCTATGCTGAGCGGGTCTATCACGCCGCAGTTGCGCAAAACGATCTTCGTCTGCCTTGCCAGAAAATCTATCTTCGTTATTTCCGGAACCGGTGCGCCGGTGATCATTTTCTTGTGGACCAGGCTTTTCACGATCTTGCCGTTCTTGAAGTGGCTCTTCACGATCTTTGCGGTGTCCTGCGGCTTCAGGTTTTCATACATCACACCGTCGGGATAGACCACCACAACCGGTCCGACAGCGCACGGCCCGAGGCAGCCGGTGGCGAACAGCTTCACCTTGTTTCCGAGTCCGGCCTTCTTGATTTCTTTTTCGAGCGCAGCTTTAACGTCCACCGCTCCGGAGGCGATGCAACCGCCGCCATGGCAAACCAGAACATGGCGTTTCGTTCCGCCTACGGCGTGGATCTTCACGCGCTCCTCGACCATCGGCTTTACTTTATCGGCAAGAGCCTTCAGCTCAGCCACTGTGTTGATTTTTCCAGCGGTTTTCGTCATTTTGCCCCTTTCTTCGCCTTGGAAGCGCGCTTGACGCTCTTCTTCCTGTAAGCATTCAGGATTTCCTGGATTTTCGCGGGTTTTACCCGCTGATGGATATCGTCGTCAATGGTCATGGCCGGTGCGAGCCCGCATGCGCCGAAGCATCGCGCAACTTCCAGCGAGAACTTCCTGTCCGGCGTAGTTTCACCGACATCAATTCCGAGATGCTTCTTCACGGCATCGAGGACCTGTTTGCCGCCCCGCACGTAACATGCCGTGCCGAGACAGACCCTTATAAGATGTTCGCCGCGCGGCATTGTGGAGAAGAACGAATAGAATCCGACAACGCCGGCAACTTCGCTGAACGGTTTGTTCAGTTCCACGCTTATTTTCTTCAGTGCTGACTCCGGCAGATAGCCGAACATGTTCTGGGTTATCTGCAGAACGGGAATCAACGCTCCCTGTTTGCTCCTGTATTCTTCCAGCACCTTATCCAGCCGCTTAAGAAGGACTTTCTCCTTAACCTGAAGTCCGGACTTGCAGCAGCATTCCGTAGCATTTGCAGGCATATCATCCTCATTTCTTCTTAACGCGAAGGTACCGATTCCACGGGGATTCGCGCCGATTGACATCACACCCACCAATCATACGAGGAATTGACGGTCCTTCCTCATCTTCAAAACACCGTAAAGGTTAGAAATTATATTACCCACAGTCAAGCGGTATCGTGAATTTTTTAACGAATAAACCGCTTACTTTCAGTTTGAGTCGCATGCAAAGCTACCGTCAAAGATGGTCACAACAAAGCGTGGTCCAAGAAACAGACAGGACACATTTGTTGAATTTGGTGCTACGCCTTGCCATGACCGGTGGTCAGGTGTTAGATTTCGGCTGAAGGACTGTCCATAAGCGCGGCATAAGAAATGAAAGACACCAGTCCAGACTGCGGCCGGGTTGAAGGCGGAAGCAACCCGCAAAGCACGGGTGACAAGATCAAGATATCCTCTATTCTGATCGACGAACCGGACCTGAAATACATGCGCGGATCGTTGATTGCCCGGGGCGGGATGGGCGCGATCCTGAACGCAAGGGACGTGAACCTTCGGCGCGATGTAGCCATGAAGGTCATGCTGGACCCGGACAAAGCCGGCAATGAGCAGATTCTGCGTTTTCTCCAGGAGGCGCAGATCACTTCACAACTGGAGCATCCTTCCATTGTGCCGGTCCATGAACTTGGAGTGGATGCCTGCGGGAATATCTTTTACACGATGAAGTTTGTGAAGGGCCGCACATTGAGCGACGTGCTCAAGAACATCCGTAACGGTGACGGCACGACCATCGGGGATTACCCGCTATCCCATCTTTTGACAATCTTTCAAAAAGTATGCGATGCCGTGGCGTTTGCACACAGCAAGTGTGTTATCCACCGCGACCTGAAGCCTGACAACGTGATGATTGGTGACTACGGTGAAGTCCAGGTAATGGATTGGGGATTGGCGAAGGTGCTTCCATCGAAAGAATGGAGCGAGGTCGGACAAGAGAAGACCGAAGCCGTGATGAAAGCATCCGTAGTTTGCAACCAGCAACCAGCAACCGGGGCTGCCCACATCGATTCTGTTGGCGCCATCCAGACCGACGCGCTTCTCAAGACGATGGACGGCGTGATTATGGGAACGCCAGAGTTCATGTCACCTGAACAGGCCCTGGGGAAGACTGAAGACGCGGATGAAAGAACGGATATCTATGCGCTGGGAGCCATTCTCTATAATATCCTGACGCTGAATGCACCCGTGACCGGTAAGAATCTGGACGAGATAATCGAGAATGTGTCCACAGGGAATATAAAGCAGCCGACTGAGTATAACCCGAAAAGAACAGGAGAACACGGGAAGCGAGGGCAAATCGGCTCAGATGCCGGACAATGCATTCCTTTGCCCCACTGTCCGGATAGACGGATACCGGAATCGTTATCTGCGGTGACGATGAAGTCACTGGAAACTGATCCAAACCTGCGGTACGGATCGGTTAAGGATCTGCAAGTTGACATCGCGGCATACCAGAACGGTTTTGCCACAAAGGCGGAAAAAGCAGGCCTGCTCAAGCATGCGGCACTTTTCTTCAAGCGCAACAAAGCAGCTTCGATCGGAGCTGCTGCGGTGCTAGTCATCAGCATCGCCTTCGGCGCCAGGGCAGTGATGGAAGGGCGGCGCGCGGAACAGGCCCTTGAAGAGCTGAAATCAACCGCCCCGACATTCGCCGCTCAGGCGGCTTTTCTCGTGGAGAACCAGAAATTCGACGAGGCGATCAATAAGATCGGATTTGCAATCAGACTCGATGGCAGGAACGCGGACTACCGGCTCTTTCTCGCCAATACACTGCAAGCGTTATCCCGCCTGCCTGAAGCCGCGGCATCTTACAGGCAAGTCCTGGGCCTGCGAAGGGACGATGCATCGGCAAAGACGAATCTCGATATATGCGTGACGCTGCTCAGCGCGAATCGAGGCAACGCGGTACTTTCAGAGCCTCTCAAATCCAAGCTGCTCGACGCCCTTCTCGCGCAGAAACGCCAGGCCGACGCCGTGCCGCTCAGCCGCGAGTTGAAGCGCGATGCCGATACCGCCGAGATGCAGATCAGATCGCGACTCAAGACAGTCATGGCACAGCCGGAATGGAGGTCGAATAAGCTGAAAGTGCTGCCGGATCGCACATATCAACTCGACTTAAAGGGACACAAAGTGCCAGATCTCTCCATTCTGATCGGCCTGCCAATCAGTAGTCTCGACATCAGCGGATTCTCTGGTGTGGATCTGACACCGCTGCGTCAATTGCCTCTAGAGCAGATTAAGTAATAGTGTAGCCACAGGAGGCAAACCAATGGGCGGCGTCATCCGGCGTAATGGATTGAAGAGCATGTGCGATCGCCGACTGGAGGCTTTCTGAGGTTCGCGCTTTG
>Ga0181535_10006498_pt1 | contig 12028 bp, 11 predicted proteins | sample PEATcosm2014_Bin_44_FD_119774 | JGI IMG/M metagenome (GOLD analysis project Ga0181535, IMG submission 119774) | Peatland microbial communities from MTU Mesocosm Facility, Houghton, MI, USA - PEATcosm2014_Bin17_30_metaG | ecosystem: Environmental > Terrestrial > Soil > Wetlands > Peat | place...
CGCGAGAGGGTCGCCTCCCCGGACGAGATTGACCGCCATCGTCAGGATGGCCTGGCCTTCGTTGTTGGGATCGGAGAGCACGGATCCGAGCATGATGTCGTCCTTGATGAGGGGCACGACGGTCGAGAGGGCGTTGATGCCCACGACGCCCATGTACTTGTTCCCGGTGAAGTAGCCGGCGGCCTTGAGCGCCTCGACCGCGCCGAGGGCCATGGCGTCGTTGTTGCAGATCACCATCTCGATCCTGTCGCCATACTTCGCCAGCCAGGTCTCCATGATGTTCTTCGCCTGCATCGTGTCGAAATTGGCGGGCTGGACGGCCAGCTCCTCCATCGGGAAGCCGGCGTTCTTCATCGTCTCGACGACGGTCTTGGTGCGGGCTTCGGCGTCCGGATGGCCGGGGTTTCCCCGAAGGATGACGTACTGCATCTTCCCGTCCTTGTTCTTGTCTAGGGAGGGCCTGTCCTTCCAGGCTTTCATGATCATCTGGGCCTGGATCACGCCGGACTCCTCCGGAGTCGTCCCCACGTACCAGACCTTGTCGTAGCTGAGGATGTCCTCCTTGGACGGGCAGCGGTTAAAGAACACGATGGGCATGTTCTTCGCCTTCGCCTTCGCGATCATGGTGACGGCGGCGGTCGGGTCCACGGGATTGATCGCCAGCACGTCGACGCCTCGGGCGATCAGCGTGTCGATCTGGTCGTTCTGCGTCACCTGGCTGTTCTTGGCGTCGACGTATTCGACGGTGACGTTCGGCCCCAGGCTTTTCTCGAAGGCCTTCATGCCGCCGCGCATGTACGACAGATAGGTATTGGAGAAATCGAAAAAGTCCACGCCGATCCTGACCGGCTTGTTCGACTGAGGCCAGGTCGGAAAGGCGGACAGCAGCATCGCCGCCGTCAGCAGGGGCATCCAGGCTTTCTTCATCATCTTCCTCCTCGAAACGAACTTTACGGACCGCTCACAGCGGCCGTCTCTCGGCTATATCTTTGTCGTCCGCGGGGGCGATCCTGGCCGCGACGAAGGCCGCCACCTCGGACTCGTCGCGCCAGTCCTTCGGCGCCTGCGCGGGGAAGAGCTCCCAGCTCTCGCGATGCTCCACCGAATCGCCCGGCGCGACGAGGGCCAGGGGCGAGAGACTTTCCATCTCGAGCATCCTATCATGCGTGTAGGTCTCGTAGGACACGCCGAAATCCGGGTATTCCGCCCCCTCGACGTGCGGATGCCTGCAGAGGAAGCAGGTACCCGAGTTCAGGTAGCAGGCCCATCCGTCGACGTTATTGATTCCCAGCTTCAAAGGCTTCTCGTCGAGCGGATCCTGCCTGACGGCGATATAGGCGTCGCCCCAGTAGATCCGCCCGTCCCGCATCGCCGTGTAGTCCCAGAGGGCGATCCGGCGGTTGGGCAGGACTCCCGCAGGCAGGGTAGGCTGGGGGATTATCTCGAGGCCGCCGGGAGCCATGGCGGTGACCGACCAGGCGCCCATGCGCTTGGGCGCCTTCCCGACGTTCGTCACGCGGAAGCGAAGGGAGACCCTTCCTCCGCCCTTGTCCATGCGGATCTCGACCTCGTTCCGCACCTCGTTCACCTTCTGCGGAGGGCAGCGGAATATCGCCCCGTCTGGGAGGAGCTCGGCCTCCACCGGCTCATTGTCCGGATAGAAGGCCCGCGGAAAGGAGTGCGGCGAGACCCAGAGCCTGTTGCCGCCGTAAATGTTCCAATACGCTCCGGGATGGAAGACTTCGTCGAAGGCCGCGCCCTTCTTGACGTTGTCCGGATCGCGATTGTTGAACAGCACATTCCGCCCGCCGGCGAGGGAATATGACATGATGCGGGGCCCATAATCGACGGCTATAAGGAGCTCGGCGACGCCGTCGCCCAATCGTACGCAATTGCCGTATCCGGAGTGGAGCATCCGCTCCGGGCCGGTGACGAGCCTGCCCTTCATGCGAGCTTTTCGCCCTCCGGCCCATTGGGCTCTATGACGACCTTGATGGCCCCTTCCTTGCGGCCGACGAAGGTATCGAGCGCCGCGGCAAACTTGTCCAAGGGAAAGACATGGGTTATGAGATCCTTGACTACCAGAGATCCAGAGGCTATCGATTCCAGGATCTTCCAGGAGACATTGGGATTCGCCCTCGACCCGAAAATCGCGAGTTCGTTGTGGACTATGTATTTATAAGGAAGTTTCTCGAGGACCCTGTCGTTGGGCACGCCGAGGAGGGCCAGGCCCCCGCCCTTGCGGAGCATGCGTACCGCCTGAGCGAAGGTCCCCTCCGCGCCCGAGCACTCAAAGGCCTGGTCGACGCCTTCGCCTCCCGTGGCCCTCCTGACGGCCTCGACCGGGTCTTCCCGCTCGAAGTCGACGACCGAGTCGGCGCCCATCCTCCTCGCCGACTCGAGCCTCGATCCGCGCCCTACCACGATCACCCTCGCGGCACCCAGGACCTTGGCGTAGCGCATCGCGATGAGGCCGATGGGGCCCGGACCGATGACGGCCACCGTGCCCCCGGCGGTGATCCCCGTCTGTTCCATGCCGTGCAGCGTCACCCCGGCCGTGTCCACCAGGGCGCCCTCCCTGAACGAGACGCGGTCAGGCATTTTCTTGACGCTCTTGACCGAGTACAGGTTGTATTGCGCGTAGGCGCCCGGGGAGATGAAGCCATAATGCCTATGCCCCGTTTCCGGCTTTCCGTAGTTGAGGCAGATCGTATAGCGTCCGTTGAGGCAGTTCCTGCAGATGCCGCAGCCCTTGTGGGCTTCGCCGGCTACCCTGTCCCCCACAGCGAAGCCGACGGCGTCAGGGCCCAGGGCAGCCACCTCTCCCGACCACTCGTGGCCGGGCGTAAAAGGGTAGGCCGGCGGCCAGGTGCCGGCGAGGTCGCCGCGGATGATCTCCGGATCGCTCCCGCATATCGCGACCGCGCGGATTCGGCACAGGACTTCGCCGGGGCCGGGCTGGGGTACCGGTACCTGCCGTATCTCGAACTCCCCGGGGGAGGTTAATACCAATGCCTTCATCATCGTAGGAATCGGAGCAACCATTGCCAGAGCCTCCAGGTAGACAGCGATGTTGGATCCAGTATCCAGAATTCAACACCATGGCCAAGCTGTCAAGAGGAAAGCACGCGCAAGGCTCTAGCGAGGATCAAGGCCCCTATTCAACCCGCCATTTTTCGCAATCGAGTGACTTCAAGTCCCTTGCCGATAGGCAGGGTGACGGATTCCGCGCCATGGCGTCTTCGAACATGCGAAACGTAGTCCGTCAAATCGTGGGACAAAATGTTGTCCGCCACGACTACGGCCTCGGGGGCGAGCTTCAGCATGTCGAAGAAGCGGATGTAGTCTTCTTTCTCGCAATCGATCAGGACGAAATCGAGATCGCCATACCGGGGAATGGCATCTTCGGCATTGCCGAGCACGAACTCGACCCAATCCCTCAGGTCGAGCGACGCGATCGTTTCCTTTGATTCCGCCTGTCGGGAGGGCTCGATTTCGATCGAGATCAGGCGTCCATTCGCCTGACGCGCGGCTTCGGCGAGGGCGATGGTCGAGATCCCGCTGGATCCCCCGATCTCCGCCAAGCGCTTGGAATGGCAGCCCGCGGCGAGGGCGCAGATGAATTCGGCGGAATCCGGCTCGAGATTGCGGTGCCGCTGAGACTGAGGGAGCTTCCTGGCATCCTGATCCAGCTTTCGTCTCCAGAGTCGATCGATGGTGTCGCGTTTCAGGTCATCCAACATTGAATTTCCTTTCAGCGTCATTCGAGGAAAGCGCGAATCCGAGTATATGGGTGTTTCGGGGAATATGCCTATCCCGCTCGACTATACGAGGCAGGCGCGCGCGGACCCGATCAAGCCGCCGGATTTGCCGGCGAGACGCCGGGAATGCCCGGCGAGCGATGCAAGCGCTCGTTGCGGTCCATGGATTTCACGGTGAGATCGCGGATGGCGTCCCCCTGCAATACCCGAAGACGCACGCTCACTCCCGCCGAGCCCGTCGACCACAGTTGGCGGTAGAACTCGGCGATCTCGGCGACCGGCTTCTTCCCCACCGCCAAGATGATGTCCCCGGGGTGCAAGCCGGCCTTCTCCGCGGGACCTCCGGGAGTGACCATGGTCACCACGACGCGGCCTTCGGTCTCGGTGGTGTTCAGGCCCAGCCACGGGCGCGGGGTCGAGCCCGAGTGGCCGGAACGCACCAACTCCTGGAGGATCGGCTTCAGAAGATCGATTGGCACGAACATGTTGCAGCCTACGCGCCCGACTCCCGAAAGCAGGAAGGTCTCGAAAATCGATCCGACCCCGACCAGCTTCCCCTCGCTCATGAGCGCCGCTCCGCCGTAATCGCGGAAAGGCGGCGTCGTGTAGACGGCGTTGTCGATGAGGTACTCCCAGTTTCCCACGAACTCCGCCCGCGAGATCACCTGTACGGGCTGGGCCGCCGCGCCGAAGCCTCCCACCTCCAATGTATCTCCCGCCGCGATGGGGGAGGACTCGCCGAGTTGCATGGAATGGAGCTTCGCCGGCGGACGGACTCGTACCAGGCCGAAGCCGGTGTCGCCGTCGTATCCTATGAAATCGGCCGGGAAGGAGCCCTCGGCGGTCTGGACTTCGATTCTGGTCGCCTCGACGATAAGGTAGCCGATCGTCAGGATGAGGCCGTCGGAATCGATGACGATCCCGTTGCCCTCCCGCTCGGTTCCCAATGAAGGGGCCGTGGTCGCCTCCGCGGGGACCGTGGCCCGAACCCGCACGAGGGCCTGCATCGCGCCTTCCGTATCCTCCGCGCCCAGCATGGGCTTCCCCAGGACAGACATGATCAGGGCCGCGGCCAAGGCCATTCCAGAGACTGATCTCCGGACGCTTCTCATGAGCCACCTCCGGCCCGGCAGGGCCAGGATGCGCATTCCAGTAGATGCGCAGCGATACGTCGAATATACTGATGGAAGGCGCCTTCGGGCTCGTCGATCCGAAGCGCGATCGGCGAGAACGGATCGGTCCCCTGGTAGGTCGGGCGGTCGCGCGGCTCATACGTGATTCGGATCACATGGAGGACTGAAGATGAAAGTCTTGATCGTCTCGGGCACGCCGAAGCGCGAGGGCCTATGCTTTTCCTGCGTGCAGAGCGCCCGCGAGGGAGTGCTGAAAGCCGGCGGCGATTGCGAAATCGCGAACCTCCGCGAAGCCGGGTTAAAGCGATGCTCGGTATGCGACGATGGCTGGGGAAGCTGCCGGCAGGAGCACGTCTGCCGCTTCGGGGACGACGGCTTCGACGAGCTGCAAGGCAAGCTCGCCCTCGCGGACGCGCTCATACTGATTACGCCCGTCTATTGGGGCGACATGTCCGAGACGATGAAGGCCTTCTTCGACCGCTACCGCCGATGCGAGGCGTCTAAGGGCGACTCGAGCGCACTTCACGGCAAGCAGGTACTTCTGATCGCTTCCCCGGGAGGGACCGGCAACGGCATGGTCAGCTGCTTCGAGCAGATGGAACGTCTCTGCCGCCACCTGAAGGCCGAGATATTCGATTTCGTCGGGGTCAACAGGTGGAACCAGGAGTATAAGATAGAGACGATACGGGCCGCGGCTGCGGCTCTGGCGGCTCGGGGCTAGGTTCTGATCGTCGGCTGGATGATGTAGTCCACCTGGCTCCTGAAATACTCCGGATCGGCGTCGAAGGCTTCGCGGTAGATGATCCCCCGGGCGTCCAAGGCCAGATCGATGGCGAGGACCCCGTCGAGATGATCCAGCTCGTGCTGCAGGAGCTCGGATGCGGCTTGGCCTAGATACTTCCATGCCTGCGTCCCGCCATCCTCGTCCAGGAAGGACATAGAGATCGAGGCCTTTCTGCGTACCCTCGCGAGAAGATGGGGAAAGCACATGCAATCGTCCCAAAGCGTGAATGTCTCTTCGCTGCGCCATACAATGGAAGGATTGACGATCGTGCGCGTGCCTTCGCCCAGGTTGACGGCGATAAAGCGCCGCGGAACGCCGATCTGAGGCGCGGCTATTCCGCGGCCGAAGCCGTGCTCGGCCCGAAAAGCGTCAAGGGCGCCTTTCAGCCGGCGGCTCTCTTCCCGGAACTCGGGGTCGGCCGTATCGGTCACGGGCTTACAGACGACGCGGAGTCGCGGATCACCGAGAGGCAGGATTCGGGCGATCATGGATAGTCTCCTTTCCGGCGGCCGCTACAGCCATGCGTGCCACCAGCGCGGCCGCTGCCTCCCCGCGCGGTCACGCGCGCGGCAGATGAAGTACAGAGGCGAGAGGAGCGCGAGCCATACCGCATAGGTCCAGCCGAGGGGGAAGGCGAAGGGGATGGCCCCGAAGGTCGGCACGATCCCGAGCGCATACAGCAGCGCGTCCGAGAGTATCAGCAAAAAGGCGAGCATGACGAGGTGGACGAGGTAGAAGAAGAGCGGCGTGCGGCCGAAGACGAGAAGGGGATGCTCGATCGCGAGGCGGAGACGGTCGAAGGCGGCCAGGAAGAGTAGGGCGGGGCCGACAGTCATCAGGATGTACACGAGCGAGGGAGGGTATTTCTCCACCTTGATGAAGTCGAGAAGAGTGACGAGGGCCGAGGCCTGTCTCTGCCATGGCCGGGGATCGCCGTAGCCGTCGATCGCGCGAAGCGCCATGAAGGCCAGGATGAAGAGGAGGCCCGAGGCGGCGAGGATGAGCCTCCGCTTGCGCTCCGCCGTCGCGTAGAGGCCGGACAGCCCGTAGCCGAAGGCCATGACGCCGATCCAGGGAAGCACGGGATAGAGGACGACCACCCCCCATCGGGGGGCGAAGGCGACCCATTCGCTTTGGTGCAGAAGTCCCCACAGGAGATTGCCCAGGGGAGCGCCGAAAGAGCGGTCGGGGATCAGGTTGTGGAAGGCTATGATCGATAATCCGACCACCCCGACCGCCGTCCGCGGCATCATCTGGAGGAGAGCGAGGGCGAGGAGCGAAACGCCGATCGCCCCGATTACCTGGAACATGATGCCGTTTAGGAAGATGACTCTGCCCCAAAGCGGCGAAATGACGATGAGCTCGAAGCAGAAGAGCCACAATCCGCGCTTGGCCAGCCGAGCGGCCGCTCGGCCGGCCGTCTCCCCTTTGGCGCGTCGCGTGAGCCCCGCCGAGAGGCCGGTCAGGAACACGAAGACGGGCGCGCAGAAATGGGTGATCCAGCGCGTCAGGAAGAGGAGGGGGAAGCCTCTCGCGAGATCGAGGGGATCGATGCCGCTGCCTTCGTTCCATCCGCTCCGCGTATGATCGAGGAGCATGAGGACCATGACGATGCCGCGGAGAGCGTCGATGGCGACGATCCTGCGTCGCGCCGCGTCTACGGCGGGCTCCGCGGATCCATTGACTGCGACCACTATCCGAATATCCTATTTCCAGTCGCCGAAAGGAAGCCCCCACCCGAGGGCCGAATCGGTTCCGGCTTCCTTTCCCGTCCCGCGCCGGAGGATTATAATTGCGCCATCGTGAAGGAGAATCGACGCGCATGAAAAGATCCATCATCGGCCTCGCGATACTCGCCGTGGTCGTCGTGGGAGCCCTGTCCTACAAGAGGCTCGCCCTGGGGGCTTCCGGCGGCGGCTCCCTTGCCGCCGTGACAGGGCCGGCCGGCTTGACCTATGCCAAGGCCGCGCCCCTGAAGGCTCCTCCCGTACGCGGCTTCCAGCTTCCCACGGTGGACCTCGGCGACGGTCCGGTGCCTCTCCTCACCCTTCCCCTCGATACCTGGGGCGGCTATGCGGCGCTTTTCGCGGCCAACGGCGGGCTGTCCCCCTCGAAGGAATCGCTGTTCTACAAGAAGGGCCGCTTCGCCGTGCAACTGGTCCACGTCGAGAGCGCCACCGATCAGCTGACCGGATATTCCGACGGTCGCTATCCCATCATCTGGGCTTCCATGGACTCCCTTCCCCTGCTGTACGACGCGCTGAAGACCGACAAGCGGGTGGCCCCTAAAGTGCTGGGCCTGTTCGACTGGTCGGCCGGCGGCGACGGGATCCTGGCGAAGTCCCGGATCAAGACTCCGGCCGACCTCAAGGGCAAGACAGTCCTGACCAGCAGCAACACCCCCTATGCCTTCTTCCTGCTGTGGTATCTGGCCCAATACGGTCTGACCGGCAACGACGTGAAGGTGGTTTGGAACGACAACGGCGAAAAGGCGCTCAAGCTATTCAAGCAGGACAACGATATCGCCGCCTGGGTAACCTGGACTCCCTACATCAATGACTGCCTCGACCCGAAATCGCCGAGCTACGTCCATGACACACGTCTCATGATTTCCTCGAAGGACGCCAACCAGTTGATCGCCGATTGCTACATCGTCCGGACCGATTTCCTCCAGGAAAAGCCCGAGATCGCCCTGGCTTTCGTCGAGGCCATGATGGAAGGGTCCCGGGAAATCTCGACCAAGACCTACGAGGACATGGCCGGCTTCTACAAGCTGGCCGGCGCGGGGGACGCCAAGAGCATGCTCGACGACGTCCACGTGGCGAATTTCCCCGAGAACAAGATGTTCTTCGACGAGACCAACACGATCGGAGCCTACAAAATCTTCATCCTGGCTCAGGAATACTACAAGGAGCTGGGCATCATTCCCGAGGGAAGCTCCTACGAAGCCGACCAGGTCCTCGCCCCGCGGGTCCTCTCGGCAATCGACAAGGCGGGCCTCTTCAAGGACCAGAAGAACACGATGCTCGACTCCTTCGTCGCCAAGCCCGGCTTGGGCATTTCGGACCTCGAATCCTCGAAAGTGGTATTGACCGACAACGTCGTGCTGTATTTCGATCCCAATCAGAGCTCTTTCGACGTCAATTCGAGCCGGGCGGAGTTCAGGCAGAACGTCGCGCTCCTGGACAAGGTGGCCGAGCAGACCAAGTTCCTGTCGACCACCGCCATCGAGCTCGTCGGAAACTCCGATACCTCGATGCAGGCGACCTTCAGGGCCCAGGGGCCCCAGGCTTACGCGGAGAGCGCCGCCGTTCTCTTGGACCTGTCGAAACGCCGAGCCGAGTTCATTCGGTCGGTATTGATCGACCACTACGGTCTTCCGTCCAATCGCGTCCTGGCCACCGGCGTCGGCTGGGACAACCCGATCGACCCGGTCGATCAGGCGAAGAACCGGCGCGTGGACGTGAATTTCATCTCGCTCAGGCAATGAGCCGCGGGTGCGACTGAACTGCGCCGCTAGACCTTGAAGGAGCCGACGGCGGCTTCCATCGCCTCGACGGCCCGTCCTGCGCTCATCGCCGAGACCGCGGCGCCTCGCGCGCTCTCGTCGAGCTCCTCCGCCGCCTTGGAGATCACCTCGATGTCGGTCTTCATGCCTTCGGCCGCCGCGCGGAGCACCGTAGTGCCCACCAGCAAGGTATCGTTGCCTTTCGCCATCGCCGCCGAGCCGTCGCGCACCCGGACGGTGAGGGAGTTGAGGTCCTGGATGAGGCCGAGGAGCTCTCGCGAGCCCTGCTGCTGCTCGGACATCGCCGAGCGCACCTCGGCGACGAGCATGCCGGTCTCGCCGATATTCAACTCCACCTTGCGGAAGGCCCTGCCCAGGAGATCGGTCGATACCACGACGCCGTCGATCGCGCCGCCCATCTTGCCGATTTCCTGCCGGATGGCTCGCGTCTGGGCGGCTGAGCTCTCCGCCAGCTTGCGGATCTCGTCGGCGACGACCGAGAATCCCCGGCCGGCGGCGCCGGCGTGCGCCGCCTCGATGGCGGCGTTCATCGCGAGGAGGTTGGTCCTCTGGGCGATGGCCGATATTATCGAGTTGGCGTCCTGAAGGGAGCGCGAGCGCTCGGCTATGCCCGCTACGAGGCTCGCGGCCGAGTCCCTGGCGACCTTCCCTTCCTCGACCGCGGCATAGAAGGCCGCGAACCGCCCGGCCATCCTCTCCGTGGCCTGAAAGACCGAGGCGATCGTGGCGACCATCTCCTCGATGGCCGCCGACGCCTGGCTCACGCACGCGGCCTGGCTCGAGACCATGCCGTCCATGGCCCCGATGCCCTTGGCTATCTCCTCGATGGCTCCGGCCGACTTGAGGACTACCTCGGCCTGGTCGGCGGCCTTGTCCCGGGCGCCGGCGACGCTCGACGCTATCCGCGCGGCGGAGGCCGAGGTCCGGCAGGAGCCGTCTTCGAGCGCCGCCGCCATGGAGGCGAGCCGGCCTTGGGCTTCCTTGATTCCGATGACGATGACTCGGAGCTTCTCGACGAAGGTGTTGAAGTCGGCGGCCATGCGCCCGAGCTCGTCCGCCCTTCCCGCGTCGAGGCGCTTGGTGAGATTGGCTTCGCCGGTCGCGATGTCGCGGAAGGCGCTGCCCGCGAGCTTGATGGGCCTGACCAGCCTCGTCGACAGGGCGAGCGCGAATAGGCCCACAAGGAGGATGAAGCCGCCCCCTATCGCGGAGTTCTGCGCTATGATCGCGTCGATTCGCCTCATGTCCGACCCGGTGTCCGATTTGACCCGCATCACGTAGTCGATGGAGCCCCCGTGGTGAAGAGGGGCCGTAACGTCGAAGATATTTCCGCCTTCCGCCTTGTCGAAGAGCGCCACGGCGCTGTCCTTCGCGGCGGCGTACGTGGCAATGTGATTCGAGGGCTTTCCCACCATGCCGGCTATATTCGACGCGACCACCTTGCCCGTCGAGAGCTTGTATATGTCGATCTCCAGCAGGTCGGGAAAAAACGAGGCCAGGGAGTCCAAGGCGATGGTGAAATCCTCGTTCCTGCCGTCATAGTCCTCCTTCCCGTAACCGCCGGCTATCTGGGACTCGAAGGTCCGGACGAGGACGAGGGCTTTGGTGCGTATGCCGGCTTGGATGACGGCTTTCGTCCTCGAATCCATGAACGCCGAGCAGACGGCGACGACGAGGACCAGGGTGAGGACGAAAGACACTACGAGCTTGGTGACGAGCTTCATTCAGCCTTATGATAGTGCGGTGTCGAGAGAGGATTTTTAGGTTCCGAATAATTTCCGATGAGAAAGCTTCGCGAAATCCGTTAGGACGATGGACTCAGAGTCTTGGCCCACCCATCGACGGTCATGACATCCGCCTGGCGAGGGAATATCTTCTCCATCAAGACACGGTGGACTTCCTGATCGGCGTCGATACAGGCGTCGGAGAGAACGACGAGCCTGTAATCCTTGTCGGCGGCTTCCCGAAGGGTCGAAAGCACGACGCCGCTCGTCGCGATGCCGGTCAGGATGAGCGTGTCGATGCGCTGGGATCGGAGTATTACCTCGAGATCGCTGCCGGCGAAGGCGCTTACGCGCAATTTGGTCACCACGAGCTCGCCGGGACGGGGAGCCACCGAATCGTGAATCCGCGTCGAGGCGTCGACGACGGTCATGGGGCCGCGTCCCGAGATGGCCGAGAAGCTTTTGTTCCTCGCGCTCACCTCGGGATAGCCCTCGCGAAAGGCGAGGCGAACGAAAATGACCGGAATCCCCGCGCGGCGAGCGATGTCCAGAGCCCGTGGGAATGCTTCGATGGCATCGGGCTTATCCGCAAAGCGCTGGACTACCGAATTTTGAACATCCATCACGAGAAGGGCCGGGCGGATCGTTTCCATGAGCTAATATAATCAATATTGCCTGCCTTAAGGAGGCAGTTCATGGCTTCCGTCGTCGGCGTCGCGGGAGAATCGCGGCTCGCGGAAGGGTCGGATCCCGAGCTCGGCGCAAGAGCCTTGCACTGCCTTTTCTGGGGGATGGCCATGAATCAGCTCACGGACGTCCGAGGATACTCGAGCGTGGCCGTATTCGGGCAGTTCAGGAAATGGCTTGGCCGCGAAGGATAGCTCCCATGTGTCGCTCCGCTCCGGTACTATAGGCTTTCCGCCGACGGGTTCCGCCGATGCGCTCGGCCCGGTATAATCGCCGGAGCACAGGCGAAGGGAGGTAGCGCGAAATGAAAAGCATGCTCGAGGCGCTGAAAGAGGGTCGCCTCGTCGAGCTACCGGACAGCAGCAAAGAGGATGCCCTCGAGATCCTGGCCCACATCATCGAGGCCGTCC
>Ga0181535_10006503_pt1 | contig 12017 bp, 11 predicted proteins | sample PEATcosm2014_Bin_44_FD_119774 | JGI IMG/M metagenome (GOLD analysis project Ga0181535, IMG submission 119774) | Peatland microbial communities from MTU Mesocosm Facility, Houghton, MI, USA - PEATcosm2014_Bin17_30_metaG | ecosystem: Environmental > Terrestrial > Soil > Wetlands > Peat | place...
GCGACAATGAAGCCGCCGAGACCTGGCCCTACGGCCCGAGCCAGATTGAACTCGATCCCATTCAGAGCCAGAGCGGCGGGTAACTCCTCTTTGTCTACCAGCTCGGGAAAGATTGCCCTCCAGGTGGGCGATTCGACCGCATCCCCGATCGACAACCCCAGCGTAAGCAGGAGTAGGAGCCAAGGCGTCATCACTCCGGCGAATGTAGCCACAGTCAGCACAACCGCAATGACGAGCATCCAGGTCTCTGTACCGAGTATCAGCTTGCGGCGGTCGAAGATGTCTCCGATCGAGCCTGCTGGCAGCGCCAACAGAAAAAACGGTAAAGCGGAGGCGGTTTGAATTAGGGCGATATACAGAGGATTCCTGGTGAGCGAAGTCATCAGCCATGCCGCGCCGACACTCTGCATAAAAGTTCCAATATCAGAGATCAGGTTGGACGCAAGCAGGTTTCGGAACGTGCGGTTCCGGAGAGGCTGCCACGGCCCCATAGAGTGAGAAACCTCTGATTGAGATACCTGAGTCATCGGTTTTGAGACTCATCGTCTTCCTTTATGCCTTGGCCATCCAAGAGCAGTTTAGCGAACCTATTGACGAGAAGGCGATGGCTACAAAAACATTTGGATGATCAGGTTCGTCCGCGACATTTGACTATGGCCGAGGCCGTTCGAAATGGCAAACTGGTGAATCTCGATAGGCCGCAAACTGTCACTCAGTCAGGCGGCGGAAGCGCCACCCATCAAATTCTTGAAGAATCAGGTTGGCAAGTCGCTGCCCTTTTTCAGAGGTTAGAAACAACGTCCTTTCAGGCGGCCGCTTCGCGTAAGAGAGTTTCGACTTTGTTGTCCAGATTTTCTGCAACCCGAAGCGCATCGACGTTTCCGTACGTAGCTAGAAAACTGGCCATCCTATCGTATGACAGGTGCACACCATCTGGCCGCTCGTCCACTAGAACTGTAACGGGAGCGTATGAACCAGCATCTGGAACGTGTTTGGCCATTTGCATCATGATGAGTGGATTGCCAATGATAAAACGGCTGATCTTGGGGGTATTGCGACCTGTTTCTTTGCGGACAACCGCGCCGTGGTCAAGCTGCATAAACAGCATCAGGCCGGCTTCGCTCAACCCTTTCTCGACTGCGCGCTTCAGATCGGCAAAGGAGCTCGCTTCGTTAGTCGATCTCCCAAATTCGGCCATGTCCGGATGACCGATAGAAGCGTAAAGAACCGCCACAACCTGATCGAAAGTTTTAGAGGAGATAAGGCTGAATCGCTCAACCTCAATTGTTCTGATCATCTAGAAGATCCTTTCTGGTCCTCTCCCATGGCAAAGAGACCTGCGCGCTGGTCCTGATTTCTAAACTTGAGCCATCCCTCCGTCCACGAAAAGCTCGATTCCTGTGATGTAACTGCTCTCATCGGAAGCGAGAAATGTCACCGCTTTGGCAATCTCTTGAGGGCGGCCGAGACGTCCCAATGGAATTGCAATCGAAAGGGCTTTGATCCGCTCCTGACCGACTTCCGAGGAACCAACAAGCTCACTGAATCCGGGAGTATCTGTTGATCCCGGACTGATCGCGTTCACCCGGATCTGACGTCCTTTAAGATCGGTACTCATAGTTCGAGCAAACGAACGGACCGCCGCCTTGCTTGCGCTATAAACGGCGTTCGCGGGTAGGCCCTTGCTGGCAACGATCGATGCACTTAGAATGATAGATGCTCGGTCCGCCAACATTGGGAGTGCTTTCTGCACGGTAAAGAGCACGCCTTTCACATTGATGTCGAAGATGGAATCGTAAAGTTCTTCCGTAATTTCACCCAACCGGCCATATCTGGCGACTCCAGCGTTGGCAAAAATGACGTCGAGGCGGCCTTTTTCCTTCTTGATCTGAATGAAGAGTCGGTCAAGGTCAGCTAGTTTGGATACGTCTCCCTGGACGCTAGTGACGTTCTCGCCAATCTCTCGGATTGCTTTTGCGAGTTCACTTTCGCGACGGCCACTGATAAAGACATAAGCGCCTTCGGCCACAAATTGCTTTGCTGTAGCAAGACCTATCCCAGAGTTGCCACCCGTAACTAGCGCGATCTTTCCAGTCAATTTGTCCATACCTTCATTTCTCCTTGGCGCCGACGATTACTCATTGCCCCCTCTAGAGGCCAAGCTCAACCCTGACTCATGGACGCCCCATCACGTGCAGGAAACTTCCAAAATGCTTCTCCGGCCCCGTGAGTGCCCCTAGGAGCCTTGGATCGCCAATGCCTGACGTCTAGCTGGCGATTTCCTGCAAGAGCGGAATCATGCGATCATCCAATATCTGAGGAACCGGTGAATCTTTCATCTCTGGAAATTGGCTGAAGAACGAAGTTGGAAGATCGATGTCGATGCGCGCATCTTCGCCATCCTTTTGTGAGACGCAAAAGCGCACCGGCGCTCCAAGACCTGCGCGTGGAGAATATCGGAAGAGGCCTTGGGCGATGATCGCGTTTCCGAACAGGTAGAAACGGGATTCGATCGGTATTCCGGCCAATCGCTGCGTCGAACCTTGGTCGAGAGAGAAGAAGAGCGCGAATTCGGTCGGCTCACCTACTTGCTTTACGTACGCCGCTAGCTTCTCCGTATCCCCTTCGACTGTGAGATCACGGAGAGTCTTCGGGTTGTAATACTGAAATGTGGCCTCAATACGGCTGATGAGATCGGCAAACGACCTCTTCGAGTGGATCGTAACGAGTTCGCAGCTAAACGATGTTTTTGTGATCTGCGCGGTCATTTTGCATCGCCTCTTTCATTCATTGCTTAGGTCGATTCGTTCGACATCGATACTTCTACGGTCGTGCAATTGCCCATATGGGAAACCCGCCGTACACGCGAAGGCGATCTCCACGGTCATCTTTTGGATCAGCGACTTTCTACCACGACGATTTCAAGACCCCAGGGAGTTCGCCCCTTAGCGCAAGTCCCCGAAAGCAGATGCGAAAAACTCCGAACTTCCGGATGTACCCTCTGGGGCGTCCGCAGTTCTTGCAACGATTGTGCTTTCGAGACTAAAACTTAGGCTCTTTTGCGTCTTTAACTCGCTTTGCTGTTGTAGCCACTCTCTTTTGCTCCTGACTAGTCATGAAATACCAAGCAAATTCCTAAGCCCTGCAAGACGGAGTCCTCAGTGGGGCACTGCGGCGGGCTTGCAAATCATTTTTGGAAGTCATCTTCTACTCCTCGTTCCTCGTTGGAGACCGTTCTTCAATGAAGCCTGGGAGTCATGCCGGCGAGGCAGTCGATTCCGCCCTTGGTCGCCGCCGTCGCCGAGTGCAGCATTACTCTTGCGCTTTTCGCGCGATTACTTTCTGCAGTGAACGAACCCGAATTGAAGTCTGTGTGGGAATCACACCACAGTAGCTTTGGGCGTCGGAATGCTCAAGGTGTCCACACGAAGTCGAAAGCTGTTGACGAGCTCTATATAGGCGGGACTTGACGGCTGCCTCAGAGACATTAAGTTCTCGGCTAATTTCGCTAATCGACCATCCGTGCATTATTTGCATCCGAATTGGCTCGCGCAGAAACGGACGAAGCCGATGCAGCGCGCGCAAAGTCTTGAGTTGACTCTGATGCAGGACACACAACTCTTCGGGGTTCAGCGCAGAGTCCTTAACCTCGAAAGTGAACGATTCACATCGATCATCCGGCTGAGGGTCAAACAACACCTCGGGACGAACACGTTGTTTGCGAAGGACCATAAGAGTAGTGTTGACGGCGATCCGAGTTAGCCAGGTGTATATTCGCGATTTACCTTCAAATCTCTTAATCGCCAAAAAGGCTCGGAGAAGCGTCTCCTGAAGGGCTTCCTCTGCGTCGTGTGGATTTTTGACAATGGAAAGGATGGTCCGATAGAGGCGCCCGGAATAGATCGAATGAATCTCTGCGAAAGCTGCAGCCGAGCCTGCCTGAGCTGCCAATACGATATCGTCAACTGGCGCAATTACTCGCTCTATCGTGTGATCGAGCGGAGCGGGGTAATTCATGTTTTGCCTCCTTGGACCTATCACGCTTAAGAAATGCGAGAGCAATTTCCATGTGGCATGCTGTGCGCTTTCACAGCTGAGACAAGTTCAGATGCTTTTTTCACCAACCTTCATGGCTACCGGAATAGCCACTCCCGCCAACCACCTCAAGGGCCCTTTACAGCAGGTTCTCTGGCCACCGACAAAAGAGGACGCCACGGTCGGCCCCCGTGACTGCCTCCGGCAGCGTCCGGCAATCATCGCAATTCGTGCTTCAGGAATTCGCTCGTCCGACCGTTGGCAAGGTGAGCCGCGGCGGCATTGTAGTGTTTTCCGTTATGGCGCGAGAAGGCATGACTCTGTCCCGGGTAGCTGTACACCGTCGCACTTGGTTTCGTAGCAAGTGCCGCTTTAATCTCCGCTTGTGCAGTCTTGGAAATGAACTCATCCTCCTCGGCCAGATGCATGAGAATGGGCGCATGAAGCTCATCGACCTCTCCCAAGTATTTGTCGGTATCGGCGCCGTGATACCAGACCGCGGCGTCGATTCCGTCGTTACGCGCGGCTGTTATGAAGACCATTAGCGCGCCGAGGCAATAGCCGAGCAAGGCAACCTTGCCGTTGCATTCCGGCAGATTGCGTACCGCGTCGATGGTGGCCTTAATGTCCTCTACGCCGGCATCTCTGTCATAAGCCGAATAGAGGCGAAGGCCGTGTTGCCAGTCGGATTCGGAGGTGACGTTCAGGTCAACCCCCGGCTCTTGCCGCCAGTACAGGTCTGGAGCGACCGCGAGATATCCTTGTTCCGCCAATTCATCGCAGTGCTTGCGAATGTCGGCGTTCACACCGAACAGTTCCTGCAGAACGACAACAGCCGGAGCCGGCGAAGTCTTCGGTATTGCGACATAGGCGGTGAGCGCGCCGCCGTGTCCAGTTACGGTGATGTGATCCATCGATTCGCCCTCCTGAGACGGCTATACCCATGCGGAATCTTCGCCGACCCTAATCGGTTCGGCGGAGATCATTTTGTCTGAGACCGCATCACTACTCATTGACCTATGCAGAGGTGGCAGCCTCTTTGATGAGCTTGGCTGCTTCCTTCGGGAAAGACATATAGGCCACATGGCTCGACTTCACTTCGACCGTCTTGGCATTGGCGCGCTTTGCCATCATGCGCTCCTGGTCCGGATTGATCGATCTGTCTTCGGTGGCCACCATGTAAAAGGTAGGCTTGTGCTTCCAGGCGGGATTCTTGACCTGATGGGTGAACGCGTCAGTAGAAATCGGCACCTGTGCAATAGCCATGAACTCTGCCTCATCCCGTGGGATGTCCGCCGCGAAGTCGGCCACGAAATGCGCCTGGTCTATCCACCAAAGCCCATTGCCGTCCGCCGCGAACGCCTTTGAGGCTTGTGGTACGGCCTGCTCGATCGACGCACAGCTCTCACCTTCATCGAGCGCAAAAGCTGCAATATAAACAAGCGCCGCAACGTTTGGATGATTGCCGGCCTCGGTGATAACAGACCCCCCGTAGCTGTGTCCGACTAGGACGACCGGGCCGCCCATCGCGTCGATGGCAGCCTTCGTGTACTTTTGGTCATCGGCGTAGGAAGTCTCTGGGTGCTGCACCACCGACACTTTGTAGCCATCATGCTTGAGGATGTCGGCAACCCTCTTCCATCCGGAACCATCCGCGAAAGCTCCATGCACCAGAACTACATTCTCAATGTGCTGACTCATGATTATTCTCCTTTGCAGTAAAGATCCAGACGGATCAGTTGATGGTCGAACGCCCTCGCGTCGAATCTCTCTTCTTTCGCGCGGAACGGACATCTCACTTGGGACATAGCGACCTGTTAGCTACTAGTTGGTGTGCGCGGAGGTAGCAGCGTCTTCGATGAGCTTGGCCGCTTCCTTCGGGTGAGACATATAAGCCACGTGGCTGGCATTCACTTCGACCGTCTTGGCATTGGCGCGCTTCGCCATCATGCGTTCCTGTATCGGATTGATCGACTGATCTGCGCTGGCCACCATGTACCAGGTCGGCTTGGTCTTCCAGGCGGGATTAGAGACCTTGTGAGTGAACGAATCAGTGGAGATAGGTACCTGCGATATAGCCATGAAGTGGGACTGGTCCGTCGGAATATCCGCTGCGAAGTCGGCTGCGAAATGGTCCTGATCAATCCACCAGTTGCCGTTGTTATCCGGCTTGAATGCCTTGGAGGCCTGTGGCACGGCCGTTTCAATCGACGCACAGCTCTCACCTTCATCGAGCGCAAATGCGGCGATGTAGACCAGTGCCGCAACGTTTGGATCGTTGCCGGCTTCGCTGATGATGGACCCGCCGTAGCTATGACCGACCAGAACGACCGGCCCGCCCATGGCGTCGATTGCGGCCTTCGTATACTTTTGGTCGTCGGCGTAGGAGGTCTCGGGAGGCTGCGCTACCGACACCGTGTAGCCATCCTTCTCGAGGATCTTGGCTACGGCTTCCCAGCCAGAGCCGTCTGCAAATGCTCCATGCACCAGTACGACATTCTTGATGCCGGCCGGTGCCGCAGCCGCCTCAACTCTCGAAGTGATTTTGAATAGCAGAGTCATGCCTATAAGCGCGACAGTGAACGTAACAACTCTGTAAAGCTTCTTCATGAAATCTCGTCCCCCCTTCCTCTGCCGAGAACAGTAGCAATGACCCTGTCCCCTTCGTAAGACCAAATGGAGTGGAGGGAGGGCACCCAATCCGAGGGTCTAAGGGTGGGGTCGCACGAGGGGCTGCACCAAGGAGGGAGAAATCAATCAGACCAGTCGGACCCGATGCGAAGCTGATTCGGACGAAAATTCGCGACACTGAGGGAACCTAAAGCCGACTGATACGCGTGACGAACTTGTTTGTATAACGACACCAGCTCGAGCAATTCACTTTAATCTTCCAGAACAATGATTCCGCGCTTTATCGCGATTGTTACGGCGTGCGTCCGATCGTTGGCACCGAGTTTAGCGAGAATCGCCTTCACGTGCCCTTTGACCGTTTCTTCCGAGATCGAAAGATGCGCGGCAATGATCTTGTTTGCACTCCCTGCGGCAATTTGCCGCAGCACTTTCAATTCGCGTTCCGATAGAGTGCCGTCCGCGCGATGTTCCGCCATTGCAACGGCGATCTCGGGTGGGATTCGCCGCCGGCCTGCGTATACGCTCCGAATCGTATCCAGCAAGTCTTTCCTCAAACTGCTCTTGAGCAAGTATCCGAAGGCTCCGGCATCGAACGCTTGTGCGGCCTGAACGTCGCCTTTGTATGTCGTCAGTACGACTATGCGAGCGTTCGGAAACTCCCGGCGAATGACGTTGGTTGCTTCAATGCCATTCATTTCAGGCATAACCAAGTCCATCAAGGTTACATCCGGACGATGTAGCCGAAATTGCTCGATCGCTTCGCGGCCATTCCCAGCCTCGCCCACTAATTCAATGTCGTCATGGTTCGCGATGATTGCCGCGATTCCCTCCCGGAGAACTGGGTGATCGTCAACCGTGAGAACTTTGATCGCCTGCATCGTGATTCTCCTTTGTGCTAGCGTTGACGCGTCCTCAATCAAAGCGGGTCGATCCTTGTGCGCTGTAGGCAAGGAGCCCAAAGATGTTCAACTGCGGTGGAGTCGAGCCTCGATATTCCCCGGTTATCGTCACAATGCCTGATACTTGACCAAGAATGTCGCAAGTCTCGTCATTCTCTTCCTCCGCTCGTTCTTAGGTAGAGATTCTGCGGCAACAGCTGCTGATTGGCGTCAGGGGAAATTGACGCGTTTTCTCCCATAAAGTAGCGCGTCCAACGATCGAACACCGGGTCCCAAGGCAACGAGCGCTACCCCCAGAGCTCCCAACAGAATGTTGTTTTGGACCTGAGCGGTCCCAGGAAACATCAAGCAAATTTCGACAAAAGAGACGAGCGCGCCTGCGATCGGCGTCCACAAACCCAATATCAGCAGGATCCCACCTCCGATCCCAACCGATTGGACGATTACTAGCAGCACCGCGACGCCCGATACTAGGGCGACTATTCCATTATGGATCAAGAGGATACCCGCGACTAGCCGAAGAAGCAGCAGAGCAGCTCCGGGCCATCCATTGGGGAACATGGAAAATAGCCGTTGCATCAGAGTGACTCCCTCTTTCCGGAACGTGCAGGCAGCCCGGCTCACAAAGAAGTTCCCATTTTTGGCCGTTCAGCGCTCGAGGTACTCATGAAGCGCACGCAGTTGATCAGCATACTGGGGTGCACACGGTAATCGATAGCCTCAAAAGAGTCGGTTTCAAACCCCTCTTTTGAGGGGACTCCTAACGCACTCGAAGGGCTATTATTCTTTACCGACCTGTCCAAGAAACCGTTTGGAAATTGGGCGTTTGGTGGCAGGATTGTGACTGGCATTGAGTGCTCCAACATTTCAACGTTCAGGCGTCCGATAAATTCTGTTGCGAGGGTCCTGATACCCACTGAGACAATGATCTGAAGGCCATGGGAGAGAGTCAAAAAATGCTCCCCCAGGAGAGTTCGCGTGCAACGGTGCTTACCAGAATCGCAGCGGCGAAGACCTTGCGGCCGAAAGAGTGTCTACGTTCTCGCATTCCTATTGAGTGTTTGGCCTGCAGCGTCATGCGCAGCGAGCACCTCGAAGACTGCCTCCCCAGAGGCTCGTCGCGATAGGCGACAGTCCGTACGAATTCCCGCCATTGAGAACAACGATATCCGGTTCTCGCGGCTCTCCACCGCGCAGGGCCTGTCCCAAACCCAAGTTGCCGAGATCGTACAGGACGATCAAGGATTCATCTGGTTCGGGACTCAATATGGTCTCGACCGATACGACGGCTATGAATTCAAAGTGTTCGCACATGATCCTGCCCGCGAGAACAGCCTGAGCTGTGTTTACGTCCATTCCCTGTTCAAAGATCGTTCTGGAACCCTGTGGGTCGGTTGCGATCAGTTTCTGGATAGGTTCGACAGTGTTCACGAAACCTTCACTCACTATCGAATCGACACGGGTAAAGTTGGGAACTATGTCAGCGAAATCAGTCAGGATCGGACCGGCATGCTTTGGTTGGCAACAGGGAGTGGGTTGTTTGGATTTAACCCTGATACGGGTCACATCATTCATTACGTTCACGATCCCTCAAACGCATCCAGCTTAGGTAGCAACCAGGTCAGATGTACGTTGGAAGATAGGACTGGCCGATTCTGGATCGCCGACGGGGAGAATCTGGAGGAGCTCGATCGTGACAGTGGAAGAGTTCTCTCGCGGGTCCGTCTGAGTGAGGGTTTAAGGTTAATTTCGTTCTATGAAGATCACCTCGGTGTCTTTTGGATTACCTACATCACGAATAAGAGTGGAAGCGGACTTGCTGTTCTCGATCGATCTACAAATAGCCTGATTCCTTATTCAATCTATGACAGGAAGTCTGGCAAGGAATTACCCGCTGGCTTCATCGAGGCAACCGAAGACAACAGCCAAACGCTTTGGTTGGCGAGCTTCGGGGGAGGATTGTTGAAATTCGACAGGAAGCATGGAGTTTTCATTCGGTATCGGAACGATCCCGAGAATCCTGAGAGCATCGCAGAAGACCGTGTGATTTCGCTGTGCGGGGACCGAGAAGGAAATGTTTGGGTGGGCTTGCATGTGAGCGAGCCCAACTTTTTCCGTACTGAAAAAGCGCCCTTCATGCCTTTGCGTGCTATGCGAAGCAATCCCCGCAGCCACGGCGAAAACATGGTAGGTGCCATCTATGAAGACCACGACCAGGTTTTGTGGATCGCGACGACAGGAGCGCTGAATCGCATCAATCCAAGATCCGGAGAGTTCGCCGCTTATCAGCCTCCCGGACAAGGACTGTCGAGCGATGTAATCGCGATCACCGAAGATCGGGCCGGTGGTCTCTGGATCGGAACCTATGGCGCTGGCTTAAGTCAGTTCGATCGGAGGACTGGGCAATTTAAGACCTATCTGCACGATCCAGAAAAGCCATCCAGTTTGAGCAACAACATTGTCAGCAGGATGCTGATCGATCATGCGGGCAACATGTGGGTCGGAACCTACAATGGTCTTGATCGATTTGACCCTCGGAACAAGAGCTTCACTGTCTACAAACAGGACACTAAGAGTGACGACGAGGTGTACGCCAATTTTAGTGAGGACAAAAGCGGGTTCCTCTGGATGGGCGGCTGGCGAGGTTTGAACCGTTTCGATCCGAAGACTGCTCAGTTCACCGTCTACGCACACAGAGTGGATGACCCGAGTTCTTTGAGTGACAACGCCGTCACATCAACTTATGTAGACCATTCGGGAAACCTTTGGGTCAGCACGGAAAATGGCTTGAACAAGTTGAACCGCGAAAGCGGGACCTTCATCCACTACTACGTGAAGGATGGCTTGCCCAGCAACGCCGTGAGCTGCATTCTCGAAGACCAGTTCGGCATGCTCTGGATGAGCACCAACCGCGGGCTATCCAGGTTCGATCCCGTCGGTAATAGATTTACGAACTACTCTAAGGTCGACGGCCTGCCCGGCAATGACTTTACGGGTTGGGATGCTTGTTTTAAGAGCTCTAGCGGAGAAATGTTTTTCGGCGGCTTTAGTGGCGGGGTTGCCTTCTTTCCCGATAAGGTGATCAGCACGCCGTATCCGTTACCACTGGTTCTTACCGATTTCCAACTTGCTGGGCATTCGGTAGAGGTTGGAGCCAACTCCCCGCTCGGTAAGTCCATCAGCTACGCCAAAGATGTCACTCTAACTCACGACCAAAACATATTTTCACTGAGTTTTGCCGCGCTCACTTATTTCAATCCAGATGCGAACCGCTATCGATACAGACTAGAGGGAGTCGATCACGACTGGGTCCAAGTGGGCAGTGATCGAAGGATCGCGAGCTATACGACTCTGCCAGCCGGAAAGTACACTTTTCATGTGCAGGCGGCGACGCGGCAAGGCGCTTGGAACGAGCCTGGCCTGGCATTAACGATCGCGATCCAACCGCCCTGGTGGGCTACTTTGTGGTTCAGGTTATTGTGCATCGTTGCATTTGTCGGACTTCTCTGGACGCTCTATGTGCTTCGGCTGAGGCAATTGGCGGCTGAAATTCGGGCCGGGGTGGAAGGGCGGCTCGGTGAACGAGACAGAATTGCGCGGGAATTGCACGACACTCTGCTGCAGTGCATACAAGGCCTCATTCTGCAATTCCATGCGGTGGCCGAACGGATACCTACTTCAGAGCCTGCCCGCCCGATGATTGATAAGGCACTCGACAGAGCCGACGAAGTGCTGGTTCAAGGGCGAGATCGCGTCAATAATCTTCGTCTCACTCCTCAAGTGGAGGCCCTGCCAGAGGCTCTGAGCGAGGCCATCAAAGACCTTGCACAGAACAAAGGCGTCGAATTCAGCGTTGTAGTAGAAGGAGGACCGCGCGACCTTAACCCGCTGGTGCGAGATGAAGTCTTTTGGATCTTACACGAAGCGCTAGTGAATGCGCTGCACCATGCGGGCGCAAAACATATTGAAGTTGAGATCGTATATGACTCCGCGCAGTTGCGTCTGCGGATTCGTGATGACGGATGCGGTATCGACCCTGAGATTATCGAGGCTGGTGGGAAACCCGGCCATTGGGGATTGCGTGGAATGAGGGAACGCGGCGCGAAAATCGACGCGCAGTTGGGAATGTGGAGTAGGCCCGGAACTGGAACTGAGTTGGAATTTAAGATTCCCGGACTCGTTGCGTATACTGCTCCCGGCAATAGGTCACCTTGGCGACTTCTTCGCCGATTAAAGCGCGAACGCCGTGAACCCCATGCGGGTTCTAACGGTTGACAATCATCCCAACCAACATCGTGCACTCATTGACAAGTTGACGACTTGGCGACTATTCGGCCAAGTGCTCTGCGTTTCATGCTCGATGAAACATTGGCGATTTATATTTCGTCCAGACTGAGTATCGTAAAATGAAGCGCGTTTTCTGGTTCTCAATCGTGCGCGACAATCAATCCA
>Ga0181535_10006505_pt1 | contig 12017 bp, 11 predicted proteins | sample PEATcosm2014_Bin_44_FD_119774 | JGI IMG/M metagenome (GOLD analysis project Ga0181535, IMG submission 119774) | Peatland microbial communities from MTU Mesocosm Facility, Houghton, MI, USA - PEATcosm2014_Bin17_30_metaG | ecosystem: Environmental > Terrestrial > Soil > Wetlands > Peat | place...
CGGAGAGACGACCCAGCGCCACCGAGCCGGTGGGGCCGCAGGTGTCAATCGCCAACAAGATCGTTGATTCGGGCATGAGCTTCCTCTTACACCGCCGCCAAGGCCTGCTCCAGGTCGGCGATCAGGTCTTCCTTGTCTTCAATGCCGATCGACAGGCGGATGCGGCCCTGGGTAATACCCATTGACGCGCGTACCTCTTCGCTCACCGAGCCGTGCGTGGTGGTGGCCGAGTGAGAGGCCAGCGACTCGACCCCGCCCAACGACTCCGCGCTGAGGAAGACCTTGATTGCCGCCAGAAAACGTCCGGCGCCCTCGCGCGAATTGACCTCAAAGCTCATCATGGATCCGAATCCGCGCTGTTGCTTGACAGCTAAATCGTACTGCGGATGGGTCTTCAACCCCGGATAAGCAAGCTTGCTGACTTTGGGATGCGTTGCGAGATATTCCGCCACGGCTCGGCCATTCTCCTCGTGCTGCTTGATGCGCAGGGGCAGGGTCTTGATGCCGCGCAGCACCAGAAAGCATTCGAAGGGCGACATCACGCCTCCTGCCGCCTTCTGCACGAAGGAAAAGCGCTCCTTGTGTTCCGGCTTGGAGCCGATCAGCGCGCCACCCAGGCCATCCGAGTGGCCGTTGAGATACTTGGTCGTCGAATGCATCACAATGTCCGCGCCCAGCGCCAGTGGGCTTTGCAGCACCGGCGAGAGGAACGTGTTATCCACGCTGACCTCGACGCCTTTCGCATGGGCGATCTGACTCACTGCGGCGATGTCGGTGAGCACCATTAGCGGATTGCTAGGCGTTTCGATGTGGACCAGCTTTGTGTTGGGCCGGATGGCTGCTTCTACTGACGCCAGATTGCTCGTGTCAACGTACTCGATCTCGATGCCGTAGCCCGAAACGATCTTGTCAAAGAGGCGGAATGTCCCGGCATAAACGTCCTTTGAGCAGACTATGTGGTCACCCCCATGCATCATGGCCACTAGTCCCGAGATCGCTGCCATGCCGGTAGTGAAGGCATGGGCGCTGTGCCCGCCTTCGAGAGCCGCCAGAGCCTCTTCCAGTCGGTCGCGTGTGGGGTTGCCGGCTCGGGAGTAGTCCCAGCCGCGATCCGTCTCGATGCCGGTCAGTTCAAAGGTCGAGGAAAGGTACACGGGCACATTGACCGCGCCAGTCAGTGGGTCTGGGTATTGGCCGGCATGAACGGCAAGGGTCGAGTATTTGTATGAGGAAGCAGTCATAGTTCGCGCACGATCTCCTGCTTTCCAGCTTATCGCAACAGTGCGCGGGCGAATAGCAGAGGAGCAATGCAGGAACTTCGCGTCACACACCTATGAACCTTAGTCCGACTCCAGGATGAAGAACCGGCGCGAAATCTGGCTCAAAAATGCTAAAAACGCGTAGTCTTCGACAAAAAATCAGGCAAAAATAGCGGTTTGTGTTTAACAATCAGTCAATAGCATAAAACAGTAAACAATTGATTTATTGCAAGTTACAAGCACTTCCGGGGTCGAAATTTGGCCTCAACAGGGTAAGGGGGTGGTCACCTTCCAAAATCAGAGATCAGAGAACAGTTTGGAAGCGCTTTGCCGCCAGTTGCTATTGTGCACATAAAGAGGGTAATCGTCTGCAATAAAGCGGCTGTGAGAGATTCGTGGTTTCCCAGGTCCCAGAGGCGAGACCTGCGGCACCCAGGGTTATGGTCTGCAACGGGCGTGAGGGGTTTCGTGGTTTTCCCCAGAAGTGGGCATGAGGCTCCCCGGCTGGTCGCGCGCGGGTAAAGGTAACCAGATCCCACGGCCATCCATCCTCATGAGCTGTATTGCGTCTAACCGATAGGAGCGAACGGCCCTTCCCTGCCGTTTGCCACGGGCGATCCCGTATGCTGTTGGACAGGAGGCCGTTATGTTACGACTGCGCCTAGTAGTTTTCGATCTTCACCGGTTTTCGCTGGCTGTGTTGATTTTGGCCTTTGCTGCACTGTCCTTCACTGGGGTGAGCCGCGCCCAAACGCCGCCGCCAGCCGGTCAGCAGCCGCAGCAGCCTGACCAGGCCTCGCCAGACTCTGGCGGCCCCACCGGCGACAACGGTGTGATTGTGCTGCCGAAGAAGAAAGAGAATCCCGACGACACACCACCGCCTGCACCGGTCGCTCCCAAGTTCAAGAACCCCGAGGGAATGCCCAACTACTCCCTGCGCGTCGAGGTTCCAGAGGTCACCGTCGATGTGGGCGTGCTGCTGGAGAAGACCGGACAGTTCGTGCCTAATCTTCAGCCGAAGAACTTTCGCGTCTACGAGGATGGAGTGGAGCAGAAGGTCGCCGGATTCAAGCGCGTCGAGGCTCCGATCACGGCACTGATGCTCTGCGAGTTTGCCGCCAATGGCGCCTGGTGGATCAAGGGCGAAGACATGCTCAATGCCGCTTATGCCTTTGCAAATCAATTGCGGCCACAGGACTACGTGGCCCTGATGACCTATGACATGCACACGCAGATTGTCACCGACTTTACGCAGGATAAGCGCCAGATCCTTGAGGCAATTGGTTCGATGCGGGTGCCTACATGGCGGGAGACCAACATCTTCGACGCACTTTATGAGGCCGAAGACCGCGTCAGCCGCATCGAGGGACGCAAGTACATCGTTCTGATCGCCACGGGCCGCGACACGTTTTCCAAGCTAACGTACGACAAGATTTTGCAAAAGGTGAAGAACACGCCGGATGTGACCATCTTCACCATCTCCACAGGCGGCGCACTTCGCGCCATGACCGAAGGCGGCGGAGGCTTGGGGGGGGCAATGCGCGATATGGATAATTTGCAAGCCGATAACGAGATGAAGACCTTTGCCAGCCTAACCGGGGGCAGGTGGTTCGCACCGCGCTTTGCCGGCGAGATGCCGGACATTTTCCGCGAGATCAACCAGAACATCCGCTCTAAGTATCAACTGGTCTATCACCCCACCAATACCACGCAGGACGGCAAATATCGCAAGTTGCGCGTGATACTAGTGGACGAAGAGGGCCGGCCTCTGCGCATGGAAGACGAGAAACATAAGCCGCTGAAATACGACATCATCGCCCGCGACGGCTATCGCGCCAAGCCGGAAGTGGAGTAGCGAACGGAGCGGATGAAAATGCAAGCACAAAACGGCTGGCAGACGCCCTCAGGCGCGACCAGCCGTTCTGGTAAAGCAGGAAAACAGCGGACTATTTGAACTGAACTACGATGTCCCAGATGTAATACGCGACTACCAGCAGCGTCCAAGCCGCAACCAGCCAGACTGCAACCCGCAGCGCGGGCTCGATCTTGCCAACCTTGGCTACGATAGCCTCCTGCGCGCTCCTCTCGTGCTGGAAGGCATCATCCAGATAAATCTGGTCTTCTTCGTCGCGGGTCAAACTGGAGCGATAGAGATAAAGAGCGACCGCGGCCACCGTCAGTACTCCCCATACTGCCCACATCACCGGAACAAGCGTCATACTCCACCTCCCGAGAACTTCCAGCCCCGGATACCGGCGGATCTTAAGCGAATTAAAGGTCCGGGCCGGCAGAGGAGCCGCCTCGGTGAACATCATACCCCCGAATCGGTATTGCTGTGCAGTGATTTATCGCGGGGGACTTCTGAGGTCACCACCCAGAGTTACGAATAGCGCTTCTGCGACTTTCATCCTCTGCGTTGCATCGAATAGAAAGCCGCAGAGCGCTTGTGTCAGAGCTTGTTTCTTGGTCCGCGGAGTTCTAGAATTGCGTTTACGGCAAGCAAAAATCACGTTTGGGAGAGACCATGGCCACAACCACCGCTGCACCCGCACAGGAAACCGTCAAGAAGGCACCCCTCAACCTGACCCCCCAAGCTATTGCTAAAGTGCGCGAAATCATGGCCACACAGGATCCTCTGCCAGCGGGGCTGCGCATCGGCGTGGTCGGCGGCGGCTGCTCCGGCTTCCAGTATTCGATGGCTTTTGAGAATCAGAGCGGCATGATGGACAAGGTCTTCAGCTTTGAGGATCTCAAGGTCTTCGTGGACGCAACATCGCTGATGTATCTCAACGGCTGCACAGTGGATTATGTCGAAACGCTTGAGGCGGCAGGCTTTAAGTTCGACAACCCGCAGGTGAAGTCTACCTGCGGCTGCGGCTCTTCCTTTAGCGTCTAACGCCGCACATTCGGTTTATCCGCATTGGCGAAAAGCCCGCCCCTTTCATGGGGTGGGCTTTTTATGTGCTCTAAAGACCAAAACGCCTTTGAGTTGCGCTCTATGGTATTTTCACTGACGGTATATGGCCTGGATGCCCCACCCTCGCCGCGTCTTTGTCTTTGCGGCTAGGGTGGGATACCTCGAATCCCTCATGACACGAACAGTAAAGATGGTCAAATGTCACGGGCTGGGATTTGGTGGGTTGCTACCGCTCCCCGAAGGAGTCGGCGGCAGGCCGGAGCTTGCAGCGCCGGTCTGCGCTGGATTGTTGTTGATTGGCATTGCGCCCCCGCCCGGCATCTGCATCAAGTCAGCACGCGGGTCGTAGACGAACTCCCACTCGTTGTAGTGGGTCTTGGTCTTGTAGACCATGATGGACTTCTTGGGGCTATTGGGCGAAAAGCCCATGATACCGGCGCCGCCGAATGTCTGGCCGGGTTGACCGAAGGCTGATGTATTGGAGCTTGTATCAGCACTGGAACTGGCGGCGTTGGGGCCTGAGGGATTCGTCGGGCTTATGCCGGTTGCAGAAGTCGTGCTCGTGTTCAGACCTGTTCCCGCGCAGTTTGAATTGGAGTCGGTCGGAGAACCTGGGGTACCGCTGCCGGTTGTGCCTCCAAAGGACGATAAACTCGATGGGACGGACGGCGTGCTTGTGCCTAGCGGGTTTATCGGTGCGCAGCCGCCGATACCTCCAAGCGGTTGTCCAAAGAAGCCCATGGCTGTCGGCGCCTTATTCATGCCGACGAGCACAGGTTTCCAATCCTCTTTGCCAGTCGTCGGGTCAGCATACTTCTTGCGCAGGTAGCGGATATTGTTGGTGGGCTTGACCAAGGCATCGGCGTTCATCGGATAGGCTCCGAATTTTTTGTGGTACATTCGGATGGCGCGGATGTACTGCTTGCCGCGATGCATGGTCTCAAGATCGCGGTCGCGCTGGATATCCTTGGCGACCTTGGGCATGGCGAGTGCCAGTGAGATGGTCAGCAGCGCCACCAGAAAGATCACCGCGAGCAGGACGTAGCCCTGCTCGGCGGGCTGGATCGGACGGCGAATTGGGTGAGACTCTGCCATGAGGAATCGTCTGGTTGAGGTCTTGTTATCCCACCCTTGTTCACCCCAACGACGAAGACCTGTCGTTGGGAACCCCGAAGCCGCAAGTAAATAGCGCGGCGAGGGTGGGACACCCGGCTAATTCGGGTTCGGCTGGTAGGGCAGCGACTGGGTGTTGTTGTAGCCCATGTCGGTTACCTGAACGCTGGTGGGCATGATGCTGCCAACTTTGTACCGATGGTCAACGATCTCGCCTGAGCGAGCCACAAATACGTCTTCACCATGAACGAAAAATGCCTGAACCGATTTGTCTTTGTTCTGGGTATAGCCGAAGTACTTCAATTCGATCGCTGGGGGTCTGGGAATCACGGGAGTAGGCTGGGCAGCGGCAGCAGCAACCAGTTGAACATCGCGGGCGCTCTTCACGGGCGATTCAATGACCGGCGGCGCCGACTGAGCAGAGAATATGTTCCTGCCGGTGCCTTCGTACTCCAACTCCTCGCTGAGGGCCAGCTTTGCAAGGTGCAAGGCTGGATCCATGCCGGCATTAGAGAGTTTCTGGGCCTCCTGTCCGGTTACGTTGTCCTTGGCCGACTGCGGCGGAATGCTTGCCAGCCGGGGGGTCGTCACCGCAACCGGCGGCGCAGATGAGCCTCCAAAGGTGTTCTTGATCTGGTACCCTGCCACGCAAACGAATACGACGCCAAGGGCTATGAGGGTGTAGACCTGCGATTTCTTTGCGGATTTCAGACTCATTTCCATGACTATTCACCCTCCTTTCCGAGAGTTGCGGCGGGACTTGCGGCGGAGGGCCCAGACTGCGCATCGCCGGTTTCGGGAGTGGGCGGCAATCCGCTGGGCACATCGGCCGGACGTAGCCAGGTCGAAACCAGCAGGCGAAGATTCACAACGCCGCCCTGCTGACCGGTCAGTGTCAGGCCGCGAATGACAAAGAAAATCTGATCACGCTCCAGGTCGTTGGCAAAGTGCATGATCTGCGGATAGTCGCCCGTGATGCCGGCATCCAGGGAGATCTCGGTGAGATCGACGCCGGGCTTGCCCTGCGTATATTGCAGACGGGAGAGCCGAACACCGGATTTAACACCCAGCTCGCCGATGCGACGGTCGATGGAGGAGTAGTTGGGCGGAATGCGCTTGGAATAGAAATCCAACATCTGGGCGCGGGAGTCGGCAACGCGCTTGTCGAGGCCGCGCAAGGGAGCGGTTTGCAGATCGAGAGCCTTCAACTCAATCTGCTTGGCTGCCAAGGCGTCGACGGAGCTGCCACTAGTGGCGGCCCAATCGAGGCCAAAGCGGACCGAGAGGCCGATAACCCCGACCAGCAGGACGAAAAAGGCCAGGTAGTGCCAGGTGAGCGGGGAGGCGAGACGCTCACGCCAAAGGGCAGGGGTGCGGCTGATGCTGCTCATCGCGAGCCTCCGGGATTGGGATTGGCGTTCGGCATGGGCCGGTTCGGGGCAGTAATGGACGGACCGGCCGGAATTCTGCCGGGAACAATCCTCGTGGCGGGCGGGGGGACCGCGCGAAGCGGCGGTGCTCCATGGCTAGCGCGCTCTTCGTTGGCCGAAGGCTTGTCGCTCTTCTTGTGCGCGCGGTGTTCGAGCGGCGTGGCCGAGTTGTAGTCGGCCAATAGTTCAAATGTAAAGCGGTTCGATTCGCTGACCGGCTCCAGACGCTCATTTGGGCCGCCATTGGATTCGGTGCTTTCGCTCACGATGTGGGGCGCAAGAAAGTACCGGGAGTGTTCGAGGTTCTGAACCAGATCGTCGGACTTGTCACGCGGTCCAACAACGCGCAGCTTCAGAGTGATCTTGCCGGTCTTGGTGTCGCGGGAGGGATCGATGGCGGTGACCTGAACCCCGCCGGGCAAGACGGTTTCGAGGTCTTCCATGGCCAGAGTCCAGGAGAAGGTCTTCTCGTCGAAGAGCTGGTTGAGTTCCGCGGCCTGCTTGAGCAGTTTGTCATTGGCCGGCTGCTGCATTAGATCGTGGTAGCCTTGGCGTTCGCGGTTGATGGCGTCGATCCTAGCCTGGACGCGCTGCTCGGTTGCGCGGGCTATCTCGGCCTTCTGATGAAATGCGTGCAGGCCCAAGCCAAGGCCAATCGCGACAACGGCCAGCACTGCCATGGCAATGCGCAGGCGCTTCAAGGCCGGCCTGAGGTCGGCGTAGGGGCGGGTGGCGAGATTGAGAGTGATTTGCATATAGGGTTACGCTGCTCCCGCCAGCGCACCAACGACGCCGGCCAGGCTCACGAGGTTGCCGAGGGGCGTAGCGGCTCCGGTTTCAGGCCGCGGCGCGAGGTCGGTGACGGTGAGTTCAGGATCGTTGATCCAGCGTGCGAAGTCTTCGGCCACGCTGTCACCGCGCACTCCGATGCCGGCTCCTATGCCTGCAAAATGCAGCATCTGCGGACGGACGCCGATCTTGTCTTCATAATAAGCGGCGGCCACGGCGATGCCGCGCTGCACCTCTTGCAGGCGCTGGTTGGCGTCCAGGGGCAGGTCGAGTGTGCGATAGAGCAGTAGGTCCTGGCCGTGGGTGATGGCGGTCGTCAGCGCCAGTTCGCCTAGATTTGCCGCCAATACAGGCTCCTCTGTGTCGATAGCCGCTAAAGCTGCCAGGCTCGTCGGCAGCACAGCGCCGGGCTCGAAGCCAGCCTGGCGAATCGCGGTCTCATACTCCTGCAAAACCGGGCCGGGCAGGATGGCTGCCAGCACCTTGCACTCGGTCTTGTTCTCCACCAGCACCTGGTAGCTTATTCCCGCATGTTCGACCTCGAAGGGAACCATCTTGCGCAGACGGAAGCGGAGGACGGGAATGGCTTCATCCGCACGTGCTGGAAGCGAATCGAAGTCCAAGACGAAGACCCGGACCACGGTGTCGGGCAGCACCACCGTGACGGAACGCGTGCGTGGTGAGACCTGACCAAGAGCGGTGCGAATGGCGTTGGCCACCACCTCGGGCGAACGCAGATTGTGTTCGGCAATCTCGGAGACGAGAGCGCCGGGCGGCAGCGGCTCGAAGGCGTAGACGGGTGGCTGGTCCTTGCCCGGCGATGCTGCGGCCAAGACGCCCTGAGCAGAGATCTCCACCGCGACCGGCGGACGGCCGCCAAGTTGAGAGCCTAGTTTGGCTTTGCTGAGGATCGAATTCATTACCGTGACGCCTCGATGAAGGTAACCTTGTTGATCTCTTTGAGCGTGGTCAATCCGCGGCGGACGCGGTCGAGCGCCGACTCGCGCAGAAAGCTCATGCCCTCTTTCTGAGCTAGTTTACGCACTTCCGAGGTGGGCTTCTTTGCTAGAATCAGCTCCCTGATCGGGTCTGTAAGGTCGAGCAGTTCGTGAATCGCCGTCCGGCCGCGATAGCCGGTGCCGCCGCACTCCATGCAACCCTGTCCCTCGCGAAATTGGAAGTCGCGCCACTCTGCCGGGTCCATGCCGCTGCTAACCAGTTCTTTTTCGCTATAGGTGATAGGGCGGGCGCAATGTTCGCAGATGGTGCGCACCAGCCGCTGGGCCAGAATGCAGTTGAGCGCGGAGACGAAGTTGTAGACCTCGACGCCCATGTTCACAAAGCGGCCCAACACGTCCACCACATTGTTGGCGTGAACAGTGGTAAAGACCAAGTGGCCAGTCAGCGCGGAGTTGATGGCAATCTGCGCCGTTTCGTTGTCGCGGATCTCGCCCACCAGGATCTTATCGGGGTCGTGGCGCAGGATCGAGCGCAGGCCGCGAGCAAAGGTGAGGCCCTTTTTCTCATTGACAGGAATCTGCGTAATGCCGCGAATCTGGTATTCGACCGGGTCCTCGATGGTGATGATTTTGTCTTCGTCGCTCTTGATCTCATTGAGCGCGGCATAAAGGGTGGTCGTCTTGCCCGAGCCGGTTGGTCCGGTGACCAGTACCATGCCGTAGGGCTCGCGAATGTAGGCGCGAAAGCGCTTCAGGTCCTCATCCGCAAAGCCCACCACGTCGAGCGTGAGATGGTGGAACTTCTCGCTCATCGACTCTTTGTCGAGCACGCGGAGCACGGCGTTTTCGCCATGAATTGTCGGCATGATCGAGACGCGAAAGTCGATCAGGCGGGTCTTGTAGCGGACGCGAAAACGGCCGTCCTGGGGCACGCGCCGCTCGGCGATGTCCAGCTCGCTCATGATCTTGATGCGCGAGAGAATGGTGCTGTGATGCTCGCGGGCGATGGGGGCCATAGCCTCCTGGAGCACGCCGTCGATGCGGTACTTCACGTGGACTGAATCGTCGTAAGTCTCGATGTGGATGTCGGAAGCTCTACGCTCAAGAGCCGTGAAGATCGTCGTGTCGACCAGGCGAATAATCGGGCTAATGTCCTCTTCGCTGGTCAGCTTTTCGATCGAAATGTTTTCGTCCGAATTTTCGTCGCCAGTGAGCACATCGAAGGTGAGCCCTTCGCTGGCCTCGTCGAGAACGCGCTGCGATTGTTCAGTCTTCTTCAACAGGTCGGTGATCTGCGAAAGCGTCGCCACGCGCGGAATGATGCGGTGGGCAAGCAGGCCTGCAATCTCGTCGAGAATCATCAGGCGCGAGGGATCGGAGACGGCGATTACCAGCGCGTCTTGCTGCTGCTCGATCGGCACGAAGTTGTAGCGGAACATCAGCTCGACCGGGACGGTGCGCAGCAGTTCGTGTTGAATCTTGAAGTTTTTAAGATCGACGAAGTCGGCGTGATAGCGCGCGGCGAGCAGTTCAGCCTGAGATCGTTCGTCCCCGCCGCCGACGGGAAGCGGAACAGCAAGAATGGTTGCATCAGCCATGATTTACCCCTGACCTCCGCTCGCCGACCCCAGCGAAAAAATGGGCAGGTAGAGCGAGATGAGAATGAAGACTACCACAACCCCCATGACAATCAGGATGGCCGGCTCGATGAGCGCAAGAGACGCGGAGAGTGCGGTGGCTACGTCCTCCTCGAAGAACTCAGAGACGGAGTTGAGCATCTGCGGCAATGCGCCTGTTTGCTCGCCCACGGAGATCATCTCCGCGGCGAGGTCGGGAAAAACCTTCGTCTGGATGAGCGCATCGGCCAGGCTTTTGCCCTCACGGACCGTTGTGATGGATGTGGTGACCGCCTTGGCGACATGGCGCGAAGAAATCGAGCGGGCAGCGGTCTCGAGCGACGGCACCAGCGAGAGGCCGCCGGTGAGCAAAGTGGAGAGCGTGCGCGCAAACAGCGCAACCTGATATTTGAGCCAAATCTTGCCGAAGACAGGCACCTTGATGCGGAATGCATCGATGAAGTCATGGCCCTTTTCGGTGATGGAAAAACGGTAGATGCCGAAGGCTGCCGCCGCCATGGCGAGGACGATCCAGACGATATTGTGCTGCAGGAATTCACCCATGGCCAGCAGGTCTGTCGTCATCGCGGGCAACTTGTTGCCCATCTGGTCATAGAGCTTGCCAAACTGCGGCACCACGACAACAAGCATGAAAGCCATCAGTCCGCAGACCAGAGTGAGCAGCACACCGGGATAGATCAACGAGGCCACCAGCTTTTTGCGGAAGGTGAGCGAAACGCGCTGGAAGCTGACGTAGCGTTCGAGCACCTCCTGCAGGTTGCCGGAGCGCTCGCCGGCCAGCAGGGTGGTGGTGTACATAATGGGGAAACCGCTCTGAGCCTCAAAGGATGACGACAGCGAATCGCCGTTCTTCACTCGCGCACAGACATCGTCCAATTGCGCGGCAAAATGGGCGTTCTTCTGGTTCTTGGCCAGCATCTGGATCGAGCCGAGAATCGGAAGCCCGGCGCGGATCAGCGTAAGAAACTGCTGATTGAAGATGAGAAATGGCTCGAGCTTGACCTTGCCATGCTTGAGCCCACCAAAGCCGGAGTGCGACTTGACGGAGAAGACGTGATAACCGGCATGAACAAAGCGGGAGCGCAATTCGTCGGCGGTCGCCGCCGATTGCACCTGCTCCGATACACGGCCACGCTCGTCGGCCAATTTGATTACGAACTCCGCCATGATCCTTACCGCCGGATGAGCTAGACTGAGCCCTACACAACTGCCCGGCCCTTCCAGGGAATTCCTTTTCAGTCTTCAGCGTATCAGCTTCCGCAAGCTTCGCTGGTAACCGATAGACGCGAAATCAGCAAAGATCGCTCAGAGTTTGACTCTGCGCAAATTGGTGGAAGCCAGTGCCTGACCAACCTCCCACTAATTCGATGAGGCGGCCCGTCGTGACGACTCCAATCCAGATCAGGATCGCTACCAGGCCGGCAATCGGGCCTTCGCAGGCTCGGTCGGCAATCCTGACTTCACAGGCCAGTCGTCCGCGCCGTAGGCGCAGCGGTTGTTAGCCCCACGCTTGAACGTGGGATTGGCAATACCAATAATTCATATGGAGTCCCAGAGGAACGGCGCACACGCTCCGTGCCCTTCTAACGCCACCGTACCGGGCAGGCTTTGCCCGCCGTGACCCGGCATATGTTGCCCGGCTTAGTCCTCACGTCGCACGACATACCGCCGCTAGATTATTGATTCCAATGCGAATTTTCAGTGGGCAGTCCATGACTTGTGTTTGGCTAGCCGGATGCAAGAGTGAAGTCATGACCGCCAAGACGATCTTCCGCATCTTCACTCTTGCTCCCAGCTTTTCTCGTGCCGCAGCGCAGAACTCCGCGCAGACTTCAAAGCCAAGCGGCGAACCGCAGCTGGCGGAATCGGAGATCTCTCCAGAAACCGGCAGCGCCAATAGCCTCGCCAACCTA
>Ga0181535_10006506_pt1 | contig 12016 bp, 2 predicted proteins | sample PEATcosm2014_Bin_44_FD_119774 | JGI IMG/M metagenome (GOLD analysis project Ga0181535, IMG submission 119774) | Peatland microbial communities from MTU Mesocosm Facility, Houghton, MI, USA - PEATcosm2014_Bin17_30_metaG | ecosystem: Environmental > Terrestrial > Soil > Wetlands > Peat | place...
AATCCGGGATCGGAGATTGTTCGCGAGTAAAACCTGCTGTGTCTCCGCCAACCCGAGTTCCCACGGGGCCCCGGCCGATTTGATAGAGGTCTTGATCGCGGCGCCGGTTCCCCCGGAGTCACCGGCAATGAGCACAGCGTCCGCGCGCGCTTTTGCGACGCCGGCTGCAATCGTTCCGACGCCGGCTTCGGAGACAAGTTTCACGTGAATTTCGGCCGCCGGATTTGCGCATTTCAGGTCGTGGATAAGCTGGGCGAGATCCTCGATTGAATAAATGTCGTGGTGCGGGGGCGGGGAAATCAGGCCGACTCCAGGCGTCGTGAATCGGACCGATGCGATCTCTTCGTTCACCTTCGGGCCCGGCAGTTCACCGCCTTCGCCCGGCTTGGCGCCTTGCGCCATCTTGATCTCAATCTGCTTGGCCCGGGCCAGATAGTTGATCGTCACGCCGAACCGGCCGCTGGCAACCTGTTTCATCGAACACTCCCGCTCGGTTCCAAATCGTTCGATCTGTTCGCCGCCTTCCCCTGTGCCCGATTTGCCGCCGATCCGGTTCATTGCGATCGCGAGCGCTTCGTGCGCCTCGGTGCTGAGTGCACCGAGCGACATCGAACCGGTAGAGAACCGTTTCCAGATTTCTTCGACTGCTTCGACTTCGTTGATCGGGATCGACTCGTGCTCGTCGATCTCGAACTCAAGGAGGCCACGAATTGTCTGCAACCGCTCGTCCTGGTCGTTCAAATAGGAAGCAAACTCGCGGTAGGCGTCGTAGTTCCCAGTCCGGACTGCGTACTGGAGCTTGGCGACCGTCGTCGGGTTCCATTGATGCAGCTCACCGTCCCGGCGCCAATAGAGCTCGCCTCCAGGATCCAGCGGAAGGTTTCCGATGATTTTGTTGCCGAAGGCCATTTCGTGCTGCTCGAGGATCTCGCGTTCAATTTCCTTGAGACCGATCCCTTTCAGATAGCTGCTGGTGCCGGAGAAATATTCCTGCACAAATTCCGGATCGAGGCCGACCGCCTGGAAGCATTGCGCGCCCTTGTAACTTTCGAGGGTCGAAATCCCCATTTTGGACATCACTTTGAGGATGCCGCCCTCGACGGCCTTTTTGAATTTCGTTGCTGCGTCGGATGGATCGCCGCCGAGCCAGTTTTCGCGCGTCATTTGAGCGATACTCTGGTTTGCCAGCCAGGGATAAATCGCGTCTGCGCCGTAGCCGATGAGTGTGCAAAAATGGTGAACTGTACAAGGCTGCGCCGCCTCCAGCACGAGGGCGGCACGCGTCCGGAGACCTTCGCGGATCAGGTGCTGATGCAGTGCGCCGACGGCCAATAGGTTCGGGATGGCAACACGGTCCGGGCCGATCTGCCGATCGGAAAGGATCAAGAGTTCGCATCCATGTTTAATCGATTCGGCAGCCCGCTTGCGAAGATCAACGATCGCGGCTTGGAGCGAGGTCTCTTTCCCGAAGGTCGCGTCCACGATGCAGGAGCGAAATTTTTCGACGTGCTTGATCGCTTCCAGTTCCCGGTAAGTAAGAATCGGCGAATCGAGAAAAAGCTGGCGGCAATGCTCAGGGGTTTCCTCCAGCAGATTGCGTTGCCGGCCGATATGAGTTTCCAGCGAGGTCACGAGGTCTTCTCGGAGATAATCCAGAGGCGGGTTCGAGACCTGGGCAAAGAGCTGCAGAAAATATTGGAACAACGTCTTGTGGCGGCTGGAGAGAATCGCCAGCGGCGTATCATTGCCCATTGAACCGATTGGGTCTTTGCCTTCTTCAGCCATTGGCTGGACGAGGCATCGGAGTGACTCCAGTGTGTAACCGGCAGCCCGCTGATAAGGCGTCAAGTCGCGGATCTCTTCGAACGGCGCTCCCGGCTGAACGATATCTCTCAATCGAACTCGGTATTCAGCCAGCCACGCCGAATAATCGTGTGTCGTCAGTTCCTCGAAAATTTCTTCTTCCGGGACGATCCGCTTCTCAAGCGTGTCGGCCAGGAACATTTCGCCCGGCTTCAACCGGCTCTGGAAAACGATCTCGTGGGCTGGAGTGTCGAGCACACCGGCTTCGCTCGCCATAATGACGATGTTTGACCGGGTCAGGCAGTAGCGGCAGGGGCGAAGTCCATTCCGGTCAAGGATTGCAGCGACTCTGTGTCCGTCGGTTGCCGCGATCAGTGCCGGGCCGTCCCACGGTTCGATAATGGAGGAAAAGTAGTCGTAGAAAGTGCGCCGTTTGCTGTCCATCAGCTTATCTTTGTTCCACGCCTCCGGAATCAGCATCCGAAGCGCGTGCGGCAGACTTCGGCCGGATTCAAGCAGGAGTTCGAGCACGTTATCAAATACGGCGGTGTCACTTTGGGAGTCGGCCGTAATCGGTTTGAGCAATTCGATGTCGTCGCCGAATCGTTCACTGGCGAGCGCCGCTTCACGGGTGCGCATCCGGTTCAGATTTCCGCGAAGCGTATTGATTTCGCCGTTATGAACAACGGTCCGATAAGGGTGGGCGAGTTCCCAGGCGCCGAGTGTATTGGTTCCAAAGCGCGAATGCACAAGCACAAGGGCGCTTTTGACGCGGCTATTCGAGAGGTCCGAATAATACAGCTGCAGCTGGTTGCAGGTCAGGAGCCCTTTGTAAACTATTTTCCGACGGTCCAGTGAGCAGGTATAAAAAAAGTCCTGACCGCAGATCGCGGATTTTTTGACGGCCTTCTCGATCAGGCGCCGTAAAACGTACAACCTTGTGTCCAGCTGCTCTGGGGTCAATGGATCAACCGGTTCGATGAACATCTGGCGGACGGCGGGCTCGGAAAGTAGGGCGGTCCTTCCGAGGTCGGAATTGTCGGTCGGAACCTCGCGCCAATGCACCAGACGGCATCCGGCCTCCCGGCAAACGGTTGTGATCAACTTTTTAAGGCCGATCTGCTTCCACTGGTCTTTCGGAACAAAGAGTTGTCCCACGCCGTAAGAATCAAAGTCGCCCAGAGTCGGGATCTCCGAGTGAAAAAATTCGTGCGGCTTCTGCAGGAGCACCCCCGCACCATCCCCGGTCTTCTCCTCCGCACCTCGAGCGCCTCGATGATCGAGGTTGCAGAGAATTCGCAACCCATCTTCGACAAGCCGATGCGTCTTGGTTCCGTTCAAGTCGATCAACGCACCAACGCCGCACGCGCCGCGGTTCGCACCGATGTAAGGCAGTCCATGTTCCATATTCATTCGCGAGAGGAGCAGAGGCGACGGAGGCGCTTTTGCTGATCGCACCGAGCTATGTTCAGCTCTAGCGCCAAGCCATAGCAATTGCTATTCCGAAGCCGCGGCGAGTGTCAGTTGTCAGTGAGGAAATGAGATGTGGGCGGCTAGCTGAAGTCCACTTTACTATGCTACCGATAATCGCATGCATCGCATGTTATGGAGAAGCGATTGCGGTAATTTTTTGTTCTGGATGACAGTATTTAACCAACCTGCACTGTTTCCTGCCGGTTGCATCAATCGAGTCCAACAAAGTTTTTCTGAAATAGGTGTAAATCTTGATAACGTCACCTCAACGGGCATTGCGCCTGCTTGAGTAGCATCCTTTCCCCAAGATAACATATGCTGATTCCAGGACCGGACACTAGCTCCGCGGCGGCGACGTCGACGGGATTGGCCCGGTCCGACTCAACAAGGAGACTTTGAACCGATGACACAGCGACTGACCAATTCGGAGGCGAAGCTCATTGATTATATCAACTTGAAGCTGGCGGCCTTAGGTTGTCCGACATGCGATGCGGGCGACGCCTCACGATTCGAGGAAATGTCCGCATTGTTGGCGCATCAACGCGAAGTCAACCGGCTGCTGGCAAATTATCTTTGCCCGGCCGACCACCGGATTCAGACGTTTCTTTCCAACTTTCTTCACGATGCGCCGCTCGCCAAACTGCCTGCGAGCACATTTGTCCTGGATCGGTACGGTTTGGCGCGGGCGCTTTCCCTGCCGCCGGGCGGTCAGATGTTCACGTCGGATATTGTCAATTCATATCGAGTCAAACAGGGTGTGCTGCACAACCCAAAGAGCGACCGGCGAACGACGGAGGGAATTTTTCATATCGCGGAGGGCGGGTTGCCTGTGCCGGCCGACAAGGTTTCAGTTCCGAAGCGGGTTGCGGGCCGGTTGCTGCAGCTTGCGTGTGCGCCCCCTTCAAGCCTGCTGCAATTGCCGTTTACCTCCGCGCAGGAAAAGCAGGCCGAGTGTTTTGTCTCATTATTGTTAAGGCCGATTGTCAGCCCGGAAGTACCCGGGTTCAGCCCCGAGAAGACGATGGAGATCCGGTTCCTGGCACCAGGGAGTCTGGTCAGCAACCTCGATTTTATCGAAAGCATCTTTGGAAACGCCGGCAACCCATACCTGCCGGAAAATGATGCCGGACTCGATCCGATTCATTGGACCGGACACACCGGCTGCGTCATTCTCGCTCCGCACCTGACAAAGGTGACGAAGAAAGAGTTGGGGCTGCCGCCGGTTGGTGCTGCGTCCGAGAGACGACGCCGCGATGGGATGTGCTGGACAGCGGAGGATGAGCTCTACAACAAGGGTGTCGCATTCAAGCTGACCTTTCGCGACGACTCCGGAACGATTGTTACCGTGATCGCGGATAACTATTTCGGTTATTGCAAGAAAGAGGTTAAAACTCAAATCAGCTATTCCGCGAACCTGTTTGGACTCTGCGAGGAAGAGCATGCGGGTGGGGCGCTGGTATTTCCACAACACGATCTCGGTGACGGATTCAATCCTGAGTTGGGCTCCAATGCTCACGAATACCGATTACAGGACGTGGCCCAGGCGTATCGCGACTTGATCGATGTGCGTCCGGAGGGCTACGCAGTCGATAAACGCTTCCCGGATATCTTTTACATTCCAGAAGATGCCCGGTTGGACATGCACACCCAGACAGTGCGCTGGAACTTCGCCGGCGCTGAATGCACAATCAAACTGCTCCCGCAAAGAACCTACGTGCGCCCTTCCGGGTACAAACTCGAGATGGTGAAACCGCAAGGGGGCCGCGCGTGGCGGATCGTAGGGACCGTTGCGGAGGGAACGCTGTGCCACAAACCCGCGACCGTTTCCGGCGGAGGAAAGTCGGAAATCTCCAAACCGATCACCGATTCGATCATTCGGGGCCCGGTCTATGTATCCGACTTCAAGACCGATTTTGACCGCGTCGAAGAGATGATTAATCGCAATTATGAAGGCCGGTTTCGCGATAAAACCAAAACCCGGCCAAGCCGGCCGATTCTGAGTCCGGATCGATCGCTCGGATCCGTCATCAAACTGCTGACGCCCGCCCCGGATCTCTATTCTGACGAGTACTCCAAGTGGCTCGATTCTATCCCGCAATATCTTCGAGAACTTGTCTTTGTTGTGAAGCGCTTTTATCAACCTAAGTGGGGCGATCAATGGCGTGAGTATTTCAGCGTGGACATTATCAACGGAGTGCCGGGGCACGAACTCAAGTGCGAAAACCGCAGGCTTCTTACCAATTATATGCGGGTCGGGTACGATCAGGATGGAGCATGGCGCACGTTCGGCCTGCGCAAGGATTTCTATCCAGCGTCCAAACTCGCTGTTGAAGACGATATCACGGCCTCGATCACCGTCCCGAGCTCAGCGCTCGAAAACCTGGATCCACATTATCCGAACGCCTCATTCAAGTTTGTAAAAAACTGCGAGCAGCGGCTGTTTCAGAGGCCGGATGACGCGATCCATCCGGGGTACGACAAGCAAACCGAAGCAGACTTTGCCAAACCGGAGACTTTCTTTTCGAACTATGAGGCGTTGAGCGCTGTGGACGGCCGGAAATTGATCGAAAATGCTATCACCTTCGACAAGTTCACCGATCCAATGCAGCGGGTTATCCTCGAATCCGCCACGGCCGCAAATGGGACTTTCTTTGTTTCTACGGCCAACCCGCGCATCGTCGATGGGAAACCGTCAAAAAATCCGAGGTACCTCCAGCTTCGTCCGGATCTCGTGAACCCACGCGACGGTCACCTTGCAGAAATCGGTTCGCGTTTGAACCGGCGTGTCCCGCTTAATAAGGCGCTGCACAGACCTGTCAATGCAGTGTTGCCTGGACGCCGGAACAATCCGCCCGAAGGCCCGATCCGGCCTCTGGCCGTCTTTAACCCGATTCATTACCTCGAGCTGCCTGAACTCTTTATGGAGTTCATCTGCAGCATCACCGGCAAATCTCCGTCAACAACCGGCGCCGGGTCAGAAGGGGCGCTCACGAAGGGACCATTCAATTCGCTGCCGCCGATTATCGATTTGAATGCGGCGCTTGTGTCCTATCTTCTTACCGGCGATGCCGTATTTGTTACTGCGACGGGATACGTCGGCCCGCATTTCCGCGTCGATCACGATATCAGTTTGCTTGTGCCGGAGATCTGGGCACGGATGTCGGTGGAAGAGCGCGACCCCAGGTTTCTCATCGAGGAGGGCTACCTCGAGCGGTGTACCGATTTTGAGCATCATGGCCGCGTCATCGCCGCGAGCCGGCTGGGGTACAGAATCACGATGCGATTCGTGCTGGCTTTCTTCGGCCAGATGTTCAATCACCCAGCAGCACTCTTTACCGAGGAGATGTTACGACCGGAACTTCAGGACCTGCAGATCTTCGTGGACGGCTTGGACAATATCATTTCCGCTCAGAAACGGATTGCCCAGCTCTACTTCAGTGACGGGAGCATTGACCTCGCGTGTCCGCCTTTGCGCGCGCTTCTATCCATCATGCTGGAAGACAAATTTGACGGGAAGGGACTCGACCATCCCGAAATCCGCGCGCTGTTCACACGCGAGCAAATGATCAAAAGCGACTGGTACGCGGACCGTCTCAAGGCCAGGCAGACGGCTGATATCCGCCTCTGGAGCCGCCATGTTCGGAGCTTGAAGGCTTTTCTGGCGAAGGAGAACTATGCAGAGGAAGCAAATCGGCTCGGCATCTCCAGCAGATTGGCCGACGCCCACGAAATGCTGCTGACGGTTAATTCAGCCGATTACCTCTCGAAACTCATTGGCACGATCGGGCTGCAGCCTCTGTGAATTGCGGGCTTGCAAGTCGGCGGTTCTGTAGCGATGGAAGAGCTCATGATTGCCAAGCAACTCTTCGGACGCACCGGGCACGAGAGTACGCGGGTCGTATTTGGCGGAGCATCTTTGTCCAAGGTCACGCAGGATGACGCCGATCAAACGCTTGATGTCCTGATACGCTACGGTGTTAACCACCTTGATCTCGCGGCCGGTTACGGGGATGCCGAGCTGCGGGTCGCTCCGTGGCTTAAAAAATATCCGGGCCGCTTTTTCGTTGCGAGCAAGACGCATCTGAGGACCTACGATGAAGCCAAACGCCAGATTCATCTTTCCCTCCAACGCATGGGTGTGGAGCGATTCGATCTCATTCAACTTCACAGCCTTGCGGACCCGATCGAGTGGGACACTGCGCTGAGTCCCAATGGCGCACTTGAGGCCTGCATCGAAGCGCGCGAACAAGGTTTGGTACGGTTTATTGGTGTAACCGGTCACGGCACTCAAATCGCCGCAACGCATCTGCGCAGCCTGGAGCGTTTCGACTTCGACTCGGTCCTGTTACCGTACAGCTATATCATGATGCAGGATCCGCATTATGCCGCGGTATTCGATCGAGTCGCCGAAGTATGCGCCGAACGTAATGTCGCGATCGTTACGATTAAATCGATCGCACGTCGGCCGTGGTGGGGGCGTGAGCGAAAACGGGCCACCTGGTATGAACCGTTTGAGGATCAGTCCGATATCGACGCGGCCGTGCATTGGGTCCTTTCACGGCCGGGAATTTTCGTGGCGAGCACCGGAGACATTCATCTCATGCCCAAGGTTCTCGATGCAGCAAGCCGCTTTGTTTCGGCTCCAACGGACCGGACAATGATCGAGCAGCGTACCCGGCTCGAGATGGTTCCGCTCTTCGTGTAGAGGGGATCGAAGTTCCGGGTTCGAGGTTCCGGGATCGAGGTCCGAAGTTTCAACTTTTGTGGATGCCTACCCCCGGCGTCCCGAACCGCAAACCGTTGTTCTACAGTTACGAGGGGTGTTTTCGGGAACCATGTAGTATTTAAGCGTTTAATTTGTTGCGATCAAAATTTGCAACCGGACAAAATACATTCACTCGCCGAGGCGGCCGCCAGACAAAGTACCTCTTACTTCGGGGATAGGACACTAGAAAGTAGCATCTGCCATAACTTGTTGTGAACGGTCTATTTTAGATGAAGCGAAAGGAAAATTAACAATTATGCTGGTACCACGTCCGGGGACAGTCTGAATATTAAATGAGCCCTTGAGTTTCCTAACCCTCGCTCGCATGTTGGCCAATCCAAATCCTTCACTGGTCTCAGGCTCTGAAGCCATGCCGGATCCGTTGTCCGTCACTTCGAGAGTCAGGTTCTGCGGCTCGGATCGAAGATATACGCCGATGCTTGTTGATCTGGCGTGCCGCACAGCGTTGCTGATTGCCTCCTGAGCAATTCGCAGCAGATCTTTCCGGACTTCAGCGGGCACGCTTTCGTCGCCCGACAGATTCGAACGAAATGTACAGCGCAGTCTGTCGGGAATACTCGAGCGGTCGACCAAAACGCGGAGAGCCTCGGTTAATCCCGAGGCCCGGACCATCGCCGGTTGTAAGCTCAAAGTGGAGCGGCGCGCTTCGGCGAGGCCGAACCGAGCCAGATCGTCTGCTCGGTGGACATAGCTCAGGATCTCAGCGTCCTTGTCTGTCAGCACTTCCTGGGCCATACCGAGCTGGAGCGAAATCCCTGTAAAACTTTGCGCAAGCGAATCATGGATCTCGCCGGCCAGCCGATCTCTCTCTTCCAGAACTGCCGTTTGGCGGGCCGTTTCAGCGAGTTTGGCAAGCTGGACGGCCAGGCTGGCTTGCGTAGCCAAAGCCCTGGCGATTTCGAGCTCTTCCGGCCGAAATTCGCGGTTCTCCGCAAACCGAAGTCCTAAGATGCCGATTGGCTTGTCTCGCGACAACAACGGGATCAACATCAGAATTTTTACGCCGAGGGAGAGCAAGTAGAGGCGGTAGTCACGTAGAGCAACCGCTTCTGGATCAGCTAAATTGTACACGCCGACGGCTTGCGCATAGGAGTTGGCATCACTTTCACTCAGTGTCCACAGGCCCTCCGGAAGACCGGCTTCCCCGGGAGACATCACTCGGCCGTTCTGGAAGACATATTCCATGTTCCAGCGATTAGTCTCCGCGTTATGCAATCGCAAGGTAGAAGACCAGGCTCCTAACTGTCCGGAAATGGCGGCCATTACCTGGCCTAGGAAGCAGTCCAGATCTGGCACCGTGGCAAGCGCGTCGAGAGACCCTCGCAGCGCCTCGTTTGCCTTGGCGAGTTCAGTCGCTCGCTGCTGCGCGAACAATTCGCGTTCGGACGCTAATTTGGCTTCTAATTCTTCGGCGCGCTTTAAGGCTGTGATATCAGTCGCAATCCCACAAAGCGCGTAGGGTTTGCCCCCGCTATCACGCAAGAGGAATTTTACAACGACGTAACAGTGCTCGCCCCGATCGGAGGGCACCGATTCTTCAAACTGGATTGGAAACCCATTTTCTATCACTTTTCGATCGTTCGCGCGCAACGCTTCGGCGACAGCGTGTCGATGAAAGTCAAAGTCTGTTGTTCCAACAATCGGGTTAACTTCGATATGATAGCGTCGTCTGTATTCGCTGTTAATCAAAACATAGCGGAGATCGAGATCTTTGACGAAAACAACCGCCGTGGTGTTATCAACGATGTCCTGGAGCCGCTGTTCGCTCTTGCGGAGCTCTTCGTTGGCGTCTTTGAGCTCAGCATATAATCTGGCTTGTCCTAACGAAATCGCGGCTTGTGAAGCTAACAATTCCAAAATCGCCAGCCTGCTGGAGGTAAAAACGCCGGGTGCAAGGTTATTCTCAAAGTAAAGGATTGCGATCAGCTCGCCTTGCTTGATCAGAGGAAGGCAGAGGACCGAACGAGGACGTGTTCTACAGATGTATTCGTCCCCTGAAAAAAGGTTCTCGGCCGAAGCATCGCTGAGCGTCACACACTCTTTCGTGCGGGCGACATAACGCAGCAATGAATCCGGTAGGTCGAAGGGTGTTACGGCCGATTGGCGAAAATGAACAGCGACCTTGTTGGGAAGACTTCTGGCTTCGGCTTCGATTCGCTGCTCAGAAACTCCTTGCAGAATCAATAAACCGCGCTCGGCGCCGGCCTGCTCAATCGCTACTCGCATCAGCGTGTCGACCAGTTTCTCGAGGAGAATCTCGCCTGAGATCGCTTGGGAGACTTTGATCACAGTAGCCAGATCCAGGTGCTCGACCGGTGCTCCGATCGTCCCGGTTGGGGAGGTTGGGGTTAGTCCCGCAGGAAGTTGCGGGTGCAATTCATCGAGTTGACGCACTTTGCCCTCTGCGCCCCAACGCTGATAGCAGTACCTGGCATCCCGCAGGTAGGCGCGCGCGATTGTTTCGAAGCCACGCGCCGCGTAGAATGCTGCGGCTAGTTCGCCGGCGATGCCCGCGTTCTGGATGAACCCATTCTGGTGCGCGGAGCGAATAGCTTGCTCATATAGACGTTCAGCATCGAGTTCCCTCCCTTCGATGCGCGCCGTCGCGGCGGAAACCAGCAGGACCCGGTTATCGAAATTCTCCGGACAATTCTCTGCCCATATTTGAAGCTGCGAATCGTGACCGGACAACTGCTCTTTGTAGCGCAAACGCTCGGCGTCCGGCGCGCTGACGCAGCGCGCCGCGCAGGCGAGCGCGCTGTAAAAGTGGTAATCGGCGAGATGGAAGAATGACGGCTGAGTCCAGCTTAGCCGTTTGACTTTTTCAGAGGCTTCGAGCGTTGCGACATAGTCCGCCGCATGGAAATGTGCCTGGAGCTTGCAGATCCAATACGAGCAGGCGGCAAACGCAAGCGCGGGATTGCTCTCGATCTGTTCTTCAAACCTTTCCTCAATGAACTGGGTATCGTTGAACGATCCAAGCGCGGACGTCTGGCCCATCAGTGCCCGGATTAGCTGCAAGCGTGATCTGGTCGCCGCAGCCATGAGACCGAATTTCGCGTTCGTCACAAAGCGCAACGCATTCTCCGCTTCCGTCTGCATGTCACCGAGCGGCTCTCCCTTGTCGAACAGGAGCACCAGCAGGTTCCAGCGAGAATAGGCAGCAACGTTAACGTCCCCCGTCTCGTTCGCTGCGTCGAAGGCGCGCCGCACCAGTTCGATCCCGGCGCGCAGGTGCTTGGTCCAGGGTACCACCAGAGCGCCGAAACAGAGGTATACACGGGGTTTGAGACGAAGGGGTCCGCGTCGGTCGACGAGATCGAACGCAAGTTTGCCGAATCGATAGCCCGCCTGGTAGTCGCCGAAAAGCGACCCCGAGAGCATGCCGAGGCAAACATAGCCGAAGCAGGATGCGTCGGCATTGCCGTGTTCCAGGCTTAGATTGGCTTTCCGGCCAACAGCGAGAGAGAACAGTTTTGGATCGGTAAAGAGCGCCGGCGCCAATAGCATCGAAAGCACGTCCATAGTCGCGTTCCAGCGCGGCTCGGTCATGGAAGGCAGGTCGATGAAACTTTCGATCGGCCGTTCTCCAATCTGGATCCATAGCCGCTCATATTCCTGGCGAACCTCAGCCTCGGTTGGATGCGGCGACCAATCGATGCCGACGCTTCGCAGATACTCCAGACAGACCTGAACCGCGGAGTCGGTCCGGTCTTGGGTGGTGTAAAGGTCGAGGCGCGCCGCCGTAACGGCTCCGAAATCGATGACGTTCTTTGCGTGAACCGAGAGCAGGGAGAGCCGTTCCTCCGCTGCATCCAGAGCGCCGGTCAGGTGCTCGCACTGCGCCATATGCAGCTCAAGTGCGAAGCGCAGCTCATATCGCGTCGTAATTCCGCTCAATATGCATTCGGGAATGGCCGGCGACGAGGCCGGCAACTCTCTCGGCCCGACACT
>Ga0181535_10006507_pt1 | contig 12014 bp, 10 predicted proteins | sample PEATcosm2014_Bin_44_FD_119774 | JGI IMG/M metagenome (GOLD analysis project Ga0181535, IMG submission 119774) | Peatland microbial communities from MTU Mesocosm Facility, Houghton, MI, USA - PEATcosm2014_Bin17_30_metaG | ecosystem: Environmental > Terrestrial > Soil > Wetlands > Peat | place...
AGGAAAAGTGTGAAAAGCATGCCTCAGGGCCTGAAGGCCACATTCATTTCATGCCACTTATACCGGGGATAAATCCCCGGCCTACCGCCCGAAGGAGTTTTTCCGCAGCCTTTAAAGCCCACGTTGATTTTGCGGCTTGTGTGGCACGGCTGAAGCCGTGCCCTTTCAAAGCCGCTTAACACCAAAAGTGAATATGCTCAAGCTGCCGTGCTCTCACAACTGATCGTAGAGCGACGAATTGCGATAGCCGAGCAGCATGACCAGAGTCCAGATGCCCATGGCAGTTCCGAAGGGGAACTTGAGGAGACTGAAGATCGCTGCAACGATGGCGACGAGGCGGCCCCAGCGAGTGTGCTCCATGAGGCCCCACCCGGCGGCGAGCGCGAGCGCGGCGCGCACCAAGAGCGCCACCCAGATGAGGTGAAGGAAGGCCGGACCCATCCAAAAGGGAGGCATGGCGCCGTTCGCCCAGGGTCCGTGCTCCCAAGGGCCGAAGCCTCCGGAAAAGAAAGACTTTGCGAACATGAGTCCGGCGAATCCAGTCACCAGGGAAAGGCCCGCGTAGATCATCCAGAAGATGCTGAGGACTCTGATTTTGCCGGCATAGCTTTCCAACAGAAACGGGAGGCCGGGAACAGGGGGAACGACCGGCCCCATCGGACGGCCGCATTTAGGGCAGAATGCTTGCCCCGCTTCCAGAGCCTGACCACATCCACTGCAAAACATAAGGTCCCTTTCTCGAAGTCGTATAGAGACTACTACGAAGTGCGGCGCTTCCGGGTTCCAGTTGAAGGGCGGAATCTATCGGCTGGAGGGCGCGCTTTGCTTCTCCCATCGCTCCTCATGCCGGTCGTCGCGGAGGACGATGGCGATGATGCGGCCATCGGCATCGCGCTGGGCAATGAGGCGCGTGATGCTTGAGCCTGCCGGATAAAAGAGTTCGGCGGGTGACTCGGCGGCAAGCTCGAAGTTCTGTCCGTAGCGGTCTCTTCCGTAGAGACGTTCGTTTTGCCAGAAGATAGTCAGGGCAGGCACGCCGTTTGGCTCAACATACTCGCCAACCAGGTTGTCCACCTGAGCCTGATTAAGCCGGATGGCGGGCGGGTGCAGGGGAATGACAAGGCGCTCGGCGAACGGAGGCGGCTCCGGTTCAGGTCCTGCGCCGTGGCCCGGCCTGGTTGCAGGTGGAGGGTCAAGGTGGTGATCGAGCAGCCAGCGCGGCAGTTCGGGTTCGTTGTAGGCGCGGGTCCAGCAATCGTGCGGCAATCCCTGGTAGAGCCATAGCCGGACGCGTCCGCCGGATGCTTTCAAGGCCTCGTACATCAGTTCGCTCTGGCGGGGCGCAACCACAAAGTCGTCGGTGCCGTGGAAGAGCCAGATCGAGGTGTGGCCGAGCGCGCGGGCATATTCGCCGGGCAACGTGGCGACCAGTTTCCAGCGGTCCGGGGCATAGCTCCAAAAAACGCCGCTGGCGGCGATGGCCACTGCGGCCCAGCGACGGGGATGAAGACGCACGAGCTCCCAGGCGCCATAGCCGCCCAGGGAGAGCCCAGAGAGATAAGTGCGGTCAGGGTCCCCGTGGAACTCGGCGGTCTCCTGGTCAAGCGCGGCCATGGCAAGCCTCAGGGAACCTGGGTCGGTCCAATAGTGGCTTTGCGGGCACTGCGGCATGACGACGATGAAGGGCCAGCGTTCGGGATGGTCGCGCACTGCTTCGGGAAGGCCGACTTGGGTCTGCCACATGCCTTCGGAACCGCGTTCACCGCGGCCGTGGAGGAACAGGATGATGGGCCAAAGCCTGCCATCGTCGCGGCGCCACTCGTCGGGCAGGTAGATCTGGAAGCGGTAGGAAACACCGCCTAACTCTATGCTGCGATTGAGGAAACCCGTTTCCTGGGGAGGCTTTGCGTTGTCCTTGTGGGCTTTTCCTGAGGAAGCCAGTGCCATAGCTGGGAAAGGAGCCCAGACAAGGGCAAGGGCAAGGGCAAGGGAAACCGCGAACAATCGCGCAAAACGAAGCATAACTGAATCCAAACACCACTATAGCCGGAAGGAAAGGGAAACAAAGGAGGGGGAAGGGGCTCTGTTCCCCAAGGGTAACGGAGGCGGGGAGGTGAAAACGGTCCCGATTTCAATGCTGGAGCGACACTTCGATTGCCCACGATTCTGTTGCGATTTCCTTGCGAGTTTCTTATGACTCGCATGAAAGAATAAGACTGTATGCAACAGGGACTTGCGACCGCACTTAACGCCGGAGACATGCTGGACCACTACCGGCTTGAGGCGACCGTTGCCCATAGCGGGATGTCGACGCTTTACAAGGCCACCGACCTGAATACGGGCAAGGTGGTTGCCATCAAGGTTCCGCACGCCGAAATGGAGTCGGACCCGATTCTGCTGGAGCGCTTCAAGCGCGAGCAGGAGATCGGCCAGGAGTTGGACCACCCCGGCATCGTGAAGACCTACGACGGCGAAGAGCGCAGCCGCCTCTATATGGTCATCGAATGGGTGGACGGAAAGCTTTTGCGTGCGCTCTTGAATGAGAAGCAAAAGCTGCCGATCGACCGCTCCGAACTCATCACGCTTGGCATCTGCGACGCTCTCGACTACATGCACAAGCACGGCGTGGTTCATCGCGACCTAAAGCCGGAGAACGTGATGGTGGACGAGTGGAACCGCATCAAGCTGATCGATTTCGGCATTGCGATGAAGGAAGATGCGCGGCGGCTCACATTTGCCGGCCCATCGCCGCTGCTGGGGACGCCTGACTACATTTCTCCTGAGCAGGTGAAGGGCCAGCGCGGAGACCAGCGCAGCGACATCTATGCCGTGGGAGCGATGCTGTACGAGATGCTGACCGGCCAACCCCCTTTCACCGGGTCCAACCCGCTGGCGGTGATGAATGAGCGGGTTTTGCACGACCCCAAGCCGGCCAGCAAACTGAATCCGCAGATTTCTCCGCAGTTGCAGGAGATTCTCTACCGCGCGTTGGAACGGGACCCGCGCCACCGCTATGCGACGGCCGCGGAGATGGCCAGGGACTTGGAACACCAGGATCAGATAGGCGTGGATGAAGGCGGACGCCGGCCGGCGCTGTACAAGCGCATATCGCTGGGCGGGCGGAAGATGCTGCTCTACGCAAGTCTGGCTCTGGTGCCGCTGCTCCTCTTCGGCCTGATGGTGATTCTGGCGCATCGATGAATCGGCAGCTCATTGATTCTGCCCGCCGGCCCTGAAAATGCAAGCATCGTAGGAGTGGGCGTAATCTTATTGTGTTCGCCGATCCCGGCGCGGCATGCTCCGCGCTTAATCCAAAGGAATCCTGATGAAATCGCTCAAAGCAGCCGTTCTAGTTCTGGCGTTGCTCTCTACCTGTGCGCAAGCGGAGAAGAAGCCAAAAAAGCCGAGTCTTCCAGAGGTCTTCGAGCAGGCGCACCTGGTTTATGTTCAAGCGGTGGACGGAGCCGAGTTTGACGCCAACGTGCCGGCGGCGGATCGGATGGCCATTGCCGCCGTGCGAGATGCCATCAGTGCCTGGGGCCGCTACACCATCACGCCGGAACGTGGCAAGGCCGATCTGGTGATTTTCGTCCGCAAAGGACGGCCTGGGGAAGGGCGGCCCGCGGCAAGCATAACCGCCCTGCAAGATCCGCATATGGGTGGGGGTGCGGATACAGCGGCTCCGGACGCGAGCCGCGCGCAGGGGTCTGGCATGGGCGGTGGCGGAGGGGCGGGTATGGGCGACGACCTGCTCAAGGTTTGCCCACTCAATCCGGACGGAAAGCCGGGCAAAGATCTTTGGAGCCGTACCCTGGCGGGCGGCTTGGACGCACCACGGTTGCTTTTGTTTGCACAGTTGAAAGAAGCTGTGGAGAAGGCTTATCCGAACGTGGTCCCGGGCACGCCTGCAACTCCGTAAGGGCCGTGCTGAGGCGAAAGCCGATCATCTTGCAGGAGCAAAAAAGGGCAGCAAGGCGTTGGCAGATCGCACCTTGCTGCGCAGGAGAATGCTCGTGGAAACCTGGTTGAGGCTGTATTGCTCGCGTGAGTGAATCGCCTCTCTCAGAAGCACGGCGTATCTCTGCGCGGTTTGTCGGCCGTCGCGAACCGGGAGCCGATCAATTTGTTCAAGAGACGCGGATCGCATCCTGGGAGCTAATTACCGATAAGATTTCGATCTTCGACATGCATCGCGATCAAGGCTTCGTTTTCCATTTGAAAACGAAAGCCGAGAACCTTGGCGCGCATGGCCAGTGAGTGGATGTTTCGCGCTGAGTGGTCGATGCGCTGCACGCAGCCGGTGATGATCAGCTCCCTTTCGTAGTGCGCGGTCATGCGATAAACGCGCAGATCCGCTGTCGCAACGTAGGGCATGGTTTCAAAAAGCAGGGCGCGCACATCAATGGCATCTTTGAGAGCCTGGAGGGATGCGTGCCGCTCCCGGATGTTTTTGGAGATGCCGGCATCCCAGGGATCAGGCGATCGGGCAAGCCAGTCACACTTCACGATTTCGCCGTGGATATTGAAGCGGATAAGATGCAGCGGCGCCCGCGTGAGCTCGCCGAAGCGCATTCGCACGCGGAGGCCGCGGAGAAACTGGCCGACATTGCGAAATTGCTCCGCTAGCCAGGGTCTCCCTTCCTGTCGCCAGTCGTTCGTGTAGGGCTCAAAGGGTGAAACGTCAAAGACAAACGACATGAATGACTCCTAAGCACAGACGACCAGAGAGTTTTTAGAGAGCGACACCACCGCGTTCCCGGCTTCGAATGCGGATTGCGTCGTCCACTTTGTAGAGGAAAATTTTTCCGTCCCCGATTACGCCCGTGTAGGCGATGGTCAGGATGGTGTCGATCACTTTCTCCACGATCTCGTCCATCAATACGAGTTCGACCTTGATTTTGGGCAAAAGGTCCACCTCGTACTCACGTCCTTTGTAAACCTCGGTGTGGCCTTTTTGGCGGCCATGACCGCGGACCTCTGAAACCGTCATTCCTTCCACACCCATCTTGATGAGAGCTTGTTTGACGGATTCGAATTTGTTTGGCCTGATGATCGCTTCAAGCTTGGTCATAAGATCCTCCTTCCTGGCTACGCACCAGTTGCATTGGCAGCGAGTCGAGAACTCGATCTCGCTGCCGTTGGTTGGACTACTTGTGTCCGGTGATGTCCTTGGGCAGGCCAACCGGTGCAGCCAGCGACGAGATGACATATTCGGGATAGGCCGAAATGCCATGCTCGTGCAAGTCGAGTCCGTAGAGCTCGCCTTCCTCTGAGACGCGCAGCGTGCCGGTGAGATTGACAAGGTACATCAGCAACATGGCCACAGCAAACGTAGAGAGAGTGATGATGCCGTTGCCGATGATCTGCGCTTTCAAGAGCGTGAATCCACCGTGATAGAACAGGCCATTCAGAGCAGCGGAATTATCGGGGCCGGTGGGACCGGACGCTCCGTATTTGCCGCACGCAAACAGGCCCAGCGACCAGGTACCCCAAATTCCGCAGAACCCATGTACGGGCACCGCGCCAATGGGGTCATCAATGCGCAGCCACTCCAGCAACTCGACACCGAGTACCACGATGACACCGGCAATGCCGCCGAGAATGATAGCCCCGGTGGGGCTGACCCAGTAACACGGGCAGGTGATGGCGACGAGTCCGGCAAGAAAGCCGTTCACCGTGAAGCCAATATCCCACTTCTTGCTGAGGAAATAAGCGTAGGCCATGGCAGTGAGGCCGGCGGCGCAGGCCGCAAGCGTGGTGTTTGCCGAGACGCGCCCGATGCCGGAGAAATCCATTGCCGAGAGAGTGGACCCCGGATTGAAGCCGTACCAGCCGAACCACAGGATGAGGCCGCCGGATGCCGCGATGGTGAGATCGTGAGGAAGCATGGGGCCGCCGCCGTCACGCTTGAACCTGCGTCCCAGGCGTGGACCAAGAACGATGGAACCGGCCAACGCAATAAATCCGCCGATGGTGTGAACGACTGTGGAGCCGGCAAAGTCATGGAAACTCTGGCCGAGGCTGGGGAGGAAATAACCTGGAGCGCCCATGGTGGCCAGGAAACCGTCCGGCCCCCACGCCCAGTGGCCGATGATTGGATAGATGAAGCCCGAGACGCCCAATGAATAGAGCAGATCGCCGATGAAGCCGGTTCGGCCGATCATGGCTCCCGAGGTGATGGTGGAGCAAGTATCGGCAAAGGCAAACTGGAAGATCCAGACGGCCAGGAATGCGACACCTGTGCTCTCATATGTTTCAGGCGCATCCTGAAGGAAGAACCAGTGGTAACCGATGAAACCGTTGCCGTGGCTGAACATGAAAGCGAAACCGATAGCGTAGAAGAGAATGCCGCAAAGGCAGGTGTCAACGATGCACTCCATGAGAACGTTTACGGTCTCGCGCGAGCGGCAGAATCCGGCTTCGAGCATCGTGAAGCCCACCTGCATGCCGAAGACGAGAAAGGCCGCGATCAGTGTCCATGCAGTGTTGACGGGGTTGACGATGTCGGCAGCCTTCACCGTGACGTCAGCGGCCATTACCTTGGTGAAGAAGATACCGGTGACGGCAGCCATCACCATCAGAGTAAGGCCGACGCCCATGACCTTGCCTGCAAGAAGAGTCGCGCCATAGCGTCTCCACTCCTTGTCATGCAAGCGAGTTGCCAGGCGGGAGAGCTTCGATGCGAAGGATTCAGACTTCCCTCGCCGCACAATAGATTTCATCGTGTGGTTCCTCCACTTTGAATTTGTGTTCACTTGTTCACTTGCATTCGAATTCGGCAGACACGGATAGCAACCGTCTTCTTGCCGACGGATCGCCAAGACTGTTGCCGCACCACTGCGGCAGATTTGCGTGCAATTGTTGAAACAGAGTGCAGTTACGGAAAACGACCGCGGGCGTTGGGGATTTCGGGTAGTCATCGAGCTGCGACACGCCTGCGACGCAATCTTTGCCGATCAGTTATGAACTGAATCTAAAGGCCGGACAGTGCGAAAACAATCTATGCTTTGGTATAGAAAAACGGACTCGAAATAAGGACCATATAAGGATTCAGCTTCGAGGCTCCCTGCGCTCGCCGGCGTTGTCGGACCACGAAGGTTCCTTCACCCGTTCGCACATCTTCACCAATTCAGCGAGGGAGCCAGCGTGCATTTTTTCCATCACTTGACGCCGATGCAGCTTGACGGTGATCTCGCTCAAATTGAGTTCGCCCGCGATCTGCTTGTTCAAGAGGCCCGCCGTCACCATCGCCATCACTTCGCGTTCTCGCGGTGTCAGCGAGTTGATGCGGGTGCGAATTGAATCAAGAATCGCCTCTTCCGTGCGGCGATTTCTGTCCGTTGCGAAGGCCTGCTCGACGGCGTGCAGCAACTCTTCCTTTTGAAACGGCTTGGTGAGGAACTCAACCGCACCAGCCTTCATCACCTTGCGTACCATCGGAACGTCTCCATGCGCAGTCATGAAGATTACCGGGATCTTGACTCCCAACTTCCGCAGCCGTTCCTGGAACTCAACGCCGCTGATTCCAGGAAGCCGCGCATCAAGAAGCAGGCACCCCGGCATGGCATCGGACCAATTTGCGTTGAATCCTTCCGCGGTGGAATAGCATGTGGCCTTGATGCCCACGGCTTCAAGGAAATTGCTGAGCCCTTCGCGAATCGATTCATCGTCGTCGACGATGAAGACGGTCTGTTTCGGATCGATGGCGGCTTCCGGTTCTCTTTTCATGATTGTGCCCGCACCGTGAATTTCAAGATTGCACCGCCACGCGCAGGATTTTCGACCCAAAGCCGGCCATCATGGGCTTCAATAATGCTACGGCAGATGGCCAGACCCATCCCCGTGCCGTTTGCCTTGGTGCTGAAGAATGGCTCGAACATTCTTTCCGCCACAGCGGGCGCCACACCGGAACCATGATCTTCCACCGCGACAAGAATCTCTGCTTCCTCTTGCTTCTCCGATCGAATGATGAGTTCGCGGGGACCGGCAAACTGCATCATCGCGTCCATGCCGTTGATGGCCAGGTTAAGAAGCACCTGCTGAATTTGCACGGGATCCATTTCCAACTGCGGAAGCTCGTCGGCCAGCAAGAGCCGGATGGACACATCGCGGCGGATTGCCTCGTCGCGCAACAGGCGCGCCATCTCCCGGATCAACCCGTTGACATTGGTCAGTTCGCGTACCTGCGCCTCCTTGCGAAACAGGGCTCGGACACGTTTTAAAACAACGCTGGCACGCGTGCTCTCCTGGACGATCTTATCTGCGGTCGCCGCGGCTTTCTCAAGATTCGCGGGCTCACTGTGCAGCCACTCACGGCATGCATACGCATGAGTGACGACCGCAGTGAGAGGCTGATTGAGTTCGTGCGCAATGGAGGCCGCCATCTCCGCCATGCTGAGTGAACGCAGCAGGCGCGTGAGATCGTCCTGGGCCTGCGTCAAACTTTGTTGAGCGCTATGCTGCTGTTCGATGTCGATATGGATGCCATACCAGCACGCGATGCGGCCATCTCCAGAGCGCTGCGGAATACTGCGCACCAGGAACCAGCGATATGTATTGTCCACACCGCGCACGCGCGCTTCCATCTCGAATCTGCCGCCGCTTGTCAGCGCCTCCTGCCAACTGCTCCGAAAAAGCGTCAAATCCTCGGGGTGGATAACATTGAAGAACGCGTCTCCCATCAACATTTCGTTATGCTGGCCAAGATAGTCGCATAAGTGACGGTTGTAGTACTCAATGCGCCCCGACGCGTCCGTACGCCACAGTTGCTGCGGAATCGCTTCGGTGAGCAAACGGAGTTGACGCTCGCTTTCCTTGATCTCCTGATTGGATTGCTGCAGTTCGGCGGTGCGCTCGCGAACCTTTGTCTCAAGTTGATCGCGGGCAAAGCGAATTGCGTTCTCGGCCCGCTTTCGCGCTGAGCTTACAACGGTGATGGCGATTGCGCAGACGATGAAGGCGGCCAGAAAACTCTGCGAATCGTTGGCCACTTTCATGGAAAAGAGCGGCGGGATGAAGAAATAGTCGACGACCAAAGATGAAAGCACAACCGCGATAAAGCCGGCGACCATTCCGCCGAACCAGGCGCTGCCCATAATCGCCCCGAAAAAAAGAAAGACGAATGGATAAGCGATCACGCGCTGCAAAAGCACCGACCAAAGGAAGGCCACGAGAACAAAAGTCAAAGCAATCGTGCCTGGCCTGAGGGCATATCTCATTGGCCAGTTGGGGGCTCGGGTTGGTTCAGCGGCCTGCATGGTCTGGTCCAATCGTAAACTGAACAACCTCGATTCCGATGCGGTCTACGAGAGATTGCATTTCAGGGGTCCGCCGCGAAAAGCGAAATGCCAACGGATGTATGATTCAAAGGGAAGTTTTTCAGGCTTGATTAAAGGAAATTACGCATGCAACGGTTTCGCCTTGATTTGTGTTCTTACCTTCTTGCCGTGAGTGTCCTCGCTGCGCCTGCCGTGTTGGCCGGCGAATCGATTCCACTGACTGTCGATGCCACCAGGACCCAACAGAAGCTTCTTCACGTCCATGAAGTGATCCCGGTGACGCCGGGGCCTGTGACTCTCTACTATCCAAAATGGATTCCCGGCGAGCACGGCCCGGATGGTCCAATCACAAGTTTGACGGGCCTCAAGTTCGAAGCCGACGGCAAGACGATTCCCTGGCGGCGCGACCTCTTGGACGTCTACACTTTTCATCTTGAGATTCCAGACGGCGTCAGCCATCTGGACGCCAACTTTGACTTCATCGAGCCGCTCGACTATTCGGCGACCGACAAGTTGATGGTCCTGGAATGGAGTTACGTCATTCTCTATCCGGCCGGAACGCCTGCCCAGCAACAGAGTTTCGAAGCGAAACTTCTGCTGCCCACAGGTTGGAAATTCGGAACTTCGCTCCCGGTAGAAGATCAGTCAGGAAATCAAGTCTCGTTCAAGCCGATTTCGCTGGACATGCTCGTCGATGCGCCCGTGATTGCGGGCGAGTACTATCGCGCCATCGACATTACGCCTCCAGGCGAGCCCATCCATCATGAGCTCGACATGGCCGCGGACAGCGAAGCCGCGTTGAACATGAGTCCGGAAAACCAGAAGGAGATGGTCAACCTGGTTGTCGAGTCCGGCAAGCTCTTCGGCACGCGCCACTATCGCGACTATCACTTCCTGCTCGCTCTGAGCGATCACGTGGCCCACTTCGGCCTGGAGCATCACGAGTCAAACGACAGCCGCCTGCCCGAGCGCACTTTGCTGATGCCCACCTCCGGCATGTTGCTTGGCAGCGTACTGGCGCATGAGTTTGTTCACTCCTGGAATGGCAAGTTTCGCCGCCCGGCCGACTTGACGGTCCCTTACTACGAAGAGCCCATGGAGACAGATTTGTTGTGGGGCTACGAGGGGTTGACGGATTATCTCGGGCCGATGCTCGCCGCACGCAGTGGTTTGTGGACGGCGGAACAGTATCAACAGTATCTGGCCGGCATCGCGGCCGCGCTTGGACCAGGCCGCCCTGGACGTACGTGGCGTCCGCTGCTGGATACCGCAGCAGGAGAGCCGGGCATCAGCGGCGATAGAGGCTGGTTGAACTGGCGGCGCGGCACCGACTACTACGACGAGGGCGACCTGCTGTGGCTTGAAGTGGCCACTATAATTCATCGCGAGTCGCATGGACAGAAGTCGATTGACGATTTCTGTCAAACCTTCCACGGGGGCCCCAATAAGGGAGCCGAAGTGAAGACGTACACTTTCGATGAGTTGATGAGCGCGCTGAATGCGGAGGCGCCCTATGACTGGGCCACCTTCTTTCATACAAGGCTAGATTCCACCTCGGCCGAGGCCCCCTTGGGAGGCATCGAGAACGGCGGCTGGAAGCTGGAGTTTAACAGCCAGCCTCCAAAGTTTCCGGAAGGGCGCCGAGGCGGCAGCGGCGATCTTTATACAATCGGGCTGCAGCTTGGTCCTGATGGGACAGTGAGCGATGCGCTTGTCGGCGGGCCGGCTTTCGAGGCGGGTCTCTCTTCGGGGATGAAGGTCATCGGCGTGAATGGCCGCGTGTACTCGCGGGAATTGCTCGACGACGCGATCAAAGGCTCGAAGGATAGTACGCAGCCGATCATGCTCCTCGCGGTCGATGACGAATACATCCGCAGCTTTACGATCAATTACCACGGCGGCGAGAAGCACCCGCATCTGGTGCGCATCGACGACAAGCCTGACTATCTCGATGAGCTGATCAAGCCGCGTGCCGCAAGCAACTAAGGCAATCTGCAATCTTCAGCATTGTGCAGGTGCAGGGCATCAGACGTGTCTTAAAGGCAGGATTTTTGGACGAGTGGCAGGCAACAGCGCCGTGCCGCGCTCAAGCGCAAGCATCCATTCAGCGACCTTTCCACGAAACGGCGCGAGTTCAATCCCTCCGGATTGCGCAGGGAATTGATCCAGACGCAGCAACGCCCTCCGCAACAGGGAGAGCGCTCCAGCGGGATTGCCGGCATCGAGATGGTGAAACGCGGCTGTTACCTGGATGAGTGCCTGAAGAAAAGATTTCTCAGGTTCTTCAAGAGAGAGCCAGACGCTTTCCCAATGTTCGTGAGCGAGGAAGAACTTGCCGCCGCTATAGCAGGCAAGTCCCTCTTCGAGTTCTCCGCAATGCCAGTCAAGAGACACGCTATCAGCATAGGCGATCTTGCTGTCTTCTGCGTAGCTCGCCTTCAGCGGCAGATCTACTGTGCAGTCTGAACCGCGGCTGTGGTTTGTGGGTCTCCTGTCGGCGTGGACATGCTCGCGTTGGCAGGTTTGCCGACTGGCTGAGCATTGTCCTGCCCCTGTCCTGTTGCAGGCTGACCGTCTGACTGCGGTGTGCCTGAGGCAGGCGTCGGCGCTGGTGGCGGAGTCGCCACGTGAGCGGCCTCGTAGCGCTGCAGTTTGTAGAAGACCGGCGTGACTTCGAACGGCATCTTGTCGCGGGCGTTCATGGGCGCGTAGCGCTTGGCGTCCAGCATGTGCACC
>Ga0181535_10006508_pt1 | contig 12012 bp, 10 predicted proteins | sample PEATcosm2014_Bin_44_FD_119774 | JGI IMG/M metagenome (GOLD analysis project Ga0181535, IMG submission 119774) | Peatland microbial communities from MTU Mesocosm Facility, Houghton, MI, USA - PEATcosm2014_Bin17_30_metaG | ecosystem: Environmental > Terrestrial > Soil > Wetlands > Peat | place...
AGAGATTCTGCAGCGCGGGCTTAGGGGAACCTTGTGAGTCTTAAGGCTGGTCTACCCCACAGTCCGGCGGCATGCGCAACAACATGCACAACAAGCGGCCGGAGTGGAGCGGAAACTCATGTTTCCTATTCTAGCGATAAGGGGATGCAGGGTCAAACCGGCGGCCGGTTTACACCAGCTTGTTGGCGGCACCGGCTAAATCGAAGTCCTTCGCGGTAATCCCGCCGGCATCGTGCGTCACCAAGGCGAGCCGTACGCGGTTGTATCGGATATCGATGTCGGGATGATGCCCGGCTTTTTCTGCCAGTTCGCCAACCTGGTTCACGAAGGCCAGCGAGGCACGAAAATCCTTGAAGATGAAGGTGCGCGTCAGTTCGCCGGACTCGGTTTTCCAATCGGGAAGCGCCTTGAGGCGCGAAGAGATTTCTGATTCAGATAAGGGGGGCATAGTTTGATCTCCCGGGATTGCCGCGACGGCAGCTAATTTCAACGGAGCCTTGGCGAGCCGGCTCAGCGTGAATGCGATAGTACGCGCAATCATGCGGTTCAGGATAGCAACCGGCGATGAAAGGCCTGGCACGAACAATTTGGCGCGGCTATTTTCCAGCGCTGGCGGCAGAGGACTCGACGGCGGCTGGCGGACCGATGCGCGCGAGCATGGGATTGATCTCTGGGTTCGCCATGAAATTCTTCCAGATCAGACCGCTGCGGTAATTCTCGATCATCACTACCATCGGCGCTTGGTCAAGCGCGAGATAGTCAGGCGAGAACCAGTTCTCCGTCAGGTTGAAGGCGTCGGTGGGGCCGTAGATTCCCCATAGGCGGGCGCCGAGAGTGCGGTAGAAATACTTGAGTGCGGCCATCGACTCCTCCGGTGTGTATGGGAAAGATCCCAGCGCGCCTGTCGGAGCGATAGTTCCGTTGTCGCTCGCCGGGTTGGGCGCATGCGCAAGATAGCCATAGGGGTCGAGGCTGGCGGTCAAGCCCCAAACGCCGGGCCCGTAGCCTTTGAAGTGGCCGGGGTTCTGTTGACAGTAGCGGTAATTGATGAGGGCGATGTTGCGGTTGTTCTCGAAGTAGTCGGCGTACTTGTCGCGAATCTTGCGGGGGTCAGCGCCCATGAAGGAATACTGCGTGAAGAAGAGCGGGCCGCCGTTGCCTACGCCCACATCGAGCTTGATTCCCTGGTAGGTATTTCCGTTGCCGTAACGATCGCCGTCTGAGGTACCTGACCAGCCGACGCGATACTGCTCGGCCGCCGGCGTCTGGCTGGCCCAGCCAGCGTAGTAGGCATCGACGGGAATACTGTGAGTGGGCGAGGCCATGGCCAGCAGATAGGCGATCATAGTCTCGTTGAACCCGGTGAGCTTGTGGTCGGTGCGCCAAGACCACTCGGGCGACCAATGCCAGATCAGCGGATTGGCCCCGGCCTGCCGCTCATACCAATCCCATTCCACCGTCTGCCAAAGATGCGTGATGCGTGCGGCGAGGGCTTGGCCGACCCTGCCGCGAGGCTGCACGTATTGACGGGCGGTAAGGAGCCCTTCCATCAAAAAAGCTGTCTCGACCAGATCGCCGCCGTCATCGAACATGCCGAAGACGGGCATGGTCCGGCCTGTCGATCCATCCATAAAATGCGGCCAAGCGCCGTGGTAGCGCTGTGCCTTCTCGAGAAAGGTGACAATGCGCGTTAGCCGGTCGAGACCCTGCGGCTGGTTGATGAAGTCGCGCTCCATGCCGACCACAATCGACATGATGCCGAAGCCGCTGGCGCCGGTGGCCACAATGCGCGGGTCGCCGGGAACGCTTTCGAGAGCCATGCCCGATTGCGGATGCGAGCCGCGTTCCCAGTAGTAGCGGAAGCACTCCTCCTGAATCATGCTGAGCAATTCGTCGTCCGACATTGGATACGTCTCGGCACTCACCGGCTTCGAAAGCGCGGAGGAGCGGTATTGCTTGTCGACCGCCGCGATCTTATAGGTCAGCTGTACGTTTGGACCGCCCACAAAGTCGGCGTAGCGATGCAGGCCCGGCTGCTGGATGCCGACAGCTTCGAACGGGCCCTCGTCCATGGAGCGATAAATAACCGTGTAAGCAAGCTGGTCGGAATCTTTAGATTCCCACTTCAGGTCGACATGGCGCTCGAAGGCTTCGGCGTGCAAATCGTAGGGCACGGAAAGCGCGGAAGCTTTGGCAGTCGAAGGCTGCGGCTCGTCGTCGATGCGCATTTCGTCAACGATGACGGTATGCGGCGCGTTGTCGTCCTTTCCCTGGGCAAAGAAGATGGAGTGGAGCTCGCGCGCATCGAAAGGATGAATCGATTCGGTCGTGAGCCGCTGCAGCGGGATCTTGACGCGCTTCCACTGCCCAGCCGGAAGATCGCCGGCAAACTCGGCAAGGGGCAGGCGCGCTGTGAAATTGCGTTCGTCGTCTGTCAGCTGCACCTGCGGCAGGTCCGCCGCGGCGATGCGATCGTCAGAGTAGAACCAGAAAGAGAGCGTGTCGCCGCGAAAGTCGGCCGCCCTGTTGTCGTAACTGACAACGCGGATTTCGGCGTCCCAACTGCCTCCTTCGACCGAGCGCCATTGCAGGCGGAGGGCGTTGGGGGGCGTGAAAACCGTATGAGTCTCCACGGGAAGCCGACCATTTGACGATTCGAGTAGGCTCGGAGCGACCGATCGCGCGCCGGTATAAAAGTCATTGTCAGGGGTGGGGCTGTTCGTGAACACCAGGTGATTCAGGTAGTCTTCCTGGGCAAGCGCACACACGGACGATCCGAGCAGGATCAAGCCAACAAGACAACGAAATGCGTAAACCACGGTACATCCTTAATTCGAGAATCTCATGGGGAAATCAGATTCTAATGATGTGCCTTTCGGGCACCTTATCCGGGGTTTCCGGTATCTTCCAGTCCCTATGCAACTTGGGTATGGGGAATTCTCTCATAATGCGGATGAAACTTCACCCCATTTGAGGCGGGAATCCACGCTCTGGGGGCCCTTAGTACCGTGACGTAGACGCAGTGTCGTTGTTACGATTGCCTCGGTCGCGTGACGCGATGGAACCTCAACATGAATTGTCTCGACTCGGCACTGCTGGGCATGGAGATTTGATTCCCTCGCACGTCGAATGGCGAAGAACAGAAACGGGCTGCTATGAACAAGATTTATCCCGACGCGCCAGCGGCATTGGACGGATTGATTGAAGACGGCATGACGCTTGCTGTCGGTGGGTTCGGCCTGTGCGGCATTCCGGAAAACCTGATCCTTGCGCTGCGCGACACGAGAAAAAAGAATCTCACGGTCGTCAGCAACAACGCGGGCGTGGATGATTGGGGCCTGGGACTGCTGTTGCAATCGCGCCAGATTCGCAAAATGGTTTCGAGCTACGTGGGAGAGAATGCAGAATTCGAACGCCAGTATCTGTCGGGAGAACTTGAAGTGGAGTTCTGCCCGCAAGGCACGCTGGCCGAGCGCATGCGGGCAGGAGGCGCGGGGATTCCTGGCTTCTACACGCGGACGGGCGTGGGCACGCTGATTGCTGAAGGGAAGGACCACCGCGATTTCGATGGTCAGACTTACATTCTCGAGCGAGGCATTAAGGCGGACATTGCGCTGGTGAAGGCATGGAAGGCCGACGCCAGCGGCAACCTCGTATATCGCAAGACCGCACGCAATTTCAATCCGATGGCCGCGACCTGCGGCAGAGTCGCGGTGGCTGAGGTCGAGGAATTGGTCCCGACAGGCCTCATTGATCCCGATCAGGTCCACACGCCAGGCATATACATCGATCGCATCGTCCACTGCCCCAATCAACAGAAACGCATCGAGCAGAGAATCACGCGGAGTCGATCCTGATGCCATGGTCGCGCAAGGAAATGGCACAGCGCGCCGCGAAGGAGTTGCGCGATGGTTACTACGTGAACCTCGGAATTGGCATGCCGACGATGGTGGCAGGATGCATTCCGGCCGGCATCAGCGTGACACTGCAGTCGGAAAATGGACTGCTGGGCATTGGCGATTTTCCGCTGGACGAGGAAGTGGACGCGGACCTGATCAACGCTGGAAAGCAGACTGTAACTGCGATTCCGGGCGCCAGTTTTTTCTCGAGTGCGGACTCGTTCGCAATGATTCGCGGTGGGCACATCGATGTGGCAATCCTGGGCGCGATGCAGGTTTCGGAGTTCGGTGATTTGGCGAACTGGATGATCCCCGGCCAAATGGTGAAGGGCATGGGCGGCGCAATGGACCTGGTTGCGGGCGTGAAGCGCGTGATCGTACTGATGGAACATACCGCGAAATCGGGCCAGCTAAAAATATTGAAAGAGTGCTCACTGCCGCTCACAGGGAAAAAAGTTGTGAACCGGATCATCACCGATCTCTGCGTACTGGATGTGATGAAGGATGGTCTCAGGCTAGTGGAGCTTGCGCCCGGAGTTTCCGGAGAGGATGTGCGCCTGAAGACCGAACCGGCGATCTCCGTTTCCTGAATGGCAGGGAGCCCGATTCAGCGCAAGTTGACTTCGGGGCGACGAGTTCTTATCGAAGCAATCAAACCGGCATTCAAAACCGTGATTGCGGCGAGCAAATATAACCCAGCGTGCGGTGAGCCAAAGCGTCCATCGGCCCAGATTTTTAGATTTGGCGCAAGAAAGCCGCCCAGATTGCCCGTCCCGATTAATGCGATGCCTCCGGCCGCGGCGCGATCGGCGAGATAGCCGGTTGGAAACGTCCAGAAAAGAGGCTGCACCGCGATGAATCCAGAGACCGCAATGGAAAGCATCAACAGCCCGAGCCGCGGTCCTGCTGTCGGAAAGGCGAAACTGGCGCAACCCGCGATGAGGAGTGCAAGAGCGGCGAACCCGCGATGCGCGTGGTATCGATCCGCCGTGCGAGGCAGAAAATGCACTGCGACCAGCGCACAGATCCAGGGGACGGCTGAAACCAGGCCAACTTCAATTCCAACGGTCCGGTGCAGGAGCGCCGATACTTCCGCGGGGAGATAGAAGATTGCGCCGTACGTGCTTATTTGTATGAGTGCATAGATGAACACGAAGCGAAGAACGCGCGTGTCCCGGAGCATCGGCAACAAATGCGATGGGCCGACCGAGCGACGATCCGCTTCCTCGTGGACAAGCCAGCCGGTCAGAGCGCGCTTTTCCTCGGCTGGGAGCCATTGCGCATCGGCGGGCTTGTTGTCGAGATACCAGAACGCAGAGATCCCGAGGACAACAGCCATGAAGCCCTCAATGAGAAACATCGATTGCCAGCTTTGCAGCCCCGCCCAGGGGGGCATTTCGAGCAAGAGGCCGGAGAGTGGGCCGCCGATGATAAGCGAGATTGGAATGCCGAGATAGAACAGGCCGAGGATTTCGCCGCGCATGCGATTGGGGAACCAATATGTCAGATACAAAACCGCACCTGGAAAGAAACCTGCTTCGAGGACTCCGAGGATGAGTCGCAGCACATAGAACGACGCGCTGCCGCCGACAAACATAGTTGCCATCGAGGCCAGCCCCCAGCCGATCATGAGAAAGGTGAACCACCTTTTCGCGCCCACCCGATGAAGGATGAGATTGCTGGGGAATCCGCAAAGTGAGTAGCTGATGAAGAAAAGGCCCGCAGCGACTGCATACGTCTTCTCTGAAATGCCGACGGAGGATTGAAGTGCCAGCTTGGCAAAGCTAATGTTGGCGCGATCGAGAAACGAGACGACATACAACAACATCATGTAGGGAGCCAGACGCCTGCGGACACGATGCATTGCTGCTTCAAGAAGAGGATCCGGAGGCATCGTCTGCACTGGCGTCGATCGCGTTGCGGCGTGCATCACGCAAACCTTCTACCGGACGACAGGATCAGCCGATCGCCGTATTCCAGTTTTCCAGATTGGTCTTGAATTCCGTCATGAATTTGCCGGAGTCGGCTCCGTCAATGAGGCGATGGTCGAAGCCAAGGCAGAAATACTGCACGGAGCGAATCGCAATCGAATCGTTGCCCTCGGCATCGTTCAGCACCACGGGCTCTTTCCGCAGTCCGCCGATAGCGAGGATGGCCGACTCGGGTTGATTGATGATGGGCAGTCCGTACTCGCCGCCAAAAACCCCAGGATTGGTGAGTGTGAAGGTCGATCCGCCAACCTCGTCGGGCAGGAGTTTCTTCGAGCGCGCGCGACCAGCGAGGTCATTCATCGCGCGAGCCACGCCGACAAAATCGCGGCCTTCGGATGCGCGAATGACAGGCACGATCAGTCCCCATTCGAGCGCCACTGCGATGCCAAGATGGATGTTGGCATGGTATTGAATTGCGTTTTCAACGAGCGAGGCGTTGAGAATCGGAAACTTTCTCAGAGCGTTGATAGCGGCGACGGCGATGAACGGCATGTAGGTGAGCTTGATGCCATGGCGCTCCTCGAAGCTGGCTCGCTCGCGTTCGCGCAGGCGCACGATGCGCGTCATGTCGACTTTGTATACCGTGTGCGCGTGCGGAATCGTCCGTGTGCTCTCCAGCATGCGCTGCGCAATGATGGCGCGCATCTTCGTGAGTGGGACAACCTCGTCCTTCAACGCGGCCACCTGCGGTCGGGCCAACTGCGCCTTCGGCGCCAACTGTGCCGTGCTGGGCTGCTTCAAGTAGCTGAGGATATCTTCCTTGGTGATCCGGCCTGCAGAGCCCGTGCCGGCTACCTCCGCCAAATCGACCCTGTTCTCTTTGGCAATGCGGCGCACCAACGGCGACGAACGAAGCACCTCCGCCACCTGCGGCGGAGCCAACTGCGCCTTTGGGAGCACCTGCGGTGCGGCCAACCTTACCTCCTGTGCAGCTGGCTTTGTTTCGGAAACGCGCTCACTCGTACCAGAAGCGCCGCCAATCACAGCAACCACCGTGTTTACTTGCACCGTGGCGCCTTCGGCGACTTTGATCTCGGCGAGCACGCCATCGATCGGTGAAGGAATTTCGGCATCGACCTTGTCCGTCGAGATTTCGAAGAGTGGCTCGTCCTTCTGGACCGGATCGCCAACCTTCTTAAGCCACTTGGTGATGGTGCCTTCGAAGATGGATTCGCCCATCTGCGGCATGACTATTTCTGTCACCACCTGGGGCGGGGCCAACTGCGGCACCTGCGGTGCGGCCAGCTGCGCCTTCGGCGCGAAAGGCTCCTTTTGAGCATCGGGCACTACCACCGAAGAATCTTTGTCCACCAGCACGGCCACCACCGTGTTCACCTGCACCGTGGCGCCTTCGGGAAACTTGATTTCACTCAAGACTCCAGCGATGGGCGAAGGAATCTCGGCATCGACCTTATCCGTGGAGATTTCGAAGAGGGGTTCATCTTTTTCGACCGGATCGCCGGGCTTCTTGAGCCACTTGGTAATGGTCCCCTCGAAGATGGATTCGCCCATCTGGGGCATGATGACGTCGGTTGGCATGAATCGTTCTCTCCGCGAGGCCGGACCGTGCTAATTTGGCTCAGGCAGACCGCAGACACGCCCAAGCTCCTGCCGGATTATAAATCGCGAGGTCGCACAAGGATGCAGCTGGTCACGCGCGGACAGGCCTATCAATGATTCCGCGCAAGCGCTCGACTTCGCGCGGAACCTGAACTGGTATGTCTTCACCCACCACCTGCGGTGGGGCTAACTGCGCCTTCGGCGCGAGAGAGTCCGAAGACTGGAATCGAAGAGCAGCGAGATTTTCGGCCGCAAGAATCTGCTCGCCGAAGACGAGGCCGAACTGCCGTGCGGCTTGATGCGCGACGGATTCGAGATTCGGCAGCGTTGCGGGGTTGGAGGCTTCCTTTTCCAGACTGGTGACCGGCCGATCTGTGAAGCCGCAGGGATTGATCAGTTGGAAATCCCTCAGGTCGGTAGTGATGTTGAAGGCAAACCCATGCGAGGTAATGCCGCGTGCAACGTGAATGCCGATAGCTCCGATCTTGCGTTCCGGCCCCGCAGAGCCGAACCTGCTATTTGTGGTCGGTTCGTCGGACGAACTGATCCCTGACCCCTGTTCCCTGTTCCCTGTTCTTCCGCACCAAACACCGGCTAATCCCGCGATGCGCCCCGCGCGCACGCCGTAGACCCCACAAAGGCGGATCAACACCTCTTCGATCTTGCGAACAAAATCGACCGGACCGAAGCGGCCGCCCGACTCGTTGCGCAGGCTGTGCAGATCGAAGATGGGATAACCAACCAATTGCCCTGGACCGTGATAAGTAACATCGCCGCCACGATTGATCTCATGGACCGTTACGCTGCGACTTGCCAACAATTCGTCCGACGCGAGGATGTTGGCGCGGTTTGCATTGCGACCGAGCGTCAACACCGGCGGATGCTCGAGCAGGATGAGAAGATTGTCGATTCGCCCGGCCTGCCGAAGCGCAACCATCTCGGCTTGGAGGCGCAGCCCTTCGTCATAGGCCACTCTCCCGAGATAGAGATACTGAATCATCGCTACTCCGATTGTAGCGAGCCGCCTTCCAGGTTCCTCGGGGGCCTGTCTCATTCCTCCAGACGCGCCGCAAACAACCTCTCAAACACGATCCGATGCTCCCAGGCGACCAGCAACCAAAGCAGCGTCGCAAAGGCGCCCGGCCCAATACCGCTCGGGTTCATCAGGAGGTGAAACGTAAGGATGTTGAAGAGCACGGGACCCAGCAGCGTCAGCCCCAGGCCCACGAACCGGTTCACCACCAGCAGAACCCCGGAGATGACCATAATCGCGCCCACCACGTAAAAGTAGTGAGCCGCAAACAGAGCGACTGTGAACTGTCCCGCCAGACCTGTCGGCATCGGCCCCATGGGAATGAAATTCAGGAACATGTTGGAGCCGAACACGAGGAACATCAGGCCCAGCAGGTAGCGGGCAATGGCTGCGACGATCTTCATGCGAGATCTCCTTGAGATTGGGTGCTATCAAGGTTCAACAGAATAGGCTCGATTGCGTTCACAAAAAGGGGGAGGCACTTTGTTCTGCACAATGGATGGCTGCGGCGCATGCCCCGATGCAGAAGATTCGCAATCCCGCTCTTGCAGTCGGCGGTAAACCAAGTGAGTTAGAGGAAGATAGCCGCTCGATAGGCGGCAGAGATAGAGGGCAATGGCGGCAGTATTGAATTTCATGATGGGCGATTTGGACGAACGCCGCATATCTCTAGATCTCAATGGCCAAGATTCACCACTCAGAGGATCGTCGTTGGCCCCGCTCCGGACAAGGAACGATCTGTTGCTCGTTTGAAGATAGATTTGGCGAAGCGTGGGCTCAAGGGCGTCGATGTCGTTCCCTCCAAGTTCCCTACCGCAACTGGTAAACCCGTAACTGCGCTAAACTAAACTCTGGCAGGAGGACCGGGCGGTCGCTGCCGGAATGCGCCTCGGCGCGTTTCGGGGGAGGAAAGTCCGAACTCCGCAGGGCAGTGTGCCGGATAACGTCCGGGACGCGGACTTCAAAGTCTGCGGACGGCCAGTGCCACAGAAAAGATACCGCCTCGGCTACCCCTCCCCGCTTCTTCGGATCCGGCCGAGGGCATCCCTGAAGCAGCTTGCTGCCTCGGTGCCGAGGTAAGGGTGAAATGGTGCGGTAAGAGCGCACCGCTCCGGCTGTGAAGCCGGGGGCAGGGTAAACCCCACACGGAGCAAGACCAAATAGGGAGGGAAGCTTCCGCCAAAAGCCAGGCGGGGCTGCGCATCGGCCCGACGCGTTCAGGCGGCTTAAGCAATTGCCGAAACCTCCGGGTAGGTCGCTGATGAGTGTCCGCGGCAACGCGGCGCCTAGAGGAATGACCGCACACGACAGAATTCGGCTTATAGGTCCTTTTGCCGAATTTCTAAAAGCCCGGCGACGTGGGTGAGTCGTTGGGAATGAAAAAAAGACAGCCCCGGTTGGGAGAGCCCCAGCCGGGGCTGGCCATTTTTGGGCTTCCGGCCGCGGCGAGTGACCCCAGCAGTCCACTCCGATACCATCGACGTATGTTACGCGTGAAATTATTGGAAACTGGAGCTCGGTTGCCGGTAGTGGCGCATCCCGGTGAGGACCTGGGCTACGACTTGTTTGCATTGGAAGGAATTGTCTTAGAATCCCGCGCCACTGTGCGCGTCCGAACCGGCATTGCAGTCGAGGCACGTCATCTGGAAACGGACGCACCGCTGGGACTTCTGGTCCGCGATCGCTCGTCGATGGCGGCACGCGGCATTGCAACCACAGGCGGCGTCATTGACGCGGGCTATCGCGGAGAAATCCTGGTGTTGATGACAAATCTCAGCGATGCGGCCGTCGAGCTCAAGGCCGGCGAGAAAATTGCACAGATGATTCCCGTGCCGGTTCTAACTGGCCCGGTCCAAGAAGTAGAAACACTGGAGGCGTCGGCGCGGGCGGAGAAGGGTTTTGGAAGTTCGGGAAAGTAACTCCGAGTTACTAACTCAAGTCTTGGCACGATAACTCCGCGCCAAGACTTATACGCACCGGATTACAATAACTCGATCCGACCTAGTTCCTCCCTAGCCCATCGTTCTTGTGGTAATTCGGATAGGGCGGGATGGGGATTTCCGGGATCGGATTCGCTTTCAACTCATCCAGCACCGTCTGTACGCCGGTTTCAAGTTGCTGATCGTGACCGGCTGCGACGTCCTTCGGCAATTCTTCCACCATAAGGTCCGGAGGAATGCCACGGTTCTCTACCTCCCACTCGCCGTGCAGCCCATAGATGGCGTAGCGCGGCGCCATCACATAGCCGCCATCGATCAGCGGCGGATAGCCGCCAATGCCGACCAGTCCGCCCCAGGTGCGTGTGCCAATCAATTTGCCGATTTCGGCCTTGCGGAAGTACCAGGGCATGGCATCGCCGCCTGAGCCGGAGTTCTGATTAATCAGCATTACCTTGGGACCGAAGATGGCGCCGACGGGATCGTGAATCGGCTTGCCATCGCGTTCCTTCGCGCCCGAGAGTGGGAAGCGCTTGAGCACATCGACAACGTAGTCGGCGATAAACCCTCCCTCGTTCCAGCGCTCGTCGAGCACGAGAGCCTGCTTGTCGAGCTGCGCATAAAAGTAGCGATTGAAGCTGTCGTACCCCGCGCCGCCGGTGTTGGGCATGTAGACATAAGCCACCTTGCCGCCGGAGAGCTGGTCGACTTTACGCCGGTTCGATTCGACCCAGTCCAGATTGCGCAGGCCATCTTCATCGTCGATAGGTACAACTGTGACATCGCGCGCATCCTTGCCGTCGGGATTAGGGCCGACATGGAGAATGGTCTGCTTGCCCGCGGTTCCGTTGAAGGCCTCGTAGAGATTGTCTGTTCCGTGCAGATCGCGGCCGTTGACGGCGAGAAGGTACTCGCCTTCCTTGACGTACACGCCGGGCAGCGTGAGTGGGGAGGCCAGACCGGGAGTCCAGTTCTGTCCGCCGAGGATTTTCACGATGCGATACCGTCCGTTCTCAATCTTGTAATCGGCGCCGAGTAGCCCGGTTTTGGGCGCGTCATCGTGAGGACGGGGGCCACCGACGAACATGTGGCCGATGGTGATTTCGCCCAGCATCTCGGTTGAAAGATAAGTGAACTCGGAGCGCGACGCCAGACTGTCGAGATAAGGCTGATACTTTGCCTCGATCTTGGGAACGCTGAGGCCGTGTGTGTTGGGGTCATAGAGAAAGTCGCGTTCAACGCGCCAGGTTTCGTGGTAAATCTGCCGCCACTCGGCGCGCGGGTCGATGGTGGTTTGCATGCCACCCATGTTGAGAGGCTTGCCGGGATTATCGTTGCCGGGCTTCAGGTCATCTGCCGGCGCAATGGTCCAGCTATCTTTTCTGTTGTAGAGGACCTTCGAACCATCCGCTGAGACGATGAAGTTATCGATCTTGCTGAGGACTGCCTCGGGCTGGCGCTTTTCCAATGTAAACCGCCAGAGGGTCGCGATCCCACTTCCATCGCGATCGGAGGGTCGGCCGATGGGCGAGCCTTCAGAGAGAAAAACGACGCCAGCCTTGCCCGCAAAAAGGTTTCCGTAGTTGCGCGGC
>Ga0181535_10006510_pt1 | contig 12009 bp, 12 predicted proteins | sample PEATcosm2014_Bin_44_FD_119774 | JGI IMG/M metagenome (GOLD analysis project Ga0181535, IMG submission 119774) | Peatland microbial communities from MTU Mesocosm Facility, Houghton, MI, USA - PEATcosm2014_Bin17_30_metaG | ecosystem: Environmental > Terrestrial > Soil > Wetlands > Peat | place...
CGACTCAATCGCGACTACGAACGACAAGCCGAAACCGGCGAAACCATGGTCTATCTGGCTATGATTCGCCTTATGCTCAAACGTCTCGGCTGAGAAATACTGACTTTTCAAACAGGCTCTTAAGGACAGTGTCCGGGAAATCAGGGTCCTGTCGGATCCATTTTCCAAGACCGCGAAACTCCTTTTTCGAATTCAGCACTTCCACCGTGTTGAACTCAATCATATTACCCAAAAGCGGCGACAACTTCGAAACCACTTTTGCCAACCTGACCGCCGATTCCACCGATACTGGCTTTGCCAAAGTCAGGACATCAAACACATGCCCTTCCAAACCCTGGAGGTGTTGAGTAGCAGACTTAATTACTTGGTGCGTATTCAATCCTCCATCTTGTAGCCTGTTGCATCTTCATCGTGAAGCAATTTAAAGCCTATCGCAAACGGTACGTTTTTCCCCATTCTCCCTTCCTTCCCAGTCAGCGGCTCAATGATTGTGTTTTTTTACTTTTTGGGGTTAAGTCCAAGACGCTGGAAGACGGCTCTATGAGACAAATTTATTTATGCGTGTTGCTGGCGCTGGCAGCGGCGTTGGGTCCCGGCGTCAATCAGACCGCCAGGGCGGCGCAGAATGATTACCTCGTCGGAGTTTATTATTTCGCCGGATGGTGGACGAACCTGCCCAACAAATGGAACACGAGCGGCCACGACTGGCGGACGGATTATCCCGGCCGCGTCCCCCTGCTCGGCCAGTACAACGATCAGGCAACGATGGATCGGGAAATCGTGGCCGCCTCCAGTCACGGCGTCGATTTCTTCCAGATTCTCTGGTACCCCAACGGCGGCGCGCTCAACGAGGGGCTTCGGACTTTTCTGGCTTCGACCAACGCCGGCCTCATGAAGTTCACCATCGAGTTTGTCAATCATCCGCCCTTCGATCTTGCCACCGACGCCGAATGGGCCGCCGCCTGCCGCGAATGGTGCGCCGCCATGAAACATCCCGGCTATCTGCGCATTGACGGTCGCCCCGTCTTCAAAGTCCACGGCCTCGATTTTTTCTACCGCCAGAATGGCGATGATGCCAAAAAAGTGGCCGCCCGGCTGGACGTCTTCCGCCGCTTGGCCATGGAAAGCGGAGCGGGAAATCCGTTGATCTCCGGCGGCGTGATGCCGGGCGGCGTGCCATTGCCTGATCGCCTGGCCCCCTTTGATTTTGTGACCACCTACATGGATATGCCCAACCTGCCGCAACGGGCGGAGGTTTATCCTTACGAACAGCTCATCCAACATGCCTGGGACGGATGGGTTCGTTACGCCGAACATTCCAGCAAACCTTACACGCCCTACGTTCCGTCCGGCTGGGACCCCAGACCGTGGCGGGATCCGCGGGCGTCGTTCGCATTTCCCACGCGGACGGAATGGACGGACGCGCTCAAACGGGTGAAAGCCGCCCTCGACCAATATCCCCGGCTCGGTCTGCCCGCAAAAGAAGGACGGAAGAAAATGCTTTTGATTTACGCCTGGAACGAGTTTGGCGAAGGCGGCATCGTGGCCCCCACCCAAGGCGATAAAGAAATGAAACTGGAGGCGATTCGTGAAGTCTTCGGCAAATAACAACATCCCTGCCCCCCCATGACCATCCGGGTGTCTGAATCGGCAGAAACTTGTTCTTGCCGAGGGTGTGGCATAGGCGTTCACGGACGCCCCAGAAAATAATAGGTGAGCCGACGGCCGTCGCGAAGCGACGTTGGATATTAGCCAGACACGCCAGTGTCTGGAATACGCCCCTACCATTTCAAATTCGTCCCGAAGGGACGACGGAAAGCGTCACCATAGATACTTATCATTGTATTCTACACGGTGCTTTTGGAGAAAGGCCACGTATTCCTCCTGAAAAGTTTTGGTCCGATGATGCGAAGTTTGCGTGGCGATGTATTCCTTTACCGATTCACAATTGGATACATTCACGGTGAAAGCGGCATATCCCGGCTGCCAACTGAAATTCTTGACGCCGATGGTTTCATGAATCCAACGCGAGGAGGACTGTTTGATGTCTTGGACGAACTGAGCCAGCGTATGAGTTGCCCGCAAACCAACCAGCAGATGAACATGGTCAGCCACGCCGCCTGTGGCTTCTGGAACACCGTCCGCTGCGTGAATTAATCCGCCGAGGTATTCGTGCAGACGATTCCGCCATGAATCTGCGATGAATGGATGCCGGTTTTTCGTGCTAAACACAATGTGGAAGTGCAGGCTTAAATGGGTCGCAGGCATACGTGGTTATCGCAAAGTCCGCCAAGGCGTGCGAGCTAAATATAATCAATATCCGCAAGTGCGAGTCCACCGTCCCTTCAGGACGGAAAAACTCTGTCAGATATTAGCCAGACACTGGCGTGTCTGGCTAATATCCGATGTCGCTCCGCGACAATGGGACGTTCCAACGAGTCACCCATGACAAACGTTGCGGATTGTTTCATCTCAATTGCACTTGCTCCGAATGCCACGTCCGGTTTGAATGGTGGCCAATGTCGCTGCCTTACAAAATCGCCACTCTGCTCTACTGTTTCAACGAGCGCGACGAGACGCTGTTGTTGCGGCGGAAATTCAAGCCGAACCTCGGTTTGTGGAGTCCCGCCGGCGGCAAACTGCACATGAACGACGGCGAATCCCCTTACGCCTGCGCCTGCCGGGAAGCGGGGGAGGAAATCGGCCTGAAACTCACGGCGCAGGATTTGCACCTGACTGGCATTGTGAGCGAGCGCGGCTACGAAGGCCAGGGCCACTGGCTGATGTTCCTGTTTGAAGTGTTGCCGCGCCTGACCGCGACGCCGCCGCCCAATCGGGAGGGAGAGTTCGCCTTTTTTGCCGCCAGCCAGCTTGCGTCCCTGCCCATTCCGAAAACAGACCTGGAACAAATCTGGCCGTTATTCTGGCAACACCGGGGCGGTTTTTTTGCCGCCCATTGCCGGTGCCAGGCCGGCGACGGCTATCAATGGACCATTGAAGAAAGCACCCATGGACGAACCGATCATTGATTTGCAGAGCGACCAATATTTCATGGGCGAAGCCCTGCGCCAGGCCGCCCGCGCCTACGAAGCGGAGGAGACTCCCGTGGGCGCCATCATCGTGCGGGAAGGACGCATCATCGCCCGCGCCTTCAACCAGGTTGAACTGCTCAAGGACGCCACCGCGCACTCGGAGATGCTCGCCCTCACGCAGGCCGAGGAGGCCTTGGGCGACTGGCGGCTGACCGGCTGCACTCTATATGTGACTAAAGAGCCGTGCCCAATGTGCGCCGGGGCCATGGTGCATACGCGGCTGGATCGGGTCGTTTTTGGGGCGGGCGACCCAAAGGCCGGCGCGGCGGGCGGCGCATTGAACCTGCTCCAATTCCCCGGCCTGAACCACCACTGCGCCATCACGCGCGGCGTGCGCGAACTGGAATGCCGGACGTTGTTGCAGCAGTTCTTCGCCGAACAACGGCGAAAACCCAAACTGCCGCCCGGCCCCCAGGTCAACTGACCGCGATGAGTGAGACTTTTTCGTTCTGCTCGTTGCGGGCCACCCCTTGGGCGCGGGGATCGAGCGTCAGCTTCCCGTCAATTGCAAACTGGTAATGGTGATGGCCGTGGCCCAGGATCACCATGCCCGTCCAGGAACCGTCCGTCTGGCGTTTCATGGGCTGGGCGTCGGGATCCCAGTCATTGAAATCGCCGACCAGCGTGACGCGCTTGGCTCCGGGCGCCACGCAGATAAAGTTGACGGGCTTGACCGTTTTCTTGACGGAATAAGGAGATCCCGGCCGGGCTGGACGAAAATTGGCATTCAGTTCAGACATGGTACAAAATAAAACGTGCGCGTAAAAAAGCAAACCGGCAAAACGATTTCAAGCCGAAAAATTGTCTTTTTATCCGGATCGCTTATGCGGCCATAATGACACATGGGCAATAACTTTTCCGACTCCGCCCTGGTGCTGGTCGGGCACGGCTCGACGGTTAATGCCGACTCGGCCGCCCCGGTCTGGCAACACGCCGGCGCGTTGCGCCGCCGCCATATTTTTGACCGGGTGCAGGAGGCGTTCTGGAAACAGGAACCTTACCTGGCGGAGGTGTTGCGCGCCATCTCCGCCCCCCGGGTGTTCGTTGTCCCCCTCTTCGTCAGCGACGGCTATTTCACGGAGGAAATCATTCCGCGCGAACTTGGGCTTTGCGCCGCCAAGGGGGAAAATTTCCCGCGCGTCCAACAACGCGGCGGACAAACCCTGCATTACTGCCGGCCCGTCGGGACGCATCCGGGGATGACGGACGTCCTGCTGGCCCGCGCCCGGCAAGTGGTGGAGCAATACCCGTTTCCGCGCGCGCCCAAAACAGCGGACACCGCCTTGTTCATTGCCGGCCACGGCACAAGCCAGAATGAAAAATCGCGCCAGGCCATTGAGCAACAAGTCGAATTGATCCGCGCCAAAAAACTGTATGCGGAAGTTTACCCCGCGTTCCTGGAGGAGGAACCGCGCATTAGCGATTGTTATAAAACAGCCCGGGCCAGGAACATTGTAATGGTCCCCTTCTTCATCAGCAACGGGTTGCATGTCCGCGAAGACATCCCGGTCATGTTGGGCGCGCCCAAGGACGCCGTCCAGGAATGTCTGAAAGCGGGGCGGGCGACCTGGCGGAATCCGACGGAACGGGAGGGAAAGCGGCTTTGGTACGCGGCCAGCATTGGCAGCGAGCCGTTGATGGCCGAGGTGATTTTGCAGCGCGTGGCGGAAGCTTCGGAATAAAAAAATCGGGGCGATTAAAGTCCGGCGGACTTTGCGCCGATGGGAGTAAAGCGATGTCGTTGCTAAAATTCCTGTTCCATCAGCAAATCTGTTCCGGTCGCAGCCCGCGAGATTGCCGCGCCTGGAGTTTCCAGAAGATTTGCCTTGCGGGATCAGGTTTCTTTTGCGACAAGTCATCTCAAGAAATGACCGCAAACCCAAACGCATAAAAGCGAATCACACACGCATGAAATTCAATCACCAATTTCAAATCCCGGAGGCGGCATCCCTCCTCCTGGCGGTCACCTTCTTCGCCGGCTCGAATACGACGTTCGGGCTGGGCTTCGCCATACCGGATCAAGACGCGTTCGCCACGGCGCGCGGCAATGCGTTCGTGGCCACGGCCGACGATCCGGCGGCGGTCTATTACAATCCCGCCGGCATTTCGCAATTGGACGGCACCCATCTTTCTGTGGGCGCGTATGGCCTTGATTACGGTTCCACTTATAAAAACGACGGCAATACCATTAAAAGCAAAAACGAATTGGCGGTTCTGCCTCAGGTGTTTTCCACCTGGAGCCTGCCCAAATACAATTTGACCCTCGGTCTGGGAACCTATTCGCCTTATGGTTTGAGAAATTCCTGGCCCTCCGCCGCGCCGTTCTCGGGCGCGTCCGAGATGGGCGAAATGGATTATTTCACCCTGAATCCGGTGGTGGCTTACCAAATCCTCCCCACCCTTTCGCTCGCGGCGGGACCCACCCTCAATTTTTCGGAAGTCGATATCAAAGAGACGCCCGGACCTTACATTGTTCATTTTCGCGGGCGCGACACCGCGGCTGGTTTTAACGCCGGCCTCTTGTGGCATCCTTGGGAACAACATTCCTTCGGCATCACCTACCGCAGCGCCACGGACATGAATTATAACGGCCACGGCTCCGAGGGAGTTGAGCCGGTCAACATTCCTTCGCAGGCCAACATTCATTTCCCGCAAGTCGTCGCCTTTGGTTATTCCTACCGGCCCACCACAAACTGGAATTTTGAGGCGGACGCGAATTGGACCGACTGGACCGATCTGCGCGACGTGAATGTCAATCCGCAGGTGTCCATGGGAGTCCCTGAAACGATCGGTTTCAATTGGCACCCAAGCTGGATGCTGGATTTCGGAGCGACGCGCTATCTGGGCAGCGGCTGGAGGCTCAGCGCAGGTTATATGTTCAGCGAGAACACCGTGCCGGAGGCGGATTTCAGCGCCATGGCGCCGGATTCCAATCGGTATATCTTCAGCCTTGGGTTGGGAAAATCGTACAAGTGCTTTAGTTGGGATGTGGCCTACCAACTGGGTTGGGGACCGTCACATTACATCGGCGCAGCCAACGACCCTGCCTTTAATGGAACCTATGCATTCTTCAGCAATGCCATCGGCATCAACTTTGGCTACCACTTCTGACCAGGGAACCTCCCCTGAGGAGAAGCCGCGCGGAACCCTTCTCATCGTCGATGATGAGGAAGGCCCCCGGCAATCCTTGCGGGTTGTTTTCAAGGATGAATACAACCTGCTGATCGCGTCCGACGGCCCGCGCGCCCTGGAACTGGCCCAACAGAACAAAATCAACGTCGCGATTCTCGACATCCGCATAACCGGCATGAGCGGCACCGAGGTGCTGGAACGGCTCAAAACCGTCCAACCCACCGTCGAAGTCATCATGCTGACCGCCTACGAAACGGTTGATACGATCCGCCAGGCTTTGCGCTTGGGAGCCTGCGATTACCTGAACAAACCGTTCGATGTCCCCACCGTGCGCAAGGCGGTTGCGGCTGCCATGGAACGCTACCTCTTCACCGACGACATCCGGGCCAACAACGAAAAGCTGGCCGCGCTCCAGACAGAACTGCAGGACCACAAAATGCAGGAGGAAATCACCCGCACCCGGAGCGAAATTTATGCCAGCATCATCCACGACATCAATGGCCCGCTGACCATTATTTCCGGCTTCATCCAGATCATCAACCAGCACATGGGCGATTCCAAGCGGCTGGAAGGGGACGATTTGGACATGGTCAAGGACCGCCTGCGCCGCATCACCCGGCAGATCAGCAACTGCATCGAAATTTCCCATCGCTACCTCAGTTTCATGCGCCACCAGCCGGCCGCGCCGGCCCAGGTCCATGTCAACCAGATCTTGGAGGATTTGCGCGAGCTGCTGGCCGTCCATCCCAGCAAGGGCGCCCACACCCTCAACATCCTGCCGCTCACCACTGACGTCGATCTGCAAATCAACGGCACGGATTTAGTCCAGATACTGCTCAACCTGGCTATCAACGCGCTGCAATGCTCGGCTGATCCGCACACCGTGGAAATTTCAGGGCGGATTCAGGAAACGGGCGTGGACTTCTCCAACTTGCGCGACGGACCGCAGGACCGGGTTCTTTACGGCCAGGGTTTTGCCAACACGCCGCCGTTATTAGTTTTGACTGTGCGCGACAACGGCGACGGCATCCCTGCGGAAATATTGCCCAGGATTTTTCAGCCCTATTTCACCACCAAGGCGCCGGGCAAAGGGACGGGGTTGGGACTGGCCATTGTCCACCGCCTGCTCAAGGAAGCCCGCGGCTGCATGCATGTCCACTCCGAGAGCGGTGTCGGCACCGCCTTCAATATTTACCTGCCCGCCACCCTTCGCAAAACGTAGCCGCCCCGCCAACATTTAGGCTTTAGCATTTCGCAATAAGCCGTAACCTTCCCCCATGTTGGATACAAACGACAGGCGGACGGAGGCCGGGCGATGAAATCAATGACCGGATACGGCCGGGGCGAATCCGCCCGGAACGGCTTTAAAATCACGGTTGAGATCGGCTCCGTCAACCGCAAGCAAACCGAAATCGCGCTCAACTTGCCGCGCGACCTGGAAGTGCTGGAAGCGCAAATCCGCGACGAAATCAACCGCCGCGTGTCGCGCGGACGCTTGACCGTGCGGCTGTCGGTTCACGCCGCGAAAAATTCCACGGATCAAATGACCCTCAACGTCGCCCTAGCCAGGAACTGCGCCCAGGAACTGCGCACACTGGCCAAAACGCTCCACATCAAAGACGATGTCACGCTGGACATGCTGTCCCGCATCCCGGGAGTGCTGCAAGCCGGGGAGTCGGTCTGCGAAGCCGAAACGCTGTGGCCGGGCGTCGCCAAGGCGCTGCAAGCCGCCCTGGACATGATGATCAAAATGCGCGAGCGCGAAGGCGCATGGCTGGGCAAGGATTTGAAGGCGCGCATCGCTCTCATGAGAGCCGGCGTGGCCCGCATCCAAAAGCTCGCGCCCCAGGTCATGGAACATTACCGCACCCAATTACTGGGCCGCATCAAGGCGGCGGGCTTGGAAACACCCGTGCTGGAGGATGAGCGTCTGGTCAAGGAAGTGTTTTATTTCGCCGACCGCGCCGATATTTCCGAGGAATTGACCCGCCTGCAAAGCCATTTCCAGCAATTTGACGACGGAGTCAAATCAAAGGAACCGATTGGACGCACCCTCGATTTTCTGGCGCAGGAAATCAACCGCGAAATCAACACCCTCGGCTCCAAGGCCAATGACAGCGTCATCTCGCGCGAGGTGGTGACACTGAAAGCGGAGCTGGAAAAATTCCGCGAACAAGTCCAGAATGTCGAATGACTAAACCGGGGTCAGAGGGAAAGGCACGCCTTTCCTCGCCATTATTAATTGTGATTTCCGCGCCTTCTGGCGGCGGAAAAACCACCTTGTGCCAGCAACTCCTCATCCGGCACAAGGAGATGGCCCGCGCCGTCACCTGCACGACGCGTCCGCCGCGGAAGGGTGAAATCGAGGGCCGCGACTATTACTTCCTTGATCCGGCCGCGTTTGCCGCGCGCCAGGCCGCCGGGGACTTCCTCGAGCACGCCACGGTTTTCAACCATTGTTACGGCACGCCCAAAACCGAGGTCCTGAACAAACTGCGCCAGGGAAGCGACGTGCTGCTCAATGTCGATGTGCAAGGCGCCGCCACCGTTTGCCGGCGCGCGGCGGAAGACCCCGAATTGAGCCGCGCCCTCGTCACCGTATTTTTGACTCCGGCAAGCCTGACCGAGCTGGAAACGCGCTTAAAACGGCGCGCCACAGATTCCCCAGACGAACTGGCCCGGCGTCTGAGCCGGGCGCGGGAGGAAGCCGCGCAATGGCCGCACTACCAGTATTTGATCATCAGCACCAGCATTGCCGAGGACGCGCGCCAGATGGAACTAATCATCGCCGCCGAACGCCTGCGCCAATCCCGCTCCACCTTCACCCTCGGAACCTGACTTCTCCCCTCATAATCTTAATCGTAATCTTAATCCTCCCCCCTTTTTCCCTCCCACCAAAGCCCCCAAACACGCCAGGCTCCGGCACAATCTTTTTGATCGGGTTCACCGCCTTTGGTCACCTGAAAATACCATACGGTCGGGAACCGGCCCCTGCTTGCATCACGGGCCGGTGATTTTAAACGAGTTGAAGAAGCAATCGTTATACGGGCTGCTCCCGGCGTTGCGGTTGTACAGGGCGATGCTGTTGATGGCGCCTCCGAGCGTGCCGCTGAATGAGTTGGTCGCGCCGCTGCTGTTGTCAATCATCTGCAACGAGTATTTATCCGCCGTCGTCAGGGTGAACACGAATCGCAGCCCCGTGGGCGTGAAGAAAATGCCGGTATCCTGCACACCGCTGGCATCGACCGTAAGGTAGTCGTTGCCGCCGCCCAAAAAGAAGCATTCAAAGCGCGACCCGGTGTTGTAATCAAACGGGCCGTCCGTGGCGTCGCCATTCCGCAACGCGAACCCGACTGCCGTGCCGGTGTCGATGTAACCATTGTCCATGCTGAACGACAGCGATTGGCCAACCTGCAGCGCGTTGTCGAACTCCCGATAGGCGGTTGCGTAATTGTTGTTGTTGGCGTAAATGCCCCATGATTCTCCGTTCACGTCTATCCCCGGTCCTTGTCCGGACGCGTTGGTGGTGGACGAGCCGAGGTAGAATCCGTTCCACTGACTGTTGATGGGGCCGGTGCCTGTGAACACCCACGGACCAAAGCCGGTCCCGCCGTTGTCGCCGTAGAACCAGCCGCCCGCATAGGCCGGATTGCCCGCATTGTCCGACGGCGCAGGGATGGCGATCTTGACGCGGTAATATCGCGACAAATTGGTCGCGCCGTTAATATCGAGGTAATTTGTGCTGACGGCCCCGGAACCGGTGGCCAGGATCGGCCCGCTGAGATTCACAAAGTTGGTCGCAAGTGAGCGGGTGACCTGCACAAGGTTGGTCGTGCCGCCCGTGGTGTTCCATGTGACCAAGACATTATTGTTCGTGCGGGCGATGCTGGTGATGACATATTGCGCCGGCGCGGGGTTGACGACATCCAGAGCGACCAGGGCATTAATCAAGTTGCTTCCGGCCGGTGTGCCCCAACCGGTGCAGAGGTCGTAGCCGGGCACGGCGAAAAACCGGGTGGGACTGCTGGCGTTGGTGTTGTTGCCGGTCGTGATGTCGTGAAACGCCGCCGCATACGTCGCGTTGGTGCCAATGTTGTAAATAAGCGGGTTGAGCAGGCCAAGTGGCGGACGGCCATTGGCTGCGGCCTGCTGATTGGCCAGAGCAATGAATCCCGCCCACATGGGGGCGGAAATGCTGGTGCCGAAAGTAATGTAACCCTGTCCATCGTCCTGAATGGACCAACAGTTGGCGGCAACCATGGCAACATCGGGAACGTTGCGGCTGTATATTGATCCTTGATTGCCGGCCATGTTCACCCCTTGTTGCCACGACGGAATCGCGTACACCGTGCTGATTCCGCCGCTGCCGTTCTGCCAGGTGGTTTCGGACGACCATGTTTCCCCGTTCGTGTCGGTCGTCAACACCGTGCCGCCGACGGAGGTCACCAGCGGATCATCCGCCGGCGTATTGACGGCCCCCGGATAAGCGCCCGAGTCGCCGCAGGCCTCGAAAAATGATTGCCCCTGCGCGGCGTATTGCTGGAAGATTTGTTCGCTCGTCGCGTCAATTGTGAAACCCCAGGAACTGCTGATTTGCTCCGCCGCGTCGTCCGTGGCGATTTGATTCAGGACATCATCCCAGTTTTGGAGGCTGCCGCTGGGACTGCCCTCGTACACCAGCACCCGGGACAAACCGGGCGCCATGGAGATGACGATTTCAATATCCAGGGACACCTCGCCATTGCCCGGCCCCGGGCTGCCATCAAATCCATCTATCAGCACGTTCGTCACCGTGACGTTGGGCAAATCGGCCAGCGCCTCGTAGTTGGTAATGTCGCCGGGGTAATAACCATCCAACTCAAACAACGCGATCGACTGCCCGGCGCCCGTGAGCGTCACCCCCGGCGCGTAGGCATGACGGTAATCGCTCCCGATGAACCAGCCGCCTGGTCCCGTGCCGGTGTTGTCATAAGGCCGGGCCTGGGCGGATGAAGCCGCTATGCGATGGAGCATGGGATGGGGCAACGAGTAATTATCCAATCCCTTGATGTTCAGAACGGGAACGGCAAGGTCAACCGAAAGATCCCCGTCGGGTGCGAAAAACGTCCGGGCTTCCGTGGGATGCTGATACGTCCGCAGGGTGACATGAAACGCGCGTTCAATGCCGGCGACTGATCCACTGATATCCACCAGCGTCCGATTGGGATGCGTGCCGGTCACCATAAACCCGTTGGCCTTCGCAAATGCGACCACGGACTGGTAGTCCGATTCTGTCGGCCCAAACCGTTGCGCGAACTGCCCGGGAGTCAGGTAGCGATGGAATTGGGGACTATTGGGATCGTTGAGCTGTTGCAGGAAATTGGTCAAAGCCTCCCCATTGCGCAACGGCAGCCCGATAATCAGATTCAATCGGTCGGTGGCCGGCAGGCGTCCGAGCGGCTTCAGGCGCGTGGCCGCTGCGGGCAAATGACGATGGATGACCTGAGCGCCGGACGCCGCCGAAAGGGCTGCGGCACCGAGGAAGAGAAACACGGCAATTGCAACATAACACCGCCCCGTGGAATCATGACGGGCGAACGTTGAACGACCCCAAAACAACGTGCCTCGCATGGGCCTGAAAGTAGCATTTTTTATAGTTTGCATCAACAAATATTGTTAAAATCCGGTGATTCCGAATAAGACCTTTTGAACTCCGGAGAAGAGCGACGGAGCGGAGATGGCGGGTGGTCGGCTGTGTGGATGGCGCAAGAGAGGATGCCGTGCAAAGGGGTGCCGGACTTCTTCA
>Ga0181535_10006511_pt1 | contig 12007 bp, 10 predicted proteins | sample PEATcosm2014_Bin_44_FD_119774 | JGI IMG/M metagenome (GOLD analysis project Ga0181535, IMG submission 119774) | Peatland microbial communities from MTU Mesocosm Facility, Houghton, MI, USA - PEATcosm2014_Bin17_30_metaG | ecosystem: Environmental > Terrestrial > Soil > Wetlands > Peat | place...
ATCGCCCGACCGCTGGACGAGATCCTCTGCCCAAGTCGAGATGATGGAATGGGCCTGACGGAGGAAATCGAAAAATGGACTTTCCCGCCATTCGGGGGCGGCGAATCTTTTGTCCGAAGGCTCATAGGGAACAAACGGATTTTCCTGCTCGCCAGAGATCCGGCGCAAGCTATGCGCCAATAGGCCAAGAAACTTAACCGTCAAGGCGGATTGCGCTTCGAGTGTCCGGGACGGATCACTCAACCAATGTTCGGCGATGCGGCCGATCGAACGAAAAGCATCGGTCAGTTCGACGGAAACATCGGTCTTGCCGCCGTCCTCGGCAGGCTTGAAATAGGCCGCGAGCGCCCGGCCGCCTTGCTCCATGAGTCGCGCCAAATTGTAAGACAAGCGTTCGAAGTCGGGTCTTGCCGGGCCCTCGTTTTCGCGCGACGCATTCGGCCCCATTCGCGCCAGAGCGGCCGCCGTGCGGCGATTTCCGGTACGGTTAGGTACCGAGACTTTACCGTTAAGGCTGGCAGCCGCAGCGGATGGCTTGACGCGCCGTGACGCGGCGGTTTCCGGCGCCGCGCCTGCCTCGGTCCGAATGTTGACGCCGGCCTTGCGCGCAACGCGCTTGCGCTTGACGCTTTTGGCCTTCAAGACCGGGATTTTAGTCGGGCTCATTGATTTTTCCGCATTTGTTGCGGATCAGGCGGGAAGAGAAGAGGCGTTTGACACGATATTGGACTTTCATGAACAGCCAAGCTCTCTCACGAGACTGCTAAGCGACGTCTAGAGAAGCTGCGTTAAGAATTGCAAAACCTTGCATCCGCAAATAGTTTCGTCGCGGTTCCGACACAATAAGCTTGGATTGTGCGGATAGGCAACCAAACAACGCCCGGATACTCGCACGTTAAAATGAAACGGATCACCCAGCTTCTTTGCTTTCGCAGCTGGCGCCGGACAGCGGCGGTGCTGGTCGTGATGTATCTGACATTTGGCCAGATTGCTTATGCGCAACAGGCCAAAACGGGCGGCTCACCGCTCGACACATTGATGAACACGAAACTATGGGCCGATGTCCCGGAGGCGAAGGATTTCGTGCGCGACACGCGGCCGCCGCCGGACAGTCTCGCCTACCAGCCGGTGACAGGATTAGATCCCGACCGGCCGAAACCTAGAAACAAGGAAGAGCTCCAGGCGCTGCAGGGCGAACTTGAAACTGCGGTCGCTCACAATCAGGGGAAAGCCCTAAAGCGGCTCGGTGTCAAACAGCCCGCTTCCCCCGCCAAGCAGACAATCAGCCCCAAGCCGGGCAGCAACTAGGGCTCGCGGCCAGAGCCTGGGCGCATTCAACCAATCAGCTCCACCAATTGCTGAAAGACCGCGTCGTTTTGCGCGGCCGCGGCGTGACGCCGCAAGCCAAGCACCGGGACATTTGTGAAATTGGCGAGCGTTGCCAAGGTCGCTTCGATGGGCACCGGGGAATTCTCTGTCTCGCTGACGACGATCGCACAAAGATCAAGCTCATGATGCTGGATGACATGCTTCGCGCAAAGCACATGGCTGAGCGTCCCCAGATAGCCGCCGGCGACGAGGATTAATGGCAAATGGAGGGCAACCATCATATCGAGCACGGTATGGCACGAGTCGAGCGGGACCATGACGCCGCCGATTCCTTCGATTAAAAGAACGCCGTCGTATCCGGCGATTGCTCCGCGGCAAAAATCGACGACCGATTCAAAATCAATTGCTCTGCCCTCGGCCTGCGCGGCCATGTCCGGGGAAAGTGGAGCGCGCAACCGCCAGGGTGAGATAAGGTTGAGTTCTTCCAGATTGATTTTGCGGCCTAACGCGTCGAGAAGAACAGCCGGATCGCTGCCCGAAGGCGCCGCCGGGTCGAAGCCGCTCACGACGGGTTTCAGGGCGTTGACCGGTTGGCTTAGTGCACGGAAGCATCGGATGAGGCCTGCTGCGACAAAAGTTTTGCCAACGTCCGTCCCGGTGCCGGTTATGAAGACCGCGGCCACTTACATTCCTTTGCGCGTTTCCCGTGCCCTTTCCTGGCGCGCGGGCGTGCCCGCGATCAGAGGCCGCACGGCATCGGCGAGGCGGGCGATCTCTTCGTCGGGATGCATGGCGGTGAAGGCGAAGCGCAACCGCGCCGTGCCTGCGGGAACTGTTGGAGGACGGATCGGCGCCACAAGGAAACCTTCCTCCCCCAGTCTGTTTGATGCCTGCAAGGCCAATTCCGGCTCGCCGACGATGAGCGGGACAATCGGGCTTTGCGCCTCGGGAAGACCAAGGCGGGAGGTGAAAGCCCGCGCCTTGGCAAGAGGTTTCGCGGTCAATTCAGGCTCGGTTTCGATGATTGTCAAGGCGGCGATCGCCGCCGCCGCCATCACCGGAGGCAGGGCGGTCGAATAAATCAGAGTGCGCGCCCGCGTTTTCATCAAATCGATGACAGGCCGCGACGCGCACAAATATCCGCCATAGCCGCCAATCGCCTTGGACAAGGTCCCCATTTGCAGGGGCACATGAGTGCCGGGACCAGCGGCGAAAGCCGAACCACGGCCACCGCCGATGACCCCCAAGCCATGCGCGTCATCGGTCATGAGCCACGCATTAAATGAGGTGCAGAGCTGGCTAAGATCGTGCAAGGGTGCAAGATCGCCGTCCATGGAAAAAACCCCGTCGGTGACGAGCAAGGCATGCCGGAATTGGGCGCGGTTAAGAGCGAGCAAGGACCGTGCATGGGTAACGTCATTGTGGCGGAAGACCAGCGTTTGCGCGAGCGACAATTTTGTTCCAGCCCATAGGCACGCGTGCGCGAGTTCGTCGATCAAAATTAGATCCTGCGCGCCCGCGAGCACCGGGATGATGCCGCTATTGGCAAGATAGCCGGAACCGAACACGCAGGCGGCTTCGGTCCCCTTGAGCCCAGCGAGCCGCGCCTCCAGCTCGCAAAATAAGGGGTGATTGCCAGTGACGAGGCGCGACGCGCCGGCGCCCACGCCATATTGGCCGATCGCGGCCATGGCGGCCGCCTTGAGGGCCGGGTGATGGGAGAGATTGAGATAATCATTGCAGGAGAAGGAAAGCAGGCGGCGGCCTTCGTGCGTGACCCACGGGCTACCCTCGCGCCGGCACTCGGCGAGCGTGCGCCGCAGACAGGCACGATCGAGCTCCTCCAATTTGCCGAAAGCAAAATCGTCCAAGGACCGTATGGGCATTTGGCTCCCGGTGGCGCCGATGGCTCTTGAGCGATTCCGTTTCGATCCCGTAATTTCACGGGAAAGGTTAAGCGCTCCAGGGGCTTATAAGCAGACGAAGATGGCCGCAAGGCCTATTCCGGCCCTGAGCGCCTTCCCTTAGGACCCACCCCCTTGGAGACCGGCAATCGTAGCCGTCTTGGCACCGGCACGGGCGGCCTCAAGAACTGTCCGCGCCGGGATCTTGGATGCAATAGGGGCTTGCCGGCGCGGACCTCGCCTCAGGGTCAGGCGGCGCGAAGCTGCCTTGTGGTATCAATGCGGTAGGTGAGCGCCTCGGCGAGATGCGTGCGTCCCACCTCGGTGGCACCGTCGAGATCGGCGATCGTGCGGGCAAGCTTCAAAATCCGGTGAAATCCCCGCGCGGAAAGATGCAAACGGTCCGAGGCTTCCCTGATCAAGGCGAGGCCGCCGGCATCCGGTTGCGCGACCGTCTCGATGACATTGGCGGGCGCGGCGGCGTTCGACAAAATACCTGGAAGGCCAAGACCCGCATAGCGAACAACCTGAATGTCCCGCGCGGCGGCAACGCGTTCGGCGACCTCCCTCGACCCCTCGGCGGGAGGCGGCAGCATCAGATCGGCGGCGGCGACCGCGGGCACGTCGACATGGAGGTCGATGCGGTCGAGCAAGGGACCCGAAAGCCGCGCCTGATATTGTGCGATGCAGCGGGCAACGGGTTGCCGGTGACAGGAAAAGCCAGGCTCGCTCGCATGGCCGCAGCGGCAAGGATTCATCGCCGCGACAAGCTGAAACCTTGCCGGATAGACGATCCTGTGGTTGGCCCGTGCAATCGCGACTTCGCCGGTCTCCAGCGGCTGCCGGAGACTGTCCAAAACCTGCGGCTGGAACTCCGGCAATTCGTCGAGGAATAAAACCCCATGATGGGCGAGCGAGATTTCGCCCGGCCGCGCCCTTGTGCCGCCGCCGACCAGCGCCGCCATCGAGGCCGAATGATGCGGCGCCCGGAAAGGCCTTCGATCGGTGAGGGCGCCGCCGGCGAGATCGCCCGCGATGGAATGGACCAGCGAGACTTCGAGGAGTTCGCGCGGGCGAAGCGGCGGCAAGATCGAGGGGAGCCTTGCCGCGAGCATCGATTTTCCGGCGCCAGGCGGTCCGTTCAGCAAGAGATTGTGGCCGCCGGCGGCGGCAATTTCGAGCGCCCGCTTGGCGCTTTCCTGGCCTTTGATGTCGCGCAGATCGAGTTGCGCTCCGGGCTCCCCGCGCACCGCCGGCCGCGGCCTAGCCATGACTTGCGTTCCCTTGAAATGATTGGCGAGCTGGATCAGCGAAACCGGTGCCAGCACATCGAGGTCCTGGCTCGCCCAAGCTGCCTCGGCCCCGCTCGCCTGCGGGCAAATCAAGCCGTGGCCAAGCGCATTCGCGGCGATCGCGGCCGGCAGCACGCCGGCGACCGAGGTGAGCGTCCCATCGAGCGCCAGCTCGCCGAGCACGGTGTAATTGTTGAGAGCGTCCGGTGGAATGGCGCCGATCGCGGCCATGATACCGAGCGCGATCGGCAAATCGTAGTGGCTGCCTTCCTTCGGCAGATCGGCGGGCGCGAGATTGACGGTCACGCGCTTGGCGGGCATGGCGAGACCGGAGGCATTCAGCGCGGCGCGCACGCGTTCGCGCGATTCGGCAACCGCCTTGTCGCCGAGGCCGACCACCGTGAAGACCACGTTGCCATTGGCGATTTGCACCTGCACATCCACCGGGCGCGCCTCGATGCCTTCGAACGCAACCGTCGCGACCCTGACGACCATGGCAAGCCCCCGTCTTCCAGCTTGGGGTCAGCTTAACGGAGATTGCTTCTCGGCGCAAGAACAATAAGTGAACATTTAAGGGGCGGCGATGCGGTGTCTCCCGAATCTTCTCCGGTGCCATCGCATTTTTGGAGAAAGCCCGATGTCACACCCTGAATAGGGGACGCGAGATGCCGCCGAATACCGCAGAATATCGGTGCCTTAACGGCGCCTAACGATTTCCACGGCCGTCCGAGTGGCGGCCTTTTGTTCCTCCTTTTGCCCAAAAGACATTTTTGAAGCGCATTGTTAATGAAATATTCAGGCAGAAAATGTAACCTAACAGATCGTCATATTGCTGCTATATTGTAATATTGGTAGTTAAATTCCCTTAGATCAACGACTAAGGGAGGAGAAAATGCAAGAAGCATGGGGAGTGCTATCGTTCTGGGTCCGGTTGTGGGCTCTGTCTGGCTTTTTGTTCTGGAGGATTGTTGGCGTAATTGTGAGAATTACTGTTTTGAAACATGTAGAACATTGAAATTTATATGATGTTGAAGAGGACGCAAAATAGCAATTGATGACTTGGGATTCTTACCGCAATGCACCGATGGGGGCCTAAACTGTGGCGGCCATCCTCGACATACCGCTGATGGCCAAACTTACAGCTTTTCCGCGCCATCGGACCCCACCCAAGCCGCGCTTGGGAAGAAGCCATGAACGATCTTCACCAGCCAATCGTACCAAAGTGTTTCACGTGAAACAGTTTTGTCCGATTGAGCCCTAGAATCGGACAAAAATCACGCGGCGGCTGCCTATGCGTCATCCAAGCCCGAACCACAGAGTCGCAATTCCCAGAAACGACCCGTAGCCGACCACATCCGTGACCGTCGTCACGAAAGCGCCGGAGGACACGGCGGGATCGATATGGAAGCGGTTGAGCAATTGCGGAATTAGGATGCCGCCAAGCGCGCCGGCGATGAGGTTCGTCAGCATCGCGAGCGCGATCACGGCGCCCAAACCAGCAAGCCCGAACCAGAGGCTCGCGACGGCGCCGGTGATCACGCCAAAAGCGGCGCCGTTCAACGCCCCGACAAACACTTCGCGCAAAATGACGCGGGCGGCGTTGGCGCGGGAAAGTTCGCGCGTGGCGAGCGCGCGGACGGCGACCGTCATGGTCTGCGTCGCCGCATTGCCGCCCTGGCTCGCGACGATGGGCGCCAGCACGGCAAGCGCCACCATCTTTTGAAGCGAGCCTTCGAAGAAGCCAAGTACGGAAGACGCAATGAACGCCGTGATCAGATTGACGAAGAGCCAAAGGAATCGGCGCTTCGTCGTCCACCATACCGGGTCCGATAATTCTTCTTGTTCGGAGACGCCGCCGAGCGCCTTCACCTCGGCATCGGCCTCTTCCTGAATGACGTCGACGATATCGTCGATGGTGATCACCCCGACAAGGCGCTCGGCCTCGTCGACCACCGGAACCGACACGAGATTATAGCGCTGGAAGAGACGCGCCACCTCATCGCGTTGATCCGTCACCGTGACGCGGCGGCGCTCCACATTCATGATGTCTTCGAGCTTCGCTGGACTTTTCGCGCGCAAGAGCGTGTCGAGAAAGATATTGCCAAGGAGCCGGTGCGCCGGATCGACAATGAAGATCTCGAAGAAGGACTCTGGCAATTGCTCCTCACCGGTGGCGCGCATGACGTCGATCGCCTGGCCCGCCGTCCAGAACGGCGGCGCGGTCACGAACGTCGTCTGCATCAGGCGGCCGGCGGAATACTCCGGGTAATCGAGCGAGCGTTGCAGCTGGACCCGGTCGGCCGCCGGCAGCGCCTCCAGAATCTCGGCCTGATCTTCCGGTTCGAGATCTTCCAGAATGCTGACGGCATCGTCGCTTTCGAGTTCGCGGACGCCTTCGGCCACGGTCTCGTTCGGCAGCTCCGCTAGAATTTCTTCGCGGATATGATCGTCCATCTCGGTCAGCGCGGCGAAATCGAACTCCGCACCCATCATCTCGACGAGTTTCGGCCGCAGCTCCGGTTCGAGCGAGACGAGGAGCAAGCCAAGATCGGCTTCGTGCAGGCGTCCGGCGAAGGTGTGCACCAAGGCCTTATCGCCCGCCTCGATGGCGGCGGTTACGTCGCTCAGGAAATCTGGCTCAATCGCGCCATTTTCGTCGTATATTGGAACGGCATCGCTGGCGATGCGCTCCAATTCCTTTGAGGCAGCGCCAGGGCGCTCTTCGATATTGGTCATCCGCGCGATTTTGCCTTATGTTTTGGCGTCAAGGGTTCATAGAACGGTTTCGCGTCCGGGCAAATCGCGAAACGAGGGAGAGTTGGTTTGCCGGCACGTTTCGCGATCCTGCACCATATTGACGTGGTTTCGTCGCAAAAATGGATTACGGTTTGCACAAAGCGAGGCTGATCAGCATGGCTTGGCAATCAAGTATCGTCGCCACCAGCGTCTTTCTCCTTTCCCCCTCAGCGGCGCAGACCAAGCCCTGCCCAGCGGAGACGCTCGGCCCTGCCCGCACCATCGAGGCCGGCACGCAAGGGGGGCTGCAAGTCGGGTTCAAAACCTATCCGCGCAGCCTAGCGCTCGATGATCATGAAATCGTGCTCACGTTCGACGATGGGCCGTCCGCGCAAACCACGCCCAGGATTCTTGACGCTCTAGCGGCGGAATGCGTGATGGCGACCTTTTTTCTCGTCGGCCGCAATGCCGAGGCCTTGCCTGCCTTGGTCAAGCGCGAAGTCGCGGAAGGGCATACCGTTGCCCATCATACCTATTCGCATCCAGCCAAGACCTTGCGCCAGATAAGCGTAAAAGCGGCGCAAGAAGAAATCATCAAGGGGTTCGAAGCGGACGACAAGGCAGCCTATGGCACATTTAGCGGCACCCCGAAGGTGCCGTTTTTCCGGTTTCCGGGTTTTGCCGACACGCCGGAGCTCGTTGCCTGGCTGGCGGCCCGGAATATCGGGGTTTTTGGCGCCGATTTCTGGGGTTCGGACTGGCTCGATATGACGCCCGAAAAGGAACTTAGCCTCATCCTCGCGCGGATCGAGCAAGAGAAACGCGGGATTTTGCTGCTGCACGACACCAAGCAGCAGACCGCCGCCATGTTACCCGCCCTTCTGCGCGAGCTGAAACAACGCGGCTATAAAATCGTGTCGCTTACGCCTGGTGTAAACCCGCCGCCGACGCGCCCCGCGCCCGAAGGATGGACCTCGGAGACGGACAAGATCATCGCCAATGTGTTTGCCAAGGCGCGCCGCGCGGCCCCGCCTCGCGGCGCGGCCGGGGATGGGGTGCCGCTTGAAGCGCCTGGGCATTCGCCGGGCGCCAAATGAAGCGGAAATAAACTCCGTGTACAATACCCGCGCGCGTTCAAAACCGCTGCTTTCGGTCAAATATGACCGGGGAGCAGTGGCGATCGACATGCCGAATTTCGGTTCCGGCGACATCCGCTGCCCCGGTCCCTCATCCGCTCAATAGGGGATGAGTTTACCAGATGACCGGAACTGGCGGGTCCCATGCCACTTCCAGGACCGACGGCGGCACCAGGACGGCGGCACTCAGGGTGGCGATTGTCAGCAGGGCAATGAAAAATATTTTCATGGTGGTCTCCCACAAAAAAGCCGGAAGCGCATCCGGCCGGAGACCCATAGCCGACCTCTCTCGATAGCGCTGTGCCAAAACGCACCTGGAAAACCGGCGTGGACTTCGATATAGATCTCATTCAACATAGCCTGAAGGATTTCCGTGCCATCGCCACACGCGACGCTAGATCGGCGTGCAACTACCTGGCCTCTGTCTCCCTGGCCGCAGCGCTGGTAATCGTGGACCCCATGAGTCTCAACCGCAGTATATTCTTAGCTTTGGCAACGATCATTCGATCGTGATCTTCGGCGCGGCGCGGGCATGGCCTTTTTCGAGGCTGGCTTTGACCTGGCCAGCAATGGCCAGGTAGATCTTGGCGTATTGACTCTCAAGATCGCCTGCTACGACCGGATGCCCGGAATCGGATTGTTCGCGAATAGCAATATCGAGCGGCACTTCGCCGAGGAAAGGCACGCCGAATTTGGCGGCCTCCTCGCGGGCGCCTCCATGCGAGAAAATCTCCGTGCGGCCGCCGCAGTGCGGGCAAAGAAAATAGCTCATGTTTTCGACAATACCCAGAACCGGCACCTCGACCTTCTTGAACATGGCGATGCCGCGCCGAGCGTCGATCAAAGCAAGGTCCTGCGGGGTTGACACAATGACGGCCCCGGCGAGCGGCACGTTTTGCGCCATGCTCAGTTGCACGTCACCGGTGCCAGGCGGCATATCGACGACCAAGCAATCAAGCTCGCCCCATGAAACATCGCGCATCAATTGCTGAATCGCCGAAACCACCATGGCCCCGCGCCAGATGATCGCCTCTTCCTCATCGACGAGGAAGCCGATCGACATCGCCTTGAGACCGAAAGCGGTCAGCGGCTTCAGCGAGCGGCCGTCGGATTCGGGTTTTCCCTTGAGGCCAAGCAGGCGCGGAACCGATGGCCCATAAATATCAGCATCGAGGATGCCGATGCGCCAGCCGAGCGCTGCAAGACCAAGCGCAAGATTGACGCTTGTTGTCGACTTTCCGACACCCCCCTTGCCGGAAGAGACGGCGATAATGTTGGAAATCCCCGGAATGGCGATGCTGCGCGGCGGCGCGGCTTTTGGCGGCGGCGGCTGTTTTTCAGACGTCAGGCTGACCAGCGCATTGGCGACGCCGGCCAATTTCTTCACCGCGGCCTCGGCGGCGGCGCGCATCGGCTCAAGGGCCGCCGATTGGCGGGGATCGATCGCAATCGACAGATAGACCTTCCCATCCTTGACCAAAAGACCGGAAAGCGCGCCCGAGTCCGGGAGCGGAGTCTTGCCATCGGGACCCGGAACCGCTCGAAGCGCCGTGAGAACATCTTGATCGCTGACCATTCCGAGGCACGCTCCATGCTGCATCACGAGCGGTTACTTGGGCCTTCCCAGGGTTCCGTTCAATCGCGTGATCCTGAGAGAATATATCGCCAAAGCAAACCACGCGCCAATCATTCCGGATCCATTCCTGTTCAGGACGAGGGAAACCGCGAGCAAAATTTCAACTTCTAGATTTGGAATCCACAGGCGCGACATGCCAATACGCATGACACGGAACCGGATGTTCGACAAACACCTGCTTTCTTTCCGCGTCGCGGGATCATATATACCCGCGCCGCCGGCCCGCGTGCAGCCCAACGAAGACCAATCCGTCGCCCGCTTTTATCAACCAAACTTCCCCATGAAAGACCACAAGGAGAGAATTATTGTTCTTTAGCGTTCACAAAGGCCGCGAGCGAACCGCCTGGCTGCTGGCACTCTATTTCGCGGCTTGCCTGGTTCCGAACCTCGTTTGGCCTCTTCGCGGCGTTGCCGCGGATGGCTCAAGGACCGTTTGGCGAACGGTCAGGATTGCCAGCGAAGGCGCGCGGCCTCCCTACAACTATCTGGACCACAACAAACTCGCTGGTTTCGAAATCGACCTTGCCCGCGCTTTATGCGTCCGCATGAAGGTTTCCTGCAGCTTCATCGCGCAGGATTGGGACGGGCTTATCCCTGGCCTTCTCGCGCATCGTTACGATGCGATCATGGCGGCGCTGGAAATCACCGACGAAGCCCGCAAAAAAATCGACTTCACCAAGCCTTACGTCCGCATGCCTTCCGCTTTCATGACCCAAAAGGAGCGTGCCACGCTGGATACGAGTCCAGCGGGCCTCGCCGGCAAGACCATTGGCGTCGAGTCGGGCGGAACCCATCAGGCCTATGTCGAGGATATTTACAAACAATCCGACATCCGTCCCTATGCAACGCTCGAGGAAGCCATTCTCGATCTCGCCGAAGAACGGCTCGATACGGTCATCGGCGACAAGGACGCTCTCACCGATTTCATGAAAACGCGCAAGGAAGCACAATGCTGCGTCCTCGTCGCGGATGTGCCCTATGATCCAGCCTATTTCGGCGACGGTATCGGCATCGGCATCCGGATCGATGACACGGCACTCAAAGCCATGTTCGAGAAAGCCCTGGACTCTTGCATGGCAGATGGCACATTTGCCAGGATTAGAGCCAAATATTTCGACTATACTATCAATTAGCCGCGATACGCCTTGAGCGGTCTCGCGCGGAAAGGCGCTCATGGCAAGCGTAGTGTTCGCAAGAATAGCGTTCCTCGGCCTCGGCGTCATGGGCTACCCCATGGCCGGGCACCTCAAGAAGAAGGGCCATGACGTCACGGTTTACAACCGCACGGCGGCGCGGGCGGAGAAATGGGTGGGAGAGTTTGGCGGCAAGCGGGCCTCAACCCCGGCGGAAGCCGCCCGGGGCCAAGACTTTGTCTTTACCTGCGTTGGCAACGACGATGATCTGCGCGCCGTGGCGGCCGGCCCGCAAGGCGCGTTCGGCAGTCTTGAAAAGGGAGCCGTCTTCGTCGATCACACAACAGCCTCCGCCGAAGTCGCGCGCGAGCTTCACAAAATGGCAAAAGCGCAAGGGTCCGGCTTCGTCGACGCGCCCGTGTCCGGCGGCCAGTCCGGCGCCGAGACCGGGGCACTCAGCATCATGTGCGGGGCCGATCCTGAGGATTACGCCAAGGCTGAACCTGTCATCTCTTCCTACGCCAAGGCCTGCCGCCTGATGGGGCCTCCGGGGTCGGGCCAGCTCACCAAAATGGTCAATCAGATCTGCATTGCCGGGCTGGTTCAAGGGCTTGCCGAAGGCCTCCATTTCGCCAAGCGCGCCGGGCTTGAACCCGAGCTCGTCGTGGAGATCATCAGCAAGGGCGCGGCGCAATCCTGGCAAATGGAAAACCGCCACAAAACCATGAGCGCCGGCAAATTCGATTTCGGTTTCGCAGTGAACTGGATGCGCAAAGATCTCGCGCTTTGCTTGGAAGAGGCGCGCCGCAATGGCGCAACCCTCCCCGTCGCCGCCCTGGTC
>Ga0181535_10006512_pt1 | contig 12007 bp, 8 predicted proteins | sample PEATcosm2014_Bin_44_FD_119774 | JGI IMG/M metagenome (GOLD analysis project Ga0181535, IMG submission 119774) | Peatland microbial communities from MTU Mesocosm Facility, Houghton, MI, USA - PEATcosm2014_Bin17_30_metaG | ecosystem: Environmental > Terrestrial > Soil > Wetlands > Peat | place...
AACCCGTGCGCGTGGGCATGATCGGGGTGGGCGGTCGCGGCACCAGTCTTTTGCAGACCCTGCTGACCATAGGTGTGCAAATCCCCGCCATCTGCGACATCACCCAGGACCATTTGGAACATGCGCAGTCGCTGGTGGAGAAATCCGGGCAGAAGCGGCCGGAGGGTTACGGGCGCGACACCGAGGATTACCAGCGGATGATGACCCGCGACGACCTGGACGCGGTGCTGATCGCCACCTACTGGGAATATCACGCCCCCATTGCCGTGTGCGCGATGAAGTCCGGCAAATACGCCGCGGTGGAAGTGCCGGTGGCGTTGACGGTCGAAGAGTGCTGGGACGTGGTGAACACCTATGAAGAAACTCAAGTGCCCTGCATGATGCTGGAGAACTGGAGCTTCCGCCGCGACAACCTGGCAGTGCTCAATATGATCCGGGCCGGCCTGCTGGGGGAGATTGTCCATTGCCATTGCGCCCACTCGCACAACTGCATCGACCACTGGTTCTTCGACCCGGAAGGCAACATGCGTTGGGGCGGGGAGTTTCTGGTCCAGCATAACGCCAGCCAGTACACCACCCACGCGTTGGGACCGGTGTTCGGCTGGATGGACATCGGGTGCGGGGATTATTTCGACAAGGTAGTGTCCTTCGCCAACCGCTCGCTCGGGATCAACCACTACTTTGCGGCGAAGTTCGGCGCGAGCCACCCGAACGCCAAGCGGAAGTATGCGCAGGGCGATATCGTCACGACTCTGGTGAAAACCAAGAAGGGCAACACCATCGTCATCAACTACGATATGCAGTTGCCGCGCCCCTACGACAATCGCTGGGAGATTCAAGGAACAGAGGGCCTCTACAACGAGCAGCGCAACGCGGTCTACCTGAGCGGCCGCAGCCCCAAGTACGAGGAATGGGAATCTTTCGATCCCTACCAGGACAAATACGATCACGACTGGTGGAAGTCCGCCCAGCTTCAGTCGAACACACACAGCTCTGCCCGAAATGTTGTGGGCGACCAGCTCTTGCTGGGGCACGGAGGCACCGACTACCTCGAACTGCACCAGTTTCTTAAGGCCGTCCGCACCAAGACCCAAACGCCGCTGGACGTCTATGACTCCGTCGTGCTGAGCGTTATCAATCCACTGTCGGAGAAGTCCATCAGCGAGGGCGTGACGGTGGACTGCCCGGACTTCACTCGCGGCAAGTGGGAGACTCGGAAACCGGTATTCGCGATGTGAGCTTATAAGAGGTGGGGCTTGTTTTCTGCCCTACGCATTTTTTTCACCAAGAGCTGAAACTCCAGTTTGGTGGGCAGGGAGATCGCGGCGGTATCGCATCCCTCAACACAGATCTCGCAGCCGGGGAGGCAGCGGAAGGGATGGGCAACGAAAGGCTCTCCGGTTTTCGGGTTCCACTCAAAGACGTCCTGCGGACAGAAATTGAGGCACTGAAGATCCGCGCGGCAGAAATCGGAGTCAATAGTAGGAAACCAGGGAAACTTCTCACCAAGATGGTTCATCAGGGGCATGCCTCTATCCTTCAAGCATCACAAGAATAACCGGACCGGTTATTCCCCAAAGGCCCTCAATGGCGGGGCTTGTTGGGGTCAGCGAGGTCATTAAGCCGCTCGCGGATTCGGTCCAGGATACCATCATTGGTCGCGTTGCGGATATCCAAGGGCACAAAATGTTCGGCATTGAACTCGGTATTGCGCAGCGCCTTCTTGAAGAGCTTCATCTGCGTTTCTTCCTGGCAGGCGCACACCATCACGTAAGTGTCAGGATCGTCCTCGGCGGCGCGGAGCACATCTTCGAGGATTTCATTGCCGCCCTCGGCGCAGAGTTGGGGGTGGACAGCAGCGTAAGAAACGTCGAGTTCGGATTCAACTTCGAACGCCAATGAGTTCATATCGGCGTAACGGAAGGGATCGAGGCCTTTGCAGTTGCAAATCAATGTTTTGACCTTCATCAGATTCCTCCTCAGGTCACTGCCCCTCTGGTTCACTTAGAGACTCGAACTCTCTCACGAGTTGCTCCACTAATCTCCCCGGCCAACTATTCGAGCATATGAGTGGCCATTCCTACGCATTTCGTGGAAACCTCACCCCTTCGCGCGAAACCAATGAAAATGGGTCTGCAAGTCGTTGTTCACACTCCCCCAGAGTTCGGTACCCGTCACAAAAGTGACTTTTGCCGCAGCCGTTATGTGTCACCCGGCGAGCACACTTTGACTGATCAATGGAGTAATTGCTTGGTGGGGTGACAATCGGTAGAATACGACCCGTACCCCAAGTTTGGGAGCTTGGGTCACGATTTGGTATACCGAAGGGAAAGGACCCTTGGTTGCTCAGTTCCCTAATTCTGGCCGACCGTGCGGGGAGCGACAGCCTGACGCATTGGCCAGTCGTATATGGATAACAACACGTCCTCTCAACCAGCGAACGACCCGGATTCTTCAGCCGAGGAGAGGAGAAGCACCCGGATCGATTTCGTCACCACCGTGCTGCTCTCCGGCAAGGATGCCGGGGGAGCCCCTTTTCGCGAGTTTACCCAGACTTCCGTTGTGAACTTGCACGGGTGCAGGCTGCGAACTTCATACCGGATCACCGTCGGCATGCTGGTCTCCATCGAGTGTCCCAAGGCGGGGATGGCAGGGAAAGGTGTTTGCGTTAGGGTCTGGGATGCCAAATCGGGAGCTACCGCATACGAAATTGCCGTGCAGCTCGTCAGGCCGCAGAACCTTTGGGGAGTGCCCAACCCGCCGGCGGACTGGGAATCCGCCGTCAAGACCATGGTGCAGGGTCGGACGCCCCAGGCAGAACCTCCGGCACCGGCCCCCGTGCCGGCCGTTTCCCCGGCGCCCGCTCCCACACCGCCGCCTGTGCCCCTTGCGCCTCCTCCGCCCCGCGCAATTCCTCCCGTCGTCGCGCCCGCGGCGGCCCCCGTAGCGACGCCGTCGAGGCCCGCGCCAGTCGCCAGCGCTCCTCTCGACCCCCGGCTCGCCGACCTCGAGCGGCGCGCCACCCAATTAATGGAGGCGGTTCTGGATATCCTGCGAGGGCAAGCGGAGGAGCTGACGCGCATTAGCCTGGAGGAATTCCGCCAGCAAATGGACGCCATGGTCGTGGATTCCGAAACTCGTCTGCGGCAGGGCCTCCAGCAAGCGTACGAGAAATCGGTGGCCTCCTTGATTAGCCTGCGGTCCGACCTGATGGAGCAGATGGCGGCGCGCGGGGCGCATATGATTCGCTCCACCGAAGAGGCCATGCGCGCCCGGCTGCGCAGCCAGTTGCCTGCGGAGGGTGCGACTCCGAAACCTCCGGAGCCGGCCGCGGGGAAGTAGACAGGCGCTCCGCCCGCTGCCTTTCCTTTCCATACTGGCATCGCCCGTATCCCTTCCCACCGAGATGCCCGCGCAACCAATTCGTACCAGTACGATTGGAGGGGGTACGATTGCATCTTGTCGGCCAAGTCGCACGTTAGGTTTGATATAATGAAATTGTTGTGGGGGGTGGGCCGTCCTTCGATTGGCTCGCAAGACGCAAGTTGCTCCAGGGGTCGGGCTCTGAATAGGTTGGACGGGCAATCGCTGGTCTGCCTCTCTCTAGCAACATCACCGCGCTGGGACTGCCTCGTGGCTTTTGGCCCGCGGTTTGCCTCGCACGCGCGGCAGGAAGTAGATCCCAGTTTACTTCTCATCCTTCAAGGGAATTCAAGGGGAATCCGATGGCAACCACTCACGTTGAGCCGAAAGAAGATGCGGCGCCCGCAGGACAAGCCCAGGTCATCAACGACCTCAGCATCCAGGTGGCGACCGTAAACGGCTCGGGCAGTCAAACTGCCAATCTTGTTTTGCTCCGCGCAATTTTTCAGATGGGAATTCCGGTTTCGGGAAAGAATCTGTTTCCCTCCAACATCGCCGGCCTCCCCACGTGGTTTACCATCCGGGCGTCGAAGCACGGCTACATTGCTCGCCGCCGGGACAGCGAATACATGGTGGCGATGAACCCGGAGACGGCGGAAGAAGACGTCCTGGGCCTCAAGCCGGGAGCGGCGTGCGTCTATGACGAACGCCTGAACCTGAAGCGTCTTCGCGACGATGTGATCTTCTACCCGGTGCCGTTCGATCAGTTGGTGGCGCCGGTGTGCCCCGACGCGCGCTTGCGCAAGCTGGTCCGCAACATGCTTTACGACGGCGTGCTGGCGAAGTTGCTGGGCATCGAAATGGAGGAAATCCACAAGGCGCTGCAGAAGCAATTTCGCAAGAAGGCCAAAGCGGCGGAATTGAACTGGAACGCCGCGCGCGCCGGCTATGAATTCGCCGAGAAGAACCTGGTGAAATCGGACCCCCACACGTTGCAGCGCATGAACGAGACGGCGGGCAAGATTCTGATTGAAGGCAACGCCGCCACGGCGCTGGGCGCAATGTTCGCCGGCGTCACGGTGGTAACGTGGTACCCGATTACTCCCTCCTCCTCCGTTTGCGAGACGCTCACCGAATACATGAAGCGCTATCGCATCGATAAGGAAACCGGCAAGGCCACCTTTGCCATCGTGCAGGCGGAGGATGAACTCGCTGCGCTCGGCATGGCTCTGGGCGCGGGCTGGGCCGGAGCGCGTTCGATGACCGCTACGGCCGGGCCGGGCATTTCGCTGATGGCGGAGTTTGCCGGCTTCGGATACTACGTGGAAATCCCCGCGGTGATTTTCGACATCCAGCGCGTCGGCCCCTCCACGGGCCTGCCCACGCGGACGGCGCAGGGCGACATCATCTCCACCGCCCTGCTCTCGCACGGCGACACCGCGCATCCCATGCTGCTGCCGTGTTCGATGAGCGAATGTTTCTCCATGGCCATCGAGGCGTTTGATCTTGCCGAGGACCTCCAGACGCCCGTTTTCGTCATGAGCGACCTCGATCTGGGCATGAATACCTGGATGTCCGAGCCCTTCGACTACCCCACCAAGCCTATTTCCCGGGGCAAGGTGCTGAGCGCTGAAGATGTTCGCCGCAGGGGCGGTTTCGAGCGCTATAAGGACGTGGATGGCGACGGCGTCGGCTACCGGACTCTGCCCGGGACGCCGGATCGCCTGGCTGGCTGGTTTGCGCGCGGCAGCGGCCACAACGAAAAAGCCATCTATAGCGAAAGGCCCGACGTTTACGTGAACAACGTGGACCGGCTGGCGCACAAATTTGAAACCGCTCGCCTGAAAGTCCCCGGCCCCGTGATCGTGGATGCGGCGAAGCCTGAGGTCGGAATTATTGCTTACGGCACCAGTCACTGGGCCATCGAAGAAAGCCTCGACCAGTTGCGGCGCGAGCACGATCTCGACGCGGGCTACTGCCGTTTGCGGGCTTTCCCTTTCACTCCGGAAGTGCATGATTTTATCAACCGCTACCAGCGCGTTTACGTCGTGGATCAGAATCGCGACGGACAGATGCTGGGCTTGCTGCGGCTGGAATCGCCCGCCGAGGAGATCGCGAAACTCCGCAGCGTGCGCCACTATGACGGCTTGCCGATCGACGCGCGCTCTGTAACCGACGAAATTGCTTCCCAGGAGGCTGCAAACTAACATGGCAACCACGACCGTACCGTCTTCACCCTCCTCCAAGACCAACCGCATCGGCTTGGAGATGGCTCAATACAAGGGCAACAAAAGCACTCTGTGCGCAGGCTGCGGCCACAACGCGATTTCCGAGCGCATCATCGAAGCTTGCTATGAAATGGGCGTTGAACCCCACCGCGTGGCGAAACTTTCCGGCATCGGCTGCTCGTCCAAAAGCCCTGCCTACTTCTTGAATAGCGCTTATGGCGTGAACGCGGTCCATGGGCGCATGCCGAGCATTGCCACGGGCGCTTTGCTGGCCAACCGCCACCTCGTCGCCATGGGAGTGAGTGGCGATGGCGACACCGCCTCGATTGGCGTCGGCCAGTTCGTCCATCTGATGCGTCGCAACCTTCCCCTCATTTACATTATCGAGGACAACGGTTGCTACGGCCTGACGAAGGGCCAGTTTTCCGCCACCGCCGACCTCGGTTCGAAGCTCAAGACCGGCGTCATTAATGACCTGCCGCCCATTGACACCTGCGCGCTGGCCATTCAACTCGGCGCTACGTACGTCGCCCGGTCCTTCTCCGGCGACAAGCGGCAATTGCTCGCGCTCATCAAGGGCGCCATTGCTCACAATGGAACGTCGATGCTCGACGTCATTTCGCCCTGCGTGACCTTCAACGACCACGAAGGCTCGACCAAGTCGTACAGCTACGTGAAGGACCACGACGAGCCCGTCGCCGACGTGAGCTTCATTCCCTTCTTCGAGGACATTTCCGTGGACTACGATCCGGGAACCACCACGAGCATCACGCTGCACGACGGGTCCCACGTGCTGCTGCGCAAGATCACCGCGGACTACGACCCCACGAACAAGGGCGCGGCCTTGCAGATGCTCACCGAATCGCACGACAAAGGCGAAATCGTGACGGGCCTTTTCTATGTGGACCTGAAACGGCCGACTTTTATCGACCAGTTGAATGTGCTGGACGAAGCGCTCGCGACGCTGCCGGAATCCAAAGTGCGCCCGCCCAAGGAAGTGCTCGACCAGGTGATGCAGTCGCTGATGTGAGTAGCACAGGCACTCCTGCCTGTGCTCCATGGAAAGGTCTGCATCAAACTTCTGCGCACGCACTCCTGCCTGTGCTCCAGCCCAAGGTTTGCGTCAAATCCCGGCACAGGCAGGAGTGCCTGTGATACCTATAACCACCGGCTTACTCGTGCCTCAATGCCACCATGGGATCGACCTTGGTCGCGCGGCGGGCCGGAAGGTACGACGCCAATAAAGCCATGCTGATGGCCGCGAGGATTGCGGCCAAGTAACTCAGCGGGTCCAAAAGCGTGACGCCGTAAATGACTTCGGACATCAGGCGCGACGCCGCCAGAGCCCCGATCAACCCAATGACCGCGCCTATTCCACCGAAGCGCAGACCCTGTTGCAGCACAAGGTTCAGAACATCGTTGCGCCGGGCCCCAAGCGCCATTCGAATCCCAATCTCATGTGAGCGGCGGCTCGCGTGGTAAGCCACCGTCGCATACAGCCCCACCGCGGCCAGGAAGATTCCCAGAATGCCGAGGCCCGCAAGCAGCTCTGTCCTTGAGCGCTCCTCCGACAAGACCTCCCGCATGTAGTCTTTGAAGGTCACCGCATCAACGATGGGCAGATTTTTATCGACCGCCGCCGTCTCTTTCAGAATCGCGGGGAGGAAGGACCGCGGATCGCCGGTCGTTTCCACAAACAGCACGCACTCGAAAGAGAACACCTGCGTAAAAGGAAGGTAGAGGTAGGGTTGGATGGTTTCATGAAGCCTGACGTATCGGCCCGCCTCGGCAACTCCGACAATCTGAAAGGCCTTTTTGCCGATCTGGAGTGATCTTCCCAGGGGGTTCTGTCCCGGCCAGAATCGTTCTGCCATGACGTCGTTGATGATGACGACCAGGGCTGTGGAGGGCAAATCGAATGGGTTGAATTCCCGCCCCTTTTCAATCCGCGCGCCCACTGTCGCGAAGAACTTCGGGGCAACAATGTTGTAACGAATCTCGAAATGACCGGTTCCGGGAGGCGGCTGCACTCCGGGAATGACCACCGGCAGAGTTTCTCCCTCTTCCGAGTTCATCAAGGGAGGGCGCCGGGCATAGCTGGTGCGAACGACCCCCGGCACGGATTCCACTCGTGCAGCCAAGGCAGGATAAAGAGCGGCGGCTTGGGCTTGCTTGTAGCCATACAGCGTGGGCGGGGCTACGGAAAGCATCACCGCATTTCCCTTCGGGTCAAATCCGGGATTGATGCCTTGGCTGTACAGCAAGCTGCGCAAAAGCAGTGCCGAACCGGTCATGAGGACCACGGAGAGCGCAATTTCGCCGCACACGAACAAGCTCTGAAGTGGCAGCCGCCCCGTCGCGTGTTCCCCTTTTTCGCCTTTGAGGGTAGCAATCAAGTCGCCCTTCACGGCACGAAGCGCCGGCGCGAGCCCGAAGATTAGCGCCGAGAGCAGCGAAATAGCCGAGGTGAACAGCAGCACCCGGCCGTCGAGCTTGAGGTTCATGTCCGAAAACCCCGGTACGAGCGCGGGCCCCAGCCTTAGCAGCAACGCTGCCAGCACGACCCCCAGGGCGCCTCCCGCCACGGAAAGGAGAAGCGCTTCGGTGAAAAGCTGGCCGACCAGCCGGCGTCGTCCCGCTCCTAACGCCCGGCGCATGGCAATTTCGCGAAGTCTCCGCTCGGTTTGCGCCAAGAGCAGGTTGGCGACATTCGCGCAGCAGATGAGTAGAACCAAGCCCACCATCGCCATCATGTAGATTCCTGTTTGCATTCCGTGGTACATCCACTCGGAAGCCGGGTGGGCGAGGAATTTGACGTTGTGGTTGGTAGCAGGATAAGCTAGCGCCAGCCGTTGCGCGAGCGTCTGAAGCTGTGCGCGTGCCTCACTGATTTGAGTGTTGGAGCGAAGATGCCCGGCGACCTCGAACCAGCGGTTGTCGCGGGCAGCATCCCCACGGTCCTCACCCGGAACCATCGTCTCCCAACCCTCCTTGGTGAGCCAGATGTCGGGAGCACCCTCGTGGCGCAAGCCGCAAAAGTCCGGGGGAGTGATACCGATCACCGTGAATTCCCTCCCGTCGAGGAGGACGATTCTGCCGGGCATCGAGGGATCGCCGCCAAAATAGCGCTGCCAGAGATGGTAGCTCACTACAACGAAATGGCCCTCGGCGGCTGCCTGGTCGGGCTGCGGAGAGAAAGTGCGGCCCCGTAAGGCCTTTACACCCAGTGCCGCGAAGTAGTTCGGCGAGACCACTTCAACGGTGAACTCTTGGCCCACTCGCTGCGCCCCGCCGCTGATGAAACCTCCGCGGTCGCCATAGGCCACCACGTCGGCAAAAGCGTCGGCTTGCTGGCGTATGTCAAGATAGTCGGGATATGAGATATTGCCAAAATCGGTGGTAATCATGGCCAAGTGCGCAGGATCTCTCACCGGCCAGGGCCGCAAAAGTTGGGTATCCACGATGCTGAAAATCGCGGTATTAGCACTGATGCCGAGCGCCAAGGAAAGTACGGCCACCGCCGTGAAACCGGGATTCTTACGCAGCATCCGCAAGGCAAAGCGGAGATCCTGCCAAAGCGTTTCGAGCCAAGCGAGGCTGTTCATGTTATAGACCTCCTCACGAATCAGCGTGGTGTTGCCAAGCTTACGATGCGCGGCATAGCGCGCTTCTTCCGGCGACATGCCCCGGGCGATGTTGTCATCGGTCTCGGCTTCAAGATAGGCGTCAAGCTCGCGCGCCCGCTCCTCATCCCAATGCCGGCGAAGAAAGAATCGAGTCCAACTCATGTTCCACTCCGTCCTGTCGAAGGTTCACTACAATCAGGGGTCGCCCGGGTATCTACTTCCGGAAAGCATTGGCGAGTGATAAAAATCAAAGCGTGAAGACCGGCACCGCCGTGGCGTACAATAGCTTGCGAAGAGTGCATCAGGAGGAAAGGCTGTGAAACCCATCCTCGAAGAAAAGGCGCGGGAGCTTCGAGAAATTTGTCAGCGGCGGCAGGTGGAGCGGTTATCTCTGTTCGGCTCAGCCGCCAGCAGTTCGTTTGATCCGGCCTCGAGCGATCTCGACTTCCTTGTTCAGTTTCCATCCCTGAGCCCTGCCCAACACGCGGATTGTTATTTCGGCCTCCAAGAGGATTTGGAGCGGCTCTTCGGACGCGTGGTGAATCTGGTCGAGCCTGGACCTATCCGCAATCCTTACTTTCGCCAAGCCGTCGAACAAAGCCAAGAGCTTGTCTATGCTGCGCCTTGAAATCCGCAAGTACCTTTTTTGATATCCAGCAAGCCTGCGACTTGCTTGTTGAGTTTACGCATCGCAAGTCCCTTGCGGATTACAACGCAGACCCGCTGCTCCGCTCCGGCGTTGAGCGGCAATTTGAAATTGTCGGCGAGGCCCCTAGCCAACTGCTGCGCTTGGAGCCCACCTTCGCCTCCAGCATCAGCGACACCCGGCGGATCGTTACCTTCAGAAATCGGCCGATTCACGGTTACGATTCGCTTGCGGACGAAGTCGTCTGGAGCATCCTCGAAACCAATCTTCCCGTCCTCCGTCGCGAAGTAGCGGCCCTGCTCCATGAGTAATATCTCCGAGCGCTAAGCGCGGTGGCACAGGCACTTCTGCCTCTGCCTGGAGGTTGCGCATATCGCGCGGAGCGGGCCATCGCCCGCTCTTTGTGCACAGGCAGGAGTGGCTGTGCCACCCCACCACCAGCCGCGAGCCACTGTTCTACTCATACCTCAGCGCCACCATGGGATCGACCTTAGTGGCGCGGCGCGCAGGAAGATAGCACGCGACCATTGCCAATGTCGTGAACAGTGCGGGCGCGAAAAACAGAGTAGCCAGGTCATGGGGTTTGACTTCATAAAGCATCGCTGCCAACAGCCGGGCGAGCGCCAGCGATCCGGCCAGTCCTATTGCGACTCCCACGCTGACCACAGCGAAGCCCTGCGCGAGGACCCGAGCCAGCAGATCACTGCGCTCCGCGCCCAGAGCCATACGAATGCCGAACTCGTGGGTCCGCTGTGCAACACCGTAATACACCACCCCATAAATCCCCACCAGGGCCAGTGCAAGGGCCATGACGGCAAATGTGGTCATTAAGACGAACCTGAACCGAGGCGGCACATTGAGACTGGAAATCGTTTGACCGGTCGTGGAAAACTCCATGGCGGGGCGTTCACTGCTTATGCTGAGAATTCGCCCGCGGACTGCGGGGACCATCTTCATCGGGTCTCCGCGTGTCCGCACGATCAGGAAAGTGCCTCCCCACTGCCCGATCGGAAAGTACACCTCAGACTTCGTATCGCCTTCGACACCTTGCGGGAGATGGCTGAAATCGTCTGCGTCTTTGACGACCCCTACGATTTCAAACGGGTGATCTTCCAAGGGTGACACGACGTGCTTCCCGAGGGGATTCATATCGGGCAGGTAGCGGCGGGCAAAGGACTCGTTGATAATCGCCACTTGCGGGGCTATTGCATTGTCGCCGCCGGTGAAGCCACGGCCCTTCACCAAAGGTTGGCCTATCATGGCAAAATAACCAGGACTCACTGCCCGGAAGAAGAGGGGGAACCGGCCCTTTTCCATCTGGCGCTCTTGGATACACTCGAAGAACGAAATATTCACGTCCATGGGCATTGCCGAAGCCACCGCCGCCTGCACGACCCCGGGCAGGGCCGTCACTTGCTCCTGAGCGTCCTGAAAGTATTGGTTGAATTGCTGGCGATTGAGATGTTTCACTTTCACCCAGACAACCAACAAATTCTTGCTGTTGAAACCACGATCCATATTGGTGAGCTTCCAGAAGCTGTGAATGAGCAGGCCGGCGCCGACGAGAAGCACGGTGGCAAGGGCGGTTTGCGCAACCACCAGCACGCTGTGTATCCGCTTTTGCCGGAGGTTGCCGCGTCCCGCTTGCAGGCTGGCCCCACCCTCTCGTAGGGCGCGGTCCAAGTCAATTTTGGAAAGGTGGAGGGCCGGCAGCAAGCCCACAAGCATTGTGACCGCCGCGGAGATGGCAAGTGCAAATGCCGCAACCGTGAGGTCAACACGCACTTCGGTGAGCCGTGGAGTGTCGGACGGAGCGATGGCTACCAGCAATTTCACACCCCACGCTGCCCCTAGGATACCCAAAGACCCTCCCCCCACCGCGAGGAGCAGACTTTCCAGCAGCAACTGCTGAATCACCCGCAGCCGGGAGGCTCCCAGGCTTTCTCGCAAGGCTAATTCCCGTTCTCGGCCTGTTTCCCGTGCCAAGGTAAGGCTGGCTACGTTCACACAGGCAATGAGCAGTACAAAACCTACCGCCCCGAATAAAATCAATAATGCCAGCCGCGATTCGGGGGCCACATACTCCTGCATGGAGATGGGGTGGAACTCGAAGTTGTTGTAATTAGTCTCTTCCTTGAGATGGT
>Ga0181535_10006518_pt1 | contig 12000 bp, 10 predicted proteins | sample PEATcosm2014_Bin_44_FD_119774 | JGI IMG/M metagenome (GOLD analysis project Ga0181535, IMG submission 119774) | Peatland microbial communities from MTU Mesocosm Facility, Houghton, MI, USA - PEATcosm2014_Bin17_30_metaG | ecosystem: Environmental > Terrestrial > Soil > Wetlands > Peat | place...
CTGACGTTGCCGGCAAGCGCGACAAAATCGTATGGGTTGCGGTTCAGGCTGGGCAGTTGCGCCATCTGCGTTGGCGTAATCAGCTGTGAAATTTCTGGCGTCTGGGTGTTGATTTCGGTCCCACCCGCGGCCACTACCTCGACGTTCGTCGTTTCTTTGTCTACTGCGAGGATGGGGGCCAATGTAACGTGGCTGCCGACGGCCACTTCCACCTTTGACCTGTAGAGAGCGAAGCTACTGCTTTTGACCGTTACCTCATAGGTTCCAGGGGTCAGGCCCAGCACGTTGAACTGGCCAAGATTTCCGGATTGCACAATTGGCCGAACGGCGCCCGTAGCAATATTCCTGACAGCAATAGTGGCACCTGGGATAACCGCTCCCGAGGCGTCGCGTACGGTTCCGACGATCTCCCCGGATTCAGCCTGTCCCAGTGCGGACGTCGCGATGAATGAGAGTAGTGTCAACAGGACTAAAGCCTTCAGCGTAACTCTCATGTGCTCTTTTCCCGCCCTTCAGGTCACAAGGCGCATTACATCTCGCTTTTTCTTGTTGCAGTAAGAGAAGTACGGTTCGCGAAGCGCGCCGACGCATTAGGATCCAAACAGCACCCGATGCTACAGAACCGCGAAAGGCGTAATTATCTCCACGGACGATTTTTTTTACAATGATTTCCCGATTTCACGACTGAGCGTCGATTCAGCGGCTACGATCTGTTTGAAGAGAATCGATTGGGATAGTATCCGCGGGTCCGTGCGGGGCTACCGGCAGGTGGGGCGGCGATCCGCCCCTTAATTGTGGGGCAGGTGGTCAGCCTTCCATGCGTAATCAGGTTTCTAATATCGCTGGCATGCTACACCCCGGCAGTCAGGTATCACTCTTCGCAAGTGATCGACGCACCGGACCGCGGCTGGAATTGACGGGAATGGCGATTACTGCACGGATTTCTTGTGAGCCGATTTGTCCTCGTCCAGTTGAGCCTCATCCCAGGCACTATAATCGCCGTCCAGCGAGTAGGCTCCGTAATGATTGCCAATCCGGTACAGAATGCGCGCGCTGTGGCGAAAGGGGTGGTCGCCGACGAAAGCAAACTCGAACTCTATTGCACTTCCTAGGTCGAGTCGGGTGGCAGTCTCAAACCCGATGCCACCTCGGCTTACGTCCGTGCACAACCCTGGGTGATCTCCTCCTACCTGATTCACTTTGAGAATGCGCATCGGGACTCTGACGGCGTGCCGTACCTCTCTCCTCCGGTCGGGAGGAGCCAACTCGGCGGGCGAGGAAGCGACGACTCGAGAGTAACGCTTCATAACCTCCTTATCGGCGTGAAATGGCGAGACTTCAACCACATCGGCGGCGAGGTGTTTGCTGCCGATTCTTGAATCAGATAGACTGCTTTTATTCTAATCCCGCGGAAGACTTCAGTGCGAAGTCGGGAGCGCGCAATGTTGTTTTTGAGTGGTGATGAAGCGGTTGCCACCGCCGCTTTTGACGCTGGCGTGAAGTTGGGTACAGGATACCCCGGCACACCGTCGACGGAGATTCTCGAATGGTTCGAGAATCTGGGCGGAAAGGCACAGTGGTCGCCCAACGAGAAAGTGGCACTTGAGGTCGGCATTGGCGTTGCTTATGCCGGCGGGCGCGCCATTGTCACCATGAAGCACGTCGGTCTGAACGTGGCGGCAGATCCATTGTTTACCGTCGCCTACACGGGAGTCAGCGGGGCTCTGTTGATTGTTTCGGCCGACGATCCCGGCATGGCGTCGAGCCAGAACGAGCAGGACAATCGCCGCTATGCGGTGGCCGCGGCGATCCCTATGCTGGAGCCCGCAGATTCGCAGGAAGCGTATGACTTTACGCTTCGCGCCATCGAAATCTCGGAGCGCTGGCAGGTTCCGGTGTTGTTGCGAATCACCACGCGGGTGTGTCACTCCAAAACGGTGGTACGCTGCGACAGGTCCCTCCCGCAGCCCCGGGCCGCGGAGTTTGTCCGCGACGTTCGCTCGCGCGTGATGATTCCAGCTTTTGCGCGTCCGGCACACCACAATCTGCGCGAAAAACTGCGGCAAATGGCGGCTTGGAACGATAGCGACGGTCCCAATCAGATCACGGAAGGCTCGGCATCGCTGGGCATCATCACTTCTGGAATCTCCTATCAACATGTGCGCGAAGCGGCACCGCAAGCCAGCGTGCTCAAACTAGGCATGACCTATCCGCTGCCTTTGGAGCTGATGCGCAATTTTGCCTCCCGCTTCGAGCGTTGTTTGGTCATCGAAGAGGGCGATCCATACCTGGTTGAGGCTGCACTGGCAGCCGGAATCGCGGTAGAGGGAAAGCCCGACATGTTCCGCTTTGGTGAACTCAACGTGGCTCGCGTGCGCAGTATCGTGGCAGGCGACACCTCGCCGGAGCCGAAGCCCGTTGCCGGCAAACCGCCGGCCCTGTGCCCGGGATGCGGACATCGCAGCGTATTTGCCAGCCTGAAGAACCTTGACTGCATCGTCGCCGGCGATATTGGCTGCTACTCGCTGGGAGTTCTGCCCCCGTTCGATGCTATGGACTCTGTGGTGTGCATGGGAGCTTCCGTCGGGGTCGGACTGGGATTGCGTCATGCACTGCCGCCGGAACAGGCCAAGCGCGTCGTGAGTGTGATCGGCGACAGCACGTTCGTGCACAGCGGCATCACCGGTCTGGTCGAGATGATCTACAACCCGCCGCCAACCGGACACGTGCTGCTGATTCTGGACAACGGGACTACGGCGATGACGGGAATGCAAGAGCATGCGGGCACAGGGCGCACGCTGGACCATGCCAAAACCGGCAAGGTCATCTTTGAGGATTTAGCGCGCATGCTGGGGGTGCCAAACGTGCACGTGATCGACCCCACGGTCGACACCCCGAAATTCGAAAAGTTGGTCAAGGAATGTCTGGACAAGAGCGAACTTTCCGTCATTGTGGCCCGTCGCAACTGTCTGTTAGCGGCGCGGTATATCCGGGAATACGAGAGGTGCAATGAGCAGCAAGGTAACTAACATCGTGATTGGCGGGCTAGGCGGCCAGGGCGTGCTCACCTGCTCCGAGATCGTGGCGGATGTCGCGTTTAACGCCGCCTTGGACGTAAAGAAGAGCGAACTGCATGGCATGAGCCAGCGCGGCGGTTCGGTTTCCAGCGATGTGCGATATGGCGCGCAGGTCTTCAGTCCCATGGTCCCGCCGGGCGAGGGAGATTTTCTGGTGGCCACCGCGGCGGATCAAGTGCCGGTGAATGCCGCCGTTCTGCGCCAGGGTGGCACCATCATCGACCCATCGCATGTCGATGAGAGCAAGCTGCGAAATAAGAAAAGTCTGAATGTCGCGCTGCTCGGCGTGCTGAGCCGGCACTTGCCGTTCTCCGAGCAGGAGTGGCTGGCGGCGATCAGGCGGATTTTGCCAGAAGCGCTGCACGAGGCAAATGTGCAAGCCTTCTACATCGGTCGGGGCGCATAACAGCAGTTCCCGGGAAAGTGGAAATAGGAGATCGGATGCCAATCGCCAAGACAGTTTCCGAGCAACTGAGCGGGGCCTCGTGGATTCGTCGCATGTTCGAAGAGGGAGCCCGGCTCAAGCGCGAGCGCGGCGCCGATAACGTCTTCGACTTTACCCTCGGTAATCCGGATGTCGAACCGCCGGAGCAGGTGATCGAGACACTGCGGCGAGTGGTTGCCAGGAACCGACCGTTGTCGCACGGCTACATGCCGAATGCAGGCTACCCGCCGGTACGCGAGGCAATAGCGGCAAAATTGCGCCGGGAAAATGGGATCGACTTCACCGCCGAGGATGTGTTCATGACTTCGGGCGCGGCCGGCGCCTGCAACGTATTCTTGAAATCGGTTCTCGACCCCGGCGACGAAGTCATCGTTCTGGTTCCGTTTTTCCCCGAGTATCAGTTTTACATCACCAACCATGGCGGGTGCATGGTACCGGTGGAGACTGACGATACCTTTCTCCCGGACATGGAAAAAATTGCGGCTGCGGTTACCCCGCGTACCCGCGTCATCATGCTGAATACTCCGAACAATCCCACCGGGCGCGTCTATCCGGAGGCAGTTTTGCGCGCTCTGGATGGCTTGCTGGCGCGCATTGGGCAACCGATTTCCGTCATCAGCGATGAGCCTTACGATGCATTGGTTTATGACGGCCGGCGGCAGCCCAAGGTGGCATCGCTGGTCAGGAATACGGTGATTTGCAATTCCTGGTCAAAGTCGCAAGGGCTTGCCGGGGAGCGCATCGGCTACCTGGCGCTTTCGCCGTCGCTGGCCGACCGGGAGCAGCTACGCGCCGCTTGCACTTTCAGCAATCGCGTCCTTGGTTTCGTCAATGCATCGGCCATCTGGCAATGGGTAATGCTTGAGGCCGCCGATTACATCATCGATGTGGCCGGATATGAGCACAAGCGGAACGTCTTCTGCGATGCCCTGGAGGCGATTGGCTACGAAGTAAGACGGCCCGAAGGTGCCTTCTACGTCTTCCTCAAGACGCCGATTGCAAACGATGTCGAGTTCGTGCGTATCCTCGCCGCCGAGGGCGTGCTCACCGTGCCGGGAACCGGGTTTGGACGCAGCGGGTATATGCGCCTGTCACTAACCGTCCCATTGGACTCGATCCAGCGCTCGATTCCCGGCTTCCAACGCGCGTTTGCGGCGGTCAGGAAGCAGGTGGCGGCGCCGGGATTCTAAGTCTTTCGCCAGGATTTTCTCCGTCGCTCCATCCGGATTTTTGGATGGAGCAGTTTTTTATGGACAAAGTTTTCGATTGCCCGTGTCTTTCCGCATGACATTGTGGGAGAATACATCTAATTTTCCCACGCTATTACGGCAGATTCGCAAAACAGTATTGTGAGGACGTATGAATTCTGCGGCGTACAAAGGCCGAGCTGTTTCTCCCGCGGCTGTCGGAAACGGCTTGCCGACCGGCGGAGCGGTATGGAACCGCATCGTGGAAAGCAGCCAATTCAGGGATCTAGTAAAGGCCAAAAGGGATTTTATCCTCCCTGCGTTTCTGTTGTTCGCCGGTTACTGTCTGCTCATGCCATTGCTCACCGCGTTTGCCCCGCAGGTAATGGCTAGCAAAGTGGCCGGCGTCAGCGTGGCCTACTGGTTCGGGATTTCAGTGATTTTACTGGCCTGGGTGATCGTCTGGTTGTACGTCAATGCAGCTGCCAGATTCGACGTGCTGGCGAACGATATCGTCGTCGAAGCTAAGCACCACGCAAAGAAGAGTGAGTAAGCGATGTCGAGCCCCATCATTTTCTTCCTGATCTTCATCGCCCTCACGCTGGCGATTACCTACTGGGCGTCGAAGCAATCGACGGGGTCGGCGGCCTATTTTGCCGCTGGACGCCGCATCATGGGTTGGCAAAACGGATTCGCCATCGCAGGCGACTTCATGAGCGCGGCCTCATTTCTTGGGGTCGTGGGCCTGATCTCGCTGTTTGGAGTCGACGGTTTTGTGTTTGCCTGGGGCGGCCTCGTCGCCTTCATGGCTATTTTGCTGGTCGTCGCCGAACCGTTGCGCAACGTCGGCAAGTACACGATGGCTGACATGCTGGCTTACCGTCACCGTATAAGACCTGTTACCGCCATGGCTGCCGTCAGCACGCTGGTCATCAGCACCTTCTACATGATCGTGCAAATGGTCGGCGCCGGCGCCCTGGTCGCGCTTCTGCTTAAGAGCTCCGGGGTTAGTTACAGCATGGCGGTCATCGGGGTGGGCACCCTGATGATCGTCTATGTCGTGTTTGGCGGCATGCTGGCCACCACCTGGGTGCAGATCATAAAGGCCGCGCTTCTGATGTTGTGTACGGTTGTGCTGACCATCCTGGTGCTGGGCCATTTCCACTTCAGCCTTGGAGCCCTCTTTGCGGCGGCGTCCCAGGTTACTTCTCATGCGAAAGGGCAGGAGGTGGTGAGAGACTTTCTCCAGCCCGGGTTGCGCTTCAAGCTGCCCTACGGTCCTTTCGAGTTGCTCTCTCTGATTTTGGTATTTTTGTTCGGAACCGCGGGGCTACCACACATACTTTCAAGGTTTTACACGGTGCCCGACGCCAAGACGGCGCGTATCAGCGTCGTCTGGGCCATGGTTCTGATCGGCGCATTCTTCATCATGACGTCAATTCTCGGGCTGGGCGCTGCCACAATTCTTGGCCCCGATTACATCATGACCCACGGCGGCACGAATATGAGCACGCCGCTGCTGGCCCGTTTCATGGCGGGAGACATCTTCTTCGCTTTTGTCTCCGCCGTCGCCTTTGCCACCATTTTGGCGGTCGTCTCCGGACTGACGATCAGCGCGTCCACGTCTTTCGCGCACGATTTCTGGACCAATGTGATTCATCGCGGAGTCGAGCGCAAGGCGGGGGAAACCGTGCTGGTGGCGCGGGTCGCAGCCTTCTTCGTGGCCGGTGCGTCCATGATCATTGCCATCCTGCTGGGACCGACGGCCAACGTGACCGTGCTGGCTACGCTGGCGATGGCGGTGGGCGGTTCGGCCAACTTCCCGGTGATCGTGCTCTCGATCTTCTGGCGGCGATTCAACACCACCGGAGCGCTCAGTGGGCTGATCGTCGGGTTGGTGTCGTCGATCGGATTGATCCTGATCAGCCCAACGGTGATGGCGATAGATGCGCCCAATGTAGCGGGTTCTGTGCGGCATCTCATACAGGCCAAAGCATGGTTTCCGCTGGAGAATCCGGCCATCGTAAGCATTCCACTCGGATTTCTGGGAGCATGGCTGGGAACGCTGCTCAGCCGAGATACCAGCCTCGAGGCAAAGTTCGACGAGTTGCTGGTTCGCTCGAACACCGGACTCGGGGCGGAGAAGGCCTGACGCTTCGAGTCCTCACATCTTCAAAGATGCCTATTGCGCGGCAATCATGCCGAGAATTGCTTCGAATGATTCGTCGGCCAGCCGGCGCAACTCCGCCGTAGTGCGGTTTTGCACCGGATGCGCCACATAAACCGCGGCTCCAGCGAAGCCGAGTGATCGGCACTGAGCTTCGAAGCCGTCCTTGAACACCGTGGTCAATACATCAACTCCAGGAATGCCGCGGGAATCGAGATCGCGAAGGTCGTGCAAACTGCACGACGTGCAGGACCCTCAATCACTGAGTGCAATGACTGCTACCTGGCACTCCCGCGCGATCTGCTGGAGCAAATCGACCGGCGCGGTGCGGGTATTGGTCGGCTTCCTGTAACGTCGCCACGATATGCCTCGGGCGTTGAGCAATTCCTGCAAGCGATCGACATATTCGTCGCCACGCGCCTTGCCGATGTCGAGCAGAGCAACCGTCAACCCCTTCAGCGAAGCGGGAGGCTGCAAGCGAGCGCGCAACTCCGGCGAGGTTTCCGCCGTGGGATCTCTCAGCATCGATTGATTATTCAAAGTCGTATCTCCTTGGTGACTGGCTTTGTTTGACCGCGCGCGCGGCCGCCGGTCCAGCCGGCACAGATGGCCGAGAACAATCCAGCCGCGCCGCCAGCGCGAACAATCAGCAGGCCATCATCCCAGAATTTTGGCACCATCTCTTCGGCGCGGCTGGCGGGAATGCCTTCGCCGACTCCCTGCGCGCCCACAATCAGCTCCCGTCCGGGACGGACGAGCGCCGCGTGCAGCTCTTTGGTAATGCGACTTCGGTCCCAGCCCGCGTTGCGAAAGATGCCGTAGTGCTCCGGCGAGAGGATCAGGATCGCGTTTGCTGTCTGCGCCTGTTTGGGATGGCTCACGGCCATCAAAGCCATGGCGAGGCTCTTGGTGAGTTCTTCAGGCGTGCGGGATTTCTGGTCGACAATGCCCTGGATTCCATCGCCTTGGAATAGAGTCACCGCGCTCCGTCCGGAGGGAACGCCGCGTGCTACCGAGAGAGGCTCCCAGGCCGGATCAGTTTCATCCTCGGCGAAACAAAACGTGTATTTGCCAGGCTGGCCCAGAGTTGCGCGGTCGATCTCGCCGGGGCGTCCGCCGCCGACATTGCGAATGATCAACTGCAGCGCGCGCCCAATTGTCGCATTGGCGCGGTTGCCCTGACCCAGCGCATTGATGCCCCAGTTCATGTTAATCGCCCGGGAGATCGGACCGTTTACGATGACGATGGGGCCGGAAAAACAGGTGGTGCAGAGCAACCCGTGCATCGTGAACATCGGGTCAAGTGCCGCTTCGAGCGCAGCCAGAACCACAGGCATGTATTCCGGTTTGCAGCCGGCCATCACGGCGTTGACCGCAACCTTCTCCACCGTGCACTCCGACAAATCCGGTGGCACCAGGCCAACTATCTCATCCGGACGACGGCCGGTGCCTGACAACATTCGCAGGATTCGCTCATCGGTGGGCGGCACCACCGGCAAGCCGTCGGTCCAGCCGCGGTCAAAGCAAGCCTCGATGGGATCGTCCCATTCACCGACCTGAATTTGGCGACTCTTTAGTTGCGAATCGCCGAACTCCGCCACCAGCCGCTCCCACACGCCAGGCTGTCGCGTTTTTGATCCGCAACCAGGGCTGTAAGCAGGCAGGTCGCAACCTAAATCGGCGATCCCCGTGATGCCCTGCCATTCGTCCCGAACCCACCCGCAGACGCGGCCGGTCTCGTTTTGTCCTGCCATACGGATCAGCGTCGGAGTGATCTCAATGTCGGCGCGAAACGAATTTTCCAGTGTCTTGTCGTAGGCGGCGCCGGCGGAAGAGAGAAACGCGGGGTCATCCTGCACGTAGATGGCAAGACCTGGCAACGATTCGCGCATGCGCTCGAACACGGGAACCAGAAGAGTGCATGTCTGGCAATCCTGTTTGACGAACAATGTGAAACGAGCGCTATCCATGGATTTCTGCTCCGTTTCTCAGATGATGGTGATTATAGCGTTTGCGGGCACGTGCGGACCCGGTGAAGATGGATGTGGTTAAATGAGACGATATTCCTGATACGCAGCGGAAACGAGCGAGAGCGCAAGTCGTGCGAGACCGGACTGAAGCGTGAGAAGTGATATGCACAACGAAGGCTGGCTTCATCGACTCTTTCAGCCGAAGGAGCCGTTGCCCATTCCGCACGCCCGGCTCTATAAGGTGACGCTGCGAACGGTGCACCTGATGGCAATCAGCGTCCTGGTTGGCGGCCATGCTTTCAGCGCGCCCGTCGGCGCGCTCAAGCCTTTGCTCTATGTGGCAATCGCGACCGGCGCGGGTATGATTTTGCTCGAGACTGGCCCGAGCTTACACTTCGTTTTCGAGGGCTGGGGGCTGCTTCTTCTAGCCAAGCTGGTCCTGCTATGTTGGATACCGTTCGCGTGGAATCAGCGGTTCCCGATCCTTCTCGTCGTTGTCGCGATTGCCTCCATCGGCTCTCACATGCCCGCAAGATTCCGGCATTACTCGCTGCTGTATCGTCGAGTGATCAAGTAGAATTAGCCCTCATGTCACGCCAGGAAGACCAGAGTCGGCAAAGACGATATGGCGACGTTCGGCTTAGGGGATTCGCCGATCGCGCTTCGTTCGAAGAGGCGGTCGCCTGGCTGGATCTCCACGGTCGTCCTGTCCTGCCGGCAGAAGACATAAGCGTCGACACGGCCCAGGGACGAGTGACTGCCGCGGTGGTCAGCGCCCCGGCCGATATTCCGGCCATGGATTGCGCGGGGACGGATGGCTACGCGCTCCGCTCGGCCGAGACCGAGGGCGCTACGGATTACAATCCGCTTCTCGTTACTCTTAGTGAGACTTTTGACAAGCCAAGCCATCGTCTGCCTTTAGCGGGCGCGGCCTTGGTTTCCGCAGGCACCCCATTGCCTTGCGGTGCAGATGCCATTTTGCCCTTTGATGCGGCGCAGTTGAAGGGCACGACGCTGGAGATTTTCAGTGCGGTTGCCGCAGGTTCCGGCGTCGAAAGAAGGGGGCAGCAGGTCCGGGCAGGCGCGGCCTTGATCGAAGCTCGACGAGCCCTGCGGCCTCAGGACGCCGGACTGCTTGCTTCGGTTGGTATTGAGCGCGTGCGCGTGGTGCGGTCTCCGCGGATCCGGTTGGTGATTGCCGGACCGAAGGTGTTCGCAGGTTGTCCATCGACAGGCGATGCCAATGGCCCGATGCTTTGCGGATTGGTCAGACGCGACGGCGGGATCGTCGAAACCATGCATGTCGCAGAGCCAGGATGCGAAGCGCTCGGCCAAGCGATCGCCGCGCCTGGAACGGATGTAATCGTGGTTGCCGGCCGCACCGGTACAGGACTCGACGACGAAGTCCCGCTCGCGCTGGCCAAAGTGGGAAAGCTGGCCATACACGGGGTAGCATTGCGTCCGGGAGGCTCGGCGGGAATGGGTCTGATCGGCGTTACTCCGGTGCTTCTGTTGCCCGGCGATCCGCTTGCGTGTCTGTGCGCCTACGAACTGCTTGCCGGAAGGTTGATCAGGAGTCTTGGAGGCCTTAGCCCGGAACTTCCCCACCCTGTGCGAGATGCGGAAGTGGGGCGCAAGATCGTGTCCGCGATAGGATTCGTCGAACTCTGTCGGGTTCGTTTCGTCGATGGACGGGTTGAACCGGTTGGGTCAGCCGAGTTCGGCGGTCTCGCATCGAGTATCCGGGCCGACGGCTTCGTGGTGATTCCCGCTCCCCTGGAGGGATATGCGCCCGGCACGCACGTCAAAGTACATCTCTGCTAGGCGACGAGAGGCTTGGTGTATCCCGAGAACGTTTATTCCAGAGTGTCACCCTGAGAAGCGTCCGTTAGGATGCGACGTGAGGGTCTGTGCATTTGTTTTTCCAGTCTTAGGGCGACGCCGCTGAAATCATAAATCGTCACGTCGGTTCGCGAAGGCGGCGAACCTCCTCACGATGACACTCGCAGCGAAGGATATAGTATCTCTGGTTTTGCTCTAAACTTTTGAGGAGTTTGACTTGGCGAAGGAAGACTTCAAAATCGCGATGCGAAAGGCAGCCCGCCAGGAGCAGTTCCTGGAGGTCCTTGACCGTGCAGAGGCAGAATCCCGCTTTCGGAAACATCTCAACTTAGCGCCGCTGGGAGAGGAAGCCGTCTCTCTAATAAAGCTCGTGGGGCGTGTTCTCTCACGTGACGTCGTTGCCGGCATTGATGTTCCCGGCTTTGATCGATCCAGCATGGATGGCTTTGCCGCGCGCGCGGCCGATACGGCTGGCGCCACTGGCGAGCAACCGCGCCTACTGCGCCTCAATTCCGAGATATTGACGCCGGGGGTCGAGCCTCGAATCACCGTTACCGAGGGAACCGCGACCGTCATAGCAACGGGTGGAATGCTGCCGCGAGGCGCCGACGCCATCGTCATGGTCGAAGACACGGACACGCTGGAACGCGGTGCCGATCTGCTCGTTGAAGTGCGTCGCCCCGTGCCGCCGGGGCAATCCGTAGCGGTCGCGGGCGGCGACATTGCGCGCGGTGAAACCCTGTTCCGCGCGGGCCAGCTTTTGAGTTCTCGTGAGATAGGCTCTCTGGCCGCGATCGGTCTGTTTGAGGTTTTCGTTTGGCGCAAACCACGGGTCGCTATTTTTTCGACAGGCAACGAACTAATCAAGCCGGGTGAGGCAATGCGCCCCGGTGGCGTGTTTGATTCAAACCTGGCGACGTTGGCCGCCGCGGTCGAGGAACTGGGGGGAACTCCGATTCCGCTGGGAATTGCCCGCGACGATGAGGCCGCCCTCACTGCCTTGTTGCAAGAAGGGCTTAGCCATGACATGGTGCTGCTCTCGGGTGGCACGTCGAAAGGCGCCGGCGATCTGGCTTATAGAGTTGTCAGCCGTCTCGGCAACCCTGGAATCGTGGTGCACGGCGCGGCGCTCAAACCCGGAAAACCGATATGCCTGGCAGTGACCAATGGTAAGCCCGTGGTTATCCTGCCGGGGTTCCCGACTTCCGCGATGTTCACCTTTCACGAGTTTGTCGCGCCGGTGATTCGCGTATTTGCCGGAATGCCTGCTGAACAACGCCAGACATTACCGGCAACGCTGCCCATGCATGTC
>Ga0181535_10006519_pt1 | contig 11999 bp, 11 predicted proteins | sample PEATcosm2014_Bin_44_FD_119774 | JGI IMG/M metagenome (GOLD analysis project Ga0181535, IMG submission 119774) | Peatland microbial communities from MTU Mesocosm Facility, Houghton, MI, USA - PEATcosm2014_Bin17_30_metaG | ecosystem: Environmental > Terrestrial > Soil > Wetlands > Peat | place...
AAAAAATAGGGCCAAAGCCTAATACTAACCGATCGTTTTGTACGGGCAAAATCTCTGAACCATACTTCGCTCCGCCTTGCGAAAGTGCTTTGCGCAAAGAGTCAATCGGACAAAAATGTTTCACGTGAAACATTTTTGTCCGATTGGAGCATTTTTCCGGTCAACACTGATGGCTCCTACGTCAGCGCTTCACTCTTTGCGTTCGGGCGAGTCCGCTCAAATGGACTCTTTCGGCCGGATCGCGCTCTTGGCAGGGCTTTGCGGCCGCGCGTGCCGGTAATGGGCATGGTGATAAGGCCTGTGCTTCTTGAGGCCCCAGCTCGATGCAATCGACGGCCCGGCCGTGTAGCCAACGACGCCGCCTGCCACCAAGCCGACCGGGCCGCCGACCAAGGCGCCCGCGAGAGCACCCATCGCACCATCGCCGAGCCGCTCTTGGGCGTTGGCAGCAGATGGCAGAACGGCAAGTCCAGCGATCGCGGCCGGTATCAAAATCCATTTCCTCATGCCGCTTCTCCCAAGCATTTCTGGCAAACCCATGGCGCATCAGCGTCCTTGAGACTCATGCCTTGCGATCGTGAAGAAAGTGAGTATGGGCCGTGATCTTTTCCGGGCTTTCGCGTAAACGCCCGTTAACCATAAAGTCTTAGCTGCGGTCCGATATCCGCTCGATCATGGCGCCGCAGGCGCCGAGCTTTTCCTCGATATGTTCGAAGCCGCGGTCGAGATGATACACACGGTTGACCATGGTTTCACCCTCGGCGGCGAGCGCCGCGATGACAAGCGACATGGAGGCGCGAAGATCCGTCGCCATCACCGGCGCGCCTTGCAGTTCCGCAACCCCTTCGACCACGGCGGCGTCGCCGTCGAGCTTGATATGGGCCCCGAGCCGGACCAATTCCTGGACATGCATGAAGCGGTTTTCGAAAATTGTTTCGGTGATCCTCGACGTGCCCTTGGCTTTGGTCATCAAGGCCATGAACTGGGCTTGCAGATCGGTCGGAAAGCCGGGGAATGGCGCGGTGGAGACATCGACCGGCGAGAGGCCGGCCCCATTGCGCCGCACACGGATCCCCTGATTGGTGGCGGAAATCTCGGCGCCGGTTTTTTCGATGGCTTCGATCGCCGCCTCCAAAAGGCTTGGGCTCGCGCCTTCCAGCATCACGTCGCCGCCAGCCATGGTTACGGCCATCGCATAGGTGCCGGCTTCGATACGGTCAGGCAAAACAATGTGGCGGGCGCCCGAGAGGCTGCCGACACCCTCGATCTCGACGGTGGACTGCCCGGCGCCCTTGATCCGCGCGCCCATCTTGATGAGGCAATCGGCAAGATCGACGATCTCTGGCTCGCGCGCGGCATTGGTAAGCAACGTATGGCCCTTGGCGAGCGACGCGGCCATCAGCGCGGTATGGGTGCCGCCGACCGTCACCTTGGGAAAATGGATCTCGGCGCCGGTCAGGCCCTTCGGCGCCGTGGCATTGACATAGCCAGACTCGATCTCGACATGCGCCCCGAGCTTTTCGAGCACCATGATGAGAAGATCGACTGGCCTCGTGCCAATCGCGCAGCCGCCGGGAAGGGACACCTTGGCCTCGCCCATCCGCGCGAGAAGCGGCGCGATGACCCAGAAACTCGCCCGCATTTTCGAGACGAACTCGTAAGGGGCCATGGTATCGACGATCTGGCGGGCACTGAAGTGAACGGCCCGGCTCGCATGCGCGGGCGCGCCGGGTTTCCGGCCATCGACCGAGTGATCGACGCCGTGATGACCGAGAATGCGCAAAAGCCTGCCGACGTCGGCAAGATCGGGTATGTTTTCAAGGGTCAACGTCTCTTTTGTGAGAAGCGACGCGATCATCAGCGGCAGCGCCGCGTTCTTGGCACCGGAAATCCTGATGACGCCATTGAGTTTCTGGCCGCCGACGATACGAATTCGATCCAACAAACCCCCCTATGAAAAAAATCCGCATCAGTCTTCTGGTGGCGGCACAACTCTTGTTATGGCACAGTCTTGCACGGCCTCGCTTTGCACGGCCTCGACTTGAGCGGTTTCATCTTGAACCGCGGCCATCCCCTCCCCTTTTGCGCGTTCTCTCTTTTGCGCCTTGCGGCGGCCGAGGTTCGCCCGCAACGCCTCGGCGAGGCGTTGGCGGCTGGCGGCTTTATCGGGACGCGCGGCGCCCGTCACAACGGAATTCGCGCAGGCCGGTCACTGCAGCCGGAGATTCCCATAACTTTCTTTCTAATATCTTCCTAATATCTTGCGGAGACTTTCGCCCAACTGCGCACCCGGACAAATCTATTTCCAGCCGGCGAACGGGAGTAAAACCTTCTACGGCGCCGCGTTGGCCAAGGCAAGGCTCCCGGCCAAGCGGGTTTGCCGCTCGCCACAGCCAGCGCCCGCGAGAGCCCCTCTCAGCGGCACGGCCCCGCACCCAAATCCGGCCGTGCTTCAATAGCCCAGGTCTCCGCTGTCGTGTTTTTGCCGCATTTGAGCCCGTGGCATAATCCAAGGTTGCGATTTTCGCATGATTCACGTTGCGCCGCGCATTTTTGCTGGCGCCCCCGATAACTATTTGTTTAGGGGCCTTGCTCCTATCGCAGTCGCACCGCATAACCCTTCCGGGATCCTGAACGAGCGTCCGCAGGCAAGCGATATCTGGCCTCCGGCGCGCGGAAAACGCAAGGACTGGGCATTGGATCAAAGATATCTGGGTCACGACACGGAGCAAGAGTCCGGAAACGGCTTGCGCGGATTTGCACGCAAGGCCAAGCTGGTCACGCTGACCTCCGCGCAAGATGGCGCGCAAATCCCAGAAGACCAGGAGTCCCGGCGGAGCCGCCGTCCGATCGCGGCAATCCTCGCCGCTCTATTCAGTCTTTTGATCGCGGCTTTTTCAATTTACATTCTTGCCCACGCGGTTTCAGCGGTTAGTCTCAGCGCTTTGCGCGAGGCCATCGCGGCAACCAGCGCCAATCAACTCGCGGCGGCGGCGCTTTTGACTGTCGTGTCCTATCTTGCCTTGACGGGTTATGATGGGCTCGCGCTGCGCCAGCTTGCCGCCCGGGTTCCCTATAAGACGACGGCGCTGGCCTCGTTCACGAGCTACGCGATCTCTTTCACCCTCGGCTTCCCTTTGATCACCGCGGGCACGGTGCGCTATTGGATTTATTCGCAGGTCGGCTTGACGGCGAGCAAAGTCGCGAGCCTCACCGTGATGGCCGGCGTGACATTCTGGTTCGGCAATGTTTTCGTGCTCGGCACCGGGCTTACCTTTCACGCCAGTGCGATCAGCGCAATCAACCACCTCTACCCCTTGCTGAATATGCTGATGGGGATGATCATCCTGAGCGCGATTATTGCCTATCTTGCGTGGGTGACGATCCGCCGCCGGTATCTCTCGATCAAGGGCTTCCGGCTGGAATTGCCGGGGCTTGGCTTAACGGCCGGCCAAATCATCCTTGGCGTCATTGATCAATCAGCGGCGGCGGGGGCTTTATATGTCTTGCTTCCGAACCATGCCCAATTCGATTATTTCACCTTCGCGGCGACCTATGTCTTCGCCTGCATCCTTGGGGTTGCGAGCAACGCCCCCGGCGGGATTGGCGTGTTCGAAGCGGCGATGCTGAAAGCCGTTCCCGTCTCGGAAGAAGCGCTGCTTGCTTCTCTGGTGCTGTTCCGGGTTATCTATTATCTCGTGCCATTCCTCTTCGCCCTCGCTGTTCTTGGCGCCCACGAGAGCTTTCGCCACTGGAAAAGCTTGCGCGAGGCCATGCGCCGGAGCGAGGAAGAAACCGTCTTGGAGGACGAGATAAACCCGCTTCGCCGCTGGTACCGGGACATATGGCGGCCAAGAAAATGAGCTTGGCCGCGGGATTTTGACAGCGGGTTAGACAAAAGTGTTCGGTGCGCTCCGCGCGGGAGGCACGACGTTCAGCCGATCGCATATCGTTTCCGTCTGGGATGTCGCGGCAATGGGCTGGGATCATCTTCAGCAGAAAATTTTGCAGCTTTTTGGGATCGTAATCTAGAGTGTGATCCGAGCGGCCGTTCGCGAATAAGACGGAACCATAACGCTAATATGAAAGTAATGTGATACTTGATATCAGCCCATACACATGTTCATAACACCTTCATAACGCCAGGCCGCAATCGCGGATGACTTGAGGGCTTCATGGATCAGATCGGGCTTGATCACGACCACTTGATCGTAAGCAGGCTTATCGATGCCTTGCCGGAGGCGGTGATCGTCATTGACGCGGCGGACCGCGTGATTGCCGTCAACGCGGCGGCGCGGGACTTGTTTCCGGCCATGCGGTCGAACGATCTGCTGGCGCGCAGTCTTCGGGCGCCAGACGTCCTCGATGCGGTCAAGCGGGTGCGTGCGACGGGCGCGCCCGAACGGGTGACATGGCTCGAACGCGTGCCAGTCGAACGATTTTTCGAACTGAATGCGGCGCCGATGGAAGGGCCGCAATTCGAGCCCACGATCATTCTGACATTGCGCGATTTGAGCGAGGCCCGCCGCGTCGAACGCATGCGTGTCGACTTTATCGCCAATGCCAGTCATGAATTGCGGACACCGCTCGCTTCCTTGCTCGGATTTATCGAGACACTCCAGGGGCCGGCCCGGGAGGACGCGGCGGCGAGGGCAAAGTTCCTTTCGATCATGCGCGAACAGGCGCAAAGGATGGCGCGGCTCGTCGACGATCTCTTATCGCTGTCGCGGATTGAACAGAATTTGCATCTGCGGCCGCAAGCGCCAGTCGATCTCGTCACGATCCTCCGGCATATCGCCGACACGCTGGCACCCATGGCGAGCGATAATGATGTCGTCCTGAAACTCGACGTTCCGGCCAGGGCCATTGTCACCGGCGACCGCGACGAGTTGCTGAGGGTGGCCGAAAACCTTGTCGAAAACGCCATTAAATATGGCGCCTCCGATCCTCGGAGCAGCAGCCGGCAGGTCGAGATAACCCTCGTCGCCAAGCCGCGCCAATGCGTTTTGAGCGTTCGCGACCAAGGCCCCGGAATCGCGCCCGAACATCTGCCGCGGCTGACCGAACGGTTCTACCGGGTCGATGCTGGCCAGAGCCGGGCCAAGGGTGGCACCGGGCTAGGTCTGGCGATCGTGAAACATATTGTCGCGCGGCACCGCGGCCGGCTTGGCATCGAATCGAAGCTGGGCGAGGGTGCCACTTTCAGCATAAGTCTGCCCCTGCACGGGAACTGAGCTCGGCAGCCCACCCTGTCATCAAGACGTCATCTCACTTTCATATTGGCCTTACGCGAGACGCCTAATTTGCCGGCGGAGATCGGGAGCAAATGGACCCCGAGCATCCGGAGAGGCATCGATTGAAGCGGGACGAACGGGCTTTGGAGCGAGCTCCTTGCCCGCCGTTTCAGCGTTCGCCGAGAGCATTCTGTCCATTGAAAGGCAATCAAATGACTTTTTCGTTTCTGCGAACGTCTTTCGCAGCCGCCGCGATCAGCCTTCTGACCGGCCATGCGGCCGGCGCCGTGGATATCTCGGGCGCTGGTGCGACCTTTCCTTTCCCGATCTATGCGAAATGGGCCGATGCCTATAAAAAGGAAACCGGCAATGGGTTGAATTACCAATCGATCGGTTCGGGCGGCGGCATCAAGCAGATCAAGGCCAAGACGGTCACGTTCGGCGCGACCGACATGCCGCTCGAAGCGGCCGAGCTTGCCGCCTCGGGGCTCGTCCAGTTTCCGACCGTGATTGGCGGCGACGTGCCTGTCGTCAATCTCAATGGAATCAAGCCGGGTGAGCTCGTGCTCGACGGCCCGGCGCTCGCCAAGATTTTCCTTGGCGAAATCACGAGTTGGGACGATCCCGCCATAAAAAAATTGAACCCGAAGGCGAAATTGCCGTCTCAGGCCATCGTTGTCGTTCACCGTTCCGACGGCTCTGGAACGACATTCATCTGGACCAATTATCTCTCGAAAGTGAGTGACGATTGGAAAACCAAAGTCGGTGCCAGCACGGCCGTCGAATGGCCCACCGGCATCGGCGCCAAGGGCAATGAAGGCGTCGCCAACAATGTCACGCAGACAAAGGGTGCCATTGGCTATCTCGAATATGCCTATGTCAAACAGAACAACATGACTTACGTCGACCTCATCAACAAGGCCGGCAAGGCCGTGGCGCCGAGCGCCGAGAGCTTCCAAGCGGCCGCCGCCAGTGCCGATTGGGCCAATGCACCGGGCTTTTATCAGATCCTGACGGACGAGCCAGGCCCGAAGTCTTGGCCGGTTTCCGGCGCCACGTTCATTCTCATTCCCAAGGTGCCGGGAGATCCCGCCGCCGCTGCGGAAGCCTTGAAATTCTTCAGCTGGGCCTATGAAAAGGGCGGCGCGATGGCCGAGGACCTCGCTTATGTACCTTTGCCGCAAACACTCGTCGCCCTGATCAAGAAGAATTGGGCCGCTGAGATCAAGGGCGCGGACGGCAAGCCGCTCGTGAACTGAACTTGGCAAAGCAAGGGCTTTTGCCCTAGCTTTCGCGCCTCATAGCGTCCCCGGCCGTTCGCATTCTTGAATGGCCGGGCCATGCGTTCCGCCGCGCCTGGCACTTGGGCATGGCTGGTTCATCCATCACATAATGCTCTGCGGGGACAATGCGGTGGCCGACAATTTGGCTGTTGACGACATTACGCTCGAACGAGTCGAAAGCCGGCTGACCCATGCGCTCGCCGGTTTCAAACTTCGCGATGGTTTGTTTCATGTTCTGACCTTGGCCGCAGCCTGGGCGGTTTTGATCCTCCTTGGCGGCGTCATCGCATCGTTGGTCGTGGGCTCCGTGCCGGCCATCAAGGCGTTCGGCGTAAACTTTCTTACGACCGAATCGTGGAATCCGGTCACCGAGAAGTTCGGCGCGATGGCGCCGGTCTATGGCACGATCGTCACCTCGCTCATCGCCATGGCCATCGCGGTGCCATCCGCGCTCGGTATCGCGATCTTCCTGACCGAACTTTGCCCCTTTGCCCTGCGCAAGCCAATCGGTATCGCGATCGAACTTCTGGCTGGGATTCCCTCGATCATTTATGGGATCTGGGGCCTTTTTGTTCTCGCCCCATTCTTGCAAGAGCATGTCCAGCCGGAACTCATCGCCGCTTTTGCCAATGTGCCGGTTCTCTCAAAGCTATTTGCCGGGCCGCCCTATGGAATCGGCGTGCTGACCGCGGGAATCATCCTCGCGGTCATGGTGCTTCCCATCGTCACCTCGATCTCCCGCGATGTCTTCGAAACCGTTCCCGCCGTCCTGAAGGAAGCGGCCTATGCCGTGGGCTGCACCACTTGGGAAGTGATCCGCTCGGTCGTCATCCCCTACACGCGCGTCGGCCTTATCGGCGGTGTCATGCTGGGTCTTGGCCGTGCCTTGGGCGAGACCATGGCTGTGACTTTCGTCATCGGCAACGCGCATAGAATTTCGCCTTCGCTGCTGGCGCCAGGCACGACAATCTCGGCAACGATCGCCAATGAATTCACCGAAGCGGTTGGCGACCTTTACACCTCCGCGCTGATCCTGCTTGGCCTGATCCTTTTCGTCATCACCTTTATTATTCTGGCGATCTCGCGATATATGTTGATGCGGCTGCATCGGCAGGAAGGGCGATAGGCCATGGCCATCTATAAGTCACGCCGCCGCCGGTCCGCGTTCTACCTCGGTCTTTGTTATGTGGCCGTGGCTATCGGTCTTGGCTGGCTGGCGATCATCCTTGCCACGCTCTTGTTCGAAGGTTTTCGCAATTTTTCGCTCACGGTCTTCACCCAAATGACGCCGCCGCCGGGTGCCGAGGGCGGCTTGCTGAACGCCATCACCGGCAGTTTGATCATGACCACTTTGGGCGTCGCCATCGGCACGCCGCTTGGCATGCTGGCGGGCACCTACATGGCCGAATACGGCCGCTACTCGAAGCTCACATTCTTCGTGCGGTTCATCAACGACATTTTGCTGAGCGCGCCTTCGATCGTGATCGGTCTCTTTGTTTACGAGGTCATGGTCGTGCGCATGGGCCATTTCTCCGCGCTTGCCGGGGCGGCGGCGCTTGCCGTGATCGTCGTGCCCGTCGTCGTTCGCACGACCGAAGATATGCTGCTTTTGGTGCCCGACACGCTACGGGAAGCCGCGCGGGCACTTGGCCTTCCCCGCTCCATTGTGATCGGCAAGGTCGCCTATCGCGCCGCGAGGGCGGGGCTTGTCACCGGCGTTATTCTCGCCATCGCACGCATCAGCGGCGAGACGGCGCCCTTGCTCTTCACCGCTTTGAACAATCAGTTCTTCAGCACCAATTTGAACGCCCCCATGTCGAGCCTGCCCGCCGTGATTTTCCAATTTGCTCTCAGCCCCTACAAGGAATGGCAGCATCTTGCGTGGACCGGCGCCCTCCTGATCACCTTGGCCGTGCTTGCACTTTCCATCACCGCGCGCGCGCTGCAAACGCAAAGACCCGCGAAATGACCGGTATCAATCATGAATGATGTCTCGAACCTTCCGCCCAGCCATGAGGTTGAATCCGCCGCCAAAGCACCCGCGGGCATACCAGATCGAGGGCTCGCCCCAGCGGTAAACTCTGTTGCGAAGATACGCCTAGACACGATCTCAAATCTGGATCAGAAGGTCTCGATTCGTAATCTCAACTTTTACTATGGCGACCAGCTCGCCTTGAAGAACGTCAGCCTCCCCCTCTGTGCAAAAAAAGTGACGGCCTTCATCGGACCCTCCGGTTGCGGAAAATCGGCCCTCCTGCGTGTGTTAAACCGCATGTACGATCTTTATCCGAAGCAAAGGGCCGAGGGAGAAGTGCTGCTCGACGGCGTGAACATTCTGCGGCCCGAGCAAGATCTCAATCTTTTGCGCGCCCGCGTCGGTATGGTGTTTCAAAAGCCGACCCCCTTCCCCATGTCGATCCATGATAATATCGCTTTCGGCCTCAAACTATATGAGAAGCTTTCGAGGAGCGAGCTTGCCGACCGGGTCGAAGCCGCCTTGAAGCGCGCCGCTCTTTGGGATGAGGTCAAGGAAAAATTGCACGCTTCGGGCCTATCACTTTCGGGAGGTCAGCAGCAGCGCCTCTGCATCGCGCGCACCGTCGCCCTCCAGCCGGAAGTGATTTTGCTCGACGAACCTTGCTCGGCGCTCGATCCCATCTCGACCGCGAAAGTCGAGGAAACCATCGACGAATTAAAAGAAAACTATACGATCGCGATCGTCACGCACAACATGCAGCAGGCGGCGCGCGTCTCGGAACATACCGCTTTCATGTATCTCGGCGAACTCATCGAATTTGGCGTCACCGCCCAGGTCTTCACGTCACCGGAAAAGAAAAAGACGCAAAATTACATCACTGGGCGTTTCGGCTGATTGCCGCCGGCAGCGAGGAAGAGGTTCATGTCTGATCATATCGTCAAAGCCTATGACAAGGAACTCGAAATCCTAGGCCGGAAAATCGCGGAAATGGGCGGCATCGCCGAAAAGATGCTGTCCGATGCCATGGATGCGCTGGTCGATTTCGACACCCACCTCGCTCAATCGACCGTTGATAGCGATCCCCGCCTCGACCTCTTGCAGCGCGACATCGAGGAACAAGCGATCCTGACAATCGCGCGCCGCCAGCCGATGGCGGTGGATCTGCGCGAGATCATCGCCACGATCCGTATCTCGGGCGATCTCGAACGCATCGGCGACCTTGCCAAGAACATCGCCAAGCGGGCGATCAAGCTCGCCGGGGAAATGCAGATACCGCGGGCCACCATTGGCCTCCGGTCGATGCATGAATCGGCGGCGATCCTTCTAAAGGATGTGCTTGACGCCTACAATGAGCGCGATTCCGAGCGGGCGCGCGCGGTCTGGACCCATGACGCCGATCTCGATGCGCTGGAGGACTCGGTTTTCCGCGACCTCCTCACGTTCATGATGGAAGATCCGCGCAACATCTCGTTTTGCACGCATCTTCTGTTCATATCGAAAAACATCGAGAGAATCGGCGATCACGCGACCAACATCGCCGAGACGGTGGTTTATCTCGTGACCGGAGAAACTTTGCCGATGGACCGGCCGAAGGGCCGGACCACCCTTTCTGAAGCGCCCACCACGGTGATTTGAACATGGGAAAAGAACTGCAAGATATCAATGAAATCCGCTCCGCCCCTGCTCCCGCACGCTCGGTGACGACGTCACCCGCGGCGCGCATTCTCGTGGTTGAGGACGAGGCAGCCTTGAGCATGCTGCTTTCCTATAATCTCGAGGCCGAAGGCTTCTCCGTGGACAGAGTCGAGCGAGGCGACGAAGCCGAAATCCGGCTTAGCGAAACCATCCCGGACCTCGTCATCCTCGATTGGATGCTGCCCGGCGTCTCCGGACTTGAAATCTGCCGGCGGATGCGGGCGCGCGAAACGACGAGAAGCCTGCCGGTGATCATGCTGACCGCGCGCGGCGAGGAAAGCGAGCGCGTGCGCGGGCTTGCGATCGGAGCCGACGATTACGTCGTCAAGCCGTTCTCGGTTCCCGAACTCATGGCACGCGTTCACGCGCTTCTCCGGCGGGCGCGGCCCGACCGGGCAAGTGGCGTGCTGTCGGCGGGCGATCTCGTGCTGGACAGGCAAAACTGGCGTGTCCGCCGTGGCGGCCGCGACATCCATATGGGACCGACCGAGTTCCGCCTGCTCGAACATTTAATGGGAAAGCCGGGCCGGGTCTTTTCCCGCGCCCAGTTGCTCGACAGCGTTTGGGGGCTTTCGGCGGAAATCGACGAGCGCACTGTCGACGTCCATATCGGCCGGTTGCGCAAGGCCTTGTCGAACGACAGCGAACATGATCCGATCCGCACCGTGCGCGGCGCGGGCTATGCGTTCGACGAAACTTTCGGCAGGATTGGTTAGAGCACGATGAATTTGGATTTTAGTCAATCCAAAATCATCATGATCTGATGTTTCAACCCAAGGCCTTCACGATGCCATCAACCATTTTCTTGGCGTCGCCAAAAAGCATCGTCGTATTGTTTCTAAAAAACAATTCGTTTTCGACGCCGGCGTAGCCAGAGCCCAGTCCGCGTTTGACGAAGAGCACATCTTTCGCGTTCTCTACATCGAGGATCGGCATGCCATAGATCGGCGATGATGAATCGGTTTTCGCGGCAGGGTTGGTCACGTCGTTGGCGCCGATGACGAAAGCCACATCGGCACTTGTAAACTCCGGGTTGATTTCCTCGAGCTCGAAGACCTCATCATAGGGCACATTGGCCTCGGCGAGCAGAACATTCATGTGCCCTGGCATGCGCCCGGCGACCGGATGGATCGCATATTTGACATCGATGCCTTTGCTTTTCAGGATGTCGGCCATTTCCCGTAAGGCATGTTGTGCCTGGGCAACCGCCATCCCATAGCCCGGCACGACAATGACTTTCTTTGCGGCGAGCAAGATTTTGGCGGCCTCTTCCGCCGAGCCTTGCTTCACCGGCGGCCTTTCCACGTCTCCCTCGCCTGGGGGTGGCCCGGCTATTTCACCGCCAAAGCCGCCGAGGATGACCGAGATGAAGGAGCGGTTCATCCCCTTGCACATGACATAGGAAAGAATGGCGCCGGACGAACCGACGAGCGCGCCGGTAATGATCAAGGCCAGATTGGCGAGCGTGAATCCGACAGCCGCCGCGGCCCATCCCGAATAGGAATTCAGCATCGAAATCACGACTGGCATGTCGGCGCCGCCGATCGGTATGATGAGCAGAACACCAAGGGCGAAGGATACCAGAACGATCAGCCAAAAGACGAAATGAGCTTCGGTCGGGATGAACGCAAAGATGAAGACCGCGAGCAAAATAGCTAGCCCGATATTGATCGCGTGCCGGTTCGGCAGAAGGATGGGGTTACCCGTCATTCGTCCGTCAAGCTTGAGAAATGCGATCACCGAGCCGGTAAAAGTGATCGCGCCGATTGCGGCGCCGAGCGACATTTCAAAGAGGGTCGAGCCATGAAT
>Ga0181535_10006520_pt1 | contig 11999 bp, 12 predicted proteins | sample PEATcosm2014_Bin_44_FD_119774 | JGI IMG/M metagenome (GOLD analysis project Ga0181535, IMG submission 119774) | Peatland microbial communities from MTU Mesocosm Facility, Houghton, MI, USA - PEATcosm2014_Bin17_30_metaG | ecosystem: Environmental > Terrestrial > Soil > Wetlands > Peat | place...
CAATTTGCCCTGCGCATCTTCCACCGCAAAGTATTTCTGGTGGTCGCGCATCACCGTCACCAAAACCTCTTCCGGCAGCTCCAGGTACTCTGGCTCAAACTCGCCCAGGATCACGGAAGGCCACTCGGTCAGGTGCGTCACCGTCTCAACCAGCGCTTCGTCCTCGCGCCAGCGAGCGCCCTCAAGTTTTCGCGTCTCCGCATCCAGAGCCTTGCGGATCGTCTGCCGTCGCTCGGCGACGTCGACCACTACAAATGCAGCGCGGAGAGTATCGGCATAACTCTTCGCAGCGTTGATCACGACAGGCGCTTCCCCGTGCAGCACTCGATGCCCGCGGCTCGCATTGCCCGCCGTAATTCCCGCAATCTCCATGGGAACCACTTCAGCATCGAGCATAGCCACAATCCAGCGCACCGGCCGCACAAACCGCTCCGGCTTCCCGGCGCGCCAGTACATATTCTTCGCCCAGTAAAGCCCGAGCACTTCTTTCGGCAGCTCCGCGACCAGGATTTCGCTCGCGGTGCGCCCGATGAGCTTTACGGTTGCGCCGACGTACTCGCCCTTAGACGTCTCAATCTTCTTCAGTTCCGAAACTTCAATGCCCGCTTTCTTCGCGAAGGCCTCGCCGGCCGCCGTCGGCGCACCATCCTTGAAGGCGATCTTCCACGACGGGCCCATCACCACTTTTTCATTGTCGGCCTGCTTCGCCCGCACGCCTTCCGCGAACACCGCCAGGCGCCGCGGCGTGGAGAAGGTTGAAACTTTTGCATCCGCTCCGGCCAGTTGCTCGCGCTTCAGCAGCTCGCTCACGCGCTTGCCCAGCTCGGCCTCGGCGCCGGCGATCATCCGCGCCGGAACCTCTTCGAGCCCGATCTCTAACAAAAACTCCGCCATACGTTCGATCTCTCTGAGAGCCACTAACCTCTAGCTTCTGGCTGCTAGCTCTTTCGTGCGGCAATTCACCGATTCAACTTCCTGAAGTTCTTGAAGGCTTCGCTCAATCGAAATTCCCGATTAAGAAAGTAAGAGCTAGAGGCTGGAAGCTAGGAGCTGGAAGCCGCCTCCTGCTGCATCACCCATGCTTTCGCCACGCCTACAGCCAGAGCACGAATCCTTCCAATGACGCCCACGCGCTCCGTCACGCTGATTGCGCCCCGCGCGTCGAGCAGGTTGAACAGGTTTGAACATTTCAGCGCCAGTTCGTACGTCGGCAGCAAGGGAAATCGTTTCTTTTCCTTTGTGTCGGCCTTCTCGTCGGAGAGAAGCGTGTTCGCCTTTTCCAGCAGCGATTGCGCTTCGGCCTCATACGAATTGAAGTGTTCCCAAAGCCGTGGCACGTCTGCCATTTCGAAGTTGTAGACCGAAAACTGCAGCTCCTCGGCCAGCCGCACGTCGCCATAGGTCACCACCGCACCAGTCGCCGGATCGCGCGCCCACACAATGTCGTAAATGGAATCGACATCTTGCAAAAACGCTGCAATGCGCTCCATGCCGTAGGTCAGTTCCGCGCAAATGGGATCGAGATCCATGCCGCCGCACTGCTGGAAATAGGTGAACTGCGTAATTTCGAGACCGTCGAGCATCACCTGCCAGCCCACGCCCCACGCGCCTCCTGCAGGCCACTCCCAGTTGTCCTCCTCGAACTTCAGGTCGTGATGCTTCAGGTCGATTCCCATCGCCTCCAGCGACTCGAGATACAGCTCCTGCACGTTCACCGGTGGCGGCTTCAGAATCAATTGGAACTGCGTGTGTTTGAACAGCCTGTTGGGATTCTCGCCGTAGCGGCCGTCGGCCGGCCGTCGCGAGGGCTGCGCGTAGCCCACTTTATAAGGCTTGGGCCCCAGCACGCGCAGAAACGTCTCCGGGCACATCGTCCCCGCGCCCACCTCCACATCGTAGGGCTGCTGGAGCACGCATCCGCGCTCCGCCCAGAACGCCTGCAGGCGGAACAAAAGATCCTGAAAGGTTAGGGATGTGGGTTTTACGCGCGCTTCAGGCTGGGCAACGGACACAGGTAGCTCTCTCTCATCGGGACTAATGGATGATTTTATCAGCCGGATTGAGTCGAGCCGGCGAGCGAATCTTTGTTCGAGTTACTTTGGAGATAAGCGCATGGAGCGTGCGACCATCCCGATTCGAGCCAGCTCTTCACCCGCCCAGCCTCGCGTGGATACTCACGGCCAGTCTTGCGCACCGTGGAAGATCCTCGCGATCTCAATCGTTTCTTCCTTGATCCTGTAGACGGCAATATAGGGGAGGGGCGCAAAGACCAACTCGCGCCAGCCGCTCATGCGGCTGCTTAGACGGCCTAGGGCGGGAACGTTTCTGAGCTTTGCAATGCGTTGTAGATGGTTGCCGCGACGCGTTTGGCAGCGTCCGGGCGATCGCGTTCAATCCAAGTGCAGATGCGCTCCAGGTCCTCGGTGGCGGGCACCGACCACCGGATTTCCATCACGGCTCGAGGAAGCGTCGCAACCGGTCGCCGACCTGCTCGTGCGTCAGCGATTCGCCGCGGGCCAGAGCGGCCTCACCGCGTTGTACGGCTTCGACAAAGCGGTCTTCCTCCTGAAAGTAGCGCGTAACTACATCCCGCAACGCCTCATCGGGACTGAGGCACTGCCTTGCCGCGCGCTCTACGAGCCGAGCTTCGATGTCGGGAGGGAATTGCACTTCCATGGAAATAGTGTAGGAGCAAATGAGGCTCGGGGCAAGAATGCCGTCCGTCATTCACCCGCCCAGCCTCGCGATCGCCTCGGCTGTCTTCAGCTTTCGCTCCAGATGCCGTTCCAGAGTCCCCAAGGTAAATCGCCGCAGATCCTGTGCGCGCTTGCGCGGCCAGGCTTCGGCGGCAAAACTCGACACCGGCGCCCGCAGCATCCGCTGCGCCAGTTGCCAGCTATCGGCGCTCAGCCCGCTCCCCGACCCATTTGCATGCAGCCCGCAGAACAGCCCGTCGGCATACGCGTTGAAGCGCACTTCGCCCGAGGCCAGCGTGTCTCCGCAAACCATGCAATGTCCAATGTCCGGCAGCAACCCCATCAGCCGCGTCATCCACAGCGAGAAATACGTGAGCGCCATCCATGGTCCAGGTGGTTGGAGCCCCGCGAATGGCGCCCCTGCGGTTTGTGGCTGCGCGGTTTCCGGCTTCACGGCGCTTGTCTGCTCCAGCACGCTCGCCAGCAGCCGGAAAACCGTCGCTTGTGGATCGCGTTCGGGCAACGCCTCGTCGATCACCTCGGCATAAAAACTCAGCACTGCCATGCGAGCCTGGTCGACCGGGGCCGATAAAGGCGAGCGCAAAATCTCCAGTTGGTCGAGCCTCACTAATTCCTGTCGCGGCCGCTCCGCGAACCAGGCTCGAACCAGCGTCATCGGCTCGAGAGCTCCGCCAAACCGTTTGCGGCTCTTCAACGCCGCCTTGGCCATGCCCTTCAACCGGCCGTAATCGCGCGTAAAAAAGCTCACCAGCAGGTCGGACTCATGCACCGGCCAGGTGCGCAGAACCACCGCCTCTGAAGTGAGCACGCTCATGCTTCTTCATCATCGCACCGGAAAGAGGAGAGGCGTTCATGCCCCTGAGTACGCGCGCACGCGCCTTTAGGCCTGGACAGCATTGAGGCTCATCAAAAACACAAACGCGCACCCCACAGGCGGGATGCGCGTTCTGAGAGACCTTTTCTATTGGCTGGCGTTCTGCCGTCTACCTGCCGAAGTGCGCGGCGTTCTTCTCGGTAAAGTGGGCCCACTTTTCCGGCAAATCGTCCTGCGCAAAGATTGCCGATACGGGGCACACCGGCACGCACGCACCGCAGTCGATGCACTCGACCGGATCGATGAACAACTGATCGGATTCGGCATAACCGGCTTCATCTTTCTTGGGGTGGATGCAATCGACGGGACAGGCGTCCACACAGGCGCTGTCCTTGGTGCCGATACAGGGTTCTGCAATGACGTATGCCATCTCTGCTCTCTCCGGAGATTCCCGCGGCCGCGCGCTCGCGATCCGCACTGATCTTTACGACGCTGATAGTAGCATATGGCCCCGCGGCCTGACTTCCACTCTTTGACTCGCGTTTTGCCATGCGGGAAGGAGCGCCGCGCTTATGACCGGCCGGTTCTTGCCCGCTCCGCTCGCGCCTTCGCAAACTCTTCGGGCGTGGGAATCGGAGCAAGATCGCGCCCCGCGAACATGTCGCCAAAGAACCCGATCAGTTCGTCGTGAATCAGCCCGTTCGTTGCCAGAATCTCGTCGCTCTTGAGCTGGAATCGCGCGCCCGAGAAGTCGGTGACCCGTCCGCCGGCTTCTTCAATCAGCAGAATGCCGGCAGCCGTGTCCCAGGGATTCAGACTGAACTCCCAGAATGCGTCCAAGCGTCCGCAGGCGACATAAGCCAGATCGAGCGCCGCCGAGCCTGCTCGCCGCACTCCGTGCGAGCGCAATGTGAATTCCTGATAAAAGTGAACATTCGGGCTCGCATGCCGCTTGCGGCTGGGAAAGCCGGTCGCCAAAAGCGCCTCGGCCAGCTCCGGCGTGCGCGAAACCCTTGCCGGCTTGCCATTGAGCCGCGCGCCCAGCCCTCGCTCGGCCGTGAAAAGCTCATCGCGCAGCGGATCGTAGATCACGCCCGCCACCAGTATCCCATCGTCGCCGGCTTTCATGCCGGCTGCACGGTGCTCAAGGCCCATCGATACGCAAAATTGCGGAAATCCGTGAGCGAAATTCGTCGTCCCATCGAGCGGATCCACGTACCAGCGGAACTCGCCTTCCATCCGCTCGCGCGTGCCCTCCTCGCCGTAGACTCCGTGATCGGGAAATGCCTCGCCGAGCCGCGCGCGAATCAGCTTCTCCACCGTGCGGTCGGCCACCGTCACAATGTCCACGTCGCCCTTGTATTCGGTCTCTACGCCTTGCGCATAGAATTCGCGCAGCCGCGCACCCGCCTCGCGCGCAATCTCTGCAGCCTTGGGAACGAATGTCAGGTTTTGCACGATTTTCGGCTCTGCCGCGCTCGTCACAGCCCCGCCCCGTGCCGTCCGTCTCCGTCCGAACCATGGCCGTCTGGTCCATGTCCGTCGCTGGTCTCATAACGCGGCACCCGCCGCCGGCCAGCTTCGCTGATGGTGCGGATTTGGTTTTTGTAAATAAACAGATTGGGCTGCCCCTCGCGCGTCAGCCGCAGCATGGAGTCGTCGAAGTATTCGATCCACCCGCGCACCGTCTCGCCGTCTCTCAGCTTGATGTTCACGATCACCTGGCGATCGCTCAAGGAGCGCAGGTAAAGCCCTTCCTGGCCGGTTTCGCCCGGCGGAGGCGTCTTGGAGCGGCGGCGCGACGACAAGGGGGAAGTCATGTTGCCATTTTAGATGCAAATCCGTCCAGGCGCGTGCCGGGGGTCGCAACTGCACGGGGATCAACCAGTTTTTGGGGAGACCTTTGACGGCGGGCCTTAATTTCCCCTGGCCGCCGCATCCGCGTAGTAGCCGGTCTTGTTGCGCACGTTGAATTCGTCGGCCGCCGCGCGGGGAATCGTAATCACCACGCGATGGAACGTCCTTCCCGGCTCTTGATTCTGTGGATAGTAGCCGATCAAGTACTGTGTGCGCAGGTCTTCGCTCACCTTGGCGAAGGCCTTGTCCAGCCCTCCCTCGCCAACATAAAAGTATTTTCCGCCCGTCTCTTCTGAAAGAGTAATCAGCGCGTGTTCGCCGCCGAGGTCGCGGCCCGCGCTGGCTTCGATGGGCACGTCGATCAGCGAATAAATCATCACCTCGTTGCGCAGCGCGGCTTCAAGGGCCTGCGCGTAGGTTGAGGACTTGGCGGTGTCGTCTCCATCCGAGACCAGCACCAGCACCTTACGCCCCTCACGCTTGCCCAGGCCCTGAGAACCCAGAACAACGGCGTCGTAGAGCGCCGTCGCAAAATCGGAACGAAGCCCACCGACGGCGTGATCGATTTGCGAAAGATTGTTGGTGAACCCCGTGAGCTCGGTTACATCCGTGGCAAATTGGAGCACGCTCATCTGGTCTTTCGGCTGCAGAATGTCGTGAGCAAAATGCCGCGCCGCATTCGCCTCATCGTCGAGATCCTTGCGGACGCTTCCCGATGTGTCGATGGCCAGCGTTAGATTCAAAGGCACATCGGTTTTCCGCTCGAAGACCGCGATCTGCTGGGGCCGGCTATCTTCGAAAACCGCAAAATCGTCTTTGGTCAGCTCGCCGATCGGAGCCCCGTTCTTATCCGTCACATTGACGAAGATGTCTACCAGCTTCACATCCACATGGAAGGTGGCATCCTGCGCGAACGCCCATGACGGAGCCAGCGCCGCAATCGCGCAGAAACCGGAGGCGGCAAGCATGCCGCAAACAACGCTGCGCCTAGACTTCATGGGGCGCCCCAGAAACATCGACGGTAAATCCCTCGGGAAACGGCTCTCCCGGCGCCCAAACCGCGCCGTCTGCGAACGTCTCTTTCTTCCAGATGGGCACGGTCTGCTTGACGGTATCAATCAGCCAGCGGCAGGCTTCAAAAGCTGCCGAGCGATGCGCCGAGGCCACCACGATCAGCACGCTCGTCTCGCCAATCTCGAGCCTCCCCAGGCGATGAACCATCGCGACCTGGCGCACGGCGAATCGTTCGCGCGCTTGTCTGCCGAGTTCCCGCATCTGGTTCACTGCCATCTCTTCATAGGCTTCGTAGTCCAGGTGCAGGGTCCGGCGTCCGCGCGAATGATTGCGCACGATGCCGTCAAACACCACCACCGCGCCGTCTTCTCCGCTCTTGGCCGCTGCAACAATCCTGTCCGCATCGATCGCCTCACGCGTCAGCGCGACAAGGATATTTGGCTCGACACGACGCTCCTCCGAAGCATTTGAGGGGCGCGAAGTGCCGCCGGAGACGGGCGGCAGCAACCCCACCTCATCGCGGTCGTGCAGAATGTGCGCAGCCTGGGCATATTCTGCATTCACGCCGACTGCAATGCCGCTGAGAGCCTCTTTCGGTGCGCCTTCCGGCAACCGGGCGCGCAACTGCTCAAGTAGCGACCCCACCGTCGCACCCTCCGGCAGCTCAACCTCAGCCGCATCGGGGCCGAGCAAATCCTTCAGGATTCCAAATGATATGACGCGTACACGCATGGTTAGAGACAGCATAACGCTCTGGAGCTTAGACGCTCGCCGCCTGAAATCAGGGGTTGAGTCGAGGGCAACTCAGACAGCGAACGTCTCCCTGGAAGATGTTGAAGAATTCGGAACTGGGATAAAGAAACGGGACGAATCCAAAAAGTCCGCAAAAAAGCAAAGGCCGGCAGTTTCGCCGGCCTGCTCAAAAAGATTGGGAGAGGTTTACGCCGCCGCACCCGCTGCGCTGGCTGCCGCACGAATGACCGGCGCAGGTTGCAATTGCGGCCGCGGAGCCAGCATCGGCAAAGCCACTTCCAGCACATCCTCGATCTCCCTTGCGTAGTGGACCTTCACGCCTTCCATCATCTCCGGCGTCAGATCCTCTTCCACGTTCTGGCGGTTTTCGGCGGGCAGAATGATGGTTTGCACTCCAGCCCGGCGCGCCGCCAGAAACTTCTCCTTGATTCCGCCCACCGGCAGCACATTGCCACTGAGCGTGATCTCGCCGGTCATCGCGGTAAGCGGACGCACCGGAGTATCGGTCAGCAACGATGCCAGCACCGTCGCCATCGTGACGCCGGCCGATGGACCATCCTTGGGAATGGCGCCTGCGGGCACGTGAATGTGCAGGTCCATCTCCTTGTTAAAGTCCTCAGCCAGCCCTAGCCGCGGTGCATTCGAGCGTACCCAGGTCAGCGCGGCCTGCATGGATTCCTGCATCACCTCGCCGATCTGCCCAGTCATCGTGAAGCCGCCCTTGCCTTTCATTTTGTTGGCTTCGATGAACAGGATGTCGCCGCCTGCCGGCGTCCAGGCCAGGCCCACGGCCACCCCGGGCCGCTTAACCCGCTCCGCAACTTCGGTCTCGACGCGCACCTGGATACCGCCAAGGAACTCTTTCAGCGTCTCCCTGGTTACGACCAGCTTTTCCGCGTGGCCTTCCACCACGCGCCGCGCTTCTTTGCGGCAAACCGTCCCGATCGTCTGTTCCAGCTTCCGTACGCCCGCTTCGCGCGTGTAGTGGCGAATGATGTACCGCACCGATTCTTCCGGGAACTCAATCTGCTCCGCTGTGATCCCGTTCTCCTTGATCTGCCGCGGAATCAGGTACCGGCTTGCAATGTGCACCTTCTCCTCTTCGCTATAGCCCTGCAAAGGAATGATTTCCATGCGGTCGATCAGCGGTGGAGGCACCGTGTCCAACATATTAGCCGTGCAAATGAACAGCACCTTCGACAGATCGAACGGCACGTCCAGATAGTTGTCGCGGAACGTGTTGTTCTGTGCCGGATCCAGGACCTCAAGCAGGGCCGATGCGGGATCGCCGCGGAAGTCCCGTCCCAGCTTGTCCACCTCATCCAGCATGATGACCGGGTCGTTGGTTTCCGCCCGGCGAATGCTCTGGATGATCTGTCCCGGCAGCGCGCCGATGTAAGTTCTGCGGTGGCCGCGAAGCTCCGCCTCGTCGTGCATGCCGCCCAGCGAGATGCGCTGGAATTTGCGTCCCAGCGCCCGTGCAATCGAACGGCCGAGGCTGGTTTTCCCCACTCCGGGCGGCCCGACGAAGCACAAAATCGGCCCCTTCATGTCGGGCTTGAGCTCCAGGACGCTCAAATAATCGAGAATCCTGTCCTTCACCTTTTTCAGCTCGTAGTGGTCCTCATCGAGGATTTCCTTTGCCTTCCCGATATCGATCTTCGATCCGGAGCTCTTGACCCACGGCAGCACGGCAAGCCACTCGATGTAGTTGCGCGTGAGCCCGTAGTCGGCGGCCATCGGTGACATCCGCTGCAGACGGCCCAGCTCTTTCAATGCTTCTTTTTTCACGTCGTCGGGCATGCCCGCGGCTTCAATCTTCTGTTTCAATTCCTCGATGTCGCGCTGCCCTTCATCCTGCTCGCCCAGCTCTTTCTGGATGGCCTTCATCTGCTCACGCAGATAGTAGTCGCGCTGCGACTGTTGCACTTGGTCCTGCACTTCTGTCTGGATCTTGGTGCGCAACTGCTGCACCTCGATCTCCTTCGCCAGCAGCTTGTTTAACTGCTCCAGGCGATCGGCGATGCCCGGCGTCTCCAGCAACTGCTGCTTGTCGTCGGTGGTCAGGAAAGGCAGAGACGAAGCCACAAAATCGACCAGCCTTGCCGGCTCGTCGATGTTCGCGGCGATCGTCCTCAACTCATCTGAAAGCGTGGGTGATTCGGTAACGATCTGCTGGAACTGGCCGACCACGTTGCGGACCAGTGCCTCAAACTCCGGTGAGCTCGCCGGCGCTACTTCCTCAAGAGTCTCCACCTCGGCAATCATGTACGGCTCGGACTGGGTGAACCCAACGAGCCGCACGCGGCTTACGCCCTCGGTAAACACAAACCGGCTCTGGTTGGGCATGCGCACAACCTTGTGTACGGTCGCCAGGGTTCCCACTGTGTGCAAGTCGCCCGGCTTGGGTGCGTCAAGACGCGGGTCCAGTTGCGCAGTGACGATAATGGCGCGCTCCTCGCCGAGTGACTCGATCAGTTGGATCGAGCTTTCACGTCCCACAGTAAGCGGCAGGACGGCGTGGGGAAAAAGCACCGTATCGCGCACCGGCAGCACCGGAATTTTCCGGATTCCCGTCGCGCTCCGGGCGGAAACTTCGTTTTCAGGATTGACTGGCTGATTTGGCATTGAGTGTCCTCGTGTCAACTTTCCTTCATTAGATAGCTCAAAACCTATAAAAGTTGCAACTTCCGCCTCCCTGCCCATCTCCTTTGGTTGATCGATTGACTTGTCTTACGTGCCAGTCCCTGCGCAGGTTCCAAGGCGTGCCGGCTCATCCCATGGGCCCCGGCCGACGGACGGTGAATCTGCACGAACGCATCCAACCCATTCGGGGTTCGGTGTTGATTTCTCTGAGGTTACCGACCGGAGCGCACCCATTCGTGGGGTCTATCGGCGAAAAAGACGGGAATGTGAGCAAAAAGCTGTGAACCACCGGAACAGCCCTTAAAGGGAGTCCAGCCGCCGCGTTCCGGCCCTAGTCCCCTTCACGCTTGAGAGCCGACTCGATCCCTTGCCAAACCTCGTCGGGTGGCTCGACAGTCGGAAACAACTCGCGGGCCGCCTGGGCTATTGCTTCCAGCTCTGCGACAAAGGCGCGGCACCGGTCGCACTCTTTGAGGTGCGGATTGGACGAGAGGTCTTTTCCGGAGCCAATCAGCTCCGGCAACTGCGCCTGGAACTCCGCGCAGCTCATTTTGCCGGGATCGCCCGTCATGGCCGCTCCTCTGGACGCTTCTGGCTGCGGAGCGCATCGCGCAGCTTCAAACGCGCCTTATGCAATTGAGACTTGCTGTTGCCGATTGAGCAGTCCAGCATCGAAGCGATCTCATTATGCTCAAAACCCTCCACGTCGTGAAGGATGAAGATCAGCCGGTATCCGGTGGGCAGGTCGGCCACAGCCCGCTCCAGCGCCAGCCGGTCGATGGCTCCGCTAAGCGTCAGGTCTGGCGCGCCAAAGCTCCGGCTTGGGCCCTCTTCCGGCGTCGGCTCCATGGCCTCATCGAGCGAGATCAAGGCCAGCCCTTTCTTGCGCAACTGCATCAGCACCACATTGATGGCCAGCCGGTGCAGCCACGTGGAAAATGCCGAATCGCCCCGGAAGGTGGCGATCTTGCGATGCAACTGCAGGAATGCTTCTTGCGTGAGGTCTTCGGCCTCCGCCACATTGCCCACCATGCGCAGGCAAAGGGAGTAGATGCGGCGCTTATGCAGGGAATAGAGTTGCGCAAACGCCTCGTGATCACCGGCCTGCGCGCGTGCTAGAACTTCGGCATCCGCCGGATTCGCGGGTTTCAAGGCCGTGCGCCCCTGCTCCGTGCCTCTATTCTGCCGGATGCCGCCGGGCGCCTGCGTGGGGGAAGAAGAGTTGGGCATGCGCTTCCTTAAGGGTTTCTCCCGAACCGGTTCTGTGAGCGAGACTGCAAAAGCTCGCATTGGCCAATCCCTGATGTCGACGTTCTGGCTCCGGCTTCCCATCGTGAGTGGGAATTCCGCGCCCATTGAAGGACTCTCCCAACGCAACCGGGGTGACAAACCTGTGTTCCTACAGCTGGCACTTTACTTTGGCGTTGCGACCCCGGTCTTCCTGGTTAGAAGAGAGAGACAGAGCAGACATTCTTTGGTTTTGATGCAGCTTCCTTCATCGTTAGTATAAAGTTAGGCAATTAAGGTTGGCTGAGTTCGCATAAAAACGCCCAAGCCAACGCCCTTCGAGAGCGCGTGTTGAGCCGCTCCCGCTTTGCGCTGGGATGCTGCGGTTCCACCACACTTTTTAAGATATGATCTTCGAAACAAAGCCGGAATTAAGACGCGGCGTTCCATCCGGCCCCATGCGGTCGGCGGCGGGCGCCGTCCACGTTGATCTGCAGGCTCTTGCGACGTTCGGATTTCTGTCTTTTGTCGTCGCCTGTGCACCAATTTCCGGCTCCTGTCAGGCTGCGCCCCGCGAATCCAGTCAAAGCCATTTCACACGAGCCAATCTGCCGAATCCCCCTGATCCCGGCACCGAAATTGCTCTCGCCTTTGAAGGCCTGACCGTTGAGAGCATCGGCTTTGAAGGCGTTCCGGCCGACCGTCTTGACCCGCTTCCCAGCCACCTCGCCCAGGCCGAAGGAGCTCCACTCACAGCCGAGAACATCAAAAGGAGCCTCCGGCAACTCTATGCAACCGGCCTGTACGACACCGTCGAAGTGGAAGCATCGCGCCAGGCGGGCGGCATAGCGTTGACCTTCGCGGGAACCCCGCGCATTTTCATTGGCACAGTCGGCGTCGACGGAGCCGTCGGGGCGGCCATGAACACGCAGCTCCAGCGCGCCTCTCAACTTGAAGCCGGAACCCGGTTC
>Ga0181535_10006521_pt1 | contig 11998 bp, 11 predicted proteins | sample PEATcosm2014_Bin_44_FD_119774 | JGI IMG/M metagenome (GOLD analysis project Ga0181535, IMG submission 119774) | Peatland microbial communities from MTU Mesocosm Facility, Houghton, MI, USA - PEATcosm2014_Bin17_30_metaG | ecosystem: Environmental > Terrestrial > Soil > Wetlands > Peat | place...
CGCGCTCGCGGCGATGATCAGGCCGGAAATCACCGCGTTGGCCGCGCGCCACATCTCGATTTCGCCGTGCGTTTTTTCCTTTTCCTTGAAGATGGGAATAAACGCTGCCGTCAATGCGCCTTCGCCGAGCAGGCGGCGGAACAAATTGGGAATCGTGAATGCAAACTGGAACGCGCCGGCCACCCAGCCATCGCCCATGAACCGCGCATAGACCATTTCGCGCACCATGCCGAGCAGACGGCTGGTCAGCGTGGCGACGGCCATCGCGCCGGACGACTTGAGCATCTGTGACATCGCGCCAAGGTTAAAGTCCAAAGCCCGAAGTCCAAAGTCCAAAGTTTCTTCAATCCTCCTCGTCGTGGTCCTCGTTCTCGTAATCGAATCAGGAAAATCGAGGACGAGGACGAGTAGGAGAGCGAGTAGGATTGAAACAATTGGAAATTGGCAATTGCCCGTCGACAATTTAACCTGCTGCCGTGAGCATTTTGGAAGAACTGAAGTGGCGCGGCCTCGTCGCCGATTGCACCGACGCGGCGGAACTTGCCAAACAGATTGCGTCGCCGGTCACGCTCTATTGCGGATTCGATCCGACGGCCGACAGCCTGCACGTCGGCAACCTCGTGCCGCTGCTCGCGTTGCGGCGGTTTCAAGATTTCGGCCATCGCCCCATTGCCGTGGCCGGTGGCGCGACCGGTTCCATCGGCGATCCCAGCGGCAAGACTCAGGAGCGCCAGTTGCTTACGAAGGAAGTCTTGGAACGCAACATTGCCAGTGTGAAGGAACAGCTCAAGCGCCTGCTCGATTTTGAAACCAAAACCAATCCGGCGCGGCTGGTGGACAACGCCTCCTGGACGGCGAACGTTTCGTTACTCGATTTTCTGCGCGACATTGGGAAGCATTTTTCGGTCAACCAGATGGTGGCCAAGGAGAGCATTCGCGCCCGGATGGAAGACCGCGAGGTCGGCATCAGCTACACCGAATTCAGCTACATGCTGCTGCAGGCGTTCGATTTTCTGGTGCTTTACGAGAAACACGGCTGCGAACTGCAAATCGGCGGCAGCGATCAATGGGGCAACATCACTGCGGGCATTGATCTGATCCGGAAAAAACTGGGCAAGGCGGCTTATGGTCTCACTTTGCCGCTCATCACCAACGCCGACGGCACAAAATTCGGCAAGACCGAGGCCGGTGCCATCTGGCTGGACTCAAAACGCACGAGCATCTATCGCTTTTACCAATTCTGGGTCAACACCGATGACCGCGACGTCGTCCGTTATCTGAAATACTTTACGTTTTTGTCGAAGGAAGAAATTGAAGCGCTGGAAAAGAAACACGCGGAAAATCCCGGTGCGCGGGCCGCGCACAAGGTGCTGGCAAAGGCCGCGACGGAATTAATTCACGGCGAATCACCGGCCTTTGCGGCCGAGCAGGCAAGCAAACTCCTTTTTGGCGAAACGGTCGAAATTGAAAACACTCCACTGGAAACATTTAGTTGCATTATTGACGAAGTTCCGACGAAGGAAATCGAGAAATCAAAATTGGGTGGCGCGGGAATTCCGTTGGTCGAACTCCTGGTCCACGCCGGTTTATGTCCGTCCAAAGGCCAGGCACGAAAGGATATCGAAGGCGGCGGCGTAAATATCAACAACGTCCGTGAAACAAATTTTCAACGTACGGTGACTGTCGGCGATCTGCTCTTTGGCAAGCACCTGCTGTTGCGCAAGGGCAAAAAGAATTACGTCGTCGTGACGGCGAGGTAAATTATTCATCTGCATCCGGATGGGCTTCGGCGCGGGCGCGGGCGCGACGGACACTTTCTTCGTAAATCCGGTCGAATTCAGCATCGCGCGATGGCAGAGATATTATGTGTTGGAATTGGCCGTCGAAAGCCGGGTCTATTGCCAGGATCCGTTTCGTGAGTGGCGGATGGGTGGACATGAATCCGAACCATGAGTCAAAGGCTGAATTCGCAACATACAGATGGCTGGCGACTTCCGCATACGGCGAATCCATCCGTCCCTGTTTAAGCAGGCCGCCGATTTTTTTGAGCGCGCCCGCGATGCCTGCGGGATTGCGCGTGAATTGCACGGCGGCGGCATCCGCCAGCCATTCGCGTTCGCGACAGATTCTGCTTTTCAGCAGGCGCACGAATGGCGAACTGATGCCGCCGATGATCAAAAATAGAATTCCGAGTGGTGCGGTTGGCAGAAAAGTCGGACTTGTGTTGTTGTCGAAAATGGATGCGCCGTTTTCCGGCACCTGCGGCGATCCGCGCACCAAAATCCGTCCGAGCAGCGTCGGCCAGAATAGTCCATGCGCGAGCGCCATCAATTTCATGTTGAGCCGCGTGTCCCCGTTCAGTACATGGCTGAACTCATGTGCAACAATTCCCTGCAATTCATCGCGCGTCAGTAATTTCAATGCCCCGAAGGTGATGCCCAAGGCTACGTCGTCGCGGGTGTGTCCGGCGGCAAATGAATTGATGCCGCGCTCGCGGTCCAGGACGTAAATTTCCGGCACGGACATCCCAGCCGCGATGGCCATTTCTTCGACGACGTCGCGCAATTGTCTTTCATTCAAATCGGTTGTGTTTTCCACGATTTTTCTGCCGCCGAGCATTTCTGCCACCGCCGAGCCGCCGGCGGCGAGCAGGCGCATTTTGTAATAGCAGCCTGCTGCGATCAGAACCAGAGTGCCCAACGTACTCCAGTATAAAAGTTGTGGACTCCAGATCATTTTCAAAAAATGCAGTGGCTGAATCAGTGCGCCGGCATAGAAAAAAAGCGCTGTGCCCAGAAGATAGATGGGGTCCCATCGACGTTCCGGTAATTCTGGATGTTGAAAAATCCAGGCCAGCGAGGCGACAATGAGATAAGTCAGAAGCACAACGGCCAGCACCGCCAGACTGAAAAGCCAGAGGAGCCGGCGGGTTTGCCTTCGTGCGTGAGCTTCCTGATCAAAAAAGTCCATGAGCTACGTTCAATTTGTAACAGAAGACTGGCAGAGCGAAAATAATTTTGCCGGTCCGGGGTTTTAGCCCTTCGTGCCAGAAAACTTCCCGAAAATTGAGTTCGCTTCCTCCAGCGTTTCCTTCGAGCCAATATCGAACCAGAGTCCGGGCACGCGCCAGGTATAGACCGGCGTGCGCGGATAAAGCCATTGCACCAGCCGGCCGGGTTGGTCGGGATTGTTGCCTTCGGCGATGTACTGTTTGATGACCGGAATGGTGCTTTTCGGATAAAAGTAGAGTGCGATGCCGGCGAGCGTGCTGGTCGGGTGCTTCGGCTTTTCCTCGAAGGCGGTGATCCGGCTGTCGGCTGCCACGGAAATGGAGCTGTATTTTTTGATTTGTTCCAGGTCGCCCACGTCGTAAAGCGCCAGCACCGGCGCGTTTTTCTCGCGGCAAAATTGCCCAAAGCCGCCGAGTTTTTCGCCAAACAAATTGTCACCCGCCACAATGATCAAGTCATCATCCACCCGCTGGGTCTGGAGCACGTAATGGATGTCGCCAATGGCGCCGAGTTTGTCGGCGTCACTGGTCGTGCCGTCATTGACGATGGTGAATGCCAGGTTGGATTTTGAGGCGTGATACGATTCCGACCATTTCTGGAAGTGGCCGGCGAATTTGGCATTCGTCACGACATAAACCCGATCAATCCCACCGATCGGCGCGAGGTTGTCGAGCACGTGCTCGATCATCGGCTTGCCCGCGACCGGCAGCAACGGCTTCGGCTGGTTCAGCGTGAGCGGGTACAGCCGGGTGGCGTAACCGGCGGCCAGAATGATGACTTTCATGCGGTGGAATCAGTTCCCATGTTCGAAACCATTATTTCCGCTGAGCATGGTCACCGTCAAACAGATACGTGGTGGGTGGCTAAAATATCGCCGAAACCGGCCTGGGCTTGGATTTCAACCCCCGGAATTTACGCCGGCGCGCTCCTTGAAATGGACGGTGGCCGTTTCGCGCAGGCGTTGGGCGGCCTGCTCGGGCGTCAGGTCGCGCTGCGGTTCGGCCAGCATTTCATAACCGACCATGAACTTCTTCACCGTGGCCGAGCGCAACAACGGCGGATAAAAGTGCGCGTGCAACTGCCAGTGTTCGTAAGGGCCATCGTCGGTGGGCGCGCCGTGCCAGCCCATCGAATACGGAAAGCTCGTCTCGAACAGGTTGTCATAGCGCGTGAGAGCCCGCTTCAAAATGTCCGCCAGGCTCTGGCGCTCGTCCGCGGTCAATTCCGGCAGACGCCGGACGTGACGCCGTGGCAGGAGCAGCAGTTCAAATGGCCAGACGGCCCAATACGGCACCACGATGACCCAGTGCGGGTTGGCTTCGATGACCCGCCCGTTCCGTTGCAATTCGTTTTCCAGGTAATCCAGCAGGAGCAGGCGTTGGTGCTTTTCGAAATATTGTTTCTGGTGGCGATCCTCCGGGACCACCAGTCGGGGCAGGAAATCGCCCGCCCAAACCTGGCCGTGTGGATGCGGATTCGAGCAGCCCATGATTTCGCCCTTGTTTTCAAAAATCTGCACCCAGCGATATCGGGCGCCCAGCTCGTTGACCTGGTTCGCCCAGACATTCACCACGCGCAGAACATCCCCCCCCGCCATTTCGGGCAGCGTGAGATCGTGGCGCGGTGAAAAACAAATGACCCGGCATTCACCCCGCACCGGTTCGCAGTGAAATAAACCATCCGGTGCGCCCCCGGCTAAGGGGACGTCCGGCAGCAGCGCGGCGAAATCGTTGGTGAACACGAACGGCTCCGTGTAGCGGGGATTGGCGGTGCCTCCCGCGCGCGGGTTGCCCGGGCAGAGATAACATTTGGGATCATGGACCGGGCGATCGGCGGGAGGGCTGTTTTCGCGCCGGCCCTGCCAGGGTCGTTGCGTGCGGTGAGGAGAAACCAGGACCCATTCGCCGCTTAACAGGTCATAGCGGCGGTGCGGATGAACATTGGGGTCGAAATTCACAGTTTTATGTCTGGTGGAATGACCGGGTTGTCATTTGCTTCGCCGACGGTTCGAGCGGGTGTAAATTCGAAAAATAATCGCCCCGCAGCGATCCAAAATCCGGATTGAGAGATATACGAATCAAGTTTTGCTTTCAAACAGGCTGGGCGCGGTTTGGCGGGCCAGTTCCCGGCAGCGCGCGTGAATTTCCACGGGCGATTCACAATGGAGCGCGAATTCGGCCAACGCCTGGGCCTCTGTCAATCGGAGCCGGCGAACGATGTATTTGACCTGGGCCACCACCGTCGGCGCGGCGCTCAATTCGTCAACGCCGAGGCCGATCAACAACGGCGCGAGCACGGGATCGCCGGCAATTTCACCGCATACCCCCACCCAGATGCCATGGTGGTGTGCCGCATCCACGGTCGTCTTGATCAGGCGGATGATCGCGGGATGCGTCGGTTCGTACAGGTGCGAAACCTTTTCGTTCGTACGGTCGGCGGCGAGCGTGTATTGAATGAGGTCATTGCTGCCGATGCTGAAAAATTTGACGCGGGAGGCCAGCGTGTCCGCAATGAGCGCCGCCGACGGAATTTCAATCATCGCGCCGATGTCCATTTTTTCGTCGAACGGCAGCCCTTCGGCGCGGAGTTCGTCCCGGCATTGGTCAACGTGTGCGTTGGCCCGGGTCAATTCATCCAGGCCGGAAATCATGGGATACATCATTTTCACGTTGCCTTCGGCGCTGGCGCGCAGAATGGCGCGGAGTTGGGCACGAAACAGTTCCGGTTGCGCGAGGCAGAACCGGATGGCGCGCCAGCCGAGAAAGGGGTTCACTTCCTGGGCCAGTTGCAGGTGCGAGGCAAATTTGTCACCGCCCAGATCGAGCGTGCGGATGATGACCGGGTTCGGTTTCAACGCCGCAGCGACCTTGCGGTAGGACTGATATTGCTCCTCCTCGGTCGGCAGGCTGTCACGGCTGATGAACAGATATTCCGTGCGGAACAATCCGACGCCTTCCGCGCCGTGCAGCAGAACGGCTTCGACGTCACGTTGGTCTTCAATGTTTGCGGAGAGGTGGATGAATTTGCCGTCGAGAGTGACGGCAGGCTGTTGCCGGATTTCCTGAAGTTTTTCGTCCAGGGACGCTTTGATTTTGGCCAACTGGCCGTATTCAAACAACGTTTGGTCGGTGGGGTTGACGACAATCGTGCCGTTGTAGCCGTCGAGCAACGCGTAATCGCCGCTTTCCAATTCCTGGCTGACCGATTGGAGGCCGACGACGGCCGGAATGCCCAGTGACCGCGCCATGATGGCCGTGTGCGAAGTCTGTCCGCCGATGTCGGTGGCGAACCCCAGCACAAATTTTTTGTCCAGTTGGGCGGTGGTGGATGGGCTCAGGTCGTGACTGACCAGAATGCACGGTTCGGCGAGGTGGCGCAGGTCGAATTCGTCCCTGACATCAAGCAGATTATCCAGCACCCGCGATAGCAAATCGCGCATGTCGTTGGCGCGTTCACGGAGATATTCGTCATTCGCCGCCACCAGTGCCGTCACGTAACGTTCCGCCACGGTGTGAAAGGCAAAGTCGGCATTGACCTTTTGGTCCCGGATCATCCGGATGACCTCGTCCACCAGCACCTGGTCTTCCAGCATCAGCAGGTGCGCTTCAAAAATATCCGCCTCCTTCGCGCTCAACGTTTTCAGCACCTTGTCCTGGATTTCCAGGATTTGCTGGCGGGTCTGGACCAGGGCTTTTTCAAAACGGCCAACCTCCTCAGTGACTTCGTGGTCGGCCAGTCCGCGCCGGGCGATGATGTGGCGGGCACGATGGAGGACAAGAATCTTCCCGCGGCAAATGCCGGCGGAAACGGCGATGCCGCGAAACACCTTTTCTCCTTTGGGTTGCCCCGACATACGTATCTGACCAGAAATAACCCAAGTTGTCCGCCTTGAAAAGCAATTCCCGCAGAAAATGAAAGCCCGCGCGGGGCGGGCTTTTGCTCAAGCTCCAACGGCGCTCAGGCGCGTTCCATGTATTTGCCGGTGCGCGTATCCACCTTGATCTGCTCGCCGGTCTTGATGAACAAGGGCACCTGCACCGTGATGCCGGTTTCAAGGGTCACCGGCTTTTGCACGTTGTTCGACGAGTCGCCCCGGATGCCTTCCGGTGCGTCGGACACCTTCAACACCACGCTCGACGGCAATTCGATGGTCACGGCTTTCTCCTCGACGAACGTCACCGTTACCTGGGCGTTTTCCACGAGATAATTTTTTGTGTCCCCGACCAGTTCCGCGGCGAGGGTGACCGTTTCATAGGTTTCCGGGTCGGTAAACACGTAGTCGTCGCCGTCCTTGTAGCTGTATTCCATTTTTTTGGTGATCATCGGCACCGGCTCGATGCGCTCGGTGGAGCTGAACCGCACGTCGGACGATTTGCCGGTGCGGATGCTGCGGAGCGTCGCCTGCACGAACGCGCGCAGGTTGCCCGGCGTGCGATGCTGCATGTCCAGCACCACGCAAATGTCGCCGTTGTAACTGATCGCCATGCCGCGGCGGAGATCGTTCGCTGTTGCCATAAAATCAATCGTTTAAACCGACGTATTGCTGTTTTTGTAGAACAAGAGCCGCCGAGTATAGTCAAAAATTCCCTGAGTGCAAGCGCGGTTTCCGGTGAATAACTTTTGTCACGGGTCGCCCGACCTCGCTTGACACCACAAAACTTTGTGTGCTACAAAAGAGCAGCCACAATTAGCAGTGGTTTTATGCGTTGTCCCAAGTGCGGCTGTCAGGAAGACAAAGTCATTGACTCGCGCGCCTCGCGCGAAGGAGCCACGATTCGCCGCCGACGTGAATGTACGAAGTGCGGACACCGCTTCACGACCTACGAAGAAGTGGAACGCGAAGGCTTGATGGTGCTCAAGCGCGACGGGCGGCACGAGGAGTTTTCGCGCGAGAAACTCCTGTCGGGCATCAAGAAGGCCTGCCAAAAGCGCCCGGTCAGTCCGCAAACCATGGAAGATATGACCGACCACATCGTGGCCGCCGTGACCGACAAATTTGAAAGTGAAGTCCCTGCCGAATTCATCGGCAAATCGGTCATGGACGGTCTGCGGGGCATCGACGAAGTCGCCTACGTGCGGTTCGCCAGCGTCTACCGCCGGTTTCAGGAAGCCACTGATTTCGTCCATGAAGTCAAAAAACTGGAGGCCGCCAAATGATCGCCTTGTTATCCGACTGCCTGCTGTTTCAACTCACCAATGGTGAAAGCGTGCCGTGTTCGGCGGAGATGATTTCCGTTGAACTGGTCGGCGGCAGCGACGGGCTGCTCGACCCCGAGGTGCTACGTCACGCCGCCGCGTCCGTGTTTCACTATTTCAAGGCTGAACTGTGCCGCGAAAGCGTCACCGTGGGCGAATTTGCCGGCGCCCTGGAAAAAGTGCTGCGCAATCTTGGCTTCACCATCCGCGCCGGCGCCGTGGAATCGCGCTCGCGGAAAACCATTGAGACCGATCTGCGGCTGATGGCGAAGGAATCCGGCGGCGGCTTCGAACTCCTTTTCTTCCCGCGCTTGCGCCACGAACTCCGCACCCAGCTCCGCCATTCCCCGCGGGTGCTGCGCTTTCGCGGCCTGCGCGGGTGCGTCAAACAACTGGCCGGTGCGCGTCGGTGGAGCGGTCGTTGCGAAAAATTGCGCGACCATATTGTCGATTATTTGCGCCAATGCCTTACTGCCGAGCCGGAATCCGCCGATTGTGCGCTGGTGGTGGAATGAAACATGACGAGTGACGAGTGACAAGTGACACGAGATAAACGCGCGTTTCTTGTCACGCGTCACCTGTCACTTGCCACAAGAAAAATTATGAGCAAGACGCTTTTCGAGAAAATCATCGCCCGCGAAATTCCGGCCCAAATCGTTTACGAGGACGATTTGGTGCTCGCGTTCCGTGACATCAATCCGCAGGCACCAACGCACGCCTTGATTGTGCCGAAGAAACCGATTCCGCGCGTGGCCGAGGTAAAGGCAGACAACCAGCAACTGCTCGGTTACCTGCTGCTCAAGGCCGCTGAAGTGGCCGGGAAACTGGGTTTGGACAAAGGCGGCTACCGGCTGGTGATCAACAACGGCGCGGACGGCGGCGAAACCGTGCCGCATTTGCATATTCATATCCTTGGCGGCCGTTACATGAAATGGCCGCCGGGTTGATGATTGTATGCGTACCTGTGAGCGGCGCTTGGTCAAGACGGCGACGTCACAGACCGCCGCTACAACAAAAATTTCCGCAACACTGCGCCAAGGCGCTTGATGCCTTCGCGGATGTCTTTCTCACTGGCGCTGCCGAAGCTGAGGCGCATTTCGTGGTCCGGTTTCTCGCGCGCCGGATCATCGGCATAGCACAGTTCGCCCGGCACGTAGAGGACGTCGTTTTTCAACGCGGTCTGGAAAACTTTTGATTTAACCCCGGTGGGCACGTTTTTCGGCAGACGCGCCCAGAAATAAAGTCCACCGCCGGATTCCCAGATTTCCACGTTCGGCGGAAAATGTTCAGCGAGCGCCTGCTTCATCACCTGCGCCTTTTGGCCGTAACGTCTTTCGATTTTTGCCACGTGCTGATCATAAAGGCCGGTTTGGAGCGCGCCGGCGAGGAGTTGTTGCAACAGGTTCGCCGTGCCGAAATCGTGGTTGCCCTTGATGCGCTGGACGGTCGTGAAGAGCGGTTCGGGCAACAGGCCAAAGCCGACGCGAGCGCCGGGTGCGTAGGGTTTGCTGTAGGTGCCGGTGTAAATCACGCGATCAACCGCGCCGGGCACCATGAGCGCGGACGGCGGGATGGTGGGAACGCGCTGTCGCGCGCCCCGGCTGACCGGCAGGTCAGCCCTGCCAGAAAAACACAATTCGCGATACGCGGCGTCTTCAATCAGGTAAATCGGATGACCCGCCGCGCGTTCGAATTTTTTCAGCAACTTCACAATACCGCGTTTTTTATCGAAGCCGGTGGTAACGCCGGTTGGGTTTTGAAAGTAGCTGATGAGATAAAGCGCCTTGACGCGGCGGATTCCACCGGATTTGTTCAACCGTTCCAGGACGGTTTTGAGGTGGGCGAGGTCAAGGCCGTCGCGTTCGAGCCGGACGCCGCGCGCGCGAATGCCGCGGCTTTGGAGAATGCTCAGGAACACGAAATAGGTCGGGTCTTCAACAAGGACGAGGTCGCCTTCATCACAAAGCGCCTCGAGAGTCATGTAAAGCAGTTGCTGCGAACCGCCGGTGATGATGACGTGCTCTGGAGAATGAATTTGGGGACGCCGACACGGCGTCCCTCCCAAGTCGAGTTTCTGCAAATGGCGCGCGGTGAGTTGACGGAGGTTGGTTTCGCCGGCGGTGATGCCGTATTGCAGCGCTGGCTGGCCGGTTTTGGGCGAGCACAGGATCTGGTTGAGCACGTGACGCGAGATTTTGACGGGCAAGGTGGAGTTGTCGGTGAAACCGGCGGCGAGCGAAATCAATTTGGGCCGGGACAACGCGGTTTGCATGAGCCAGGAGATGGGCGGCGGCCCGGTGCGGCGGCCCAGCGCGGATAAAGCCGATGGTTTCATACGAAAAGGGTGGTGATGATAATCAAGGCCGTGAGATCGAACAATCAAGGAACCAGGGAACAAAGTTTGATTGAAAACCGGTGCTTTGACCCGGCGGGCGGGTTGCCTGGCTGTTCAAAATCACTGTCGTTCGCCAAAGACACTGTCGAGGATGGTTTCCTTGGTTTTCCAAATCAGCGCCATGGTCATGGCCAGCGGCAACAAGGCGAAAAAGGTCAGCAGCCACAAGCCGAGGTAATTGAGCCAGACGACCAGAATGCCGAATTCCAGCGGCATTGGCGATGCATGGAGTAAAACCACGTAGGCCACCGCGAGCAAAAGGAGAAAACCGAGCAGCCAGCGATTGAGTGCGGTGAACAGGCCGGTCTCGTGTCGGAGGGTTTCGTCCGGCAGCATGGCGACGAGTTGTTTGAGGACCACATTCAAGTTGAATAGAAAAAGCACCGCTGACAGGACCAGCACGAAGACCGCGGCGGTGAAGAAGGTTTCCCGTGGCATTCCATTGTGCCAGTAAAGAAATGGACAAAGCCCGAAGTTGACCAGGCCGAGGAGTTTCGCGCGGTCCAACGCCTGGCGCCAGGGACGTTCCTGTTTCTGGAAATCGCTCATCTGCCAGAGTCCGAACAGCAGCAGGCCGGTGGCGGCCAGTGCCGGGATGAAGCCAAGGGATTTCAGCCAATCGGTTTTGGTGGTTTCCGCGCAGACAACCAACGACGCGGGTAAACCCCAGAACAAAGCGGACAAACCGCGGGCCAGATGCCCGAGCGACCGAAGCAATTCGGCTTTGTTTCGAGTTTCGGTCTCGGAATTGAGGGTTTCGGTCAAAACGAAAGATAGGTGTAAGCCTTCAAACCGCGTTCGTAGTCATCGAGCAACCGCATGGCCTCGGACGGTTTCATGCGATCCGATTTGATGGCCTCGTCCACCTGCGCTTTCATCTGGCGCTTCAGTTCATTTTCGTCGTATTGCACCGCCGCGAGCGATTGGATGATGGTATTGCCTTCGATGATTTCCTCAATGTAATAACCGGTCGGCTCATCGGGCTCGAGAAAAACGTGAACCTCGTTGACGCGGCCGAACAGGTTGTGCAGGTCGCCCATGATGTCCTGATACGCGCCCATGAGGAAAAAACCGATGTAATACGGTTCAAGCAGGCCGTTGCCGTTGGTATTGAGTTTGTGCAGCGGCAACGTGTCGCGCACGTCGCGGAAATCGATGAACTTGTTGACCTGCCCGTCGGAATCGCACGTGATGTCCACGAGCGTGCCTTCGCGCGTCGGACGTTCGTTCAGACGTGTGATGGGCATGATCGGGAAAAGCTGGTCGAGTGCCCAGTGATCGAGCAAGGATTGGAAGACGGAGAAATTGCAGAGGTATTGATCACCGAGGCTGTCTTCCAGCTGGCGGATATCCTCCGGCACGAAAGGCTGGCCCTTGTAATGCTCAACCACGGCCC
>Ga0181535_10006524_pt1 | contig 11994 bp, 14 predicted proteins | sample PEATcosm2014_Bin_44_FD_119774 | JGI IMG/M metagenome (GOLD analysis project Ga0181535, IMG submission 119774) | Peatland microbial communities from MTU Mesocosm Facility, Houghton, MI, USA - PEATcosm2014_Bin17_30_metaG | ecosystem: Environmental > Terrestrial > Soil > Wetlands > Peat | place...
CGCTGAAATGCGTGACCGTGCCGCAGAAGCCCTGGCGCGGATTGAAGCCTCGCATCTAGCGGCCCAGCTAGTGGGTGAAATGTCAGCCGGCGAAAAACGCCGCATCCTCATTGCCCGCGCCCTTGTCCACAGGCCTCGCCAGTTGCTCCTCGATGAACCCTCGAATGCGCTTGACCTCGCCGCCCAACGCGAGCTTCGGGACATCTTGCGCCGCCTTGCCAAAGAAGGCACGGGACTGGTGCTGGTGACACATCACCTGGGCGACATTCTTCCCGAGATTGACCGGGTGATCCTCATGCGTGGAGGCCGGATTGTGGGGGATGGCCCGCGCGCCGAGTTCCTCACCGCACCGCGGCTCAGCGACCTTTTCGATACGCCGGTGCGCATAGGCCACGACGAGGAGTGGCTGCACAGCTGGTAGATCCCGCCGTTTGGCCTGCGTGCCCACTTCGAGTATCTCGAACTAACTCGGATCAACTGAAAAAATCGATTTGGCTTGATGCAAGCTCATTTGGCGCCGTGGTAACATTCCCGCATCAGGCAGTCCTTCCCGCCGCCTGTCGGAGGTCCCCATGAGCCCTTACTCAAGACGAGAATTCCTCAAAACCGGAATTGCCGCTGGAACAATCGCGAGCGTCGGTACCCTGCCGTTGCACGCCGCCAAGCCCACAGCAACCGATATGGTGACTCTGGGCAAGTCGGGCGTGCAGGTCACGCGGCTCGCCTTTGGCACCGGCAGCAACAATGGCCATGTCCAGTCCGCCTTGGGCCAACAGGAGTTCAGCAAGCTGGTTGCCTATGGCTATGAGCGGGGAATCCGCTTCTTTGAAACCGCCGAGTCGTACACGACGCCCGCCATGCTCGGCGAAGCCCTCAAGCCTTACCCGCGCGAGAGCTACGTGCTGATGAACAAAGTCACCACGGACGAGGGCGTCGATCCCCATGTGCGCTTCGATGAGATGCGTCGCATCTCGCGGACCGAATACTTCGACATCATGCTGCTCCACTGGCAGCACACCGACAGCTGGGTCGCCGAAACTGCGCGCTGGCAAGACGGCATCCTCGAAGCGCAGCAGAAAAAGACAATTCGCTCGCGCGGAGCTTCGGTGCACGGACTGCCCGCGCTCCGTCAGATGCCCGGCAACAAGTGGCTTGAAGTCGCCATGATTCGTATGAACCACAAGGGCACGCGCATGGATGGTCCCGTTCCCGACGACGACAACCTCGGCATCGTCCCCGAAGTGGTTGCGCACGTCAAACAGGTCAAGGGCGACGGTATGGGTGTCGTCAGCATGAAGCTCTGCGGCGACGGGACATTTACACAGCACAGCGATCGTCAGGCAGCAATGCGCTTTGCGTTCAAGAACGCAGGGGTGGATTGTGTGACGGTTGGATTCAAGAGCACGCAGGAAATAGACGAAGCCATCGACAACCTGAACCTGGCGCTCGCATAGCTATCGATGTTGAACAAGCGATTTACGGCCACTCTGCAGAAGAGTCCTGCCAAAGGCGGCTGGACTTACGTGGTGTGGCCTGCCTCAGTTGAGTTCTTCGGGACGCGTGGTCTAGTGAAGGTGCGAGGGAAGATCGACGGCGTTCCATTTCAAAGCTCATTCATGGCGCTTGGCAACGGGACACACAAGCTTCCAGTCAAAGAGGACATTCGCCGCAGCATCGGAAAAGAAGTTGGAGATACCGTGACTGTCAGGTTGGAAGAACGGATCAAGACCACGCGCACTCAAACCGCCTGATCCGGCGACTACTTCGTTTCAACCTGCGTCTTCGCCGTGAAGATGGCGAAGAGCAGGCATGCCGCGATCAGAATTTCGGCAATCACCGGACCCAGAAAAAAGTACGTGTACGAATTCAGCGACAGGGCCAGATAACCTACCGCAAACGTCGCCAGAATAGGCCGTAGCGCTTCAGCATCGCGTTTGGCCAGTGAGCCAAGCAGCCAGAACGCGATGCCCTCCACGGTCAGGGAGATCGAAACGCCGATCCCCATGCCCCTGTAAAAATCCCAGAAGCTGCGCGTGTGGCCCATCAGAGGAAACGTGTTGACCTTCATCGCTTCGACCGCCACGGAAGCGGCGCCCGGATCGATGTGCCCGAACACGCCGCCAATCGTGTGCAGCACCGCGTGGATCAACGTCAGAATCGACGCAACGCGCAAAAAGACTACAGGTTTCATCGCATCCCTCTTGCCGGCTATTGCCCGGCGACCTTCTTTGCGTAGAGCTCGAGAATGCCGGCCCAGGCGCCCGGACCGTCGAACAGCTCACGCAATTGTTCGTAGCCCTCGCCGTGCCGCTCCAGCTTGCTATGTTCGAGCTCGACGAGCGTCGTCGATGGTCCTGCCGCGGTGAAGCGAATCTCCACTTCGCTCGCTTTCGCGATATCCGGATCGCAGACCCAATCCGGCGAATCGTGTCCGGGGCCAACATGCCACGAGAAAGCTACCCGGTGCGGCGGATCCCATTTCAACACCGTACCCCAATCGCACTGCGCGCCTTCGACGTTGCGCTCATACCAGCGTCCGCCCACGCGGGGCTCGACGAAGATTGCTTCAAATGGAGTTTTTCCTATGTGGTGCGTTGCCGGCCACCAGGTCTCCATCTGCTCCACGAACACTGAGAACGCGCGCTCGATCGAAGCGTTGACGCGCACACTTTTACGTACGACGGCTTCTGCCACTGGGTTTGCCATGCTTCTCTCCTATCGGTGATTTTTCTGCGGCCGCTTGAAAGTTACTCATCGCTTTAGTCCACATCTGGTCGAAGTGCGCGCGCAATCGCGCTACACCTTCGGGGTTCAACTGGTAGAGCCGTCGCGTGCCAGCCCTGCTGTCCAGCACCAGACCGGCGTCTTTCAGCACCTTGAGGTGCTGCGAGACCGCGGGCCGGCTCACAGGCAGCGTCCTTGCCAGCTCATTCACGGCGAGAGGGCCCCCGGACAGCTTTTGAAAGATTGCCATCCGGGTCGCGTCACCCAAGGCATCCAATCCGGCTTGTAGGTAAGTGTCCACGAACGGTAAGCTCAAACTAACGGTAAGCTACCACGAACCAATAGGTGCATGTCAAGAGAAAAAAGATAGTGAAGTATCATGAGGTGATCATGATGACCATTGAGCTATCGAAACAGGCGCGCGCCGAAGCCGTTGCATCCATCCAACGATACTTCCGCGAGGAATTGCCGGAGCCCATTGGCGAATTGCCCGCAGGCCTGCTGCTGAATTTCATTCTCGAAGAGATAGGGCCGGCCATCTACAACAAGGCCATCGCCGACTCGCAAGCGCGCCTCGCCGGGCGCGTCGCCGACCTGAACGGCGAATTGTATGCGGACGAATTCCAATACTGGATTCGCCTCGAGAACAAGAAGAAGAATCGGCGGTGATGGTCTTCGCGCATCGCAGACGCAGCGCAAGAGTATCCGCATCGAATTGCCCCTCCTCCATTGGCGAATCGCAATGAAGGTCCTGATCGTTGGTGGCGGTATTGGTGGTCTGACAGCGGCAATTGCATTGCGCAGAAAAGGCATTGAAGCCGATGTCCATGAAAGAAGCCCGATTCTCAGAGAAGTCGGAGCCGGTATATCGCTTTGGCCAAACGCCGTAAAAGCACTTGTGCAACTCGGACTCGGAGAACGCCTACACTCAATCAGCCGCCGGAATGCGGATTTTGCTGTTCGTCGATGGAACGGCACTGTGATTGCCACGACTCCAACTAAAGAATTGGAACGGCGATTTGGAGGCGGCGTGCTCATCTTTCACCGGGCAGAGCTGCTCGAGATCCTTGCAGAAGGCGTCGGCAGCGAGCGCCTTCATCTAGGTCATACCTGCACTCAAATCGATGAGAATGCCAACGGCGTCAGTGCCCAGTTCGCTAACGGTGAGACTGCGGAGGCCGCCGTGCTGATCGGCGCAGATGGGCTGAAGTCGGTCGTGCGCACATCGCTCGGGTGGAACGACTCGGTTCGCTATTCCGGTTACACGGCCTGGCGCTCGATTGTTCGATTTGATGGTTCCGCGGTTCTTCCCGCGGAAACCTGGGGATGTGGACGGCGTTTCGGTATTCTCCCCACGAGAGATGGGCAGGTCTACTGGTACGCGGCCAGCAATGCTCCAGAAGGTGAACGTGACTCAGAGCGTGGACCGACGGAAACACTGCTTTCGCTCTTCAAGGGATGGCACGAACCGATTGAGGCCTTGATTCGGGCATCCGGAACAAATGTGCTGCGAAACGATATTTATGATCGCGAACCAACTCCAAGCTGGGGAAGGGGACGTGTCACTCTTCTTGGAGATGCGGCTCATCCGATGACGCCGGACCTAGGCCAGGGCGCCTGCCAGGCTATTGAAGATGCTTTGGAACTCGCCAAGTTTCTTCACGCTGCGCCGAATGCTGGGGCGGGGCTCAACGCCTATGAAGCCAGCCGCATTCTCCGCACGCGCTCTGTAGTGTTAGCCTCCCGGCGCATGGGGCGCATCGGTCAACTCAGTTCGTCCTTCCTGTGCCGATTGAGAGATTCGGCTTTCCGGCTGACTCCAAACGCGGTCAGCCTGCGCAGCATGGCTCCGTTTGTCGGTTACGAGGGCCATCTTGAAGTTTGAGAAGGTTCGCCAGGTGGATTGACTCCTCGTGCCCGCCAGTTTAAATTGGGGCTACACGGGAAAGGAGGATGATCCAGCCTATGCAAAAAGATTGTTCCAGTAGTTGGTTACGTGAGGTGACTGAGGCCTAGGGCATCGCGCCCCAAGCCCCATGTAAGCCCCCGCGGCAGATCTTTCCGCCGGGCCACTGGCAATCGCTTCAAGCGCGATGGCCTTAGTCCAATCCCAACAGTTCACCGGCAGCGGCCTGAGACCCTTCTCAGGCCGTTGTTGCTTTTGGGAAGTCTTCCGCCGTCATTGGTCCCGGAGGTTCAACGGGGTCGAACCATCCATCAATGGATGAAAGCAACTGCGTCCCTGCGGTAAACTCAGGGACGGATGCGCGTCTTCGGAATTGATTGCGGAACTGAGGTGACGGGGTTCGGCGTCGTGGAAACGCGTGAGCCCGCGCGTGAGCTCCGGCTGGTGTGCTGCGCGCTGGGCGCCATCCGCCTGGCAAAATCGAAACCCCTTCCCGAGCGGCTTGCCCAGGTCTTTCGCGAGCTGACGGAGGAGCTCGAGCGCTGGCAGCCGGAGGTTGTCGCGGTAGAGGGAGTCTTCTACTCCGTGAATGCCAAGTCCGCATTGAAGCTGGGCCAAGTGCGGGGAGTGGCTCTGCTCGCCGCTGCGACGTACGGAGCACCAGTTGCGGAATACGCGCCTCTGCGCATCAAATCAAGTGTGGTGGGCTACGGGCTCGCCAAAAAGAATCAAGTTCAGTTTATGGTGGCAAGGCTGCTGCAGCTGGACGAGCTGCCCGAGCCGCCGGACGCCGCAGATGCGTTGGCGATCGCGATTTGTCACATCCATACTGCGCAAACAATCTTGCATCAGGGGGCGGTGCAATGAAGTGGTTGGGTCTTGCGTTGGCGTCGGCGGTCCTGGCGCTGCCGGCGCAAGGGAATCGCAGTTCAGTCCTCAAGGTAGAATTCTCGAACCCCGGACTCACTCCTGCGCAATGGACGCTGGTGCTGCGCGCCGATGGGAGCGCACACTTCCACAGCGATCCTGGAGCCATCACGGCGGCGCGGTCGCAGGTGATTGAGCCTCCCGCGGTGGACCGCGATGTGCAATTGAGCCCGGAATTTGTCAATCGCGCGTTCGATACGATCCATCATCACCACCTGCTGAACGACGGGTGTGAAAGCCATCTCAAAGTCGCGTTTCAGGGGTGGAAGAAGATGACCTATTCCGGCCCGGATGGGGACGGAAGCTGCGAATTCAACTATTCAAAAAGCAAAGACATCCAAAACTTGGGCGAGTCGCTTGTCGCAGTGGCGTCGACCATCATCGAAGGGGCCCGGCTGGAGCTTCTGCTGCAGCATGATCCCCTGGGTCTCGACAAGGAAATGGAATACCTTAAAGATGCCTCGGCCGATGGGCGATTGCAGCAGATCTGCGCTATCCAGGGGATTTTGACGAAGCTGGAGGAGGACCCCGGCGTGATGGAGCGGGTGCGACACCGGGCGCGTCTATTGCTTGCTGAATCTTCCAAATAGGCGACATCCGCTGCCGATTTGACGCGACTTTAATCGTGATTTAGGTGTCCAATGTATGTTGGCCTCCTTGTCTGGCGCGCTTATTGCGTAGACGTAGGAAAAAGGTGGGCTCCATGAAAAGCGCTTCGGGCAATTTGAGATGGCGATTGGAACCGCATTTCGGGTTAAGTATCATTACCGCTGGAATTCTGATGCTAGGGTCGTTTGTCGCGGCGCAGGATGCCCCGCCTGGAGTATCGACGGGAGGACAGGGCGGCCCAGCCGCTCGCGCGGTGCGGTTAAGTAGCGTCGATGGGCAGGTGCAGGTCACCCAGGGCAACCAGGTCCTGGCTTCTCCCGCCTTGCCCAACACACCCCTCTTTGAAGGCACCCAGATCTCGACTGCCGACGACGGGCGCGCAGAGATCCAGCTCGAAGACGGCAGCGTAGCGCGCATTTCGCCGAATAGCTCGCTGACTCTCGCGACGCTGGGCCAGCAGGGCAACACTACCGATACGGATTTGGTGCTGAACAGCGGCCTCGGCTATTTCGAAATTCAGGGCAACTCCTCGACGAGCCAGATTCGCATTCATTTTGGTGACAGCGTGGCCACGGCAAGTGGCTTCACGGTTCTCCGCGTCAACTTGGACTATCCTCCTGGGGAAGTCGCCTTGTTTTCCGGCAACGTCCACGTCGACGGTGGCAACTCGCTCGCTGTGGACCTGCACGGTGGCGAGAGCGCGAAACTGAACGGACCCGAGTCGGGAAATTACGTGTTGTCAGAAACCATCGAGCCCGATTCCTGGGATACGTGGAACTCCGATCGCGACCAGGCGCTGACAGCGCAGGAAGCCGATCGGACTGCGGCCACCAACAGTCTTCCCAATAACAACAACCCCGCCTGGAGCGATCTCGACGCCAACGGCAATTGGTACAACGTGCCCGGGCAGGGCTACGTTTGGTCGCCGTATGAAGCGGGAGCTGCGAACTGGGATCCCTATGGCTGCGGCAGCTGGATGTGGACGCCTCGCTTCGGGTATATCTGGGTTTCCTGCGAGCCGTGGGGTTATATGCCTTACGCCTCCGGAACGTGGGGCTACTATGACGGGCTCGGCTGGGGATGGGCACCTGGCCTGGGTGTTCCCTGGTGGGGTGGCGCGGGTTGGGGATTCAATTTTGGACCCACTCCAATTCGCTATCGTCCACCGCATCGGCCCGTTGGAGGACCTCGACCGGGAGGCGGCAGTCCGATTCGACTGGGTGGCCGCTATCAACCGTATCCCGTAGTCGCGGTGAATCGCGTGCCGAATGGGCCGAATGGGCTCGGCGGAGTTCCGATACATGTCAGGAATGCCCCGGTCACCATCGCGGGGAACACGGTGCAACCGCTGAGGCCGGTGTCGTCGCGACCTGTCTACGGCGGCCAGTTCGTGAGCGGGCAATCCTCGGGAGGAATGAATCGCGGGTCTGTCAGTAATGGCGTGCCGAATCCCGGCGTGCGTTATGGTATTCCGCAAGGACCCGGTGGACGTGTGAGCATGCCCCCTCCATCGAGCGCATATCGCCCGGCAACACACTACGGCAATTACAGCGCTCCCGCTCCACACTATTCCGCGCCGAGCCGGCCGACGTATAGCAGTCCTCCGGCAAGCCATCCGTCCGGGGGAGGCGGAGGCGGTGCGCCGCACGGTGGTGGCGGTGGATCTCACAAGTAAGTTGCCAGCATTTCCAACGGGGCCGCAGGGAGACAGCCTTCTCCTGCGGCCTTTTCTTTTTTTGCGGATTGAAAAGGGGCGAGCGAAAGAGCTTCACTTCTCTTGAAGGTTCTTCCATATCTCTGCCAGCGCTTCGATGGGCAGAGCCTCCGCTCGTGATTGCGGATCGATGCCCGCACGGGTCAGCGCCTGAGTTACAGTCGCCGGCGCCATCCCTGCGGCGCGCAGATTATTCGCCAGAGTCTTCCGCTTCTGCGCGAATGCCTGGCGGACGAAGGGCAGGAACCCGGATTCCTCGACTCCAAGGGAATTGAACCGAGGTGCGAAGCGCCAGCGCACTACACAGGAGTGCACTTGAGGGGGCGGCGAAAAGGCTTCTGGTGGCAGCGTGAAGAGCTTTTCGACGGGCCCATACATCTGCACGGTTACGGATAACAGGCCATAATCGCGCGATCCAGACTCGGCGGCAACGCGGTCGGCAACCTCGCGCTGCATCATCAGCACGGCGCGATCAAGCACCGTATGGCTTGCCGCCAGCTTCAGCAAAATCGGTGAAGTGATGTAGTAGGGCAGGTTCCCAACGACTACGAGGCGCTTGCCATCTTCGACAGGAATGGAGGCAAAGTCGAATTCGAGCACATCCTGATTTACAACAGTGAGGTTCTCGGAAGAAAACTCGGTGCGTAGTTGCGATGCGAGTTTTCGGTCCAATTCGAGAGCAGTCAAATTCCCGGCCCGCGGGGCTAAAGCGTGCGTCAAGACGCCACGGCCAGGTCCGATTTCGATCACGGTTTCATGCGAGCAATCGCCGAGCGCGGCGACAATGCGCTGGACAGCTTGCGCATCATGAAGAAAATTCTGACCGAGCTTAGGTTTGGTGGGCATCGACAATCACGATGGTAGACCACCGCGACGGGCGGGCGCGGCTTCGCCAACGTGCGCCCAAAGGCTTTGGCCGCTTTCTTTGATGTGTGATCAGGCTTCGTTTTTCAGCACCGCCAGGTGAAAGTGCCGTCGATGCGTGAATCCGAGCGCTTCATAGACGCGGATCGCTGCGTGATTGTCGGCGAATGAATGCAGAAAGGGTGTGTCGCCGTCGCGCAGGATTTTCTCCATGACGGAGGACATCAGTGTGCGCGCGTGGCCGCGCCCGCGGGCATCCGGATGCGTGCAGACGGCACTGACCTCAACGAAACCCGGAAACCGCATGCGCTGGCCGGCCATCGAAACGAGTTGTCCGTCCACGAAAATGCCGAAGAATATGCCCAGCTCATGGGTGCGATTGCGAAAGGGACCCGGCTCGGTCAATTTTGCTAACTCCACCATCGCCGGAACATCGCTCGGTGTGAGAAGCCGCATCGACGGGTCCGCAATCGGCGGCCGTAGCGTTGTCGGGCCTGCATAAATCATCTGTGTGAGTAATCCGCCCCGGATTAGCGTCCATTCAGATCGGGGCTGTGGAGGCTTATCTAAAAACAGGACCTGAACTCCGCCCGGACCGGCCAATGTGCGCAAAGTCTCGTACGCGGCCGAAGTTTGCTCGGACAAACCGCTCAGCGGGCCGATCTCTGGTGGATAGCATCGCGCCAGCCCGTTACCGATTGCCAAGTTGTTATGCGCCGGGGACAGGGAATTCCAGATGGGGTTGTCGAGGAGCTCGATCGCGGGCATGGCTTTCAGATGAACGGAGAAGCCAGCGCGATGCGGAGATCTCAAATCCTCGCCTATGCTGCAGACGCAAATGCCGCTGCCTCATGAGCCGAGATGGCTTTGTTCCATGGGAACGGAAGCCCCGTATCGCTTGCGCACGATCCACAGAACCGGGAGTCCAAGCAAGATTAGCGCGGTTCCGATCAACGAGCCTTCCAGGTTACCCGCGAAGCTCCAAACGAGAACAGCCGCAGCGCACAAGACAAAAATTCCTGGCAGAACCGGATAGCCCCACACGCGATAGGGACGGGCGAGGTCTGGCCGCTTAAGGCGGTAATAAAAAACCGTGGTCGTCGTCAGCATGTAGAAAAGCCATTCCGCGAAGACAGCCAACTCGAAGTGCTGCTGAAACTGGCTAAGGAAGAGCAGCAGGATTGTCGACAGAATTCCCTGCACAACGAGTGAAGTCGACGGAGATTGAAAGCGCGGATGGATGTGCGCGAATTGTTTGAAAAAGAGGCGGTCGCGCGCAGCGGCAAAAGGCACACGCGCGCCAGACATCACCGTTCCGTTCAGCGTGACGAAAATGCTGAGGGCCATCGCAGCGGCTACGAATCCCGCCCCGCTCGGTCCGGCTACAATCGACAGCGCCGCCACCGCAGGCCGTTCGCTTGCGGCTATCTGCGCGGCGGGCAGAATGTATTGAATCGCCGCATTCGTCGCCATGAACAGCACGCCCACAATAAAAAGGCCGCCGATGAGTGCGATAGGCAGGCTGCGCTCAGGACTGCGCACTTCTCCGGCAACCATGGTGAGGTCGTTCCATCCGTCGTAAGCCCACAACGTAGCGATCAGGGCCAGCATGAACCCGCCAAACCCGCCCACGGCATGAGGCAGACTGGTTGAGAAGTTGGCCCACGAGCCGGAGGCCGACGCAAAGCACAGCGCCGCGACGATCAGGATGAGAACGCCTTTCAGAATCGTGAAGACTAGCTGAAAGTCTCCGGCTTTCTTGATGCCGAGATAATTCAACCCTGTCATGAACCAGGTGACGCCGATGGCGAAAACCTGCGACCAGAGCAGTGGCAGGCCAGGAATTTGCGCGGTCAGCCAATCAAACGCCGGAAAAACTCCGAGTGTGCGCGCCAGGCCGCTGGTGACAGCAGCGATGGACGCGGGCTTGGCCACTGCGAACCACGTCCACATATAGAGGAATGCGGTTGTGTCGCCATACGCGCCACGCAGGTAGACATACTCACCGCCCGCGTAGGGCAGCATCGCGCCGAGTTCCGCATAGGTCATCGCGCCGAACAGCGATAGTAGCCCGCCGACGATCCACGCCAAGTACACAAGTGAGGACGAGCCCGTATCGCGCATCATCTCGCTGGGCACTAGAAAAATGCCGCTGCCGATGATGGTGCCCACCACAATCGCCGTAGCCTGGCTCACACCGAGCACGCGTGGCAGATCGGCTGCTGTCTGAGTTGGTGAGATGGCGCCCTGGCTCATGGAGTGATGTGAGGGTAGCATGACCCCTGCGGTAGGGCCACTACCTGCGGTGGGGCCAACTGCCTTCGGCTCTCTCGGATCGCTCTACAGGAGATGGGCTGCAGAGAATGTGGGGCAGGGTCTGGTGACTGCCACTGCGATTCTCCTTCGTCACCAGCGAGCCAGGGAAATCGCGAAAACCCAGCGCCCCCGCCCTCTAATGAACGCCGTGCCGCTGGGGCCGGTACGCTCGAATTGATAGAGGCTCGCTCGGCGCTCGAGGTTGCCTTAAGTGCTTCGTTTGTCGACCCAGCCAGCCCTTATGTCCTGGGCCTTCAGGCGATACGGAATGGTGATCGCAATCACCGGCAGCAACGTGAACGAGGGGTAGACTCTCGGGCTACAGACGATCAGGTCCCCGACCATACGCGAAGAAGGACCGTTTGCATCGCCTGTTCACGCCGACCAGAAGGGGGTGCCTATGGATGCCAATTGTTCAAGGTGTGGAACCGAGATCGCTCCGCATTGGATCTTTTGCCCGCATTGCGGCGAAAACGTCCCGCAGGAATCGCACAAGGCTGAGGCACAGCCACAGGAACACATCCCGGCGCGCGGCGCGTTTGGTGGATTGCTCTACGGCTTGATCGCTGCGCCCATTCTCATCACCGCCGGCATCATGATCAGCCTTACCGGCTGGGGCGTGTTTCTGGGCGTGCCGATCATTGTCATGGGCATTCTCGCGCCGCTCGCTGGACCGCTGTTCGGGATGGGTGAGCACAAAGGCAAATGCCCCGCATGCGGAACCACTGTCATTACGATAGGCGACGGCAAGGTGCACGACTGCCCCACATGCAGCGCTAAGTTTGCCGTGGGCCAGCACGCGGCGGCAGGTGCACGATAAGCAGCGAGCGTAGCACGATGCGACAGAACCCCTAACGCCTCGGCCGGCGGAGGCGAGGCACATTTTTCGCCGCTGGCATAGAGACGCCGAGCGAACTGCGTTCCTATGCCGTAG
>Ga0181535_10006526_pt1 | contig 11994 bp, 9 predicted proteins | sample PEATcosm2014_Bin_44_FD_119774 | JGI IMG/M metagenome (GOLD analysis project Ga0181535, IMG submission 119774) | Peatland microbial communities from MTU Mesocosm Facility, Houghton, MI, USA - PEATcosm2014_Bin17_30_metaG | ecosystem: Environmental > Terrestrial > Soil > Wetlands > Peat | place...
GCCCCTTCCCGTCCACCGCGACCGCGGTCCTATAAAGGTCGCCACCCGGGGGCGTTATGGCGATCGGTTCACCCCAGTTCCCTGCCGAGTATTTCCGCGCCCAGATCTGATCGCCACCCGTGGCCTCGGCGTACGGCTTGAAATCCTTCAGTGGTTCGGAAATCGCCGCGCGGAGTTTGTCCGCATCGGGGCTGTGGTGGAACTGCACGTAAGCGAGCCATACATCGCCATTGGGACCAGATGCGATCGAGGGATAATCCTCTTCCTCGCGACTTCGAGTCAGGCGCGCCGCCACTGGAATTCGATCCACATAAACGCGGTGGTCAAGTTCATAGACTCCTCGCGCGTAAGCAACTTCCGAGGCGCTAAAACTGAAGCTCCCTTGCGCCGTCTTGAAGTCAAACTCACTGTTCTCCGTCATCGCGCTGGCGGTAATGATGAGGCCATTGGCGGCAATCGTTCTCCCCTCGGACTCGCCAAACCTGCGCTCAGCACGGGTGGAAAAATGAAAGTGATTGCCGTTCACGCTATCGTCGGCCTCAAACCGCCAGCCCTCGATCGTGTATGTGCCCGCATTCTTGACCTTCAGCGACCCGTCCCATCGCGTCGGAGCGGCATCCGTGACTCCGCACAAAACCCGAAAGGTCATTGGGGCTTGCGCTGTTGCGCGGCCGCTGACCATGAGAAATGTCGTTAAAGTCAGAGCCACGCGCAGTTGCCGCATCGCCGACCCCTATGCTGAATCTCCATTGCGCCCATCCGATGTTTCGAGAAGGCAGTAATATACAACCGCGCGCGCTCGGGCACAACGCTCCTCATTTTCGCCGCTCATTTTCGGTGTGATGACGGCCGCATTAATTGCGGAGGGACAACTCATTCGATTATCTTATTGGGCATTGCAAAATAGAGTGACGAACGGTTTTCGTGGCGCGGGCAGCCTGCCCCGATGCATCGGGGTCTCGCCCGCTGGCGCTTGGGCATCCTGCCCGCGCGCTGGCGGGAGCGGGATGCTCCCGCGACAGCGGGCAAGATGCCCGCGCTACGAACGTGATTGTCACTGTGCGTTGCGGGTCCCTTTAGGTTGGGAAAAATTCGAACCAGAGTATCTGCTCGATGATGGCGGGTGCGGCATCGATATCTCCACCAAACTCCACGAGCTTATTAGTGGTTCCTGGGGAGCATCGCCTTATCGCTTTTCACGTTCCCAAATTGCACCTAACTCACGGGCGCCGTGGATCAGCCCAAGAATGTAGAGGATCTCACCCGACAAGGAATATACGAGGCGGTAACTCCGTACAAAAATCTCCCGGACGTCCGGCTGGCCAAGCTCCGGTACTATCCGACCGCGCTCGGAAAAACGGGAAAGGGAACGAGATGCCTCTCGGACCTCCCGAGCAAATGACTTGGCATACTGTGCAGAATCTTTTGCGATGTAACGAACTACCTGTTCGAGATCGCGAGATGCCGCCTCGGTCCAAATTACTCGCCGGTCCATTGGCGCATCCTTCGCTCCACCTCTTCCTGGCTGAGCACCCTGCCTTCTTTCACATCTTTCAAGCCGCGCTCGATCTTTTCTCGCACGTAGATGTGATACTGGATGTCCTCAAAGGATGCGTTATCAGGAATTACATCAAGAATCCTGCGAACCTCTTCTTTGGCTGTACCCACACTCGCCTCCAGATCGTTTCCTTCTACCCTCATAATACATTGTTCCTGGTGGCAGCAAAAGTCTGCGTGGCGTTGTAGTTTCAGAAGAGCCCAGATTACAGCATCTGTTCGATGATGCCCGGAACGGCCTGGATGGACTCGTCGAGCTTCGCGGGGTTCTTACCGCCGGCTTCCGCCAGGTCTTTGCGGCCGCCACCGGACCCTTCCACGTAAGTCGCCGCCTGCTTCACGATCTTGCCCGCGTCGAGCTTGGCGGTGAGGTCTTTCGTCACCGCGGCGATGAGTGAAACCCTTCCATCCGCGACGCTGCCGAGTACGATCACGCCCGATTGGAGCTTTCCGCGCAGGTCGTCCACCATCTGGCGCATCGCGGAGCGGTCCGTCACTTCAACTCGTGCCACGACTACGCGCACGCCTTTGATCTCGCGCGCTTGCTGCACCAAGTCGCCGGCAGCGGAGGCCGCCCGTTTCATTTGCTGCGCTTCCAGTTCCTTTCGGAGCTTTTTCTCGCTTTCGGTGAGCTTTTCGATGGCCTCAATCAAGGCTTCCGGTTTCGCCCGCAAAGCTTCCGAGGCCTGAGCGAGAGACTGGCTTTGGCGCCTCAATTGTTCTAGAACACCAGTGCCCGTCACGGCTTCGATCCGGCGGGTGCCCGCCGCCACGCTGCCCTCGGAAACAACTTTGAAGAGGCCAATATCACCGGTACGCCGGACGTGGGTGCCGCCGCAAAGCTCCTTGGAGAAACCGTCAATCGTGAGCACTCGCACATGGTCTGCGTATTTCTCCCCAAACAGCGCCATGGCCCCCGTGCTGACCGCCGCGTCGAGGTCCATGACCGTCGTGACCACCTCTTCGTTCTTAAGGATTCGGTCGTTCACCATGTCCTCGATGTCGAGCAGGTCTTGCTCACCCACTCCTGTGTAGTGGGTGAAGTCAAAGCGCAGGCGGTCTGGCGCGACCAGCGAGCCGGCTTGCTTGACGTGCGTCCCCAGCGTCTTCCGCAAAGCCGCGTGAAGCAGATGCGTGGCCGTGTGATTCCGCCGCGTCGCATCTCGGCGCCCGACATCCACCACAGCGGTTACTACGTCTCCCATGCGAAGTCCCTCGCGCGCCACGGCCTTGTGGACGGTCAATCCGCTTACGGGATGATATGTGTCCTGAATGTGGGCGACTTCGTGGTCGGTCCCCGGCGCCACCAAATGGCCTGTATCGCCGATTTGCCCCCCCGACTCGGCATAGAACGGCGTGTGGTCAAGGATGATTTCGACTTTAGCGCCCGCCTGCACCTCACTTACAGTTTCACCGTTTACGACCAGCGCCATAATGCGGCAGTCACGAGAAGTCGTCTGCGTGTAACCGTCAAAGACCGTCTTGCCGTCTTCGGCGAGCTTTAGGTATACCGGCGAGGTTATTTTCTTCTCGCCACCTTTCCACGAGGCGCGCGCCCGTTCGCGCTGCTTCTGCATCTCGGCTTCATAGCCTTCGCGATCCACGGTGAGGCCGTAGTTCCGGACGACGTCTTCGACGAAGTCGGGCCGGAGGCCAAACGTGTCATGCAGCTTAAACACAGAACTGCCTGGGATTTTGTCACCTGGACTCCGTCCAGTCCCGTATAAGCGCGACACAACCGTCTCGCCCTTCTCGTCCAGTGCCATGGTTGGCTGACCCTTCGTTAGTTTCCAAAAATCCTTCCACTGGCCAAAAGTAAGGTCCTTTCCCATAAGCACTTTGTCGAGTTGCTCCAACCCCACCCGCGTCGTAAGCGCATACCTTTCCTCTTCAATCTTGATCGCTCTGGCGACATGCGGTGCGGTCTGGACAAGCTCCGGGTATGCATCCGTCATCATGTCCACGACCCGGCTGCTGATCTTGTACAGGAACGGTTCGTTTAACCCCAAGGTCTGGCCGTGGTAGAGGGCACGGCGCATGATGAGGCGAAGGACGTACCCGCGGCCTTCGTTCGAGGGCAGCACGCCATCGGAAATCAGGAACGTCGCAGAACGCGCGTGGTCGGCGATGATGCGGAGAGACACATCGGTGTCGTGATTCGCACCGTACTCAACGTTGGCCAAAGCAGCGGCTTCGTCAATCAGCGGGCGGAACAAATCGGTTTCAAAGTTGGAAAGCTTGCCTTGCAGGACGCTTGCCAGGCGCTCGAGGCCTGCGCCCGTGTCAATTGACGGCTTCGGCAGCGGCGTCATGACCCCTTGCTCGTCGCGATTGAACTGCATGAAGACGAGATTCCACAATTCCACGTAGCGGCCGCAGTCGCAGGGAAACTTACAGTCGGTGTGACCCTGGTCGCTCGCGGCCGTGCCCATGTCGTAATGGATCTCGCTGCAAGGGCCGCAGGGTCCCGTGTCGCCCATCTGCCAGAAGTTGTCCTTCTCGTCCATGCGGAAAATGCGGTCGCGCGGCACGCCGACATCCTGCGCCCAGATTTCTTCCGCGTCATCGTCCTCCCGGAACACTGTTACGTAGAGTTTCTCAGCGGGAATGGCGAATTCCTTGGTGATCAGTTCCCACGCCCAAGTAATGGCTTGCTTCTTGAAATAGTCACCGAAAGAGAAATTGCCGAGCATCTCAAAGAAGGTGTGATGGCGGGTGGTGCGGCCGACCTGCTCGAGGTCGTTGTGTTTTCCTCCCGCCCGGACGCACTTCTGCGAGGTCGTGGCGCGCGAATAATCCCGCCGCTCGCGTCCCAAGAACACATCTTTGAACTGGTTCATTCCGGCATTCGAAAAAAGCAAAGTCGGGTCATTGGCCGGAACAAGCGACGAGGACGGCACCACGCGATGGCCGCGGGTCGCAAAGAAGTTCAAGAATCGGGTTCTAATCTCGTTTGAAGTCATAAGGCAATTATGAATTATGAATTCTGAATACTGAATTGAAAACCACTACGCTGCTTTCTTCGCCTTTGTACTCAGGATAATCGAGGCCAGAACCGCAATCAACTCCTCGGTTTCCTTCATCAGGGGATCAAGCTTCTTGGTTTGGACGATTCCCGACTCCGCGATTAGGCGGAGCCAATAAAGACTTTCACGCGCTTCCTTCTCCGCAATCCCAAGCTTATGAATAAAGTCGGCCCGGCTCTCGCCGGATTGCGACTCTTCAATATTCGCACCGACGGAGCATGAGGAGCGAAGATACTGTTTCCCAAGAACCCACGCCGCACCATCTCGCTGTCCTTGGAGGTGCTGGTACAGCTTGATGGCACGAAGTGCGTACTGAAATGCCCGCGACCGGATGTCCCGCGGCTTATGCCTCTCGAAAGCTCTATCGGAAGTCAGGGGGATATGAGTTTCCGCATTCATAATTCAGCATTCATAATTCAGAATTTCCTTCAAGGTCCGCCGCCTCAACCTCCTCCGCAACTGGATCCAGTTCGCGCCGCGCACGCACCGCTTTTATAATATCACCCGCGTTGAATCCCCGGCGCATCAGGCTCTGGCAGAGCGATTGGAACCGGCTGCGGGTAAGGGGCAGACGAAGAGTGCGAAGTTTCTTCTCGAGGGCTTGTTGCAACAACACTTGAGCCGAGATCTCCTGATAGACCCGCTCCACGGCCGGTTCAATTTCCTGATGGTTTACGAGCTTCGCTTTCAGTTCGCGGCGCAGTCGATGGGGCCCGAAGGCCCGGTTGTGGGCGAGCGAAGAGGCGTATTGTTCGGCGAATTTGCGGTCGTCGAGGTAACCGAGCTCGCGCAAGCGGGTGATGGCTTCAGCCACCTTCCCACCTTCGGGATATTTCTTTTCGAGGGCTTGCCTGAGTTCGGCGATGGAGTAGGGGCGGCGGGCGAGCATGCGCAGCGCCACGGTCAGTGGATCGGGGAGGGCCTGCTTACCGTCTCGCAAACCGGTTAACCTTGCTGGCTTTTTCCATCTCTTCACGGGCAGCGTCGGTGGTGTTGCTGATACCCGCGATACGAAGCTTGAATTCGTCGGGATTGGTGGAATTCCCCAAAGCCTCGTCCAGGGTGATGAGCCCCTGCGTGTACAGCTCATAAAGCGACTGGTCAAAGGTCTGCATCGCATACTGGGAGGTGCCTGACGAAATGGCGTCGTGAATCAACCGGGTCTTATCGGGGTTGATGATGCAATCGCGAATATACTCGGTGCTGATCAGCACTTCAACTGCGGGGGCGCGGCCGATGCCGTCCGCCCGGCGAACCAGGCGTTGGGAAATAATCGCCTTCAGCGTGCTCGCCATTTGCAGCCGAATCTGCTTTTGTTCCGGGGGCGGGAAAACCGCAATGATACGCTGAATCGTCTCCGTCGCGTCCATGGTGTGCAAAGTGGAAAACACCATGTGGCCCGTCTCGGCGGCCAGGAGCGCCGTCTGAATGGTTTCCAGGTCGCGCATTTCGCCCACCAGAATGACGTCGGGATCCTGGCGGAGTGCCGCACGCAGGGCGCTTCCGAAACTCGGCGTATCCACTTCCACTTCGCGCTGGTTGCAAAAGCCTTTCTTGTCGCGATGAAGGAACTCGATGGGATCTTCAATGGTAATGATGTGATCGGTGCGGGTGGAATTGATTCGGTCCACCATGGCGGCCAGAGTCGTGGACTTGCCGCTTCCGGTGGTTCCCGTTACCAGCACCAAACCGCGCTTCTCCTGGCAGATCTTATCAATCACATGGGGCAGAAGTAGTTCTTCCAGCGTGCGAATCTTGGTGGGAATGACGCGGAGCACCATGCCCACGTTGCCGCGCTGCTGAAAAACGTTGACGCGGAAACGGCCCAGGCCAGCCACGCCATAGGCCATGTCGAGTTCGGCATTTTCCTTGAACTTTTGCTTCTGCCGGTTCGTCATCATGCTGAATGCCATGTTCAGCATGTCCTCACTGGAAAGGCGCGGATATTGGGTGAGGGCGCGCAGCTCGCCATCCACACGAAGGTATGGATAGTTGCCGACCTTCAGGTGCAAATCGGAGGCTTTGCTCTCGCAGGCGGTCCGAAGCAGTGTGTCGATGTTCAGACCCTCGGCGCTATTGGCCATCTGAAGCCCTCTCTAAAGCTGCGCGTTTATTTTGGTTCGTGTTGACGCACGTCCACGGGGACATCACAGGAAAGTACCTGCCCCTTCGTTGTCCAAACTGGTGGAGGTGTCACCGACCTCCGCGGGCCGCTGCAACGGGTTGGTTGCACATCGTGAGCCAGCCATATTTGTCTTCCGCCTGCCCCTGCACGATGGCAAGAAAACGCTCCTGCAAGGCACGCGTGATGGGACCGGGCTGGCCCTTGCCGACGACGATCCGGTCGACGGAGCGGATGGGAGTGATTTCCGCCGCGGTTCCGGTAAAGAAGACTTCGTCGGCAATGTAGAGCATTTCACGCGAAATATTCTGCTCGCTCAGCGGATATCCCATCTCGTGCGCCAGCGTCACTACAGAGTCGCGGGTGATTCCGGGAAGGGCGGAGGCGGACATCGGCGGTGTATAGATCTTGCCGCCGCGAATGACGAAGATATTCTCGCCACTGCCTTCGCTCACGTGGCCGCTGGTGTCGAGGCAAATACCCTCGGTATAGCCGTTGGTGATCGCCTCCATCTTGATGAGCTGGGAGTTCATGTAGTTGGCCGCCGCTTTGGCCATGGACGGTAGGGTATTCGGGGCGATCCGCTGCCAGGAGGAAACGCACACATCTACACCGTTGCGAAGCGCTTCGTCGCCAAGGTATTTTCCCCACGCCCAGGCGAGAATATAGACCTCAATGCGATTCTTCAGAGGGTTGACACCCATCTCCCCTTCCCCGCGAAGTGCCACGGGGCGCAGGTAGCAGTGCGAGACGTTGTTGACGCGGACCAGTTCCACCATGGCCTCAGCCAGTTCATCACGCGTGTAGGGTAGTTCCATGCGGTAAATCTTGGCCGAGTTCACCAGGCGGTCCGTGTGCTCATAGAGGCGAAAGATGCCCGGGCCGTGCGCGGTGTCGTAGCACCGGATGCCCTCAAACAAGGAGGAAGCATAGTGGACCACATGCGCGGAAACATGAATGGTCGCTTCTCCCCAAGGGATGAATTTGCCATTGTGCCAGATATGTTCGTAATGACTCACTGCCATAAGTTCGTCTCCAGCTTTCCCCCGGAGGTTTAGAATTGCGTGCGGCCCGCGGGACGTCTGGGCCGCAGCCCTCAAGCGATAAAATTATAACACGTCGCTTGTTGACGGCCCCTGAATTCGGCGAGCCATGCCAAGTTGGCTCGCCCCTCCACGCTAGAATTGGCCTGGAGCTCAATGGGCATTCCTGCGGATCTCCGACGGCTCCACCCTTCCCCCGTCTCCCGCTTGTTGCCATTTTACGCCTTCACCCTCGGACTCCCATCCCCCTTACGATGGCGGGTATTGCCAAGTTCGAAGACAGAGGGCTAAAAGAATTTTTTATAGCGGCAACCAAAATAATCTCCTTGCATCTAGAGAAGCGTAGTGGCATTTTTACCACTACGCGGGCCCCATGCGGATCGCCCGCAGGAAAGAGCCCCCGCGGAGCCTGACGGCACCGTACCCAAGAATGGCGGGGCAATGTTATGGCATTCATTCGCAAACGCGGCGATTCTTACTATCTGGTCCACAACGTGCGAGAAGAAGGGCGCGTGCGTCAGATTCATCTGGCCCGCCTGGGCCGTCGGCCGCGTATTAGCGACGACGTAGTTCGAGGGGTTGCGTCCAAACATCCTTTTTTGCGAGTTGACTGGAAAGAGTTGCGCGAGAAAACATCGCGAAACGTGGTTCAACCTTTCGAGAACGACTCGCGATACCTCCGGGATTTGCTCTTAGCGATTCGCAGTCTTCATTTCGACCTTGCGGATCTGCCTTTGCCTTTACTTGACATGGCTAGAGACCGCGAGTTGTCAGCCCAGTTAATTGGTGGGCTCAAATTGCTTCGAGCGACTCTGGATGTGAAGCTTCACGAGCTTCGCAAGTTCAAGGCGCCGACTTTCGACGCATGAAAACTGTAGGAGGACGAACATGGGCGCACGTCAAACAGTCCTGGATCCAAGTCTGAACAGCCCGGAGGTCCGGGAATTCGAGAAGGCCCTTCGCCAGCGAGTCGTGGGGCAGGACCGTGCGGTGCGCCGCCTGGCGCGGGTCTATCAGGTTTTCCGCGCGGGTCTTTCCACACCCGGACGGCCGGTGGTCAACCTGCTTTTTCTTGGGCCCACCGGCTCCGGCAAAACACGCATGGTTGAGGCTGCCGCCGAGGTCCTTTTTGACAAACCGCGGGGCTTTGTGAAGGTGGATTGTGCGGAATTCCAGCACAGTCACGAGATCGCCAAGCTCATCGGCTCGCCGCCCGGATACCTCGGCCACCGCGAAACACAGCCGCTCATCACCCAGGAGGTACTCGATCAGCACCACACCGAAAAGGTGAAGCTCTCGCTTGTGTTGTTTGACGAAATCGAGAAGGCCTCCGACGCGCTCTGGCAGCTTCTGCTCGGCATTTTGGATAAGGGCACCCTCACCCTGGGTGATAATCGCCGTGTGGATTTTTCGCGCACGATGATTTTCCTCACCTCGAACCTCGGCTCGCACGAGGTCATGAACCTGATGAATGGCGGGCTGGGCTTCAACGCCAATCGCAGCGATGAAGACGAGGAGTTGGATCAGAAGATCTACCGGGCCGCCACGGAGGCAGCGCGACGCAAGTTTTCGCCGGAGTTCATGAACCGCATCGACAAGGTTATTGTGTTCCGCGCGCTCACGCGAGAAAACCTGGAAATGATCCTCGACATCGAGCTTGGGCTTGTGCAGCAGCGCATCATCAACGCCACCGATGGGCGGCAGTTCGTGTTTAGCTGCTCGAAAGCGGCGCGGGACTTCCTGCTGCGAGAAGGTACGGACATCAAGTTTGGGGCACGGCACCTGAAACGGTCCATCGAGCGGCATCTGGTTTTCCCCATTTCGAACCTGCTCGCGACGGATCAGATCCAGCTCGGCGACCTCATCACGGTGGATTTTGATGCCATTTTGGGGAAACTGATCTTCGTGAAGGAAGATCAGGGCGCGCTCGTCCACAGTGAGGAAGAGGTGGCGCAAGAAACCGCGCTCGTCCCGATTACCGTGCGGACCACGGGAGCCTCGCGCGCGCTCGCAAGGCGCGCCAGCCGGGAGGCGTATCGGTAGAGAACAGGCAGGCGCTTCGGTGTGTCATTCAAACCTGAGGATACTCACGATGTTGGAGTAATCATCTGTCCAGACTCGCGAACCCGGCTTTGCACCGAGATTTTTCCAGCTTGGCTGATTCCGCAGCGCCTCCAGATCGTCGGCATTGCGAGCCATTACCACCCACCATGAGGCAAACTTGCCTTCCCGCCTCTCATCCGCGCTGACCTCGGCGTCATCGTCCGCCAAGCATGTCAGATTCGCGTCCTTGGCCAAAGCGCCGAGAACGCGATGAAGATCAAGGTAACGATTGCTGATGTGGAACACCAGAATCCCGTGAGGAGCAATCTTGCTGAGATAAAGGGTTATGGCCTCGCGAGTCAAAAGGTGAACGGGAATTGAGTCCCCGCTGAAGGCATCCAGCACAATCATGCCGTACCCGGACACGGGGGCATTGTGCAATGACAGGCGGGCATCCCCGAGGATCACGCGCACGGGCGGCCCGCACTCGGACAGGAACGTGAAGTAATGGGGGTCTTGCGCAATACGTAAGACGGTTGGATCGATTTCATAATACGTGAGGCGCTGGTGGGGCTGGTGGTAACACGCCATGACGCCGGCACCTAATCCAATGACCGCCACGTTGTTCTCGACCGCGCTCTCCCCGAAGGCATCGAACACCTGGCCAATAGGTCCGGTTCGGGTGTAATAGGCAAGCGGTTCACACCGGAAGCCGGATTCCAGGCTCTGCACACCATGCACGGTGCTGCCATGAAACAGCACGCGCCGATTATTCTCGAGATCATCGCAGACTCGGTAAACGCCAAAGAAGCTGCGCTCGGCGTGAAGAATGTGGCCAAAGGGGCCAGCGTAGAATTGGCTGGCCAGAATTAGAGCTGCCACTCCCGCGGCAAAACGGCGTGGGCGCGCGGCAAAGCGTAGACAACAGATTGCGGAGGGGCCGAAGATAATAAGGTTGAACAGCCGCCCCGGAGCCACGCCATTTGCTTGCAGCTCCAAAATCGCAAGCGCGACGGCAACGCCCAGTGCTGCGGGCAAGAGGTAGTCAAGCCTCCGCGCGCGGGGCGCATCATCGACGATTTCAAGCGGTGGGCACAGCGATGCCGCCAGCACCAGCGCAATCGGGAACTCGAGCACCGAGGTAAAGATCACCGGCGCCAGCAAGGCGTTGAAAGCGCCGCCGAGCACTCCGCCCACGGAAATCCAAAGATAAAATTCGGTAAGATGCTGGGTGGCAGGGCGACTGCGGGCCACCTCTCCGTGACATACCAATGCAACCGCAAAGAGGGTCAACAAATCAAGAGGAAGCAATACAATCAAAGGCAGCGAGCCCTTCAACGCGATCGGAATCGAGGCTGCCAAGATCAGAATAGGCAGCCGTCGGCTCAGCCAAACATGCGATATCAGGGATTTTCGTGCGAAGACCAGTACGAAACTGAGCAGATAGAGCGCAAGGGGAATAACCCAGAGGAGTGGGATGGCGGGAATATCGGTTGTAAGCACTGTCGTTACGCCTAGCATCAGGCTGGAGGGCACGAAGGCGAGCGCCAGCCAGCGCAGCCGCAAGCGCAAGGAAGGAATTCCGGCGTTGCGGTCGCCCGCGCCGTCAACCCTCGCATCCGGGATGGGCTTAAGTGCAAGGGATGAGAGCCGATGGGGGATTCCACGGGCCAGCAGTACGCAGCCGCCCACCAGCAATGCAAATAGCCCATAGCCCCAAGCCCAAAATCGACTCTGCTCGCTCAATCGCAGCAAGGGCTCAAAGACGAACGGGTAACTCAACAACCCTAGCAAGCTTCCGGAGTTGCTCGCAGCATAGAGAAAGTACGGGTCGTCGGATAAGGGGTGCCCGGATCGAGCAAACCACTCTTGGAGAAGCGGAGTGGTGGCTGACAATGCGAAGAACGGGAGGCCCACCGCCACCAGGAGCAACAATAGCAGCCACCCGACGGGATTGGGCTCGAGGGGCGGTGTCCACCCGACGGGCACATGAATCGGCAGCACTGTCAGCGCGGCCAGCAGCACCAAAGCGTGAACGCCAACCTGCAGGCGTCTCCCCAGCAATTTCGCCGACAAGTGCGCGTACGCGTATCCTGCCAGCAGCGTGATTTGAAAAAATGCGATGCAGGTAGTCCATACTGCCGCGCTTCCTCCTAGGAACGGCAGTGCCATCTTGGCGAACATTGGTTCCAGCAGAAAGAGC
>Ga0181535_10006527_pt1 | contig 11994 bp, 18 predicted proteins | sample PEATcosm2014_Bin_44_FD_119774 | JGI IMG/M metagenome (GOLD analysis project Ga0181535, IMG submission 119774) | Peatland microbial communities from MTU Mesocosm Facility, Houghton, MI, USA - PEATcosm2014_Bin17_30_metaG | ecosystem: Environmental > Terrestrial > Soil > Wetlands > Peat | place...
CGGTTGACGGCCGACACGCTCCGGTTGCCCGCGAGCGGCGCCAGCTCCGCCAATTCCCGGAAAGGCGATACCGGCGAGCCGCGGAACAAATGGTCGCCCAAGGCCAGCAACACCCTCTGGCCGGCCGCGAAGCTCTTGGTCTGGTAAACCGCGTGGCCGTAGCCTTCCTGCACCCGTTGCACGGCAAAACAGACGCGCTCGGAAAACTTCTTCATCTGCTCGGCTTCCCGCAGCAGCGCCGGATATTTCTCGAGCCGGCGCAGATATCCCGCATCCGGTCCGCGCAGGTAGTTTTTCACCAACTCATCCTCCCCCGGCTGGACAATGATGCAGATGTCCTCGATGCCAGCGGCTTCGAGTTCCAGCAGATGATAGTGAAACAAGGCCCGGGCGATACCGTCGGACCCGACGACCGGGAACAACTCCTTTTTCACGGCATGCGACGCCGGAAAATGCCGTGTGCCAAGACCGGCGATGGGAATGACCGCTTTGCGGACCGCTGAGTGATTCATAGAGGGCGTATTACGTCGTCGACGGCAATTTTCATCGCCAAATCAGACGTCAAACCGGTTCCAGCCGCTGGCGCCGAAGGCGTAGCGTTTGGCGCCGAACTCGATGGCGCCGGAGGAACTGCCGGTAAAGATGTCGGGCATGCTGCCCACGCGGCGGGAGTATTCGATGGCAATTTGGGGAATGTGCTCCTTGAGCGCCTCGAGTTTGCCAAAGACCGCCACGGTGCCGCCGGTGCCGCCGCCGGTGATTTTGGCTCCGTATAGGCCGTGCTCCGGCCCGCGTTTGCGCACGGCTTCCACCAGGAAATCCACCTCGGGAACACACAGCCGGCAGTTGTCCCGGTAACTTTCGTGGGCGAGGCACATCAATTCCCCCGCCTCCACCAACCCGCGCTCGTCGCCCGCTTGGGCGGCAGCCAGGGCATCGATGAATTTCAACACGCGTTCGTTTTCAGCGACCGGATGCCGAGTCGGCCCGGCTACGCGGTAGCTGGCATCCGGCTGCACCGTGGTCACCGGATCGTCATGATTCTTGTATTTGGTCAGAAACTCGGAGCCGAGCACGGTCTCCGGAATCTCCGGCAGGTAAACCTCGAACTCCTGGGAGGTCAGTTCAGTGAGATAATTCAGCGGGGCGCGGCCGGTGCGGGCGCGGATGTCATTGATGATCTTTTTGCCCATGAAGGCCCCCACGCGCACATTGCCGTAGGCGTTGCCCGCCACGGAATGGCGCACCATGGAATTGATGCCAACAAAACCGGTGCCCGGCGGCACATCCACCTCGCCCACCACGGAACCCGGCCGGCAAAGGATATGGGTCAGCTTGCCCTGGCGCCCGCTGGCCACCGCGATTTGGTCCATGATGCCGCACGGCGCGCCGACCACGTGGTTTTCGGCCATCTGGCCCAGCCCCGCGATGCGCGCGCCATCCAACCGCAGATTCAGGTAGGCATTCAGGCACGAGAGCGTGCCGATCTCCACCGCGGCCGAACTGCCGATGCCCACGTTCATGGGCACGGCGCTCAACAGCAGAAAACTGAAGCCGTAAGGCAGTTCAATGGATTCCTCCTTGAGCAGCGTAAAAATGCTGCCGCCAATGTAGCCGGTCCACGCCGAAATGGGATTGGCGTGGCACAGTTCGCGCACCGCGGCGTAGCTGCCCAAGCCGTCGCCCGACCGGAAATAATCCAGGGCAATACGCGTTTCCACCGGCAGGCTGCGCGGGCCGGTCTGGGCCGACCGGATGCGCAGGGTGCGATCCGTGCGCGCCTGCAGCGCCATGAGCATGCCGTCGCCCAGCACGGCCTCGCAGACGTTGGCACCGGAATAATCCGCGATGCCGCCCATGACATCCAGCCGGGCGGGCACGCGAGCCACCCAGATTTCGCCGCTGTTGAAAAAGCCGGCGAACCCGGTGGGATCCCCGGTGGGTTTGCGCAGGAGGTTTTCGAATTCCAATATTTCGGTGGGCAACGAGGATTTCATTACTTGATTTGGTTAAAATTCCAGATTTAATGCCGGTACCGGTCTTCGGATTTCATTCCCACCGGTACATTCGTGCTGATCGGATTGAAGAAGGGATCGTATTTGACGACCTCGCGAAAATTCCCGTTACTGTCACCGTCGAGCCAACTTTCTGTCATAATTCCGTTCGTGTAAAGCTCTCTTTGCGTGGCGTACTTTGAACCATTCGGCCGAACTTCGACTTGCTGGAGAATGTGATATTTGTAGGTAAAGAATATATCGGGCACGCCATTAAAGTCGGAGTCTTTTTCCAGTGTGTCCACGCCGTCCGGCCGCAAGGTCCAAAACTCATCGGGCTTGCCGTCGAAATTGTTATCATATTCGGTGCGCACCGCCCGGCCATGCTCGTAGTACGTCCAGCTATCCCACTGGCCATCCAAATTCCTGTCCTCCATGTGCTCCACCAAGTGTCCGCCTTTGTAAATCCAGGCGTCGGCGCGCTTGCCATCCGCCGTGTAGTCATAGTGCGTGACCGGCGTCTGTTCTTGCCGCCACTGGTAAAGCAATGAAACCAAAACGCCCAGAAGAAAGGCGGTCAGGAGTTTTCCCCAAGCCAATTTTGCTTGCGGTGCCGGCCGTGGTGGGGTGGCCAGAACGGCTTCAATTTCGATTTTTCCACTTTCCTCCGCCGACGGTTTGGCATCCAGCACGGCGGTGGCGATAGCTTGGTCCTCCGCCCACACGTTCAAGCGCACTCCCTCCGCCACGGTGAGGTTGGGATACATGCCCGCGCAATCGTCGGTTTCCACCCACGCTTCCACCCCATGAGCTTTCAATTTTGCAACCGCGAGTTCCGCTAGTTGACGGTCGGAAAAAATCCGGAGCACCAGGCTTTTCTTTTCCGGCGGCAGATCGCCCTCCGCCCCTGTGCCGGGTGCCGCTTTTGCTGCGTGGCTCCCAAACGCCGTCCCGCATTCACAACAGTTCAGCGCCTCATCGGCGTTGTCGCGACCGCAGTAAGCACATGGTTTCATGGTAAGGAGACCTCAAGCGCGCCCCGTCAACCTACCGAATTTCGAACCGCGGAGTCAATGTATTGCCGAGCCTTGCCGCGAAATGTCAGGCAGTCAAGAAACGCGAATCACCGCACATTGAGCCTCAATGCCCAGATCCACGAACCAACAAAAGGACGCCGACCATGGCCGCACCACTCAAAACACCAATCAGGTTCATCACCTTTCGGCGAGTTGCGGTCCCATGGCCGGATAATCGGTATAGCCCTTTTCCGCGCCGCCATACAAGGTGGCTTCGTCCAGGGCGTTTAGCGGCGCGTCCAAACGGAAGCGCTCGGGCAAATCCGGGTTGGCAATAAACAATCGCCCGAAGGTCACCGCATCGGCCATGTCTTCAGCGAGGGCTTGCGTGGCCGTCGTGTAAGTGAAGCCATTGGCGATGATCAATGGTCCATGAAACTCTTTGCGGAGAGCGGCCAGCGGCACGGGCACCGCACCATGACGCAAGTCGTCTGCGGTGGACACGATCAAATGTGCGTAGGCCAGCGGGTAGCGATTCAATTCGTGCAGTACATGACTGAACGTCTCCAATGGATTGTAGGACGATGCCCGGCAATTCCTCTTTCTTCAACGCCCGCGGCGTGACCAAGGGTTGCAGCCCGCTTTCCGTGAGCGCCTGGCCCGTGTGCGGAGCGATGGCGCTCGGGGCCACCGGCAACCCGCCGTCGGGCTGGAAACTCGGATGCGAAATGCGGCCCATGTGCCAGAGCTGAAGAAAAATGTGGCCACCGGCCCGGTGCACCGCCTCGGTGACGTTGTGCCAGCCGGCGATTTGTTCGTCCGTGTAGATGCCGGGCGAGTTCGGGCAGCCCGTGCCCGGTTGCGAAATCGCGGTCGCTTCGCTGACGACCAACCCCGCCGCCGCCCGTTGGGCATAATACTCCGCCATCAGGGGTGTTGGCACCGGCCGGGCCCCGCGCGCAGGCGCGTGAGCGGTGACATGACGATGCGATTGGGCGCTTCAAGCGCACCCAGTCGAACGGGAGTAAATAGGTCAGGAGCATTCATAATTCTTTAATATGAAGAGACTGGTTTCATTTGCGGCCGCCAACAATGGGGTGATCACCCCATCGCAAAATCCTGGCACCCGCCTAAGATGTTGCTTGACGTGTTACCTAAGAGAAACCAGCACCTATTTTATGACCAACAACAATTCCGTGGTGGCGATTTTAAAATCGCATCTCGAAGCTGAAGCCGCCGTCAAGGAACTCCAGCGGGCGGGTTTTGACCTGAGGAAACTCTCCATCGTGGAGCGTGACTACCACACGGAGGAAGACGTGAAAAACGGCAAATATCTCTTGATCGCCCACGGTGCGGAGGTGGAAACGGTTCATGCCCGGGAAATCCTGAAAAACACCAATCCCGAAGTTCTGGCGGAACATCAACCTAAACGCCTCGGCTATGAGCCCGCGTTGATTCCCGCATAACCTGCCCACGAGATTCGGATACATTCGCCGGGAGTGCGGCTCCGCTGCCTCCTGATATGATTTATGAAACTGAACACAATTGTCTTGCCGCTCGTCCTCGCACTGGCGGCAACGATCACCACCACCGGTTGCCAGCATAAGTATAATGGCAAACCCACCGATTTGCATTCGTCGGCCATGACGCGCAATCAAACTCCTCCGCCGGATCTGAATACCAGGCCATTCCGCCAACCGGAAAGCACCACCACGGCCACTCCAATCGCCTCTCCCACGCCTCCGCCGACCTTAACGGGGCGCATTAGCACGTCCACGAACTGGGGGCACCTCGCCGACATGAATATTGACCGCGAGAAACTGGCGGCTTACACGGTGCATTTCAAATTTGACAGCGCGGTGGTTCAGGACCGGGAACAGGCGAATATTGCCAGTGTGGCCGAGTCGCTCAAGGGCGATGCCGCGGCCGAACTGCTCATTGAAGGCCACTGCGACGAGCGCGGCACCGGGGAATACAACCGCTCGCTCGGCGAACGCCGCGCACTGGCCTTGCGCGAGGCGTTGGCCAAGGTTGGGGTTGATGCGGCGCGAATTCGGACCATTAGCTATGGCAAGGATCGGCCGGTGGACCCGGGCCATGATGAAGCTGCGTGGGCAAAAAACCGGCGTGGCCAATTCGACTGGTGTACGCCGAAGTCGCCTGCCCCGTGACCGTTTTCAAGTCGCCAATCGCGGGTACAATCTTGCGCCCACCAAAACCAGAACCGTCGTGGCCGCCAGTATCACCGCATAGTCGAGCCTCAAGCCAAAGGTGCTCGGGCCGCCGGCCAACATGCACGTGCGTAGCGCATCCACGACGTAGGTCAGGGGGTTGAGGTGCGAAACCACCTGCAGCCAACCCGGCATGATGTCAGTGGGATAAATTGCGTTGCTGGCGAAGAACAGCGGCATGGTGAGCACCTGGCCGACGCCCATGAAGCGTTCGCGCGTTTTCACAATGCATGCGATGACCAGCGAGAAGGTGGAGAACAGCGTCGAGGCCAGGATGACGATGACCAGCACATTGAGCAGCGCGAGCGGATGCCAATTGAGCTTCACCCCAAGCAACAGCGAAAGGAGGTAAACGATGACTCCTTGCGAGAGCGTGCGGAAGCCGGCGGAGAAACCCTTGCCGAGCACCAGGGCCGCGCGCGGCGTCGGGCTGGCGAGAAATTTCTGCACAATGCCCAGATCGCGCTCCCAGATGACATTGATGCCGTAAAAAATGGCCACGAAGAGCACGCTTTGCGCCAGGATGCCGGGCGCGATAAAGTCGAGATAAGGAATATTGCCGGTATGCATCGCACCGCCACGGGCGAACACCTGCCCGAAGATCAGCAACCACAGCGCCGGTTGCAGGGCGCGGGTGATTAGCTCCGTGAAGTCGTGACGCAGCTTGCGCAACTCGAATTCGGTGATGACAAAGGTCTTGTTGACGAAGGAGGTCAGCGGATAAATTAAAGTGTCGTTCATATCTTAGCCAAGTCGCTCGGCGGTGGCGCGCTCGGCGGAAACGGCGCGGAAGTTATTGCCGGCCTCCAAAGCACTGCCGGCATAGTGAACAAAGACATCGTTCAGCGTATGCCCCGGCCCCAGCGAGCCTTCCAGCTCCTTGCAGGTGCCCAGGGCATCCAACTTGCCCAGATGCATGATGGCCATGCGGTCGCAGTGACTCTCCGCCTCTTCCAGATAATGCGTGGTAAAGAATAGCGTCGTGCCGTAGTTGGCGCGCATATCAATCAAATGTTTCCAGACGGCGTCACGCGCAATCGGGTCCAGCCCGACCGTGGGCTCGTCGAGAAACAGCACCTTGGGTCGGTGCAGCGTGGACTGCGCGATTTCCAGGCGCCGCACCATGCCGCCGGAATATTCGCCCACCAGCCGTTTCGCGTCGGCCGTGAGATTCATGAATTCCAACGCTTCCGCAATGCGCGACTGCTGCTCGGCGCGCGGCAGGTCGTAAAGTTTGGCGAAGATGAGCAGGTTCTCGTAGCCGGTGAGCGAACCATCCACGGAAACGGCCTGCGGCACATAACCGATGGCGCGGCGCACCCCCATGGCCTGGGTGGTGATGGAAAAGCCGGCCACGCGCGCCTCACCTGCAGTGGGCGGCAGCAGCGTGGTGAGCATCTTGATCGTGGTTGTCTTGCCCGCCCCATTGGAGCCGAGCAAGCCGAAAACCTCGCCGGCGTTGACGGACAGTGTCAATCCATCCACCGCCGTGGATGCGCCGAAGCGGCGGGTCAGGTTTTTGATTTCGAGAACAACGTCGGCCATAATCCAAAAGTGTCCTTTTTAGCCGGCGCGAACAATAGGGTGAACACCCCTTCCGAATTCAACCTCAACAAAAAGATGAACCACGCAATAAATTATGCCGCGAGCGCTCGCACTGAGGCTGGCTCCACCAGCCTCAACGAAAGGGACCCAAACACCCTGCTCGCGGAGCATATTCTCCACCACCACCAGATCGGGGGCGGAGTAACAGACGGACAGCAGGGCAGATAATTGCTTTTCATGATCTACAAGCATGATGTGGATACCCGGCAGTGTCCATGGGGTATAACCCGCTCGCCGATCATTCGGCCGGCCCGATACTGCCGCCAATGGCACGGTGGGCTCCGAACTGGTGCCAGTCAGTTTCCTTGATCTGAATATCAAAATGGCTCGCCGCCTTTTGCATCATGCTTTTTCAGGAGTATGCTTATCGATGTATTGCATCAAGCGCCGCTGGGTGGCGCGGAGCGACTGGGTGGCCACCTCGGCAATCCGCTTCATGAGTTGGTAGCCCAGCTCATGGTCTTGTTCGCACTGTTCGCGCAGTCGGGTGCCATAGAAAAATATCGCGGTGGTCGGCTCCAGGGCGTGCGCACTAAAATGCAAGGAATAGGGGGGAAACAGCCAGGACCACCCCAGATCATCACCTGGCCCCAGCGTTTGAATGGGAATCACGTTTCTATCTTCCATTTCCGCGGAAAGCACCACCCGGCCTGCCAAAATCAAATAGAACCGGTTGGCCGGACTTCCTTCGTCAAAGATCGTCGCCCCCGCTTCAAACTTCATCTCCAAAGCCGAAACCGCGAGCAGGTGAAGCTGCTGGGAATTCAGCCCCTTAAAGAAGGGCTGTTGGGCAATGAGCTCATGAAGGGATGGTGTCAGGGCCTCGGTTGAATCAGGCACCTGAGAAGGTGATGCGACCCGGCCTGCCGGCCGGGCGCTAACCACCGGTGCAGTCATAAATCGTCCTTTGCCGCAGCTCTCGTGGCTTGGAGACTTTGCTCAATCTCGGCTTCGGCGATGCCGCCTTCCACCAGCCTTTCATTATCGCTTCGGCCTTCTTCGTCTTCATCTTCGCTGGGAGCAACTCGCACTTTGCCTCCCGTCGAGCCGGGCAAGGGATCCCAGCGTTCCGCTTCGGGCGCAGCGTCCATGATGGCATCCTTCGGATCCGTATCCGGCACGCCGGTCAATTCACGCTTGGCCTGCGCGAAATGTGAGGCGGTCGCATCATGCGACAAGTGTCCGTCAATAATCGCCAGCTCGGCCGCCCGCGCCTGCACCATTTTGCGCGTTACCGTGCCAACGCCAGCGGAATTCTCCGAAACGAAGCCATCCTTCAGTGGGTTTGTTTTCATAAGTGGAAGATTAACGCGCGTGAAATGTTTGGTCGTTACTCGATGTCTTCATCTCGCGCGTCCCGCGATCCTCATGCAAGTCACGCGATTGGGAAAAAATGTCGTCGCGCTTCGTGGCTTTTGGATGGGGCAATAATTTGTCGTGATTGGGCCGCAACGTGTGGAGTGTCTTCGGAAACACCGGAGTTTGTGCGGTGGCCGGGATTTCAGAGGCGGAGTCGTTCATAAGTTTTTTAAGTCTGATTATGGAAACCGTGGACGCGCGTAAGATTGCGTTCGGCGATCAAATCGGCCTCCGCCTTGAGCCAATGCTGCACATCGTGACCTGGCTGGGAACCTCCGTTTTCGTAGCTGAAGTAGGCCTTGCGGGCCACTTCATCCGGTGAGGGCGTAAAATTAATCTCATTTTGGTTCAGGCCAGCGGTTGCGGTTGGCCGGGGGGCAATGACCGCTTGTTGGGTCTTGGATAATTTATGGTGTCTCATGGCGCGATGGTGGTTTAATGTTCGGTTGTGAAAAGTGATGAGCCCGGATGCATTTGTGTTTCGCGTTCGAGGCCTCCGACCAATTGTGCTTCCGCTTCCAGCCAATGTTTCACCTCATGGCCGGGCTGCGAACCTTGCTGCTTGTAAAACGTATAGGCCAGGCGAGCCACTGCCTCTGGCGATGGTGCAATCGCCGTTTTGCTTTGATTCACGTCCACAACCGCAATCGGTTTTTGTGGGCCGGATGACTGGGAGTTTAGGCTGGGGGAATACTGACTCGCTTTCATGCCGTGAACATGGACCGAGAACCTGACGCCGGCCATGGGGTATTTCCCCCATAACAAACCAGGAATGGGGCCAGCCGGTTGGGAGTCAGCGGCAATCAGGCGCGGGCGAAATCGATAAAACCACGCTGGACATCGGTGTGGATCAGCTTAACCCGAACGGCGTCACCGACCCTGAGACCCTGGGGGCCTTGCGTGAGCCGGCCTTCGGTGGGTGGCTGGAGCAGCCGCACCCAGGTGCCTTTGTCCGCGGCACCGGTGACGATGGCGTCGAATTGCTGTCCGATTTTTCCGGCGAGCAGCAGGGCGGCGGCAGACTTGATGACCCGGCGCTCAACCTTGGTGGCCGCATCCTCCTGATCCGTGCAGTGTTTGGCCAGGTCGGTCAGTTCCGCGATGGTGTAAGGCAGCGGCGCACTGGCCAGCGCGGCCTTCAAGAGCCGTTGTGTGAGGAGATCGGGAAAGCGACGGTTGGGCGCGGTGGAATGGGTATAGTCTTTGACCGCCAGGGCAAAATGTCCGGGGGCTTCGCCGCCGGGGAGATCCAGCGCATATTCGCCGCGCCCGACGAGTTTGATGATGGACAAGGAAAGGTCGGCGAACTTTTCCGGTGCGGCGGCACGGCGGCGCTTCAGGAAGCCTTCGAGCGCGACGGCATCGGGTGCGTCGGGAAGTTGTTCCTTGAGTTCCGCCGCCAGTTCGACAATGCGCGCCCAGCGTTCGGGATCGCGCAACACGCGGCGGAGGGATGGAAAGTTTTTGTGGGCGAGGAAAATGGCCGTGACGGCATTCGCTGCCACCATGAATTCCTCGATTAACCGTGTGGCCCGGTTCGTTTGATCCAGTTCGAGTTTGGCCAGGGCATCGCCCGCAAAACGCGCCTGGGCTTCCAGCGATTCCAAACTGAGGGCGCCGTGATGGTGACGCAGTTCCGTGAGCCGTTGTGCGATGCGGTCTTGGAGCCGCAGATTCTCATCCAGGCCAGGAACCGTCGCGACTCGTTGGGGAGCCGGACCGGTGCCGGTCAGCCAGGCAGCGACGCTGTTGTAGGCCAGTTTTGCGCGATTGTGAACCTGTGCGCGGTAAAGCTCCGACGTGGCGAGGGAACCGTCTTCCTTGAACACCATGTCCGCCACGATGGCGATGCGGTCCTGATCTTCATTCAACGACGTCAGGTTGGTAGAGAGTGCCTCCGGCAGCATGGGAAAGATCGCTGCGGGCGTATAGACGGACGTGGTATTGCGCGCGGCATGGCCATCGAGCGCGGAGCCTTTGCAAACCAACGCATCCACATCCGCAACCGCCACGAGAATTCGGGTCTGCCCGCCGGCCAGCGACTCGGCCACGGTGAGTTGGTCCAGGTCACGGGAGTCGTCGTTGTCGATGGACGCCCAAAGCCGGTCACGCAGGTCGCGCAAATTGCCGGTTGCCTTGGCGGGTCCAAGGATGGCGGCCAATTCCTTTTGCGCCGCCAGCGGAAAGTCCGGTTCCAAGCCGCGCTCAATCATGGCCTGACGCGCAATGGTGGCAAGGGTGGCCCGGTCGGTGGCCTGGCCGCTGGGAACCGGTTTCGGTTCACTGGGCTTCACGGCGGCCGCGGTAAGGATTCGCTTCATCAGCTTCAAATCACAAAAAGCGCCCAGGTTGTCCAGTCGAAACCATCAGCGTGGTGGAAAATGTTCAGCCAGCAGTTCGCCCGCTTTTCTGACGCCGTGAGCAATGCCTTCGGTAAACTCGGATTTAAGGAAGTAGTCCGTCATGGTCTCGGCCAGCTTCTGCCAAAAAACATCCCCGCATTTTGCATGCACGCCGGCGTCACCGATCACGGCGAATTTGCGGCTGCGCGGGGTTACAAAAATCAGCACGCCGTTCCGTTCCGGCAACTTGGCCATGCCCAGACGTACAAACTCTTTTTGCGCGGCGGCCACCGGATCCACCACGACCTTATGACTGATGAGAACGCGGATTTGACCGGAGGTGTTTTTCTCCGCGTCACGAATCGCAGCGACCAGCGTGTCGTGCGGCAATTGGTTTATGAATTTTTTCATGTCCGAGTTTACCAAGATCCGCCCGCCCCGCCGCCGCCGCCACTGCCGCCGCCGCCGGCGAATCCGCCGCCGCCCGAACCTCCGCCACCGCCCCAACCGCGGCTCGAACCAGTGCCCGCGAGCAAGAGCCACGGCAGAAACAGGCCTGACCCACGGCTGAAAATTATAAAAACGATGAGCAGTACCATCATCGCAATGCCAATGAAAGAGGTGCCTGATCGAGAGCCCTTTTGCTTATCGACCACGGTGGCGCCGGTCCCTTTATATTCCCCCTGGGCCCCGGCAATGATGGCCTGGACCCCCGCAGTCAGTCCGCCGTCAAAATCGCCCGCTTTGAATCGCGGCGTAATCTGTTCATCAATGATCCGCTTGCAGAGCGCATCGGGCAGCACACCTTCCAATCCATAACCGACCTGTAGAAACAGCTTGTGGTCTTGCACGAAGACGAAGAGCGCGGCCCCGTTGTTCTTTGCCTTTTGGCCCACCGCCCATGACCGGAAGGTCCGGATCGTGTAGTCTTCAATGGAAGAATCGGATTCCATCTTGGGGTAGACCACCACGACAATCTGATCCGAGCTTTGGCGCTCAAACGCCTCGAGCTGCTGGTTCAGTTGCAACCCCGTGGCGGAGGATGCGACCTTGGCGTAGTCGTTAAAATATTGTGCCGGCGACGCCGGAATGACCTCGGCGGCAGACCCGCGCAGGCATCCGGCCAGAAGCAGGGCGATCCAATAGCGTTTCACAATCAGGGTTTGTTGGTGGCGGCGTTGCCAAGGTCAAACTGGACTTTGGGCGGCGCTTCCGCACCGGGCGTGGCGCTGAAATAGGGCTTATACTGAAAGCCCATGGCCGCCGCGTAAAAGACGGCGGGAAAAGATTTGGTCGCCGTATCGTAGCTCTGAACGGCGCTGTTAAAATCCCTGCGCTCGACGCTAATGCGGTTTTCCGTGCCTTCCAATTGCGCCTGCAACTCGCGATAATTCTCGGTCGCCGTCAGGGTGGGATAACGCTCGACCACCACCAATAAGCGCGACAA
>Ga0181535_10006532_pt1 | contig 11989 bp, 6 predicted proteins | sample PEATcosm2014_Bin_44_FD_119774 | JGI IMG/M metagenome (GOLD analysis project Ga0181535, IMG submission 119774) | Peatland microbial communities from MTU Mesocosm Facility, Houghton, MI, USA - PEATcosm2014_Bin17_30_metaG | ecosystem: Environmental > Terrestrial > Soil > Wetlands > Peat | place...
ATCGGATTCTTGCGTCCGCTTGACGATCCTTCGCCGTTGCAACCGGCGATTGAGCGCGGCGCTACCCTGTTCGCGATGGAACTGGTGCCGCGCATCACGCGAGCCCAGGCCATGGATGCGCTTTCCTCAATGGCAACCGTCGCCGGTTACAAGGCCGCCATTCTGGCAGCCGCTCACCTGCCGCGTATGTTTCCGCTTCTGATGACAGCCGCGGGAACGGTGCCACCCGCGCACGTGCTGGTGCTGGGCGCAGGGGTCGCCGGCCTGCAGGCGATTGCAACTGCGCGCCGGCTTGGGGCCGTCGTGCTCGGTTATGACATCAGGGCTGCTGCCGGCGAACAGGTGCGGTCCCTGGGGGCCAAGTTCCTGGAAGTTGACCTTGGCGGCATAGAAACCGAAGACAAAGGCGGCTACGCGAAGGAACTCACGGAAGAGGCACTGGCGCGCGGTCGGGAATTAATTGCCAAGACCGCACGCACCTCTGACGTAGTGATCACGACTGCACAGGTGCCCGGACGGCGCGCGCCCCGGCTGATGGATCGAGCCGCCATCGAGGGCATGCGACTGGGATCGGTGATCGTAGATCTGGCCGCGCCCGCCGGCGGCAACTGCGAGCTAACCCAGCCTGGGGAAGAAGTTCATCACAACGGGGTCACCATCATCGGTCCGATGAATCTTCCCGCCACCGTCCCCGTGCATGCCAGCCAGCTCTATTCGAAGAACATCAGCAATTTCCTGCAACTGCTAATTCGCGAGGGCGCGCTGAACATCGACCTGAACGACCAGATCCTTCGCGATTCCTGCGTTGCGCACAAGGGCGAAATCGTCAACAAGCGAGTTGCCGAGGCCTTGCAGGCACGCGCTTAGAACGAATGTCACACCAGCATGCGTTTGCCGGGACTCGAAGGCAAGACCGCTTCGTGGGGTATATCGCGAAACCGGCAGCAGGCATCACCTCTCCCTAACCGGGAAACAGGAGGCACTGTGAATCCCGCGGTACTTATCGCTTCGCTATACGTTTTCGTACTCGCCGCTTTTCTGGGCTATCAAGTTATTTCCCGCGTTCCGCCGCTGCTGCACACGCCGCTGATGTCAGCCACGAATGCCATCTCCGGCATTTCGCTGATCGGGTCCATCGTCATCGCCGGCGCGCACCATACGCAGCTCAGCACCATGCTGGGATTTGTTGCGGTCTTTGCCTCCACGGTCAACGTTGTCGGCGGATTCGGGATTACCGACCGCATGCTGAAGATGTTTCAGAAGCGGCAGCAAGAAAAGGTGGTGCGCAAGTGAGCCCGGCGAACTACTTCATTGAAGCCACCTATCTGATCGCGTCGGTGTTTTTCGTGCTCGGCCTGAAGGCGATGAGCCATCCCGAAACGGCGCGTCGCGGCATGTTCCTGGCAGAAGCGGGGATGCTGGCGGCCATCATCGGCACCTTGATGCATCACGAGATTGTCAGTTACGAATGGATCATCGCCGGTCTGGTGATCGGCTCGATTGTCGGTGCGCTCATGGCAATCTGGGTCCCCATGACCGCGATGCCGCAGCGGACCGCGCTGTCGCACGCATTCGGCGCGCTGGCCGCCGCCCTGGTAGGCGTTGCCGAGTACACCATTCGTGGCGAAACCATGGGCAGTGTCACCCTGGGCGCACTCGGTCTGGAAGTCATGCTCGGCTCGCTGACGACCACGGGCAGCCTGATCGCCGCCGGCAAATTGCAAGGCTTTATCCGGGGCACTCCGATTCAGTTCAAGGGCCAGCACATTTTCAACCTGGTGCTGTTCGGCGCCACCGTCGCCAGCTTTGTTTATGTGCTGCTGCACCCGGCAGCGGCCACGGCTTTCTTCCTCATGGTTGGCCTGGCGACCCTGTTCGGCGTGATGCTGGTCATTCCCATCGGCTCGGCCGACATGCCGGTGGTGATGTCGCTGTTGAACTCCTATGCTGGCTTGGCCGCCGCCGCCACCGGGTTCGTGTTGTCGAACAATGTTTTGATCATCGCCGGCACGCTCGACGGCTTCTCGGGCCTCATCCTGTCGATCCTGATGTGCCGCGCTATGAATCGGTCGATCGGCAACGTTCTGTTCGGCGGCTTCGGAGCGGTATCGGCTGCCGTCGGCGATACGGGCGGCGTTATGCGCGAGATCAACATGGAAGATGCGGCGGTCCAACTTGCATACGCGAACCGGGTCATCTTTGTTCCGGGTTACGGATTGGCGACGGCGCAGGCGCAGCACGCGGTGCGCGAACTTGGAGACCTGCTGGAGGGGCGGGGCGTCACCGTCAAATACGCCATTCATCCGGTCGCCGGGCGCATGCCGGGACACATGAATGTCCTGCTCGCCGAGGCCAACATCCCGTATTCGTCGCTGTACGAGATGGAGCAGATTAATCCGGAGTTTCCTTCCACGGATGTCGCTGTCGTCATCGGGGCCAACGATGTTGTCAATCCCGATGCACGCGACAACCCGAAGAGCCCGATTGCCGGCATGCCGATCCTGGAAGTCGATCGCGCCAAATCCGTCATCGTGCTGAAGCGAGGCCAAGGCCGCGGCTTCTCCGGATTGGAGAATCCTCTGTTCTACAAGCCGGTGACGACGATGCTCTATGGCGATGCCAAATCATCGCTGACGCAACTGACGCAAGCGGTTCAACACGCCTGATCGTCGCGGGGGCGTCCGCTAGAATCTGTTTCATAACCGGTTTTGAAGGGGCGCGGCTTCAGCCGCGCCGGTTACTGTCCACAAATTTTCCGGCTTTAGCCGCCGAGGGACCGCCGTTGCCCCATATCTGCCGCAGTTAGCAGATGTGGGACTGTGACTTCAATTCACCGATGACATCGGGTGCCCCACGTCCCGTCCTGCTTTTGGACTGACGTGGGCTTGTCGTCCGGTGTCCCAGGTTCGTCCGCTGTTGGCTAACCCGAGGTAGTTTCTTCCCGAATCGCGTCGCCTTCCCACGCGTGTATGTTGACGATTCTTCGCGAGAGCAACAAGTGAACTCTGGATTTTTGCCGCGTGCTGGCCTACGATGGCCCTAATTATGACAAGCAGCAGCAATGAAGTTCGGGAGGCACACGTTGCAAGAATGCGTGACGGCGCCCGGATCTATTACGAAGATCGGGGACAAGGGCAACCGATCCTGTTGGTTCACGGTTGGACTTGCTCGTCCCGGTTCTGGCAAAGAAATGTCGCCGAACTGGCGAAAGAGTTCCGCGTCATCACCCTCGATCTTCGCGGGCATGGCAATTCATCGAAGATCCTCGGCGGGCACACGATCACGCAATACGCGCGTGATGTCCGGGAAATCATCGAGCTGCTGCAACTGGAAGAGCTGACGCTGGCGGGTTGGTCGCTTGGTGGCCCCGTTGTTCTGTCGTATTACGACCAATACAGGGACGACAGCCGCCTCAAGGCTATGGGGCTGATCGACACCGCCCCCTACCCGTTCAGTCCCGCACCATGGAACAGTCACAGCCTGAGGAACCACAACTACGACGCGCTGAACGCGACGTTCGCAACCTATGCGGCAGACCCTTTAAAATTCGCCGCAGCCTTCACTCGCAGAATGTTTAAGGGCGGGACCGCTTCCGACGAAGATATGCGCTGGATTTCTGCCGAACTGACCAAGACTCCGCCCTGGATCGCGACGGCCATCTATTCCGACTTCGTAATGAGCGATCACGCGCGGGCGTTGCCGAATCTTAAGCTGCCGGTGGCGGTTTTTGCGGCCGATTCAGAAATCTACCAGCAAGGGATCAAGATGGGCAGAAGCATGGCGGCGCAAATCCCCCGCGCCAGCTTTTACCCGTTTGAGGATGGCGGTCACCTGCTGTTCTACGAGCAGCCTGGGAGGTTCAACCAGACGCTCGCGGCATTCATTGGCGAGGTCAAGTAGGTCGCAACCGTTCGGGCTTGCGGCGGCCCGCTTACGGTCGCTGTTTTTTATGGCCAACTCCGCACGGCCTACGGCGGGCAAAGCGGCTACAAACCCTTCTGCTTTATGCCATAATTCGTTCATGAAACAGGTTGTACATGCCGCCTGCCCGCACGACTGCCCGGACGCGTGCGGCGTTCTAATCACCGTTGAGAATGGACGCGCGACGCGCATACAGGGCGATCCGGCACATCCGGTCACGCGCGGGTTTTTGTGCGCCAAGGTAGCTAAGTACCTCGATCGCGTTTATTCGCCTGGCCGCGTCCTCTACCCGCTTCGCCGGGTCAAGCCGAAGGGACCGGCAAGGGCAGCCGGCGCCGTTCCACATGACGGACCGGATGCTGCGTTCGTGCGCATCTCCTGGGATGAGGCGCTCGACGAGATCGTGACGCGCTTTCGCCAGATTTCCCGCGAATTCGGAGCGGAGGCGATTCTTCCTTTCTCCTACGGAGGCACCCTGGGAGCACTGAACAATGCCTCGATGGATCGCCGTTTCTTCCATCGTCTGGGCGCATCGCAACTCGACCGCACCATTTGCTCGACCGCCGGCGAGGCCGGACTCATCGCGGTGCTTGGCGGCAAGATCGGCACCGAACCCGAACAGTTCCGCCACTCGCGTTTGATTCTTGTGTGGGGAACCAACGTCCATGCCAACAATGTTCACCTCTGGCCCTTCATCGAAGAGGCGCGTCGCCAGGGCGGCAAACTGATCGTGGTCGATCCATACCGTACACGCACGGCGCGCTGCGCGGATTGGTACCTGCCGATTCATCCGGGCACCGACCTGGCGCTGGCGCTGGCGATGATGCACGTCATCATCGGCGAGGGTCTCCATGATTCTGATTACGTCGCCCGCCACACTCACGGCTTCGACCAGCTGCGAGAGCATGTAGAGGCGTGCACGCCGGAGTGGGCGGCCCGCTGGACGGGCATCTCCGCCGACGACATTCGGCGGCTCGCACGCGAGTACGCTACGGCAAGACCGGCGGCCATTCGCCTTGGCTATGGCGTGCAGCGCGGCGAGAACGGTGGCCAGGCAATCCGCAGCATTTGCATGCTGCCATGCCTGACCGGCTCATGGAAGGAGGTCGGCGGCGGCTTGCAGCTCTCCACCAGCGCATTGTTTCCGCTCGACAAAGCGGGTTTGCAGCGTCCTGACCTGATGCAAGAGGCTCTTGGGCGCCCGGCCCGCGTCATCAACATGGTGGAGTTGGGCAGCGTCCTGGAGAAACTTGCCGATCCTCCGGTAAAGGCGCTTTTCGTTTATAACTGCAATCCCGCGGCCGTCTGTCCCGATCACAACGCCGTAGTGAAGGGCCTCGCGCGGCCCGACCTGTTCACCGTGGTCCACGAGCAGTTTTTGACCGATACCTGCGACTACGCGGATATCGTCCTGCCGGCAACAACATTTTTCGAGCACAAGGATCTGCAAGGCTCCTACGGCACCTATTTTCTCCAGGTCTCGCAGAAGGCCATCGAACCGCTGGGCGAATCGCGCAGCAACTTCGATGTTTTCGCCGAACTGGCGCGGCGCATGGGCTTCACCGAGAGCTGTTTCAGCGAGTCCGTCGACGACGCCATAGACCTCGCACTCTCGACCAAGCATCCGAGGCTGGAAGGCATCGATCGCCAGCGCCTGGAGCGGGAGGGACATGCCCGCTTGAACTTCGCGGCCGCTGCGGCCGGGACAAACGTCGCGCAAAGGGAGTCACCGTCCAGCCAAATGAACGACTCGCCCTTTTTACCCTTCGCCGGCGGCAATTTTCTGACCCCAAGCGGCAAGGCGGAGTTTTACAGTGAACAATTGGCGGCCGAGGGAGTTGATCCCCTGCCTGTCTTCCGCGCACCCCGCGAATCGCGGCACTCCGGCAACCAGCGTTTCACTTTGGAGTTGCTGCCGCGCAAGCGCGACAATTGCCTGAACTCAACTTTCTGCAATCTGCCATCGCACCAGGCGCTCGAACCGGAGCCTTGCCTGGAAATGAATCCGCTCGACGCCGCAGCCCGCGGCATCAGCGACGGCGCGTGCGTGCGTGTGTATAACGACCGCGGAGAACTTATGCTGCCAGCCAAACTGGATGCTTCGGTGCAGGCGGGGATGGCTGTGGCTCGGCTCGGCTGGGCGAAACTCGCCCCGGGTGGCGTGAACGTGAATGTCCTGACGTCACAGCGCCTGACTGATATGGGCCGAGGGCCGACGTTTTACTCAACCTTGGTCGAGGTTGAGCCGTCTTGCGGGCGATGAACGCGGATGGGAGCCTGCGGGCGAATCCTGGCACATGACTGGCAGGCAGGTTAAGAATCGGCCACCTTTGGGGCATTCCGGATCACAACTTCGTTTCTGAGCAGGGTTTACTTAGCCAGGGCACAAGCATTCTTTGGTTTCCGAGTTGCAGTCTCGTATAATTGACCATTCTGCGCTCCAAAGTTCCTGTACCCGAGGTTTTGCCATTTTCGGAACTCATAACGTCTGTTCTGCGGCTCGGAATTGTCGGTTGGCGCTTTTGGGGCGCTGCTTTGTCTTTCGTGCTTTGGCGATCCTGCTGCTGTGCGCGATGGCGCTGGGACAGGAGGGCGTAATCGCTGACATTGTGCCGAGAGGAAACCGGCGCATTCCGGTCGACACCATCAAGTCACGCATGACCACCCGCCGCGGAGACATCTACGACCAGGCGGGTCTGGAGCGCGATTTCAACGCGCTCTGGAATACCGGATACTTCGACGATCTGCGTTTCGAACGCGAGCAGACGCCGAAAGGCTGGATTATTTACGTCTACGTCAAGGAAAAGCCCACCATCCGCGAGATCAAATATGACGGCATGAATTCTTTCTCGCAAAGCGATCTGCTCGATAAGTTCAAAGAACGAAAGGTGGGTATAAGCCAGGAAAGCCAGTTCGATCCAACGCGAATCAAGAAGGCGGAAGTCGTAATCAAGGAGATGGAGTCGGCTCACGGGCACCAGTACGCCACGGTTCGCACCGAAGTGCGCACGATTCCGCCAGCTTCGGTAAGTGTGACCTTCGTGATCAAGGAAGGCCCTAAGGTTAAGGTCGGAAAGATCAGCTTCGAAGGTAACAAACGGGTCAAAGCCCGCGTCTTGAAGCAGGCGATGAAGAACAGTCACCCGTATGGCATCCCGAGAAGCATCATCTTGGAGAACCTGTTCGCGCGCACGTACGACGCCACCAAGCTCAGCGAAGATGCTGAACGAGTCCGCTACGAGTATCAGACGCTGGGCTACTACAAGGCGGTCGTGCAGGATCCGAAGACGCAGATTCACGACAAGAACAGTGTCGCCTGGTACTTCCCGTTCAAAGTTCACCACGGCAAGGTGGTCGATATCACCGTCCCGGTTGAGGAAGGCGAGCGCTTCCGCCTCAAGCAGATCACATTCACCGGCAATAAGACGATCACCAACTCGGCGGCCCTGCGGAAGCAGTTCCGTATGAAAGATGGCGATATTTTTAACGCCGACTTGGTGCGCAAAGGCCTTGAGGATATGCGCAAAGTCTATGGCGCGCTGGGGTACATTAATTTCACCTCGGTGCCGGATACAACCATCGATGGAGCAAATAAGTTAATCTCGATGAAGATCGATATTGACGAAGGCAAGCAGTTTTACGTAAGGCGGATTGAATTCCAGGGCAATACAACAACGCGAGATAAGGTGATTCGGCGACAGCTGTCAATCGAGGAAGGCAACCTCTACAACAGCCAACTTTGGGAGCTTTCGCTTTTGCGTTTGAATCAGCTCGGTTATTTCGAACCACTCAAGCCCGAGCAGGCATCGGAAATCCACCAGAACGTGGCCGATAACTCGGTCGATATCACCCTCAAGCTGAAAGAGAAAGGCAAGAATTCGATCGGCCTGACCGGCGGCGTCAGCGGGTTGTCTGGCACATTCATTGGCCTTAACTTCACCACCAACAACTTTCTTGGTCTTGGCGAGACCCTCCAGGTTCAGGGAACGATCGGTCAGTACGAACGAAATGTGATGTTTGGGTTCACCGAGCCCTATCTTTTCGACCGACCTTTGCAGACGGGCTTTACGGTTTATGCCCGGCGTTTTGATTACAATCAGTTGAAGCAGGCGAGCATTGCCACAGGTGCCAACCTGAACCTGCCGCTGGCATTTACCAATTCACTGCAAAACTACTCGCAGGCAAGTACTGGAGCCACAGTATCGTTCAGTTATCCCATTAAGCGCTCGTTCAAGCGCGTGGGGTTGACGTATGGATACGATGTCTCCTCGATCTCCACGTTTACGACCGCTTCGCAGCTGTATTTCGAGGACATAACGTTCCGAAGCATTTCCGGGCCCAATGCGCTCAGTGGCATTCGAACCAGCAAGGTCACGCCGAACTTCACTTACAACCACATCGACTATCCATTGCGGCCGCACAACGGGAAGAGCTTTTTCGTTGGCACTGATATCTCGGGGCTCGGCGGCAACGTCAGGAGCGTGCGGCCCGTCGCCGAGTACAAGCAGTTCATCCCGATGAAGGGGTTGATCCCCAAATACGGGCACCCCACCGAGGGACGCCAGACATTTGGATTCCGCATCCAGGCTTCGCACATCTCAGGATATGGCGGGCTTGGCGCTTCACCGTTCGAGCGTTTCTTCCTCGGTGGCGATACGGATTTGCGCGGCTTTGATATCCGCGCGGTGTCTCCGGTTGCATTCCTGGCGAGTTCGCAGAGCATTACCCTGCAGAACCCGGACGGTTCCGCCGTTCCGCTCGATCCCAATAACCTCAGGCGCGGCAACACGATCATTCAAGTGCCGTTTTACCAGCTTGTTTTCCCCGGGGGCGACACCAGCATAATTTCCAACCTGGAATACCGGATTCCGATTGTCGGCCCCATCACCATGGCTGCCTTCGTGGACACCGGGTGGAACATGGTATTGCAGCAATCGCAGTTACAACTCTCGTCGAGCGCCCTCAATGACCCGACGACGGGGTTGAACAACCTGCCCTTCGGTTGTGTTACGGTTACTCCCTCTTACGCTTGCCAGGGAAAGCCACTGACCGGTTTCGGACTCTCGCCAATTGGCACCGATCTCCGACCGATCTCGGGCACAAATGGCATCATGCGTATGTCTACCGGATTGGAATTGCAGGTCATTCTGCCGGTGGTCAATGCGCCGTTCCGCATCTATTACGCGGTGAATCCGATGCGCATGAACACGATCGCTCAACTGCCGCAACAGACGATCACCCGGAGCATGTTCCCGCCGGGCGGGGCCGGTGATTACACCTTTCAGCAGGCAGTTGCGACCTATGGTGTCGGCTACCGGTTGCGCGAACCTTACAACACGTTCCGCTTCACCGTGGCAACAACGTTTTGATCCTATCCCAACCGGCGCAGTATAGGCCGGTTGGATGCATTGGAAGCAATGGGCGCAGGTGGTTTGGCGGCAACTCGTGTTTGACCGCCGCTGCCCGCAAAACTATAATTGCAGCATTCGCTTAGAAGGATTTGGACTGTTCGGACAGCTGCCTCGGCTGATCCTCTTCGGAGAGGTTTGGCCTGAAATCCTTAGCAGTTCCAAGGAGTCAACCAACTCGATGACACTTCATTTTCCACGTTTCGTTCCGGTTATTGTGGCCGTGCTTTCGATTGCCACGTGCGCACAAACTGGGTCCTCACCAACCGCCTCGCCAGCACCCGTTCCATCGGCAGCATCAGCCCCGGTAACTCCCACAAGAATTGGGATTGTAAATATCCAGGCCGCAATTATCGGTACTAACGAAGGCCAGCGCGATTTTGAGACCTTGCGAAAGAAGTTCGACCCAAAGCGCAACGAACTTGAATCGCTGAACCGCGAAGTCGAAGACCTGAAGAAGCAGCTCAGCACCACCGGTGACAAACTGAATGAAGACGCGCGCGGCAGCTTGCTGAAGCAGATCGACAATAAGCAGAAGTCGCTCCAGCGCAGCTACGAAGACGCCAACAACGACATCCAGGCGCAGCAGAACGAAATTGCCAACCGAATCGGCCAGAAAGTGATGGAGGTGCTCGATAAGTACGCCAAAGAACATGGGTACGCCGTCATTCTGGATTACTCCAGTCAGGCCAGTCCGGTACTGTGGGCCTCAACCTCGACGGATTTAACCCAGATACTCGTTGACGCTTATAACGCCGTATCCGGTGTGCCTGCTCAACCCAAGTTGTCTGGCGCTGGCCCCACGATCACTCCCAAAAATGGCGGCGCGGCTCCCGCTTCGAAACAGCCTGCCCGTTAGCGCGATTTAGGAATTGTGTACCCGGAACTATCCGCGCCGGGCTGTTTCATGGGATATACATTTCGCGAAACTGGTAGATTTACGAGAGCCTGATTCTTTTCAAGAGGCCGCCTGATAGCAGGCGGCTTTCCTGTTTTGGGAGCGTGGCCGAAGCAATTTCTGCGGGCCCTATATGGCAAGGCATATCCAGTGTAAGGGCTGTGGAAATCTCTGTGGACAAAAGCGTTGCCGCACTCAAAGAAGGGCAAAAACAGGTTCATAAATTCCGGTATATTAAAGGCTTATTAATAAAAAATGCCTATGGATTGAATAACTTACCGCCGATTTTAGATTTTTTCTTGACTGATGGAGGTTCAGGTGAGCGTCATGCTTCAAAACTGGAGTTTTGCACATGTATCACCTTAAGGCGTGACATCCCGAAACGCTAAAACCGCCAGAGACAATACCTTACGGTGTCGGGTAGCCGATGCTAGGGTATGAGCCGTTTGCCCCAAAATGGGGCTGAGCCCCGCAGGCTGATTTTGTCGGCCCTTAGTCGCTATCTTCGCCTACCTTCAGCACCGCCAGGAAGGCTTCCTGGGGAATATCGACTTTGCCGACGCGCTTCATCCGGCGCTTGCCCTCTTTTTGTTTTTCCAGAAGCTTGCGCTTGCGGGAAATATCGCCGCCGTAGCATTTGGCCAGCACGTTCTTGCGGAGCGCAGCGACGCTTTCGCGAGCGATGACCTTGGCCCCGATGGCAGCTTGGATGGCCACTTCAAACATCTGCCTCGGAATCAACTTGCGCATTCTGGTGACCAGCGTCCGGCCGCGCTCGTAGGCGTGGTCTTTGTGCACGATGATCGAGAGCGCGTCCACCGGGTCGCCCGCCACGAGGATGTCCAGCTTGACCATGGGCGATTCCCACCAGCCGGAAAGGTGATAATCCAGCGAAGCGTAACCGCGCGATATGGTTTTCAGCCGATCATAGAAGTCGAGGACAATTTCGTTCAGCGGCAACTCGTAAGTCAGCAACACGCGATTGGAACTCACGTATTCGAAATTCTTCTGCTTGCCGCGCTTCTCTTCCACCAGCTTAAAGATCCCCCCCACGTATTCCTCGTTGGTAAGGATATTAGCGGTGATGATCGGCTCCTGTATCGTGTCAATCTGCGTCTGGTCGGGCCATTTGGAGGGATTGTCCACGTCCATCACTTGGCCGTCGGTCAGCGTCACTTTGTAGCGGACGCTGGGCGCGGTAATAATGAGTTCGAGGTTGAACTCGCGCTCCAGCCTTTCCTGAATAATCTCCATGTGCAGCAGGCCGAGGAATCCACAGCGAAAACCGAAGCCGAGAGCGGCGGAGCTTTCCGGCTCAAAGAAAAATGAGGAATCGTTGAGCCTGAGTTTTTCGAGCGCATCGCGCAGCAGCGCGTGCTCGTGCGAATCCACCGTATAAAGTCCGGCGAAGACCATCGGCTTGATCTCTTCAAAGCCGGGCAGCGCTTCCGCGGCGGGACGGTTATCGTCGGTAACGGTGTCGCCTATCTTTGTGTCCGCCACGTTCTTCAGGGTGGCGAAGAAGAAACCGACCTCACCGGCCGTCAACTCGTCGATCTCGACCGGCTTGGGCGTGAGCACGCCCATGCTCTCCACCTCGAAGGATTTGCCGTTCGACATCAACCGGATCTGCTGCCCTTTTTTCATGCGGCCGTTGATCACGCGCGCCAACACACCGACGCCGCGATAGGAATCGAACCAGGAATCAAAGATCAGCGCTTGCAGCGGGGCATCGATGTCCCCTTTCGGAGGAGGAATCTGG
>Ga0181535_10006533_pt1 | contig 11987 bp, 12 predicted proteins | sample PEATcosm2014_Bin_44_FD_119774 | JGI IMG/M metagenome (GOLD analysis project Ga0181535, IMG submission 119774) | Peatland microbial communities from MTU Mesocosm Facility, Houghton, MI, USA - PEATcosm2014_Bin17_30_metaG | ecosystem: Environmental > Terrestrial > Soil > Wetlands > Peat | place...
CGACCCGTTTCAGCCTTTCCGTTGTCTATGTGCCTGCCGGTGGCAACCCGCAAGTTGTGGAATCTTTCCAGAACCTCTCCCTTGCGCCGTCAGATCCGCTTTACGTAGTGACAGTGATCAATTCAGATTCGAATTTCGTCGCCTTCGCGCCCGGTTACATTCCACCGAGTTCGTTACTGCCTGCGAGTTCAAATGTTGCGACCACCCCGTTCATGTTGGTTGGCACCCTACCCATTTATCTCCACGATACCAGCTCTCCGCCGAATACCTATCTGGAGATTCAGGCTAATCAACCGAGCAAATGGCCGGCGAACTTCGCAGTCTCGATTAAAACTGCCACGAACGCATTGCCGAACAATTTCGACCTTGAGGTTCTTTACCACCCTGCCGGCGGTCCGGTAGGCCTGGGTTCGGCTCCTATCCTGGTCGAATCTTTCCCGAATTTGTCTGTGAATCCGAACGACACGAACTATGCGTCCGCTGTCATCAACTCGGAATCGAATTTTCTTGTTGTGCCTTCGAGTTTCACTCCGATTGCAGGAGCCGCAACGGTCGTTCTTAATCTTCCCGCCTCATTCCCGGCGACGCCGACTGCGCAGTTGATTGCCAACGGGACCGTGACCCTGCAGGACCACGGTTCGCCGCCGGTGACACTGATAACTCTACAAGCGAGTGCTCCGTCCACCTGGCCGTCCAGTTTCGGAATCTTGACGCAAGCGGACGGAACAGGCTTTGATCTGGAGGTCGTCTATTTTCCGGCGGCAGGCGCGGTGGGTAAGGTCGCATTACCGGTCGCACTGGAATCGTTCAAGGCGCTCTCGGTCAGCGCCCCGAACATTTCCGCGTCCCAGTTTATCGCTCTGCCTGCGGGTTATACGCCGCCCACCCTGGCATCGGCCCTGAGCCTGCCCAAGAGCTTCCCATCCGTCCCCATGATGCTCGTTCCGAATCTGGACGGCACCGTGCTGCAACCGAACACCGCGGCTTTCGAAAACAAGATGCTGGATACTCACGGGGATGGCACGCATGGGGTTTTTCTGCTTAGCCGCGTCGACATCTTCAATCTGCTTTGCGTGCCTGGTGAAACCTCCAAGTTGGGCGGCTCAGCGGCAGTCCTGTCGCAGTTACAGGCATTCTGTGTCCTTGAGAGAGCGTTTCTCATAATCGATAGCGACATAACCGACACGTACTCAAGTCTGCAGCCAAACGGCCCAAGCAGTGCGATCATCGGCGCCGCCTCCACAAACGCGGCCCTCTACTTTCCCTGGATCCAGGCGCCGGATCCTCTGTTCGGGAATCGTCTGACGTACTTTCCACCATCCGGTTTTGTCGCAGGCATTTACGCAGCGACGGACAGCAATCGGGGAGTCTGGAAAGCTCCTGCCGGCATTGACGCCGGTCTGACGGGCGCGTCCGGGCTTCAATTCAACCTGACCGATCAGGAAAACGGCGATTTGAACGTGCAAGCGATCAATTGCCTACGGCAATTCAGAGTGTACGGCAACGTTGTCTGGGGGGCGCGCACGTTGCAGGGCAACGACCAGGCCGGTTCAGAATGGAAATATATACCGATCCGGCGTCTGGCCCTGTACATCGAGTCCAGCTTGTATGAGGGAACCCAGTGGGTGGTATTCGAGCCCAATGACGAGACGCTCTGGGGGCAGATCCGGCTCAATGTCGGCACATTCATGCAAGGACTGTTCCTTCAGGGCGCGTTTCAAGGGAGCACTCCAGCGCAGGCGTACTTCGTCAAGTGCGATTCGGAAAATAATCCGCAATCCAGCATAGACCAGGGGATCGTGAATATCCTGGTAGGTTTCGCCCCGCTGTACCCGGCAGAATTCGTTGTGATCCAGATTCAACAGCTCGCCGGTCAACTTCAATCCTAAGGAGACAATTCCATGGCTATATTTCCAGCGAATCCACAGCGCCGGGATCCGTACAAAAATTTCAAATTCCGGCTGAAATGGGACGGCAAATACGTTGCCGGCATCAGCAAGGTCAGCAGCTTCAAGCGGACAACTGAAGTGGTGGAACATCGTGAGGGCGGCGATCCTTCGACCTCCCATAAGTCTCCAGGCCGGAACAAATTCGATGCCATCACACTCGAGCGGGGCCTGACCCAGGATTTGAACTTCCACGACTGGGCCGGTCTGGTCTGGAATTTTGGCGCCGCGCTGGGCTCGGAAGTTTCTCTCGCGAATTTTCGAAAGGATATCTATCTGGAATTCTATAACGAAGCCGGCCAACTGGTCATAGCGTACAAGATTTTTCGATGCTGGGTTTCGGAATACCAGGCGCTGCCGGATCTGGACGCGAACGCCAATGCGATCGCGATCGAGCATATCAAACTCGAAAACGAAGGCTGGGAACGGGACACGAGCGTCACGGAACCGAAGGAACCGTCGCTGACGAGCGTGGCGACGTGACAGGTGGGCTGCAGTTTAGCCATTTTTTAGTTTCAATCGCCGAAGGGCGAACCGGTGTTTGGTCAATATTTTGCATCGCCCGAAGGGGACCCATGAGTCCTATGGGACGTATAGGACCTAGAGGTCGGTTCGGGCGATGAAAGATGGCCAAACCTCGCATGCAGGCTTTGACCAGTTTTAATTGCCTGAACCTTTGGGAATCAGGCGCCGGACTGCATCCTCTGGATCAGGGAATGTTGGCATTGGGGGCAGCTGTGCCCGACGCACCCGAGGAGACGCTGGCCGACTGGCCTTTAGGCCGCCGAAACATGGCGTTGGCGCAGCTCCGTTGCGCCTCCTTCGGTCCGCGGCTTTTGGGCTGGACGGCATGCTCCCGCTGCGGAGAAAAGCTGGAAGTCGAATTCGACGCCCGATTGCTGTCAGACGACCCGCCAAACCAGGGGCAGGGCCTCGAGGAACCCATTGTCGTTAATGGCCGATCCTTCCGTTTGCCGACCACGCGAGATCTGGCCAACGCTGCGCGAGAGACCGATGCCCGGCTGGCGGCGATCCGGCTCGTGGAGAGTTGCCATTTAAACGCAGAAGGCGCTCCTGCGTGGACGGACGAAGACTTGGAGCAAATCGGGCAAAAATTCGCCCTGGCAGACCCGCTGGCTGAAACCCGGCTGACGCTGCGTTGTCCGGTTTGTGAAAATGAATGGGAGGAGAACCTCGATATCGTTTCCTTCCTCTGGCGCGAAATTGAGGCACGGGCGCGCAAACTTCTCTTTGAAATCCATGCGCTGGCCTCGGCTTACGGCTGGACTGAAGCGGACATTCTATCGCTCAGCGATCGCCGGCGGACGCTTTACCTGGAGTTGGCGCAATCATGAACGGGTACCTTCAAAGGATCGCCCTCACGGCCCTTAGACCTGGCGACTCCATCCGGCCGGTTTTGGGTTCGGTCTTTGCGCCAGACGAGGCGCCTGTCATACCCGAGATACTCTCCCCGGATACGGCGCAGGCCCTGGGTGCTCGTGCCCAGCGCAAATTCGGAGAGCGAATCGAGGTAACTTCTTCCTTCGGAACCGGTCGCACTCCCGGTAGACCACACCCGGCGCCTGAACCGGAAACAACGGACGTCGAATCGAGGGAGTTGGCTCCGCGCCCCCTTTTAACTTCAAATCGGGCGCCCGGGATACCTGGCCCAAAGCAAAGGCAGAAAATAGATATCGAGCCCCTTTTGCCGGTGGACAGTAGCGTTCAGCCCCCAGAGGGAACGCTGAAGCCTGAGCGCGAACCTACGGTGAGGCCGGCCCCGGAACGAAGACTCCAGCCAGGGGAACCGGCGACTCCGAACGTACTTGTAACCGGGCAAGCGCCGAGAGAGAAAACGATGGAGCGTGTGCAAGCCGAGCGAGCCGCCGGGCCGGCCTTGGTCCCAACTGGAACCTCGATCAGACCCCTTGTTGATATTTCTGGAATCGAACCCGATCCACGAACGGGTGTGGGCATTTCCCTCAGAAGAGTCATTGGCACTCTGAGAGGTGAACCGGCCTCGGGCAACGCCATCCCAAAGGGAGAAGCTACCACAGCACCGGGGGCCGGCCCTCTGAGAACCGAACGGCGGCCTGAGACCGACATCACAACGCAGGACGAACAGATACATCCCGCAACTCCATCGATCCCGTTCAACCCCGGTTCGGAGGCAAAAGAGGAGATCGGATCAATCCGCCGTTCGCTCCGCTCCGAACCGGATGAAATCCAGATCCATATTGGCCGCATTGAAGTCGTCGCGGTACCGCCGGCTCCGGCGCAACCGGTTTCGCAGCAGGCGCAGCGAATAACTCCGTCCTTAGACGAGTATCTGCGACGGCGAGACAGGAGGTCTGGATGAGCAACGCTCTCGCAATTGCCGGAACTTCCGCGGTGTTGTACCAGATACTCAACAACGTCTTTGCGAGCACCGGCTTTGGCTCTGTCACAATCACCGCACTGGCTCCCGACATTGTTCAGGCTTCCCAGAACAGCTCACCCACGCTGCAAGTCAATCTATTCCTTCACCAGGTCACACCGAATGCGGGCTGGCGAAACGTTGACCTGCCCTCCGTCTCAGCCGATGGCAACAGCCGCTTGCGAAATCAACCGCTCGCCCTGGATCTCCACTATTTGCTCACTGCGTACGGCAAGGAGAACTTCGAAGCCGAGGCACTTTTGGGATTCGCCGTTCAGGCGTTGCACCAGACGCCCGTGCTGGCGCGCAGCGATATCCAGGCCGCGCTAAATCCGCCTCCTTCCACTGGAAACAGTAATCTGAATGGCAGTCTGGATCTGGCCGGATTGGCCGATCAAGTTGAAATGTTAAAGGTTACGCCTGCGACGCTTGGCCGGGAAGAAATGGCTTGGCTCTGGACGGCGCTGAAAGCGGACTACCGGCCCACATTTCCGTTCCAGGTCACGGTCGTATTAATCCAGGCCGAGGGCCCCACGAATGCCCCGTTGCCGGTGGCAACCCGAAATATTGCAGTGAAGGCCGGACTGCTCTCTTCCATCGGCTCCGTCACCCCGCCTCCTGGCAAATCCGCGGCCTGCCTCGGTGATACCGTGACGGTTTCCGGGTCTGGACTGAGCAACGCAGTCGGCGTCACCCTTTCCAATGCGTACCTGGGGGTCCAATTTGGTCCGATTGTTCCGTCAACGGTTACGAACACATCGATTCAGTTTGTTTTGCCGAATATCCCGGTGCAAGGGTCTCCACCTTCGACTCCCTTGCCATCGGGTGTTTATTTGTTGTCGGTCCAAGTCCAGCCGGCCACGACGCCGGCATCGATCAGCTCAAACAGCCTGCCGCTGGCAATCGCACCGCGGATTATTTCCGCGCTGCCGCCGTCAGTCACCGGTGCGTCGTTCACTCTGAATCCGACGTGCTCTCCTGCGGTGCTGCCCAGACAGCAGGTTTCATTGATCGTGGGCGGCGAGGGAGTTTTGGCTGTTCCATTCCAATCGAACACCAATACTCCGGTATTCAATTTTTCGAACGTCGCACCTGGAACTTACCTGGTCCGGTTGCGGGTCGATGGCATTGATAGCCCGGTGAGCTATACGCCGGCTCCAGGCTCCCCAACCATCCAGGTTACTTGATGGAACCATCAGCCTCAAAAATTCCCTGGATCGATGCGAACCAGGCGTACCTGGTCGCGGAATTCGCACGCCTGAAGCGGCTGCTCGACCCCGCATCTTCGGAAGACGCTGGCGTGACACGCCACGACGAGGCGCGAGCCGCGTTAGAATCGCCGCCCGCGATCAACAGCCTGTCGCAGTTGTTTGGTTTAAGCGCTTTTGAGCGCGATCTCGTTTTGCTTTGCGCCGGAGTGGAAATGGACTCGAGGCTTGCGACCCTCTGCGGCGAGACCCAAGGGCACCCCCAGCGCACCTACGCCACCTTTGGGCTGGCAATGGCGATCTTGCCGCAGCCGCATTGGAGTGCGTTGACACCCACGCGGCCATTGCGCCGGTTACACCTCGTGGAATTGGAAGTGGGCCACGGGCTGACGTCAGCCCCGTTGCGTATCGATGAACGGATTTTGCACTATCTTGCGGGGATTAACATCCTGGATCCGCAGTTACAACCGATGCTTAGACTCAGCCCTGCTCCGGTATGGATCGCCGACAGTCACAAGTCCGTCGCTTACGAGGCCGCACACTGTCTCGAGGGCCGACTCGACCTGCCACCAATAGTCAACTTTTGCGGAGACGATCCGGAAGGCCAGGAAGACGCCGCGTCGATGGCGGTCCGGGAATTCAAAATGCAACTGTTGGTCATTGCAGCGGAAGACCTGCCCACAACGGGCGCCGAAATCGAAAAAATCAGCAGCCTCTGGGAACGGGAGTCGATCCTGCTGCAGGGCGCATTACTAATTCACCTTGGGAACGGAGACTTAACGGCCTCCGCCCGCCGTCTGTGCGAGCGGCTTCCGGGTCCGCTCTTCCTTGCCAGCCGGGAACTGGTGACTTTGAATCGCCCCGTTCTCCGATTCGACGTAAATAAGCCGCCTCCAGTCGAACAACGCCGCCTCTGGATGAGTGCGTTGGGTCCATGTGCCGCAGGCCTGAACGGCACACTGGACGAGCTATCCGAACAATTTCGAATAAGCGCAAAAAGTATATTCAGCGCCGGCGGTTTGTTGAGCAGGCAGCCCGGCGTCCTCGAGCGCGAAGAGGTCTGGACGGCCTGCCGCTCCTTTTCCCGGCCGAAACTGGAGCATCTGGCAGAGCGCGTCATTCCATGCGCCAGCTGGGATGATCTTGTGTTGCCGGCGCTCCAAAAACAGATGCTGCGCCAGTTGGCCGCGCAGGTGCGCCACCGGATGAAGGTCTATGAACAATGGGGATTTTCTGCCAAAGGGCGCCGGGGGCTGGGGGTAAGTGCGCTGTTTGCGGGGGAAAGCGGGACAGGGAAAACAATGGCCGCTGAAGTGCTCGCGAATCAACTCGACCTGGATCTATATCGGATTGACCTTTCAGCGGTCGTCAGCAAGTACATCGGCGAGACCGAAAAAAATCTGAAGCAGGTGTTTGACGCTGCAGATGAGGGAGGTGTGCTGCTACTTTTTGACGAAGCTGACTCTCTTTTCGGTAAGCGCGCCGAGGTCAAGGACAGCCATGACCGGTACGCGAATATTGAAGTCAGCTATCTGCTGCAACGGATGGAGACCTATCGAGGTCTGGCAATCTTGACGACGAACCTGAAAGCCTCGATGGATCGCGCCTTCCATCGACGGTTGCGATTTATCGTAAATTTCCCATTTCCTGACGTTGGCCAGCGCGAAGCGATATGGCGGGGAATTTTTCCACCCGACACTCCTCAACAGGCCCTGGACGCGAAAAAACTCAGTCAGCTCAACGTGGCGGGAGGAAACATTCGCAACATTGCTGTGAACGCCGCCTTTCTCGCTGCGGAATCGAATCGTCCGGTCGAGATGACCCACGTGCTGGAGGCTGCGAAGATGGAATCGCAAAAGATCGACCGTCCGCTGACTCAAGCCGAGATCCGGGGGTGGTTATGAGCCGTATCAACGTCACGATAAACCAAATCGTGCTGCGCGGTTTCGCACCTGGGGACCGTTCTGCTTTGCTGGAAGCTCTGCAAACGGAATTGCGCCAAGTCCTCACCGACCCGGCCGCGAAGGCAACGTGGGCTCACGCCCAACGGAGGGAATTGTTAAACCTCGGCGGCATGCCATTTTCAGCGGGACGTTCGGGCAGCAGGGACCTCGGCAGCCGAATGGCCAGAGCAATCGGAAAGGGATTGAAGCCGTGAACCGACCTGCTTTTGCACGAAGGTTTGACACTGCGCCACAATTTGACGGACCCGTGCATCTCTCCGGTCGAAACTATTCGTCTCTCACCCCGGGGCAACGCCCATTAGCTCATGAGCGGCTTTCCTGATTCCCCCCGCCTCGTAAAGGGCGGCATTGTGACGATGGACCCGGATACGTCTGCGGTCCGGAGTGTAATCGCTCTGCAATACAACCCGGACTCATTGAGCCGGACCCTGCAAATACAAGCAGTGCCGGGAGGTCAGGACGGCGTTCGGGTAGACGTGCTGCGATTGCGCGGTCCGGCGATCGAAACGCTGAAAATCGAGGCCGAAATGGATGCGACGGATCAACTGGAATTTCCGAAGCAAAATCCGACGGCGGTCCAATACGGCCTGCTTCCTCAACTCGCGCAGCTCGAAATGCTCGTCAATCCCACGGTCGAAACTCTCGAAGCGGACGACAGCATGGCCAACGCCGGCACCCTCGAAATCATCCCGCTGGAGCAACCACTCACGCTTTTCGTCTGGAGCAAGAGCCGGGTTATGCCGGTAAGGCTGACTGATTTCTCGATAACCGAAGAAGCGTTTGACCCGAATTTAAATCCGATTCGCGCCAAAGTGAGCCTCGGTTTGCGGGTATTGAACGTGGACGACCTTGGGTTCTCACATCCGGGAGGGAGAATGTTCATGACGTATCTCAGCAACAAGGAGCAGTTGGCATCTCGCGTACCTAACACCGCCATATCCGTTTTGGGATTGAGCGGCCTGCCATGATTAATCCGCTACAAGCCCTGTTTAAACTGGGGGTTATCCCGCCGGTAACGTTTCCGACCGACAGCCGCTATTACGGCTTCGGCACGCTTTCCTACACGACGCCGGACGGGCAAACGGTTACCTATCTGGCCCGGCGCTTCGTGCCGCAACCAGGGGCACCCCAATTTTCTACGATTGCGCAGCACACCGTGCAGCAAGGAGACCGGCTTGACCTGCTGGCGGCCAAATATCTGGGTGATCCGCTGCTCTTCTGGCTGTTGTGCGATGCCAATGGCGCGATCCAGCCTGCAAAACTGGTCGAGACCGCCGGCGCAACCTTGAACATCACCATGCCTCAGGGGATTCCTGGAGGAACGAATGCTTGATAGCGTCCAGCTCAGTTTGCTGATGGGGCCAGTCTTTCCCGTATCGGTACCGCGTGAGGTGCTGGATTCCCTGGTGAACGTCGAGGTCACCGTGAAAGACGTAGGCACTAGCGGGTTCAAGCTTGTCTTCAGCATAAATAAACAGTCGCCGCTCCAGATACTTTTTCTGCTGACAGGCGGATTGCCCCTGCTCTTTATGCGCGCCATTCTCGTAGCGACGGTCAATGGCGTGGCCGATGTTCTCATCGACGGGGTGATCACCAATAATCATATTTCCCCCGGCGACAAGGGCTCCAATTCAACGCTCACCTTGATGGGCGAGGATTTGACTGCGCTCATGAACCAATCCAAATGGAGCGGGTTCCCGTTCCCGGCCTGCCCGGCTGAAGCCAGGGTCGCCCTGCTCCTGGCCAAGTACGCAGTATTTGGCGTCGCGCCGCTCATAGTCCCGAGCATCCTGATGGACATTTCCCTGCCAATTGATCGGATTCCGAGTCAGAAAGGTACCGATCTGACTTATATCCGCTACCTCGCCCAGCAGGCCGGATACGTCTTCTACATTGACCCGGGACCGACGCCAGGAATCAGCAAGGCGTACTGGGGCCCGCAAATCAAGGTGGGCCCGGTCCAACCAGCATTGAGCTCGGATATGGACGCCTACACCAACGTGGAAAGCATGAATTTCAGCTTCGATCAGCAGAAGAATAAGATTCCGCTCGTCTATATTTATATTGAAGAAACCGGCATCAGCATTCCAATTCCTATCCCGCCTATTACCCCGCTCAATCCGCCGCTCGGCGCCATTCCGCCGTTGCCCACCAATCTCCTGCCACCCGACCTGACAGCATTTCGGGATGATCTCTCGAAGAGGCCAATCCCACAGGCCATCATGATGGGCCTTGCAGAAGCGGCCGAAAATGCCGAGGCGGTGTCATGCGAAGGAAGTCTGGATGTGACTCGATATCGCGGTGTCTTGAAGGCGCGGCAACTTGTCGGTGTCCGAGGCGCGGGTCCCGCATTTGATGGGCTCTATTACGTCAAGAGCGTCACCCACAAGATCAAGCGGGGAGAATACAAGCAGAGCTTCACACTGACCCGCAATGGTCTCGTTTCGACTGTACCGACTGTGTCCCCATGAGCGACCAGGAATCTTCAACCGGAGGGGGAGCTCCCGAGCGCTTTTACGGCAAATACCGGGGACTGGTCATCGAGAACATTGACCCGGAACAAATCGGCCGCGTGCTGGTACAGGTTCCTGATGTCCTCGGAGAGACACCGTCCAGCTGGGCTATGCCGTGTGTACCGGCGGCCGGCATTCAGTCCGGGTGCTTTATCGTGCCGCCCATCGGGTCCCAAGTCTGGGTCGAATTCGAGCAAGGGGATCCGGATTACCCGATCTGGACGGGAGGGTTCTGGGGGCTGGTCGCGGATGTCCCCATCTTTGCCACTGCGCCGCCGGCTATCCCCCCAGGACAGAACATTGTGCTGCAGACAACCGGTCAAAACATGCTGATGCTAAGCGACGGGGTTCCGTCTCCGGTCAGCGGAGGTATCGTCCTCAAGAGCGTCAGCGGCGCGATGATTGTGGTAAACGAAACCGGTATTTATATCAGCAACGGCCAGGGGGCGACGATAACGCTTGTCGGTCCTGCGGTAGCGATCAATATCGATGCATTGACGGTGATTTAGTAATGAAGCCCATAGGCCTGTTCTACTTTGGTGCTCACAAGCGTAAGCCTCGGGGAGCGAGAGTAACACTCTGACATGCCAGGTCCGATTCTCCATATGGGTGCGACGGTGCTGTGTGCGCACGGGGGACAAGCGATACCGACGGTTCCAAGCCCGCGGGTAATGGTATCGGGCATGCCGATCGCCACGATTGCAGCGCCGTATTCGATTGCGGGATGCGCATTTGTGCCTCCGGCGGGGAACGGTCCCTGCGTCACAGCGCAGTGGATCGTTGGAGCGGTGCAAGTCATGTCCGAGGGGCAGCCGGTGGCTATCATGACGGGCACGGCGATCTGCGTGCCGACTGGCACGCCGCTCATACCGGTACAGGCCCAGATGCGCGTAATCGCGACCTGAATCGATCGCACAAAAGCCTGGGGAATAACAACCTATGAACGTCAATTTCCCTTACCAGTTCGACGGCCGGGGGCGGACTTTGGACCCTCTGAACAACTACGTGGCTCAACTGATTGAGCAGGTCCTGTTCACTTCACCGGGCGAACGGGTTAATATGCCGGATTTCGGCAGCGGCCTGTTACAGCTTTTCTTCACGCCGAACAGTCTCGAAATGGCTGCAGCCACGCAGTTTGCAGTGCAGGGCGCCTTGCAGAAATGGCTAAGCGGCTACGTTAAAATCCAATCGGTAACAGTCTCCGCCCAGGAGGCTGCGCTCTCGGTCACCGTCCAGTACACGCTCCTTAGTACGGATGTCAGTCAGGTGCAAACCTTCGTTTACGGGGGTCAATCGTGATCTACAATTGCTGCGCTGAAAACCGGAAAAGCGCGATCCTCAATCAGGTGGCGCAATCGGTTGCCGCTCACCAGCCGGTTGCCGTTCCCAACGGCCTGGACTATCTCGAGGTCCTCGACGGAGGCGCTCCTGCGGGCGTTCCACGGCAGCAAACATTATTCCTGCATTTTCTCTACGGTCTGAGCCAGATGGTGCCCGTCGTCACCTGGTCGCCCGACAACATCCTTATAGCGGGGGGAGCCAGCGTCACCAACATTCAAATCACATGGGTCGTTCCGGCGAGTTCAGTGGCGGGATCGTCCCGGCCGGATGTAACCGCCTTGACTCCGGTGGTCAATCGCCTCACGGATCTGGACAACGTCCTGGTGATTCGCACGGGCACGCCGGGAGATTTCTCGACTTATTCCCTGCGTCTGGTAAATTCCGCCGCCCAGGCAATCCAGGCTCCCTTTGAGCTAACGGAGACGTTGGCCGGCTTTGATTCGCAACTGGCCGAAGTCGACTTCTCCTTCAAAGTTGAATGCGGACCGGATTTTGATTGCGCCCCTCCCGCTCCGAATTGTTCTCAGGCGCCGCCCGTGCCACCCCAGATCAACTATTTAGCCAAGGACTACGGCAGTTTTAAAACACTGATCCTGGAC
>Ga0181535_10006534_pt1 | contig 11987 bp, 10 predicted proteins | sample PEATcosm2014_Bin_44_FD_119774 | JGI IMG/M metagenome (GOLD analysis project Ga0181535, IMG submission 119774) | Peatland microbial communities from MTU Mesocosm Facility, Houghton, MI, USA - PEATcosm2014_Bin17_30_metaG | ecosystem: Environmental > Terrestrial > Soil > Wetlands > Peat | place...
GCCGAGATAGCGCAGGATGCTGCGCAGCTTGCGGATATAGGCGCCGGCCTCCTCGGGACTGCGCAGGTCGGGCTCGCTGACGATTTCCATCAGCGCCACGCCGGAGCGGTTGAGGTCGATGTAGCTCTTGGTCGGATGCTGGTCGTGCAGGCTCTTGCCGGCGTCCTGCTCGACGTGCAGCCGCGTCACCCCGATCGCGCGCGTCGAGCCGTCGGCCAGTTCGATCTCGATCACGCCGGTGCCGACAATGGGCTGCGCGTACTGGCTGATCTGATAGCCCGCCGGCAGGTCCGGATAAAAATAGTTCTTGCGGTCGAACCGGCTGACCAGATTGATCTGCGCGCGCAGGCCGAGACCGGTGCGCACGGCCTGGGCGATGCATTCGCGGTTGACCACCGGCAGCATGCCGGGAAAGGCCGCATCAACAAAACTCACCTGCGCGTTCGGCTCGGCGCCGAAATCCGTCGCCGCGCCGCTGAACAGTTTTGCGTGGCTGATGACCTGGGCATGCACCTCCAGGCCGATCACCACCTCCCACGCGCCGGTGGCGCCTTCGATGGCGTAACTCATCGGCCCGGCCCTCCCGCCCGAATCGCCGGAATCGCGGTCACACCCGCGGCCCGTTCCAGCGCCGCGCCGACGGCAAACACCGTTTCCTCATCAAACGGTTTGCCCAGCACCTGCAAGCCGAGCGGCAGCCCGTCCGGGTCGAGCCCCGCCGGCACCGACAGCCCCGGAATGCCCGACATGTTGGCCGGCACGGTGAACACGTCGTTGAGATACATCTTCACCGGATCGTCCATCCGCTCGCCCTGCGCGAAGGCTGCGGATGGCGCGGTCGGCGTCACCAGCGCGTCCACGGTGGCAAACACCTCGGTGAAATCGCGCAGAATCAGCGCCCGGATTTTTTGCGCCCGGAGGTAATAGGCGTCGTAATAGCCGGCGCTGAGCACATAGGTGCCGATCAGCACGCGCCGCCGCACCTCCGCGCCGAACCCGGCGGCGCGGGTGTTCTCGTACATCTCGGTCAGGTCCGCGCCCTCGGTGCGGGCGCCGAACCGCACCCCGTCGTAGCGCGCCAGATTCGACGAGGCCTCGGCGGGGGCGACGATGTAATAGGTGGCCAGCCCGTATTTCGTGTGGGGCAGCGACACGTCCACGGTCTGTGCGCCGGCCTCGCGCAGCCAGGCCAGGCCCTGCTGCCACAGCGCCTCGATCTCCGGCGGCATGTCGTCGCTGCGGTATTCGCGCGGCACGCCGATGCGCAGCCCCTTCACGCCCCGCTTGCAGGCCGCGGCGAAGTCGGGCACCGGGCGGTCGGCGCTGGTGGAATCCTTCGGGTCGTGCCCGGCCATCGAGCCCAGCATGATGGCGCAGTCCTCCACGGTGCGCGCCACCGGGCCGGCCTGGTCGAGCGAGGAGGCGAAGGCCACGATGCCCCAGCGGCTGCACCGCCCGTAGGTCGGCTTGATCCCGGCGATACCGCAGAAGCTGGCGGGCTGGCGGATCGAGCCGCCGGTATCGGTCGCCGTCGCCCCCAGCGCCAGCCTCGCGGCCACAGCGGCCGCCGAGCCGCCGGACGAGCCGCCCGGCACGAGCGGAACATTGCTGCCGCGCCGCGCCCAGGGGTTGGTCACCGGCCCAAAGGCCGAGGTCATGTTCGACGAGCCCATGGCAAACTCGTCCAGGTTCGTCTTGCCCAGAAACACCGCCCCGTCGCGCAGCAGGTGCGCCGTCACCGTGCTCTCGTAGGGTGGCACGAAGGGGGACAGAATGCGGCTGCCCGCGGTGGTGCGCACGCCCGCGGTGCAGAACAGGTCCTTGATCGCCAGCGGAATGCCGGTGAGGTTGCCCGCCTCGCCGCGCGCCAGCGCCGCGTCGGCGGCATCGGCGTGTTGTAGCGCCAGCTCGGGGGTGACGGTGATGAAGGCGTTGAGCTGCGGGTTCAGCGCCTCGACCGCCCCCAGATACACCGTGGTCAGTTCGCGGGCGGAAAATTCGCGCCGCCGCAGGGCCGCGCGGGCGCCGGCCAGGGTGAGATCGAACATCACTCCACGACCTTCGGCACCGCATAGAAATCGCCGGCCCGGTCGGGCGCGTTGGCCAGCACCTGCTCGACGATGCCGCCGTCGTTCACCACGTCCTCGCGCAGCCGCAGCGCCATCTGGGCGCCGCCGGTCAGCGGCTCGACGCCCTCCACATCGACCTCGTTGAGCTGTTCGATCCAGCCCAGGATGCCGTTCAGCTCGGCCTGGAGCTGAGACAACTGGTCTTCCTCCACCCGGATGCGCGCCAGTTTGGCGATGCGCCGGACGGTCGCGGGATCGAGCGACATTTTTTCTCCTGTTGTCGGGAGTGGGAGGCGGACCATAACGGTGCCCATGACTCTGTTCAACATGACGGAACTGCGCGCCGGCCTCGCCCCCGGCCAGCGGCTGATCGGGCTGGACCTGGGCAGCCGCATCATCGGGGTGGCGCTCAGCGATGTGTCGCTGCTGCTCGCCACCCCCTACGGCGAGGTGCGCCGCGACAAGCTGGCCGGCAATGCCGCCAGGATCCGCTCGATCGCCCGCCGCGAGGGGGCCGGCGGTCTGGTGGTCGGCCTGCCCCTGTCGATGGACGGCAGCGCCGGCCCCACCGCCCAGGCCGCGCGCGACTGGACCCACGCGATAACCCAGGCCACGGGGCTGCCCGCCGCCCTGTGGGACGAGCGGCTCTCTTCCGCCGCCGTCAACCGGTTCCTGATCGAGGAAGCGGACATGACCCGCCGGCGCCGCGGCGAAGTGGTGGACCGCATGGCCGCGTCCTACCTGCTGCAAGCAGCCCTCGACGCCAGCCGTCCGGCCTGACGGCGCGGGGTATCAGTCCGGCTTGCCGGGGGCCGCCGGGGTCACCAGAGCCGGCACCAGGTTCGTCGGCACCAGGTTCGTCGGCACCCCGGGGGTCGCCGCCGGCTGGACCGGAACAACCGGCGCCGGGGCGGCCGGAGCCTCGATGGCCTTGGTCACCTCGGCCGCGGCGGGGGGCGCGACGGCGGGGACCGGAATGGCCGCTTCGGCCGGCGCCGCCGCGGGGGCGGCACTGGCGGCCGGCGGCGCCGCCAGCGGGGTTTGCTGCACCGGCTGGACCGTCGATTCCTTGCTCGCCTCCGGCGTCTCCGGCGGCAGCGACACCGTGTAGTCCGGCACGATGCGCGCCTGCACTCCGGCGATCACCAGCACATGCTGGCCGATCGCCAGCGGCGGATCGCCCTTCTGCGTGACCGAAACCAGTTCCTTGTTGGTCTTGCGCACCACGTATTCATACGCCGTGGTGTCCCCGGCCGCGTGTTCGGCGCCGATGCCGATCAGCCCGCCGACCAAGCTGCCGCCCAGCGCGCCAAAAGCCGAGGTGGTTCCGCCGCCGACCTGCGAGCCGGCAATGCCGCCGGCGGCGCCGCCGACCACGGCGCCGGTGGCGCCCGACGCCGACACATCGACCTGGCGCACCCCGACCACGACGCCCTGGTCGGCCTTGTTGGCCTGCTGCACGGCGTTGGAATTGTACGTGTTCGGCGAAAAGTCGGACGAGCAGCCCGCCAGCAGCGCCACCATCGCGACGCCAGCGAGCGAAACCCCAAATATGACAGACCTCGCGGCCATCCTTGCCCCCGGTTGCCGATGCCCGGACGACCCGGCATCACCACCTCACTCCGGCAACGACCCGTGGCGGCGCACGCCACCGCCAGCCGGCCGGGGTGGGGTTCTGCACCATCCGCCAACCAGGCGCCAGGGTTGGTCGTCATGGGTGATCTTCCGGCGCCGCGCGGCCGGCCTACGAGTTGGGCGGGTCGTCCGGCCAGGACAGCACCGGCACCGCGCCGAACGGCGTTGCCGCCGGCGCGCCACACCGGTCGATCAGCGCCGCCAGGCGCCGGTTCACCTCGGCGAGCCTGAGCTTGCGCCACCATTCCGCCGGCAGCCCGTCACGCCGGAATGCCGCAATATGGTCTTGCGTGGCAACAAACACCGTAACCGCATCGATGGCCTCGATGCGGGCCTCCATGGACTGGCACATCCGGCCTCCCCCGCACGTCTCCGCGCGGTCTTCGTCCATTAATGCACCATTATCACGCGTTCGTGAAGTGGCGCCGTTGACTTTTCTTCACCCAACGGCCGCGGCGGGCAGGCGCACGATGATGCGCGCGCCGACGATGTGGCCGCCGTCGTCGCGGCGGTTCTCGGCGCTGATCCGGCCCTTCAGGGCCTCGACGATCTGCCGGCAGATCGACAGACCCAACCCGGAATGCTGGCCAAAATGTTCGCCCTGCGGCCGCTCGGAATAGAACCGGTCGAAAATATGCTCCAGCCTGGCCTCGGGGATGCCGGGGCCCTCGTCCTCGACGCTGATCTCCACCTGGGCGCCGGCCGCGCGGGCGTGCAGCAGGATGCGCCCGGCCCGCGGCGAGAAGGACTCTGCGTTGCCGATCAGGTTGCGCAGCACCTGCACCAGCCGCCCCTCGACGGCCTGCACCACCACGCGGCCCTCGGGGGGGATCAGTTCCAGGCGCGGGTCATCCTCCCCTCGCGTGGCCTCGTTGATCTCCACCAGGGTGGCCAGGATGGGCGCCACGTCGATCGGCTCGGTGGCGGCGCGCGACAGCTCGGCATCCACGCGAGAGGCGTCGCTGATGTCGCTGATCAGCCGGTCGAGCCGGCCGACGTCCTCGGCGATGATGGCGAGCAGGCGGCGCTGCTTGTCCGCATCCTCGATGCGCCGCAGCGTCTCGATGGCGCTGCGGATGGAGGACAGCGGGTTCTTGATCTCGTGCGCCACGTCGGCAGCAAAGCGTTCGATGGCGTCCATGCGGGTCCACAGCGCGCGGGCGGATTCCGACAGCGCGCCGGCGAGTTCGCCGATCTCGTCGCGGCGCTTGAGCAGCATCGGCGGCACCGCGCCGGTGCGCCCCCGCCCCTCGCGCATCTGGTCGGCCGCCCCGGCCAGCCGCAGGATCGGCCGCGCGATGGTTTGCGACAGATACCACGACAGCATCACGGTCAGGCCCAGCGCCAGCGTGAACAGGCCGAGGATGGTCAGGCGGATGGAGAGCAGGCTGTCGTCGACCTCGCGCGCCTCGCGGGTCAACAGGACGATGCCCACGGTGGCGCGGTCGCGCTCCACCGGCTCGGCCACCGTCACCAGCAACTGGCCGTCGGCGGTGCGACGGATATAGGGCGGCATCTCGCGGCTCTGGTTGGTGCCGGTCAGCCGGATCTCCTCCTTCACGTCGGGCTGCCAGTCCGGTCCGGCGGCCGACGGGCCGGTGTCGAGCACCGGGGCCTGGTCGCTGTGCGGCAGGAAAGCCAGGATCTGGTCGTAGATGCGCCCGATCGTGCCGAGCAGGCGGCCGCGAGCCACCGCCGGCGGCAGCGGCTCGGTGACCACCGCGCCGCCGGTGCCCTCGCGTACCCGGCTGTCGGCCACCAGGGTGCCGTCGGGCGCATAGAGCTTGGCCTGCGCGTTCGGGGTCGGCTCGGTCAGCCGGCGCAGCAGGGGGCGGGCCAGGTCGGGCACCAGTTGCGGGCGGTCGGTGGTGTCCTCCCTCACCGCGGTCTCGCCGAGCGCGCCGGCGAAGATGCGGGCCTGCTCGCGCAGGGTGCCGACCTCGGCCTGCAACAGCCCGTCCTGGTACTGGTCGAGGTAGAGCAGCGCGGCCAGCAGCAGCACCAGCGGCATCGCGTTGACCAGCAGGATGCGGCGCAGCATCGGCGGCACCAGGCGCAGCCGGCGGCGCCGGCGCGCGGTCAGCGGCGCGGCGAGCGATCCCGGCAGGGTGCCGCTGTCCGGCATGGCGGATCAGGAATCCTTGTAGCGGTAGCCGATGCCGTAGAGCGTCTCGATCTGGTTGAAGCTGTCATCGGCGGCGCGGAATTTCTTGCGCACGCGCTTCACGTGGCTGTCGATGGTGCGGTCGTCCACGTAGATGTTCTCGCCATAGGCGGCGTCGATCAGCTGGTCGCGCGACTTCACCATGCCCGGGCGGGTGGCCAGCGCCTTCACCAGCAGGAATTCCGTCACCGTGAGCTGGATGTCGCGGCCCTTCCACAGGCACTGGTGCTTGGTCTCGTCCAGCACCAGCTCGCCGCGCAGCATCACCCCGGCCGGAGTGGCGCCGGACCCCTCGGCGCGCCCGGCCTCGTTGCGCCGCAGCAGGGCGCGGATGCGCTCCAGCAGCAGGCGCTGGCTGAACGGCTTGGTGATGTAGTCGTCCGCGCCGAGCCTAAGCCCCATCACCTCGTCCACCTCCTCGTCCTTGCTGGTGAGGAAGATGACCGGCAGGCTGGTGCGCTGGCGCAACCGTTGCAGCAGCTCCATGCCGTCCATGCGGGGCATCTTGATGTCGAGCACCGCCAGATCGACCGGCCGGCTGATCAGCCCCTGCAGCGCGCTCTCGCCGTCGGTGTAGGTGCGAACCTGGAAGCCCTCCTGCTCCAGGGTCATCGCGACGCTGGTGAGGATGTTGCGATCGTCGTCCACCAGGGCGATGGTCTGCTTCATGGCGCTGCTTCTCCGCTGTGTCACGCGGGTGTGCTGCCCGTGTGCACCCCGGTGAGGATACCATGGATGCCGATTGTGGCGCATTGAGGATGGAGGGTGAACGGAACATGGCGACCGCACCGCCCGACCAGCCCCCTCCCGCGCCAGAGCCGCCGGCCTGGGCGGCGCGCAAGCTGCTGCGGGCGGCGCGCTCGGCGGCGCTGGCGAGCGTCGCCGGCGGCCAGCCCTTCGCCAGCCTGGTGACGCCGGCCTGCGCCGCCGACCTCTCGGTGCTGCTGCTGCTGTCCTCGCTGTCCGAACACACCCGCCACCTGCGCGCCGATGGCCGCTGTTCGCTGCTGGTGGTGGGCGCGCCCGAAGGCGCCAATCCGCAGACCGCGCCCCGGCTGACGCTGACCGGCACGGCCGAAATCGACACCGACCCGGCGCTCAAGGCGCGCTGGCTGGCGGTGCATCCGTACGGCGCCCTCTATGCCGATTTCGCCGATTTCGCGATCTGGCGCATCCGCCCGGCGCAGGCCCTGTTCGTCGCCGGGTTTGCCCGCGCGACCCGCCTGCGACAGGCCGACCTGGCCCCCGATCCGGCCGCTGTGGCCGCCATCGCCAATGCCGCGACCGACATCATGACGCACTGCAACCGGGACCACCCGGATGCGATGGTAGCGATAACCTGCCATGCGATTAGCGGGAGTCAACGCGGACCGTGGCAAATGATAGGAGTAGACGTGGATGGGTGCGATCTGAGCGACGGCGAACTTGTGGTTCGAGTCGCCTGGTCCGCGCCGGTCGCCGATCCGGGCGAGTTGCGGGCCGAACTGCTCCGGCTGGTTCGCGCCGCTGGGTAAATCCGTCGCGGCGTGCGTGCTGAAGGAACAGGCAAACCCATGAGCCCCGATCCGACGAACCGCGATGCCGCCGCCGACTGCGCCGACAAGGTCGCCGCCCTGGCGGGCACCGGCGTTCGGGCCGGCCAGCGCGTCTACCGCAACCTGCCCGCCATCGCCCTGATGGAGCAGGCGATCCGCCGCAGCGAGGGCACGCTGTCGACCGACGGCGCGCTGATCGTGCACACCGGCACGCATACCGGCCGGTCGGTCGAGGACAAGTTCGTGGTCGACGAGCCCCAGACCACCGCCGACGTCTGGTGGGGGCGGGTCAACCAGAAGCTCGCGCCGGAGAACTTCACCACCCTCAAGGGCCGGGTGCAGGCCTACCTGCAGGGTCCGGACCTGTTCGTGCAGGACCTCTATGCCGGGGTCGACCCGGCGCGGCGGGTGCGGCTGCGGGTGGTCACCACCGGCGCCTGGCAGGCGCTGTTCGCCCGCAACATCTTCATCCACCCGGCCGACGCGGACCTGCCCGGCTTCAAGCCCGAATACGTCATCCTGCACGCCCCGCGTTTTCACGCCCAACCCGAAATCGACGGCGTCCGCAGCGCCACCTCGATCACCCTGTCGTTCGCGCAGAAGATGATCGTGATCACCGGCACGCAGTACGGCGGCGAGATCAAGAAGTCGATCTTCACGGTGATGAACTGGCTGCTGCCCCCACAGGGCGTGCTGCCCCTGCATTGCAGCGCCAACATCGGTCCCAAGGGCGATGTCGCGCTGTTCTTCGGCCTGTCCGGCACCGGCAAGACCACGCTCTCCTCCGACCCGCTGCGCCCGCTGATCGGCGACGACGAGCACGGCTGGGGGCCGGACGGCGTCTTCAACTTCGAGGGCGGCTGCTACGCCAAGGTGGTCAACCTCAGCGAGGAGGCGGAACCCGAGATCTGGGCCGCCACCCACCACTTCGGCACCGTGCTGGAGAACGTCGTCGCCGACGAGCATGGGCGGCTCGACCTGAACGACACGCGCTACACCGAGAACACGCGGGCCTGCTACCCCGCGCAGTTCATCCCCAACGCGGTGCTGCCGGGCCGTGGCGGCCAGCCCGGCAACGTGGTGATGCTGACCGCGGACGCCTTCGGCGTGCTGCCGCCGATCGCCCGGCTGAGCCCGGCGCAGGCGATGTACCACTTCCTGTCGGGCTACACCGCGAAGGTGGCCGGCACCGAGAAGGGGCTGGGCACGGAGCCGCAGGCGACCTTCTCCACCTGCTTCGGCGCCCCGTTCCTGCCGCGCCGGCCGGAAGTCTACGGCCACATGCTGGCCGACCTGATCGCCCGCCACAACGTCGATTGCTGGCTGGTCAACACGGGCTGGAGCGGCGGCCCCTACGGCGTGGGCAGCCGGATGTCGATCCGCCACACCCGCGCCCTGGTGCGCGCGGCCCTGGACGGCTCGCTGGCCCAGGTGGAATTTTACCGCGAGCCGTTCTTCGGGCTGATGATTCCCGCCAGCGTGCCCGGCGTTCCGAGCGAGGTGCTGGACCCCCGCCGGTCCTGGGCCAACAAGGCCGCCTACGATGCCACGGCGCGCGACCTGGTGGCCCGCTTCGAGGCCAACTTCGCCGCCTTCGCCGACCACGTGGGCGACGACGTGCGGGCGGTGGCGCTGAAGGCGGGATAGTCGAGAAAGGCCAGGGGCGCTGCCCCTGGACCCCGCAAGGGGCCGGGAGGCCCCTTGACCCCATTACTTTCCGGGCGGGGTGGCGACGGTCGAAGAATGAGGAGAGTTCTATGAAGACGTTAGATAAGAACCGAAGCCATCTCATTCTCGCCATCCTGTTTTTGGCGTGGATTATTGGTAACTGCGACAAGACTGGAATCAGCGTTGCCGTAATACCAATCGGCAAGGAATTCGGATTCGATTCGATACAACTCGGAATGATAATGAGTAGTTTTTTTGCCAGTTATACAATCCTCACGTTATTTGGTGGGGTTCTGGCCGACAAATTTGGCTCAAGATCTGTTTTAACGACGATAATGATATTGTGGTCTTTCTTTACTGGTATTACAGGACTTGGGTGGTCTCTCGCGTCTTTTATCGCTATAAGATTCCTGTTTGGTGCCGCGGAAGGAGGATTTGCCCCGGCAAGTTCGGTTACGATTGCGGAGCTTTATCCAAGAGAGCAGCGCGGAAGAGCGAAGGCATTCCTGGTGTCGGCGGCTCAGGTCGGAACGGCAGTGGGAACATTTGCCGTTTCGGCATTCATTGCAACCGTCGGATGGCGATACGCTTTTTGGACCTATGCCGTGCTCGGCACAATCATATCAGTGGCTTTTTGGGTAACTTTCAAGCAAGACAAGGATGTTTATAATAGCGAGAGGCGGATAAAATCCAAGCTGCCGCTTAGGAATGTTCTAAGGATACCTCTTGTTTGGAAGCTCTTGGTGATCCAGTTCGCCCTTGGCACCTTCTTTTTTGGTCTTAGCTCCTGGCTTCCCTCCTATTGGGTGCACGTCAAAGGTCTCACCATAGTCCAGATGGGCGCCCTGACGGCGCTGGCGTCGTTGGTTGCTTTTGCATTTCAGAATCTCAGCGGATGGATTCTAGATAAGTACCTTGTAGGCCGCGAAAGAATATTAATTTGCATAACCCTGGGCATCGCGGGTTGTGCCGTGTTTTTCATGTACACGGTCGAAAGCATCGGAATGGCTATTACGTGGTTGACTATTGCCACCACAGCTATTGCCGTTACTTCACCAGTGATATTTACGTTGGCATTGAAATACCTTCCAGAAGAATTTATCGGCACGGGGACGGGAATTGCCAATTTTGGCCAGCAAACGGCCGGAATGCTTGCCCCGGCGTTATTTGGATATTTTATTCATGTTTTTCACGGATCCTATTTTGCGGTATTCATATTCGTAGTCGTGACGGTTGTGATTGCATTTATTACGGCACTCACGATTAACACAAGCAGCCGCTCCGGATCGAGCCAACCATCTTGAGGCGGCGACGGGGAAGCTTCGTCCCTGCGCACCAACATCACGACCACTGAACGGGATATGACAATGAACGAACCGGCAGTCGAGCACGAGATCCTGCTGACCGAAGCCCGCCTCAGCAAGCCGCCCGCCGACGCTCTGATCAAGTACCACGATATTCCCGGGCTGGCTCGAGAGCAGCGTCACGCCCGTGAGTTCAATCAGGTCGATCTTGCTCACACGGTGATGCTCACCGAGCAGGGCATTTTGCCGCGGGATGTCGCGAAGGCGATCCTCCAGGCTTTGCTGGAGCTGCGGAGGATGGATCCCGCCGCGTTTCCGGTCGACCCTCTGAAGGGCAGCTTCCTCCTGCAGGTCGAAGCCTATCTTTTCTCGCGGATGGGCGAGGATATCGGCGGTCAGATGCACACCGGCCGCAGCCGGATCGACCAAGGTGCGACCGTGCGTCGCCTCTACAAGCGCAATCGCATTCTCGACGTGCTGGACAGGCTGAACCAGTTTCGCGGTGCCCTCATCCAGAAGGCCGCGGCCCATTCGCGCACCATCATGCCGGGCTACACGCACATGCAGCAGGCCCAGCCCTGGGTCTTCGGCCACTACCTCCTGAGCATCGCCACGCGGCTGACCGAGGATTTCGAGCGGCTGACGCAGACCTATGCCCGCGTGAACCTGAATCCCCTCGGCGCCGTCGGCCTCTCCGGGACATCGTGGCCGCTCGACCGCAACCGGACCACGGAACTGCTCGGCTTCGGCGCCGTGCTGGAAAACTCGAAGCTGGGGCGCGAGGCGTTCTACGCGGCGGATGCCATCGCCGCCCTGTCCTTCGTCATGGCGACGCTCAATGATCTCGCGACCGATTTCCACCTCTGGTCGAGCACCGAATTCGGCTTCGTCGAGTCCGACGATGCCTTTTGCGGAACCAGCAGCATCTTCCCCCAGAAGAAGAATCCGACCGGCCTCGAGACCGTGAAGAAGGCAGCGGGAAGCTCCGTGACCTGGCTCGCCTCGGCGCTCGCGACCTTCCGGGCGGAGGGCACCGGCGACCAGGCCATGCGCGACCTGCCGCTGATCGACGATGCGTTGGCGACCACGGAGGGAATGCTCGACCTGATGACCGGCATCGTGTCGACCCTGATCGTCCATGCGGAGCGCATGTGCAAAGGCCTCGAGGGCAGTTGGTGCACCGCCAGCAACCTCGCTGACGTCATCGTCCGCCAGACCGGGCTTTCCTTCCGGCAGGTGCATCACGTGGTGGCGCGTCTGGTCCGGATCTGCGTGGCGGAGAACATCAGCCCATCGGCCGTCACGGCGGAACTGCTCGGCCGGGCGGCGCAAGAGACGATCGGCAAGGACATCGCGATCGACGAGGGCACGCTGCGCAACGCGCTCGATCCCGAGATTTTCGTTCGGACCCGCGTGACCACCGGCAGTGTGTGCCCCGCCGAGGTCGACCGTATGCTTGAGGTCGCCAGAGCGCGTCTCGCGGAGGACGGCGCATGGCTTGCGGCGGAGCGCGCGCGTCTCGCCGCGGCGGCCGCAAAACTCGATGCCGCCATCGACGCTATTATCGCCGCCTGAGCCGACTGTGCGTATGCCGGGGCAAGTCGGCCAGGCA